>Ga0302326_10010529_pt1 | contig 20042 bp, 19 predicted proteins | sample Palsa_T0_3_FD_202264 | JGI IMG/M metagenome (GOLD analysis project Ga0302326, IMG submission 202264) | Peat permafrost microbial communities from Stordalen Mire near Abisko, Sweden - Palsa_T0_3 | ecosystem: Environmental > Terrestrial > Soil > Palsa > Peat permafrost | place: Sweden: Abisko...
TATGAGATGTGGATGGCGAACAGCGTCCGCCAACGGCGCGTATTCGAAGAATCGCTTAAGCCTCAGAATGGGTTGCTCGAAATAAGCCCAGCTGAGCATACTGAGCGCCAATGAGACACAACTCGCGGTGATAATCATTCCCAAGACCGCGATGCGATAAACCCCTGTGACTGCGTACAGATAGGCAAAAAGTGCGAGCCAAGCCGGGAAAAGCAAATGGTGGAACACATATAAGCCGTAGCTGTGCAACAATCATCTGCAATCAATGTCATCCGGCGTCGGCATCGGAAATACCGGCTTGTCGACCGCTTGCCCCAGGATCCATCGATAGACTTTCATCACTTGTGCCGCTTTGGCCTCCCATGTGAAATGTGTGCGCGCACGCAGGCGGGCCGGACCGCTGCGCGAAATAACCAGCTCGGGGGTGCTGCATAGTTGCCTCAAGAGAGAGGATAATCTTTCGACGATCTGCTCGCGTGTTCCAGGCTCGATGAGGAACCCGGTTCGCTCAGTAACCAATTCCCCCGGTCCGCCGTAATTGATCACGATTGGAACCGCGCCCGCAGCCATCGCCTCAATCACGACCCCGCCACCGAATTCACGGATGCTGGGAAATGCCATGACGTCGCATTGATTCAGCACGGCGGCGACCTCACGGTGGTCCAGGTTGCCCCGGAGCTTCACCCGATCGAACAACCGCAGCCGATCAAGCAAAGCGCGCAGCGCGCTGCCTTGTGGCCCATCTCCCACAATTTCAAGAGTCAGTTTCCCCTCTCGCAGTAGATTCGCGGATGCTTCGATGAGCATGTCGGCGCCCTTATACGGAACCAGACGACCGACGAAGACCGCGCGAAGGGGCGAAGTTACGGCGCGAAGGCTCCGCGGGACATCAGGGAATCGTCGCGGCTCAATCGCGTTTTCGGGGATGTAGAAACATCGGTCCCGGCAACCGCGGGGCATCTGCCGCAATGCATCACGCGATGCAACGATGATCGCCGAAGCGCACATGTGGGTTGACCGATGGAACGGCAGCAGCCGGTGAAAGCAGCGAACGTACGACAGCCATTCGCGCTCCTTGATGCGCGCACCGTTAAACGCGCGCGGCCACGGCAGTCCGCCGTTGAGCGGACCGACGACAAAGTGAATCCCATGCCGCCGGCAGCGAGCGGCGATCAGACTCGGCATCGTCGGGCTTAAGGGAACCAATCGATGGACGATATCGAATTCGCCGGCGATGATCCGCGCCCCAAGCCGCTCCCACAGGCGCTGCTCGAAGAGATAGTAGAGCGGGACGGCCGCCGCCGCGTGCAGCGTCCATCCCACGCCGGTGCCTCCGGCGAGGAACGTGCTGATCTTCCAGGCCCATCGTGACAATCTTTCGGTATGAATGCAGACGAAGTCTTTGCCCTCTTTCCACCCGACGCCGGCCAACGCTGATCGGTTGCGCTTGGGAGTAACAACAAGCACATCAGCAACCTGACGTAACGCTTCGCTATGGAAGAAACCCACCAGCGGCACACTCGTCAATTGCGGATTGCACCCTTCGACAATGAGCAAGATGCGGGGTCGCCTTAAATCATGACGCGGGGGCGCACACCCGGCGCCGCTGCCAACCGTTGACGCTGGGTCGTGCGGCGTGCCGCGCGTGCCGCCGTCGGGCGCGCCGTCGCGCGAGCCTCGATCGGTGCCCTCGGCGCTGACCAGCCCGCCTCGTTGGATTGCAGAATCCTGCGTTGAGTCGTCAACAGGCAAGTCGATGGCGTTTCCCATGCGGCAAGTGATTTTCCAGCCCGAAGGGGCTGAGACGAGAATAGTCTGCGCGACTGCGTAAGCAAGAAACCCCGCTCGATCCGGAGTACTCGCGACGGAATGGCGTGGCGCAGGAGCAGTTTATCCTGTTTATGGGGGCATCGCCGTCGGCTTACGAACGTGGCCGGTCCCTTGGGCTCCCCCACCGACGAAGCGGTTGATGCACAACGCTCTCCCGCGAGTTATAAGTGGCCTGCAAGGTCGACATGAATAAGAGGGGGCCGGAAATCCAAATGACCACCGCCTTGCAGAATTTCACCCGTTCGATCCTTCGCATGTACCCGTTTCCCTACGGGATTGGCCGATTGGTTGATCGGACCGCCTTGCGAAAGATGAGATTCGCCGATGGGCCGCTGCCGGTGCGATGCCGGGACGGTTTCTCGATGACGGTCTTCCTGAACGACCTCATCGGGCGGCAGCTATTTCTGACTGGTCGGTTCGATGACGCGATCGTACGGGTGCTCCGGCGGTACATGGTGGATGGCGACACGTTCCTCGACATTGGAGCAAATGTTGGATACGTCTCATGCTCTCTGCTCCACAAGTTTCCCGCGGCTAAAGTGGTTTCCGTCGAGCCGCAGAACGATGTGTTTGACCTGCTTCGGAGTAACGTTGGCGCGCTTGGCGGCACGCGTGCCATTGCGCTGAACGTTGCCGTCGGGGAACATAACGGGGTCGCTCGCATGCGGCGCGTTGAGGGAAACAGCGGCGCGTGCCGGGTGGTGGATTCGAGCTCCAAAGAACCCGGCTCGGAATCGACCGAGGCACGGCTCGTCACTGCCGACGAGGTCATCAGGATGGCGGCGATCGAGCGAATAGAGCTCATCAAGATTGATGTGGAGGGATACGAGCTGCAAGTTCTACGCAGCCTTGTCCCGGCTCTGTTGCGTTTCCGACCGAAGGCGATTCTGTTCGAACATGGGGGCGATTCGGTCTACCCGTCTGGCGAAATCCACACGTTATTGCTGGCAAGTGGTTATCGCATCTATGGCATCCGGAAGTCGCTCTTTCGCTGGTCGCTTATCAGCGTCGACGAACTCTGGAAGACTGGCACCCACGCACACGATTACCTCGCGTTGCCTGCCGCGCCAATGGCTGGGCAATCGATCTCTCCCACGACAACGAAGGAAGCCTAGAGCGAGAACCGATCAGATTTGCTGTCGTGGCATCGTTCCCGCAGGATCCGAAGATGAGAGTGACATTCGTGATGGCCGCAGCCGACCTCACGGGCGGCTGCCGCGTCATCGCCATTTATGCCGAGCGGCTGGAGCAACGGGGGCACGAGGTTCATCTTGTCATTCGGCCGCAACGGCCCTTCACCGCGCGGGAACGGATTCGTGCGCTGGTTCGGGGCGAGCCGGTTGGGTGTAATCGCAAGCACTCCCCTTCGCACCTCGACCCGCTGCTGGGTCGCCCGGGGGTGACCATTCGCATGATTGATGACTACCGGCCCATCACCGCCGCGGAACTTCCCGATGCGGACGTGGTCATCGCCACCTGGTGGGAAACCGCCGAGTGGATTGCGAAAGCGCCGCCTTCCAAAGGGGCAAAGGCATACTTTATCCAGCATTATGAAGCCCTTTTTCTCGGTCAGGATCCGGCGCGGGTCGACGCCACTTGGCGCTTGCCGATGCACAAGATCACCATAGCGCAATGGCTGGTCGATCTCGGCCGCGACCGTTTCGGTCAGACGGCAATCACACTGGTCCCCAATTCCGTCGACACGCAGCAATTCCAGGCGATGCCGCGTGGTAAGCAGCCGATTCCGACGGTGGGGCTGATGTATTCAGATGTGTCATTTAAGGGGTGTGAGATCGGCCTCAAGGCCGTGGAAATAGCCAAGCAGCGCGTGCCATCGCTGCGGCTGGTGGCATTTGGAAATGGTCCCCGCAAATCCTCCCTGCCCCTTCCAGACGACTGCGAATACACGATCCTCCCGCAGCAGGATCAGATCAAGGAGATCTACGGACGATGTGACGCCTGGCTTCTAGCCAGCCGCAGCGAGGGCAACGCTTTGCCGCTCCTTGAAGCGATGGCCTGCCGGACGCCGGTCATTTCCACGCCTGCTGGCGCAGCTCCCGAGCTGCTCGCCGCAGGTGGGGGAGTGCTTGTCCCGATCGACGACCCCGCAGCCATGGCCCGCGAGATCGAGCGCATCGTCAGCCTCCCCGAGGCGGAATGGCGAAAGATCTCCGACATCGCCTATGCCACCGTAAACCAATATACATGGGACAATGCGACGGATTTATTCGAGGCGGCTCTCCAAATGGCCGTGGCAAGTCGCCAGCACCGAGGGTGATGGGGCCTCAGGTCCGTGCGGGGCTGCAATGCGCAGTCTCGACATCCATTGGGTTACGTCTTCGCGATCGATTACCGGTTTGTGGAGCCAGCTACGGCGATTTTCAGGATGGTGCAGCGGGCCGGCATTCGGACATGGCCACTAAAGTGGCCACGCCGGCGGTCGGGGGAGTATGGCAACTTGAAACCGCTCTAAGCCGCAAGATGTGACGGTGTTTAAATGGACTGGGAAATATGGGTAAAAGCGGAACGACCCGAAGCCTCACTTCTTCGTTCTCACGGAGAACTATCGCTACCAATTTCTCAACCGCTCATGTACTATTCCGCGCGTCAGACAGAATGGCTGGCAAAAAAGATCGGGTGGCGCTCAACGCTGTTTTCATTCTGGAAAACGCCAGGCGCGTCGAGATACGGTCGGGCTCACTTCGGACTGCGGGACTTCAAGTCCAGATGATCGACATGCCAGTCGCACTTGAAGTTGATAGGGCACCGCTCGACTCGCGATAGAGTTGCTGCCTGCGGGCTGCTGGTGAACGCTGAATACCGCTGATTGCACATCAGCAACCATGCGTCTGCGCAACGGTTAAGCAACCGACGGGGCCGGAGGCTCGGCTTATTCGTGACATACGGAGACGGGTGCGCGCGTCTCGGCTCCCTTGGTTGAAACTGAACTGAATCCGGCTCATTGAGTCGCATCGATAATCCGGGTCTGGTGCGTCAGTGAGGTGACTTTGACGAATCTTCGAACATGAACACTGGATCCACCGCTGAAATGATCGATCCGCAGTCGACCGCCGCCGGCATCGCTGCTGATGCAGTCTCCACAGAGGACGTGGAGACCATCATCCGCAGGCGCGATGGCTGGATTCCAATCGACTGGAACGAGCTGTGGCACTTTCGCGAATTGCTCTATTTTCTGGTCTGGCGCGATCTGAAGGTCCGTTACAAGCAAACGCTGCTGGGTGTCGCGTGGGCCGTGCTGCAGCCGGTCTTCAACATGGTGATCCTTACCGTCATCTTCGGTCATCTGGTCAAACTTGATTCTGATGGCTTTCCTTACGCGGTGTTTGTCTATGCGGGACTGCTTCCGTGGACCTTCTTCTCCGCCAGCGTCACGCTGGCGGGGCAGAGTCTGGTCCACCAGCAAAACCTCATGACCAAGGTCTATTTTCCTCGCCTGTTCGTTCCCACAGCCAGCGTCGGGGCGAGCCTGGTGGACCTGGCGATCTCGTTCGTGATATACGCGCTGATTCTTGCGGGATACCGCATCGTCCCCGGCTGGCAGATTATTTTCCTCCCCGCTCTGATCTTCCTGACGGTTCTGGCGACCCTCGGTATCAGCTACATCCTTGCGGCGATCACGGTCAGCTACCGCGACTTTCGCTTCCTGATCCCATTCATGCTGCAGCTAATGATGTACGCCAGTCCAGTGATCTACTCCGTTCACATCTTCCCGCAGCGCTATCGTTGGGTTCTGGCGCTGAACCCGATGTTGGGCATCATCGATGGCTACCGCTCGGCAATACTTGGTAAACCGTGGAATCTTACGTCTCTCGGTATTTCGTCAGCGGTCGCAACGGCGCTGTTCGTATACGGAATCTACTATTTTCGCACAACCGAGCGCGGCTTCGCGGACGTCGCCTGAAATTCAACACGCGGAAATTTTCAACCACCATGAGTCGCCCCATCATCACCGTTGACAACCTCTCCAAGTCCTATCGTTTGGGGGAAAAGCGAGACCCGGGACGGACGTTTCAGGAGGCCCTGACTGAAGGCATCGCTTCGCCATGGCGCCGAGTGAGGTCGATGGCGCGCGGTCAGGCGCTGGCGCCCCCCCCGGACAGGACGTTCTGGGCTCTCAAGGGCGTCTCATTTGAGATCCAGCGCGGCGAGGTGATGGGAATCATCGGGAAAAATGGCGCGGGGAAGTCCACACTGTTCAAGATTCTGTCCCGGATTACCGAGCCAACCAGCGGGTGCGCCCGATTGCGCGGCCGGGTCGCCTCCCTCCTGGAAGTAGGCACGGGTTTCCATCCGGAGCTTACCGGCCGTGAGAACGTCTACCTGAACGGCGCTATCCTGGGCATGAAGCGGGCGGAAATTGCCCGCAAGTTCGATGAAATCGTCTCCTTTGCGGTGGTCGAAAAATTTCTCGACACCCCCGTCAAGTTCTATTCCTCGGGCATGTACGTCCGCCTCGCCTTCGCGGTGGCTGCGCACCTCGACCCTGAGATCCTCATTGTCGACGAGGTGCTGGCGGTCGGAGACGGCGAGTTCCAGAAGAAGTGTCTTGGAAGGATGAAACAAGTCAGTCGGGGAGAAGGACGCACCGTGCTCTTCGTCAGCCACAGCCTGGCGACGGTGCAATCCCTCTGCGACCGATCCCTTTTGCTGCGCTCGGGAGAGGTCGCTGCAATTGGTCCGACCTACGACGTGCTCGCCGAGTATCAATCGGAACCCGAAATTCGAACGCTGTCGGAGATTTCCACTGCCACCCGGCGCGGCGAGGGAGCCGCTAAGATTGTGGCGGGGAGATTGACCGATGCACAGGGCGCAACCACGAGCTTTCTGCGTTGCGGCGATGACGTTCGTATTGCAATTGAATACCGTTCCGCCAAGACCAACAGGCTGCGAGGCTGCCGTCTCTCGATCGCCTTCGCGGACCTGCTCGGACACGAGTTGTTCATTTGCTCCTCGGAGTTGACGAATCCCGAGTTGACGATGCTTCCTCCGGCCGGCGAACTCACCTGCTGCATCCGCCGCCTGCCGCTGACTCCCGGGCGCTATCAGTTGAACCTCTATTTGGAGTGCGACGGCGCCGTTCAGGACGACCTGGAGCACGCCGCAGAGATTGAGGTCGTAGATGGCGACTTCTACGGAACCGGCCGAAACTGTCCGCCCGGCTGGGAAGGGCGGGGAGTTCTCTCAGATTATCGGTGGGAGTTGAGCCAATAAGGGTTCAGGGTGTCAGGGTTCAGGGTTCAGGAAATGCAAAAATAGTGATCGGCCGCAGCCTTAGTTCTGAGTTCTGAGCATGCCGAATGACGCTCCGCAGTCTCTATAAAATTCCTGAACCCTGAACCCTGAACCCTTGTCTCATGGGAAATCTCTTCTCCGACATCGTCATGGCCGGCTGGATCCCGGCTCTGCTTGTGTTGTTTCCGACGGTTAGACCTCGGCGATGGGTCGTCATCGCCGCGCTCGTGGCGGCGTGGCTCTTTCTTCCGGTGGCGGAAATCAAGCTGGCGTCCGGCATACCTGTCTTCGATAAGACTTCGGCAACCTGCGTTGGTATTCTTCTGGCGGCAATCATTTTTGATATCGATACTGTTCTCCAGTTCCGGCCGACCTTGTGCGACTTGCCGATGCTGGTCTGGTGCCTTTGTCCGTTGGCATCCTCGCTCAACAACGGCCTCGGCGTCTACGACGGCGGAGCCGAGATTTTTCGACAGACGTTGAAATGGGGGTTTCCCTACTTGATCGGCCGAATCTACTTTCGCACCGCTGGCGAACTGCGAGATCTGGCAACCGGGATATTTATAGGCGGGCTCATCTATATTCCCTTCTGCCTCTGGGAGATTCGCATGAGTCCGCAATTGCATCTGCTGATATATGGGTTTGCCCAGCACTCCTTCGGGCAGACGATCCGCTTCGGTGGATACCGGCCAATGGTCTTTATGGACCACGGATTGATGGTCGGGATGTGGATGTGCATGGCGGCGCTCATCGGCGTTCGTCTCTGGGCGTCTGGTTCCCTGAGCGAGCTAATGGGCATCCGCATCGAGTGGTTCGTGCTGCTGCTGCTCGCGACGGCCATCCTCTGCAAATCATCTGGCGCGGTGGTCCTTCTCATTTTGGGATTGGCGGCGCTTTCTCTTCCGCGGTGGGTCAACCGAACCGTGCCGATGTACTGCCTCATCGCCGTTGCCCCGCTCTACATCGCCCTGCGCACGTCCGGGGTCTGGTCCGGTGAATCACTCGTATCGCTATCGACGCAGGTGATGGGGCAGGATCGCGCCAAGTCGTTGCAGTTCCGTCTTGAGAACGAAGACCTGCTTCGCGCCAAGGCGATGGAACGCCCCGTCTTGGGCTGGGGCGGATGGGGACGCTCGCGAGTTACTGACGAATACGGCAATGACGTGGTGGTGACGGACGGTGAATGGATCATTGCGCTCGGATGCTACGGAGTGGTCGGCGTGACCGCGTTATACCTCGCGCTATCGTTGCCGGCGATCATTGTCGCAGGTCGGCAAGGGTCGCTTGCGTCAAACGAGAAGGACCTTGCCGCCGTGCTGGCGTTAGCGATCGTGGTGGTGCTTTATGGGATCGACTGTCTGCTGAATGGGATGGGAAACCCCATCTACTGTGTCGCGGCGGGGGGGCTGGCGACGCTGTCAGCCTCTGCACGCGCTGCAAGCCCCCTCCCGGCGTCGAGGCTTTCGCGTGAAGTTGCCGTTTAAGCCAGGCCCTTCCAACGCAAACACCACTTTTTGCACGCAATGCGAATCGCGCTGATCATTGTGAACTATCGGACGGCCGAATTGTGTGCCGGCTGTCTGGACTCGCTCGCCAGCGAAATTACCGGGAACGGTAGCTGGCATGTCGAAATACTCGACGGCGCAAGCGGCGACCGATCGGTTGACCAACTCCGGGAGCATATCGACCGCCGTGGCTACGGGAGTTGGTGTGCACTGACCGCGCTTGATCGAAACGGCGGATTTGCCTTCGCCAACAACTGCTCGATCCGCAGGACGCTGACGGCCGTTGATGCCTCCGAGTTCTATCTGCTGCTCAACCCGGACACGGTCGTTCGGCCAGGAGCAATCCAGGCGCTCGTGAAATTTCTGACAACCCACCCCAGGGTGGGCATTGTTGGCTCCTGTCTGGAAGATCCGGACGGCACGCCGCAGACGTCGGCTTTCAATTTTCCCTGTGTCCTGGGGGAGTTCGGGAACTCCGCGCGGATTGGCCCGTTGACGTGGCTGCTTCGGCCGTGGCAGACCGCCCCTCCACCGCGCGGTGAAGCGCACCGGTGCGATTGGGTGGCCGGGGCGTGCATGCTCGTCCGCCGGGAGGTCTTCGAACAGATCGGTCTTCTCGACGAAGGCTACTTCATGTATTACGAAGAGGTCGACTTCTGCCTCCGCGCCGCCCGGGCCGGGTGGGAGTGCTGGTACCTGCCCGATGCCCGCGTGGTGCATCTCGTGGGCCAATCATCAGGCGTAACCGATCTCCGGGTCCCTTTGCGCCGGTTGCCGGCGTACTGGTTTGAATCGCGCCGTCGATACTTTGAAAAGAACCATGGCGGAGGCTATCGCGTGACCGCGGACATGGCGTGGACACTTGGCCAGATTCTGTATCTCGGCTACCGGCGCCTGCGCGGCAAGCCCGATCTGGATCCGCCCTTTTTGATTCGTGATTTCCTGTCTCACTCAGTGGCGAAGAAGACAGCTCTATGACAATCGGTTCCGATGAGCAATCCCCCGGGAACCGCCTCGTCCCTGCAGGCGCGCAGCATCCTGCGGATCAGAAGCACGAGATTCAGCGCGGTGTGTCAGCTTCAATCCCGGATTGGTCGCGTGAAATGCCAACGCGCTTCTGGGAGCCCGGACGCAAGCTTCTGAAAACCATTCGCGACTATCAACGTCACGCTGCCGCTGGAGGACCGATCTCTTTTCTATTGCGAAAAATTGCGGTTCTTCGTCATTATTTCTGGTCAATTGTCGGCGGCGCGGAGATTCCCTTGAACGCTCGGATCGGCGGTGGACTGCTGCTGCCCCACCCAAACGGAGTTGTGGTTTCCAACCGAGCCGTCGTAGGGCCGAATTGCCTTCTGTTTCAACAGGTGACGCTCGGAATCGGCGGCTCCATCCGCGGCGCGCCTGTCCTTGGGGGTCATGTCGATGTGGGAGCGGGCGCGAAGATTCTGGGCGGAGTGAGAATCGGTGATCACGCAAAGATCGGCGCAAACGCCGTCGTTTTGTGCGACGTGCCTGACGGCGCCACGGCCGTCGGCGTTCCCGCTCGAATCATTCAAACTCCGCAGGCTGATGCTCGATGACTCTGGCGGAAAAAATGCTTCCCCGCACGACGGCCGCAGAGCCGGCGAGCTACGCCCTGCCCGATGGGCTCTCGCTCTTTGCCATCATTCGCGAGGATCTGCTTCACCATGATCGCGACTGGACGCTTCCCGGCTTTCGCGCCGTGGCCGTCCATCGTCTGGGCGTGTGGCATCGCACGATTCGCTTCCGGCCGTTGCGTCTGATTGTCAAACGCATCCATCTCAGCCTCTATCGGCGCGTGCGCAATCGGTATGGAATCGAGCTTCCTTACACGGTTGTCATCGGCCGGCGGCTCAAGATCGAGCACCAGGGGGCGATTGTCGTGCATGGCTACGCTCGAATCGGTAATGATTGCGTGATTCGCCAGGGAGTGACTATTGGCAACCGCACGCTGGATCGGCGGTACGACGCCCCCGTTCTGGGATGCAACGTGGAAGTCGGAGCCGGCGCGAAAATCCTCGGAGACGTCGTGCTGGGGGACCGTTGCCGGATCGGCGCGAATGCCGTTGTAGTGTGCGACGTCCCCGCGGATGCTACCGCCGTCGGAATTCCGGCCCGCATTATCGGAAAGTTGCCCGAAGCATGATTCCCTGCGGAATTGTCATCATCGGCAGAAATGAGGGTGAGCGCCTTGGGCTTTCTCTCCGTTCCCTGCAGGCGAACGCTTCTGCCGGTGCACAGATCGTTTATGTCGATTCCGGCTCGGTCGATGGAAGCGTCGCCCTCGCAAAAGCGCATCACGCCGAGGTCGTGCAGCTTGACGAAACAGCGCCATTCAGCGCTGCCCGGGCGCGAAATGCGGGCTTTGAGCGGTTGATAGCGCGCGACTCGTCAATTCAATTCGTCCAGTTCATCGACGGAGATTGCGAGCTGCAGGAATGTTGGATGGAAAGGGCGATGGGCTTCCTTGCATCGCACCCCGATGCGGCCGTCGTTTGCGGGCGACGCCGCGAACGCCATCCCCAGGCATCCATTTACAACCGCCTCTGCGACATGGAATGGGATACGCCCATCGGCTGCGCGAAAGCTTGTGGTGGCGATGCTCTGATCCGCGCCTCGGCATTTCGTCAGGTCGGAGGATATCGCTCCGACGTTCTCGCGGCCGAAGACGACGAACTGTGTCTTCGCCTGCGCCGCGCCGGCTGGAAGATCGTCCGTCTCGACGCGGAAATGGCTGTGCATGACGCGGCAATGACTCACTTTTCACAATGGTGGCGCAGAGCCCAGCGTGCCGGCCAGGCATACGCCCAGGGATATGCCCTGCATGGACGATCGCCCGACCGCCATTTCGCCCGCGACTGCGCACGAATCGTGGGCTGGGGCTTGCTCCTGCCCGCGATGGCGATCCTGCTTTCCTGGTGGACTGACGGACTGAGTCTCCTCCTGCTCTGCTTGTATCCGGCGCTGGCGGTACGGATTTACTGGAGCGCGCGGCGCAAAGGACGGGATAACCCAACATCCGCCTGGTTCGCGTTCTTCACCGTGTTGGCAAAATTCCCCGCGCTCATCGGTCTCCTTGGATTTCACCTTCGCCCCTTGTTCGGGCGCAGCCGGTCTCTCATCGAGTACAAGCAGCCCGTTCAACTCTCCTGATCTCATGAACGCAATCACTTCGGTGAAACCCGCTCCAAAATCGGACGGTCAGCGCGATCTTCAATCGCGCGCCGTTCTTCGGGTGGCGCTGCTTGGCGCCGGCTACATCGCCGACTGGCATGCCAAAGCGATCGCTCAGTGCCGACGCCTGGAACTGGTGGCGGTCTGCGACCGCGATCTCGGTCGTGCCCGCGCACTGGCCGCCCGATTCGGCGTCCCCATCGTCTCTCAAAGCATCGATGAGCTGATCAGCGCAACCCGCCTCGACGCCGTTCATGTTCTGCTCCCGCCGGAACTGCATTTCGCAGCCGCCGGTCAGTTGCTCGACGCCGATCTCGACGTGTTCATCGAGAAGCCGATGGCCACGACCGCCGAGGAGTGCGCCGCACTCGCCCGGGCGGCCTCCGATCGCCGCCGGAGAGTCGGTGTTGGACACAATTTCCTCTTCCACCGCTCGTTCGAGCGCCTTCGGCGTGACCTGGCGGCTGGTCTGCTGGGAAGAATCGACCACGTTGCGGTGACGTGGAACAAGGACCTGCCCCAGGCACGTGCCGGGCCTTTTGACACCTGGCTGCTGTGCGACCCGCGCAACGTCATGCTCGAGATCGGCCCGCACGCGGTGGGGCAGGCAATCGACCTTCTTGGCCCGCTGGGCGACTTCGACGTCCGCGCCAGTGATCCGGTCAATCTTCCGTCGGGGGTAAAGTTCTTCCGACGCTGGCAAGTACAGGGGCTCAGCGGAACAGCCGCCTTCAATCTGAACTTCTCATTCATCCCCGGTTTCGCGGAGCATATCGTTCATGTGCGGGGAACGCTGGGAACCGCCACCGCCGACCTGGAACGCAACATCTACGTGCTTCGCCGACACAGCCGGCTCGAAGTGGATTTTGATCGATTCGCCCTCAGCCAGTCGGAATCGTTCGCGCGCGGGGGGCAGTCCGTGGCCAACATTGGGCGCTATCTGCTCAGCAAAGCCAGGCTGACGCGCGACGGCAACGCCTATGGAAGCAGCATTCGCTCCGGCATCGAGAGATTTTACAGCTCGCCAGCCGAGGAGTTCGATTCCCGACTTTCCCCCGACTTTGCCGCCGGCGTCATTTCCGTCTGTGGAGAGATTGGCCTGCGCGCGCAGCTTGCGGGCCCAACACTGCCGGCCAAGACACCCGCGCCGCGCGCTGCACCTACGCAGACTCCACGAACCCTGGTTTTGGGCGCCACCGGCTTCATCGGGCAGGAAGTCGTTCGGCAATTAGTGGCGTGCGGCCAAACCGTTCGCATGATGGCTCGCGCCCCGGGAAAGCTCTCTTCCAGTGAGTTGAGATCCGAGTCAGTGGAAATTATTCGCGGAGATATCTCAAACATCTCCGCGCTGGATGCGGCGCTGGAGGGGATAGACTATGTCTACCATCTCGCCCGCGCAAACGTGAAGACGTGGCCCGATTACCAGAGTCAGGAAGTCGCTGTCACCAGGATCGTCGCGGAGCGATCTCTCGCTGCCGGCGTCAAGCGATTCGTCTACACGGGGACGATCGATTCGTATTACGCCGGCGCGGGCGCGGCCGCCATTACTGAAGACATTCCGCTGGACCCTCGCATCGAGCGGCGGAATTACTACGCCCGCGCGAAGGCTCTCTCCGAGGATCTCCTGTGCGCCATGCATCGCGAAAAGGGGCTCCCGCTGGTCATCGTTCGTCCGGGAATTGTGATTGGCCGCGGCGGAAGTCCGCTGCATTGGGGCGTCGGAATGTGGCGTCACGACGCCACGTGTCTGATCTGGGGAAAAGGGGAAAACCCGCTGCCGCTGGTGCTCGTCGAGGACGTGGCTGCTGGGCTCGTCGCCGCGATGAGCGCAGAGGGAATCGAAGGGGCATCCTTCAATCTGATCGGTGACGTGCGGCTTACAGCCAAGCAATACATTGGGGCCGTCGAGCGGTCTCTCCGGGGAAAGCTCAACGCGAAGCCGACTCCGATCGTTCGCTTCTACGCGGCCGACGTGGCGAAGTGGGTCGTCAAGCTGGCCGTGCGGCATCATGATTGCCGTCGTCCCTCGTATCGAGATTGGGCTTCGCGAACCCAGCGGACTCCATTCGACTGCTCGCGCGCAAAGACTCAGCTCCGATGGCGGCCCACAAATGACATGGATGATTTCGTCCAGCGAGGAATCACAGACCCGGTCAATGAATTCTTTGGTTTGGGGGTCGGGTGACCGTAGCCTATATAATCAATCAGTATCCGAGCATCAGCCATACGTTTATTCGCCGTGAGATCCAGGCACTGGAGCGCAGCGGGATGACGGTTCGCCGCTTCACCATCCGCCGGGCCCGGGCGGCGCTGGTTGATCCGGTGGATATTCGCGAGGCGTCAGCCACCAGTTGCCTGCTCGAAAAGAAGTTTGATCTGCTTTTGAGTCTCGTCGCCGCAGCCGTGCTGCATCCGCTGCGCTTCGCCGCCGCCCTCACATCGGCAGTGCGCCTCTATTGGGCGGGCGGCGCCGGATTGGGAAAACATCTGGTGTATCTGGCGGAAGCGGCAGGCCTGGCAGCGATCTGCCGGCGGGAAAGAATCGCACATCTTCACGCTCACTTTGGCACCAATCCCGCGGCCGTCGCAATGCTCTGCCATCGCTTGGGGGGACCGGCGTGGTCCTTTACCGTCCATGGCCCCGAGGAATTCGATCGGCCGCTGGCTCTCGGGTTGCCGCAGAAGCTCCGCGACTGCCAATTCGCAGTCGCGATCAGCGAGTTTGGCCGAGGTCAATTGCTGCGATGGGCCCGTGCCGAGGACTGGCAGAAGATCCAGATCGTTCATTGCGGGCTCGATGCGGCCCTGCTCGAAGCGGCAGCCGTTCCCTTTCCGACACGGCGGACGTTCGTTTGCGTTGCTCGCCTTTGCGAACAGAAGGGACATCAGGTGCTGCTTGCAGCGCTCGATTCTCTGCAGCACAGATTTCCCGATAATCTGCTCACGCTCGTTGGAGATGGCCCGTTGCGGCCGATGCTCGAGGAGCGTGTCAAAGCGCTGGGGTTAGAGGGGTGCGTGGTGTTCGCCGGCAGCTGTAGTGGCGAACAAGTTCGGCAGCACATCCAGGCGGCCCGCGTGATGATCCTTCCCAGCTTCGCCGAAGGGCTTCCGGTCGTATTGATGGAAGCGTTTGCTCTCGGTCGCCCGGTGATCGCCACGGCGATAGCCGGCGTCCCCGAACTCGTGAATCCGGGTCAGAATGGCTGGCTGGTCCCGGCCGGCTCAGTCGAGAAGCTTGCCGAGGCCATGAGCGAAGCTCTCACCAGCAGTGACGATCAATTGGGACGGATGGCGGCCCATGGCAGCGCCGCTGTCCGAGCACGCCATGATGCGGCAATTGAGGGGATGAAGATCGCCGAGCTGTTCCTTCGGGCGGCAATGCCGCCGGCGCCCTCCCAACATGCGCTTGGGGAATGCACTCTGCAAGCGCCGCTGCCGTTGCCAGGATCGGGTTGCGCGGAGTCCGGCCCAGAGGTACGCTGCAACCCCAATGACCTGCCTCTCATTGTAAACGTAAGCTGGGGCGCGACCGAGAGCAGCTTCCTTTCCAACCGGTGCTCGCACATCACGCGTTGGAAACATGTGCCTGTGTTGCAGCCAGTTGGCGCTTCTGCATTCATCTTTCGCCCGTTTTTCTGGCATAAGTTCTGCTGTTTCCGCGCGGCACTATGCGCTGTCCGCGAGGGAGCGGCGCTCGTGGTGACGCATGATCCGTACATAACATTCGACACCGGTCTGTTCCTGACCCTGTTACGCTACCGAGGTAAGCACCTTGCATTCTCCTTTAACTATCCGCTCCTACCGACAGGGATGAGACGCCGTTTCCATTCGGCCGTATTTCGGAAGGTTGACAGATTCGTTGTTTATTCAGTGATGGAGAAGGTCCTCTACCAGGACTATTTCGGTCTCCCTGCGCAAAAAGTGGAGTTCGTCCTGTGGGGGGCCGATCCACCCAGCGCTGAACCGGCCGATAGGCCCGTCGAACCAGGCCAATACATGTGTGCAATCGGCGGAAACGCTCGCGACTACGACACGCTGATGAAGGTGATGGAAAACCTGCCGGAGCTCCGGCTGGTGATGGTCGCCCGGCGGAAGAACTTAGTGGGTCTTCGGATTCCGACAAATGTGGCAATTTATACCGATGTTCCGATTGCCCGGGCAATGAACATCCTCGCATTCAGCCGCTTCATGGTGCTGCCCCTATCCGACTCCAAAGTTCCGTGTGGACATGTGACGCTCGTCCTCGCAATGCATTTAGGCAAGCCGGTGGTGATCACGCGATCGAAAGGGGTTGAAGACTACGTACAGGAGGGAGTGAACGCGCTCACATGTGAACCACGATCGCCGGCGACCATGGTCAGCGCGATCCGTATGTTATGGAACGACCAATCCCTGCGCGATCGGTTGGGATCCGCGGGCAAGGCGCTGGCGGAAGCGCATTGCACGGAGGCCGCGATCCTGGCCTATTTCATCGCCCTGCTGAAAAGCCTCGGCGTCGCACGGACATAACCCGATGCTGCCGCTTCCATCCCGGTTTTCGCTGTCGTTTTGCTTCCTCATGATCCGGTGCGACATGCGCGCCTATGGGAAACACTGCTGGCGACGCAAAGGGTGTCACATATCGACTCGATATCGACTAATTCGAGCCTGGCGAACGGGAGATACAACCTGCCGTATCCTGCTGACTCCCGCAGTCATTCTCGCCAAATTCTTTCTCGCTCCAACGTACGACACCGAGTTGCCCTGGAGAGCCGATTGTGGTCCCGGCCTCTATTTGCCGCACCCACAGGGCGTGATCGTTGCCGGGGACGCACGGCTGGGCGTGCGTGTGACCCTTTTCCAGCAGGTAACGCTGGGCGGCTGGAACGACGGAAGCCCGCGCCTCAAGTCGAGAGTCGCTGTGTTCGCCGGCGCGAAGATCTTCGGCAAGGTTACCATCGGTCGTCGCTCTTTCGTGGGCGCCAACGCCGTTGTCGCGCGGAGCGTTCCACCCTGGCATACTGCAGTTGGCGTGCCGGCAGTCTCGCAGCCAAGAACCGACGCCGAGGCGCAACGATTCGGTAGAGGTCAATCAGAGAGAGCCCGCTCCTAACTCTTTCCATGCTTTTCGTTCATTTGCTCATTATCGTGCAGGAGATCGCCGCGCTGCTGGTCGCAGTGCCGGTTGTTCTGCTATTGATCGAGTGCGTTGCCTCGCTGTTTCCCCGGCCTCAGTCTGTCAGCGAAAGCGATCGTTCCGCGACGGTCGCCGTACTTGTTCCCGCTCACAACGAGTCGGCTCTGATCGCCGCTACTGTCGCGTCGATCCTGCCTCAGCTTGAGCAGCGCGACCGATTGATCGTCATTGCGGATAACTGCACGGACGACACCGCCGCCATCGCCACGGCGGCGGGGGCGACGGTCATCGAACGGAGCGATTCCCAGCGCCGAGGAAAAGGGTATGCGCTGGCGTGTGGGGTGGACTGGCTTCGTCCGGCGCCGCCGGAGGTCTTGATTGTCTGCGATGCAGACTTGGAGGCGCCGCCGGATACGGTTGCCAAACTGACTAACCAGGTGTTGCAGACGAACCAAGCCGCCCAAGCGCAGTACATCCTCTCGGCAGAGCGAGGCGCCGATACAAAACAGGTTATCTCCTCGCTGGCATTCCTTGTGAAGAACATCGTTCGGCCCATGGGCTTGGATCGAATCGGAATGTCCGTACCGTTGACGGGTACGGGAATGGCGTTTCCCTGGATCGCTATCGCCCAGACTCGTCTGGCCAACGGTCATCTTGCGGAGGACATGCTGTTAGGCGTCCGCATGCATCGTGCCGGATTTGGACCTCGGCTGTGTCGTTCCGTGACAATTCGAGGCGCGCTTCCCTGTAGTGCGGAAGCCGCCCTTCAGCAGCGGACGCGCTGGGAGCATGGTCATTTGGGCGCGCTGCTCTCCGCAAGCTTGCCGCTTTTTATTGAGGGAATTCGTCGCCGCAGGCTGGCGCTGATGGTCGCAGCCCTCGATTATGCGGTTCCGCCTCTCGCCTTGCTGGTCCTATTTTGGGGAGCGATAACATCCGTCTCTTTATTGACCGGCTTCACCTGTCGAGTGTGGGGAGCGCTTTGGTTGAACGGAGCGAGCGGCATAATGCTCGCAGTTGCGATCCTGCTTGCCTGGCGAGCGCACGCCAAACACTTGCCCTTTTCCGCGTTACTCCGCGTGCCTTTCTACATCCTGTGGAAGCTTCCGATTTACGCCCGCTTTGTAATCAGGCGACAGACCGAATGGATTCGCACCCCCAGAGCCGCGCCGCTCGATCCCACTTCCGCGAGCCGCTTCTAATTTTCGACAACGTGGCCTACAAGACGCTCGAATGCTGGGGGGCATGAGGCGGGTGATTGTTCTTTCCCGAAGCGGATTGAGGCTGCAGGGAAGCCACGCGGCGATAAACCGCGAGCACGTGATCCACTTTGGTTTCCCAATCAAACATGCGCTCAACCCGCTCGCGTCCGGCACGACCCAAATTGGCGCTGCGGCTCCGATCATTTGCCAGGCTGTTCATTGCCCGGGCAAATCCGCCGATCAGCGCCTCGCGAGATTCCGGAGCCACCAGTATTCCGCAAGTCGAGTCGAGATAGTCCTTGGGGCCTCCCCAGGCGGTGGCAATAACAGGAAGGCCGCATGCCATCGCTTCCAAGACCACGGCGCCGCCGCACTCGTAAAGGCTGGGCAATACAAGAACATCGGAGTCGCGTAGTCGCCGAGCGCACTCGCTTTGGGGTAACCATCCGGTGAAATGGATTCGCTCGCTAATCCCAAGGGAGCGAGCCTGATCTTCGAGGGCAGCACGCATGGGACCGTCCCCGAGAATATCCAGGCGAGGTAGTGGCGTGGCCCGAACTTGTGCAAAGGCCTCCAACAGCAGGTCGACAGCTTTCCAATCAACAAGTCGGCCGAGAAAGACAAAGCGAGCAGGCCGACTGGCCTCTGAACGACTTCCAATAGGGGCCCAGACTTGAAGATCGACGCCGTTTTCCACCAGGGGAATTACCTCGCCCCTGGCTCCGCTCGGTAGCGCGGCGCGGGTCCGCTCATTAGCCACTAAAAGAACCGCCGCGCGGAGTTTGCCAGGCATAAGGCGGTGGACACAGCCCGCAGCGAGACGAGTCAGCCCGACGACTGCCCCGAGAAACTTCAGCTTGCCGCGCCGCGCAAAGGCTGGCGGGTATGACATATTGCCATTCATCGGCCCGATGACCACTGGAGCGCCCAGATCATAAAGGAGGGATGTTTCCCGCGGCGAGACCGGTATCGGCTGATGGACGACATTGATGCCATGCTCGGCGATAAGACGCCGGGCCAAGTCGCGGGCAGCCCGCTGAGTGCCCAGACGGATCAGATAGCCAAACGTGAAATGATCAATTTGCGCGGGCAGAAAGCTTCCGAGCCTCCAAGCCAGCCTGTTGATCGCGTTATCGGGCAGGAAGTACATCCGGCCTGCTTCTTCGGGCAGTAAGCCCACGAGTTCGCCCCGGGTTCGCTCGTGAGCAACGATGCGGACGTCCACGCCGCGACGGCGCAAAATGCGGAAATAATGCAGCGGAAGTATCGATTCTCCACCGAATCGGGCCGATGCATGCTCGCATACGATGAGTATCCCCAGGGGATCGCTTTCTTCGGTTTTGGCGGTCGCGTATCCCATTGAGCCTCCTGCGGCCCGCCCCCTTTATCACCGGCCGTTCGCCCTGTGCAAGGCTCAGGGCAATGAAAATAAATTCGCAATTGGCACAATTGAGGCTTGACCGCACCAAGCCCAGCCGATAACCTACCGTCTCTAGGAGAGATGAATATGATCAAGCAACGTAGATTGCGTCTGTTGGGTGCGGCTGTGGTACCGATGATTGTGGCGCTGCTGCCGAGCCTTTCGTCGGCTGGCTACAACTGCCCCGTTTACGAGCCTCCCAATTGCAAGCCGCGAACCAGCACCTGTCCTCCCCATGTGACCTGCCCGCCTGAGCAGTGTCCGCCTCCATGTCAGAAGTATTCATTGAATACTTGCTTTGTCATTTGCATTTCGCATTTGCTCCATTGCGGCCGATAGTTGTCACAACTCAAAATTCAGTGATTCAGCGACGCCAGCCCAAACGGGTTGGCGTTTTCCTTTTGGATTGTGGTCATTCGCCCGGTTCACGGAAAAGTGAGCGGATGAGGTCTCGCGCCTTTTGGAGATCAGGTTGAACCCCAAGGGCAAGATACGCCTCATTTCGAGCTTCGTCGAACCGG
>Ga0302326_10010530_pt1 | contig 20041 bp, 22 predicted proteins | sample Palsa_T0_3_FD_202264 | JGI IMG/M metagenome (GOLD analysis project Ga0302326, IMG submission 202264) | Peat permafrost microbial communities from Stordalen Mire near Abisko, Sweden - Palsa_T0_3 | ecosystem: Environmental > Terrestrial > Soil > Palsa > Peat permafrost | place: Sweden: Abisko...
TCGAAAGGCATCTTTAAATGGAAGCTATTAGCGCGCTCGCTTCAGCGGCGCTCAACTTCGGCGTGTCCGCTCTAAGCTCGGCCGTGACTCTCGTCGCCAGTATTTTCCAAGGCGGTCCGAGCACCTAACCAAAACCGGCAAACAACCCGGTGGGAGCTCGGCGCTATGGAGCTAGTCTCGCGTAGCGTTCGAGCTCGCCATCGCGACGATCGCAGCAGATCGCGTATTGACTCCAAGCTTCTTGAAGATGCTTGCTGTTTGAACTCGTACGGTCGCAGGGCTTCTCTTTAACCGGGCAGCGATCTGCTTACTCGTTAGACCGTCACATATGCCGTCTAGTACGCGACGCTCTGCTGCGCTTAGCGCGTTCACGGGAGACACCGCGTCCGCCCGAGCGCCTCGAACGAGACTGGCTATGGCCGACTTAGGGAATGCCTTTGTCAGCGATGATGCTGACGAAAGCGCGCCTTGCTCCCCCAGGCGAAAAAGAGCGAGGGACGCTAGAGCGGCGCGATAGGTATATCCACGTTCGAGCCAGATCGTGCGCGCTTGACGAAAGTCCGCAAGAGCTGCGTCAATCTTATTAACCGAGGCGTAGTAGTTGCCCCGCGCGAGGAGTGCCATCGCCACTGCGACCGGATCGCCGTTCATCGCAAGCATCGGGTCGCGCCTGCCATCGATTGACAACAGCTTCATGGCAGCTCCAGCGGCAGACGTCTCTCGCAGCGCTATCGCCTCAATAACGTAATGCGCCAGCAGCAAGAGTGCCTCGACGTCGGCGTCGGCCCACGACGTTCGGTCGAGGATAACTCTAGCAAACCCGAGATGGAGCTTTGCTGCATACGCCTCGCCGTGCCGTCGGTGAAATGCGGCGAGCTCTAACTCGGGGAGGGCGGAGAAGGGGTCGAGTGGCGATATTCCGCGTGCGCGAAGCAGCACGTCGAACGCGCTGGCTTCGCTGCCTTCGAGGGCGTGAATAATGGAGACGTAGTACGAAACCTCAACGCGAAGACGCGCCGTCGTAGCAGTGTCAACTAATGTCCGAGATTCGTTGACGATTCGCCTGAAATATGTGGCATTCGTTGTCTCGACCGCAATAAAGCACAGACCCAGTAATGAGCTGACACGCGTAAGTTCGTCTCTGGCATCTGAATGTGCAAGGATGTCAAGTACATCCTTAAACAGTCTTGCCGCCTTTGGCAGTCCCCCGCGTGATTTCTCAATCCATGCCTCTAGCTCGAGCCCCCAAGCACGAAGATTCGGATTCTCGTCCTTTGTTACCGAGCGCAACAGCGGGATAGCCTCCATCCCCCGGCCCCTTATCCAATACGATAGGGCCTGATAGTAAGCGGACTCCGTTTGAGTTCGGGGATTGACTCCCTGAGGAAACTTTGGTAGCGGCTCATCTGCGCCGGCAAGGCTCTGTCCGACACGAATCCGGTCCTCGATAGATGTCGCCAGAATGTCCGCCCGAGTTCGGTGAACTCGATTCTCATTGTCGACAAGACGTAATGCGCTTAGCGCGTTCGGAAACTGGCGAAGGCGAACATAAGCCTGGGCGCTCAGGAGCGCTGCCTCGGCCCCGCTTATCCCCGCAAGTGTAGTGACTGCAGATCCGTAGTGTCCGTCAGCAATAAGAGTCTGTGCGACATTAAGCTTAGCACGTGAGGTACTTTCATCCGACCCTGTTCGATCTTTTCGACGTAAGACACTCGCTCGCGGCTCCGCGGTACGTGCGCTCATGGTTCCCCGGTGTCCAGTCGTCGCTCCGCAAAGCAGGTCTTATCGACTTGCCAGTACTGCCCGACATGAATTGCCGTGGCGACCATTGGAAAGACATTGTCGAAACCGTCCCGCAACCAGACCTCCCGTCGTGTCGGAATTTGACGTTCTCTCGAACCAAGGTGACTTCCCGTTCTGTCGCTCTCAGTGACCTGGGGCCATTCCGCCTGAACAAAAAGAATGGCCGCTTGGAAAGTCACCTAGCTTTTTTGTTGGCAAACGTCGCGGGATCCCACCTATCGCGAATCCCCAAGGCAACGGCATCGTTGGCATCGCGACCGCCGCCAGACCGCGCAGCCGTGCATCTATCCTAACCCTATCGGCGAGACGTTTGGTCGAGTTTGCGATGCAGCAATGAAATCACCGTGAAGAAGTCGAGTGCGTCTTGTTCCGTCATCGGCCAAGTGATCTTGGGGGCATGTGCTAGCGGATTGCGTATCGCGCCAAAGACACCCACGAGGAGATTTGAAAAGCCGGACTGTTCGCTCTTTTCGGTCTCGGTTACAAGCGCGTTTATCGCCAGAATCGGCTTTTTCACTGAAAACGCCTCTTGAGCCAACTCGCCACCGTCCGAATTTAGACCGGACAACTGCCGAATACGTTCCGCGACGCCCTTCGTAGCCTCGAGGACCGCATCGAAATAGTTCTCCTGTATTAACTCGGCGCGGCAATACCGCAGCACTTCTGAATGAACATTGCGGCTCTCAAGTGCCGCCTTCATTCGCCCCGCGCGCGCCCGAGCGTCGGCGAGAGTTGTCGCCTTGCTTGAGCTAACGACTTTGCCGTCATCACGCACGTAGTAGCCGGGGAACGCCAAACAACATTTAGCTCATCTCTCAGCCACTCGAATGCCTCACGATCGCGCGAATAGTTTACTGGGTTCATCGCCCGAGTGATGAACATAACAAGACGATTCCCGACTTGGTGTGCGTTTTGAGCGTGAATGAGCGCGTTGTAAAGGCGCTTCCATTTCGTCATATCGGCCGACACGTCGGCCGTGTTCATATCGCGAAGGATCTGGCCAATCTGAGTGCCGGTCAAACCCTGATGGGTGTCCGCTAAGACCTTGCATGCAGCTTCGATATGCTGCGGACTGCAGCATGGCAAACGGTAGTGCGCCCCATTTCTGCGACACTAAGTTAAGCTGGGCTTGAGTGAGTGTGGGCGTTAGGCCCGTGCCACACATTTCGATTTATTCCCGCAAAGTGCCGTCCCGTAAGGGTTCACACCCCACCACCGTCCCACTCCGTGCCGATCCGTTCCACGCTTTTCCGGCTCGAATGTGTAGATAATGTGTAGCGGCCAACACTTCGTGTCGTTCAGCGCAAAGAATGCTGGGCCGCGTGAGAACTCGCATCAGGAGTAGGTCCAGTTTCGAATCAGGGCACCACTACGGTGTATGTCTGACTTCCGTCCGCGAAGCCCAGAGTAAAGACGCAAGATCCGCTTGCAACGGAAGTGAACTCAATTTGGCCGGTTGCAGAAAGCGTCTGCGCCGTAGCGGACGCGCAGCCTCCCGCAGGCGGCGTCGCTGACAGCAAGACAGTTGGCCTTTCCTTGCCAATGCCCACAACTTGCGTGGATGCCGACACGACGGCTTGCTCGCCCGTCGCGGTGAAGTTTAGACTCTCCCCCGTGCCTTGCCCGAAGCTTCCGGAGTACGAGAACGTGGTAATCGGTATGCCGCAACCTGGGCACGGGTGAGTCCCAGTCGACCCGGTATTACACGCGGTGAGCAGCAGTAACGAAACGATTCCTAAGGCACGCAGAAGCACGGTGATTCCCTCCGGCGGAATGAGTGGGCTCCCTCTGCGAATCAAAAGAGCGAGCTTCGCAGTAGGTCAGATTTCAGCCGTAGCCAAAATCCTAGCCTAACGTTAGCCCAATATGGTTACTTACCTCTTGGATTCCGGCACCTCGAAACGAGATCGCGGGGCTAGGCGTGGGGGAGGGCGTCTCCGTTGGCGTCGGAGTCGGCGTGGGGACAATTGGAGGTTTCGGAACGAGCCCACCGTTGTTCTCACAACCTCCGCAGCCTAGAACCGAAACCGCGATTAGAAACACCCACACGAGTCGCATACTCGCGGGTTCTCGCGATTCGGCCAAGGTACCTGGCCCGAAAAGGCTAATAGGCGGAGATATGAATCGCGTCGAGCGAGATGATAAAGCTGCCGTTGACTTACAGGAAGGCTATCGCCGCGCGGAATTCAGTCAGACAGCGAGATACCTCGACGAACTGCTGGAATCTGCCCCAAATGCCGAAGCCGTTCTTCTTCGAGCGCGCGTAGCCTTAAGGTCGCGAAAGCCGTCTGAAGCCCTGGTGGTGCTGGCGAGTCATGCTGCGCAATTGGGCGCACCCGATGATCGCGCGAAAGCGGCATTGATATCCGGATCTGCCTTCGCGCGGTTGGGAGACCGTGAGGCAGCCGAAGCGCAGTTCACATCGGCCGCAGCAGAATCAGTGAATAACAGTTCCCTTCGTTTGGCGCTACTGTACGAGCGCGCCGCAGCAGCGTGGATCGCGCGAGACCTTCACGAGGCCGAGTCGAGACTCGACGAGTTTTCGGCTCTCAATCCTCCGCTCGGCGAGCTGTTCCTCGAAGCGCAAGTTTTGCGTGGAATGATCGCTGCGTCGCGCGGAAACCTTGCCGAGCAGGGAGCAATTATGCTGGAGGCGCTTGCGCGATTGCACACGCTCGAGAAGCCGCCAGTTATCCATTGGGCCGTCGTCGCAAGCCAGATTGCCTACCTCGCGCGAGAAATGCCCAGCCGCGCTCTGCGCGACGCCGCGACGGCGGAACTCGTAAGACTTCCCTGGACCATCGACCTCTCGGAATATCGTTTCACGATGACGCGCGCCATTGGTTGGAGACACGCACTCGACGGCGACTACTTCAACGCTTTCCGACGCTTGAAGGAAGCGCAAGCGCACGCACCATCGGACGCGTGGCTTGTTATGGCTCTTTGTGACCGAGCATATCTGGCATCGGTCCTCGGGGAGCGCCACTGGTCTGAGCAGGAGCTACGCGATGCGCACGAGCTGGCTGCTTCCATTTCCTGGTCGGCGCTTGATCGTGAAGAACGTTTCGCTCTATGCGTACTCGCTGAATTATTCGCTCCACGTGACTCTGCTCTCGCACTATCCTATTTTGCGAGGTATAGAGCATTAGGTAATCACTTTGATCGCACTTTAGCTTCAAGTGAAGATCGACGCGTGGAAGCAATGGAAGCATTTTCCTTCGGAGTCGTAAAAGACGCACTCGGAGAGAAAGGTGAAGCGATTAGGCTGCTGCGGCGGGCGTGGACGATCTATGACGGGATCGGATACGATTGGCGCGCCGGAAGAGTGGCGAAGCTGTTGGCGGAGATTACCGCCGACGACGCGTGGAAAGCACGAAGCGCGCTAAAGCTGCGAGACTACGAGAATAGTTGGCTGTGCACTGCGGATATTAGTGTCGCGGGCCTGCCGCAGAAGGCTCATTCGCTTACTCCGGCTCGACGCGCCGTGTATGAGCTCTTGTTACAAGGCTTGACGACCGCGCAGATCGCGACCGAACAAGGCCGGAGCGAATTCACCGTGCGTAATCACGTGAAAGCCATATTCAAAGCCTTTGGGGTCAAGTCGCGTCCTGCACTACTCGCTCAGGCCGCGCGGCAGCAGACGCTCGAATAGGGCGCCTACCGCCGGGCGCGTAAGCGAGCCGATTCGATTTCCAACGAACCCGCCCGCCATCGCATTTTCATCGCGGCCCGAATTGGGCACGGAGCCTTTCGACGAGTTCAGTTAGACGCGCTGCAGCCTGCTCCGCGTCGTGCTGCACGACGCTATTCGGGAACAGTTCGAGCAATTGGTTAGCGATTGATCCGATCCACACGAGACTGCGTGACGCATAAGTCATCAGCATCTCCGGCGCAACCTCTTCGGAAAGCACAACCGTGCCGTCGGCGTTCTCTCGCTTGAAAAATGCCCGCGTGTGCGTGATGTCGCTGTGCGGGTAGAGACTCGGGACGGCTCCGTCCAACAGGTAGTCTTCATTGTCAAGGCCGAGTTCTTTTGTCATCGTCCACAGGTCCGGCATCTGTAGCCTGTGTGCGACTTGTTTGAAGTTCGGCTGGGTCTATCCCCGTTTGTTAGTCCGCGGGTGCTCCAGAAAAGACGGCGTTTTGGATCATCTTCGTTGCACGCTTGGCGAACTCTTCGGGCGCGAGATCGCCAAGCGAACTGTGGGAGTGATTCGTGTTGTAATCGTGCCGCCACGCGGCGGCTTGTTGACGTGCATCGGCTAGCGACGAAAACCAATTCGGATTGAGCAGTTCTTGGCGAACGCGGTTGTTGAACGATTCGCAAAAGGCATTGTCTGACGGCCGTCCGGGCCGCGAGAAGTCGAGCTTCACACGATTCCAGTGAGCCCACTGATCTAAGTGCAAGGATACAAACTCCGGGCCGTTATCGCAGTGGATGCGACCCGGCGCCCCGCGGTCTGCAACTGCCTGGCGAAGGACGGCGACAACCTGCGGCGATCTGAAGCTGAAATCGACCTCGAGAGCGACACTCTCGCGGTTATAGGTATCGACTATGGTCAGGAGTCGGATCTTCGAGCCGTCAGAGAGCACATCGTGCATGAAGTCCATCGCCCAGCTCTGGTTCAGCGCTGTTGGTAGAGCCGGCTGCTCGCGCACGATCCCGGAGCGCCGACGGCGCGGCAGCTCCGTCCGTATTGCCACGCCTTCTTCGCGGTAAATGCGCGAAACGCGTTTGATGTTGACCATCCAACCTTCGCGTCGTAGGAGCACGTGAATGCGGCGCTGACCATAACGGATTCGCACTGCGGCAATCTCTTTGATGCGTAGTCGCAAAGCTGTCGATATGTCTTTTCGTACAGAGCGGTAGCGCACCGCGCGCCTATTCACTCTTAGAATTGCGCACGCTCGACGTTCGCTCAGCTTCCAGGCCTGGCGAACACGCGGAAGCACCGACTTGCGGCAAACCCGGCTCGCCACTTTTTTTAAGCACGTCCTGGAGCACGTGCCGATCAAGCGTGAGATCGGCGACGACTTGTTTGAGCCGCGCGTTTTCCTCGCGCAGTTGGCGCAGCTCGCGAATCTCGGGCGTGCCGAGCGAGCCGAAGCGCTTCTTCCAGACGTAAAACGTCGCCTCAGAGATACCGAGCTTACGTGTGATTTCGGCGACGGGCGTACCGAGCTCAGCTTGCCGTAACGCAGCAGCGATCTGTTCGTCGGAGTACCGGGACTTTCGCACGGGCGGACCTCCTACGGTTGGGAAGTTCGCCGCCTTTTTCTAGTTTTCCGCGGGCTAAGAAGTTGGGGGTGTACGCGCGGCCGTTGCCGGCAAAGGATCGGTCGCCGTATTTACGTTCCATCTTGCGCCACACGCGGATCGTTTCGGGATGAACGTCGTGGACGCGGGCGGCCTCGGCGATGCTCGTTCCGGCATCGATCTCGTGCAAAACCTGAAGCTTGAACTCTTTGCTGAACGTCCGTCGACTCTTTACGCGATGCGGCTTTTTGGCAGGCATGGGTGCTCCATTTCGAGGGAGGCCCAGCTTAACTTTCTGTACCGGTTTTGGGGCGCACTACCAACGAACCATTAAAATTCCTCGCCGACTTTCTTGAGCGATTCCGTACTGTCGGGTAATAAGTTCATCTCGCTGAAGCCTCGCATCAGCGAATTCGGCGGTCAGTCTTCATCGCCGTCGAGCGAAGCCTAGTTCACGACGGCGAGTTCGTATGTACCATCCGCTTGACGATCCAGTACCCAAACACAACGGCGACTTACCTTTGAAGGCTTTCACAGTGAATGATCCCGCGACGAAGTCAATTGACACGTCTCAGCTTCCAAATACATTGCCTCCAATGGTTTTGCATTGCGCGTCGTCATGGAAGGTTCGCATTTGAATACGAGTCGACGAGATCGAGCGGTGCCTGCCGATACTCCGTCATCGGCAGCGAAGCGGGTGTCGCCGCTCAAGGCTTAGCGGCAGCGGAAGTCGTGGCCGGCCTACACGGCGCTCCTTCGGCGAGTTTACAACACAAGCGCGACAGGCGGAACGTTACCTTATCGATTCGCATCCCGCCGCGGCTCGAGCGCATTGCGTTCGACGCCGTGGACAACATTGCTACGGCTTCGGAGCTTCGCGAGCCATGGGAGGAGACGGCTGGCGGCCTTGAGGCATGGCTTGTCGCTCCGGCCGATCTGAGGAATACGCTGGCGGGTCCGGTCAGTTCCTGACGGACTGACTCTGGCTCGTCGTACGAGCGGTGTCGTGCGCTTCGACCGTTGGCGCATCTTGATTCGTTGACGATAACCGGCTCTGTGACTGAACTCAACTAGAGCGTCAATCGGCTCAGCATGCGACCAGGCGGATCGATTTCGACAGCAAGATCGACGTCGCCGTACAGTTCAAGAACCTCTCCGGCCAACACGATACCGTCTATAAACCGAAGAAGTACTCGGTGCTTAGCGGCGTCGGCTACGTATGGGGCGAGCCTAATAGATGCTGGACAATCGTGAGCGCAAAGTTTATTGGGTAAAGGGTCGACAGGACGGTGCTATTTACCGCGGATGTCGCAAACGTGCTAGCATTACCGAGCACGATAATCGCAAACCCATCGCTGATGAACATTTCATCGTCGGCCTCGAAGCCCGGCATACCGCCGTGGTGTCCCAGCGCTGTGAGCGTACCGACCGGGGTAACGATGAAACCCAGGGTATAGCGCGAGCCCTCGCCCATCGGTCGTCCGTCAGCTTCCAGCATGTTGAGCGCTGCTTTCGAGATCAGCTTTCCCTGCATTAGGTTGATGTCGAAGCGCGCTAGATCAGTTGCTGTCGTGACCAAGTCACCCGCGGCGTAAAGCCAGGACGGATCAATCAGCGGAACCTCAACCGAGCCAGCGGCGTCGGAATATCCGGACGCATGAGAGCCAACCTCGCCGGGCCTGTTGAACGAGCTGGCGCGCATGGCGCAAGGATCCAGAATTCGACGCTTCTCATATTCAGCCAATGGCATTTGACTAACCGCTTCGACAACAAGCCCGAGAACAACAAAGTTTGTATTGCTGTACTCGAACTTGGTTCCAGGCGCAAAGTCGAGCGATCGTTTACCTGCGCGCGCAATGATTGTCGCAGGTGTCGTCATCTTAAACGCGGAGCCGTCGCTAATCGCCTCGTCGAGGACGTTCGGCAGCCCAGACGTATTCGAGAGCAGTTCGCGCAGTGTTATCGCTGCACCGTGGGGAATTCCCGCGACGTACTGCGACACCGGACGGTCGAGCGCCAATTTCCCGCTTTCGGCAAGTTGGATCATGGCGACGGCTACAAACATTTTGCTAATCGATCCAGCAAAAAAGCGCGTCTCGCTCGTCGCGTGAGTTGCAGTACGGACTTTCGCAAGGCCAAACGCGTCCGCGTAAACCGTTGCGTCATGCTCCACGATCGCAACAGAGATCGCCGGGGCGCCGTCGGAACCCCTGAGAATAGTTTCAATGCGCGATTGAATGAACGGTCGTTTCCAACCGTCGAGGTCATTTGGCTCGAGCCGAAGCCTTACGAAAAACGAAATAGCCAGAGTAAGGAACAGCAAGCAGCTGAAGGTAGCGATGATTGTCCAACCCTGCAGTCGCTTTTTACGCATCAGGGTTCCGGGCTCAATCAAAACCCCTGTGTGAGCTGAGCAACCGCAGCTTAGTTGACTCCGGCCCGCGGGGCTTCCGCCCTCAAGTGCTCCCTAAGCGTGCCACCCAATCTTTGTAGAATGGACTTACTTAACGGCAAAGAAAGCAGCTGGGTCATGCGGCTTCCTGGATCGGGCAAGTAGAGTAGGAGAACTCCTACCATTGCGGCAGAAAAGGACGCTATCCCCATCAATGCACCAATCAATATTGACCTCCGATCCGGCACGACTGCGAAGAGCGTTGCAAGAGCGTTCGGAATCGAGATGTTGCGTTGCTGCGCAAGAAGTTCATATTCGGTGCGCAATCTTATGAACTTTTCACTCTTCCAAGCCTGCCGCCACTTGCTTGTGTCGTCAAGTTGCCTTGAAAACAGGTTCATCCATGTTTGAGACCACGTGCTCATTGTGTTGCCACGCCTCCTAATGGGTGGTCACCCGTTCCTTCTCGTTGAGAGTGCAGCATCACTTGCCTCTGCCCATTCGTTCGCGCCTCGCAACATTGTTGGGCTCGGAGATTCGATTACATCGGGCGTCGAACTCCGGGAGCCACAAAAAGACGCATATCCTTAGCTTCTTGGGCGATTCTATGGCGTAAATGTTGCAACACGTCTTTCTCAAAACAGCTGGTCTTCGGAACTGCACCGGGCGTGCCGCAAAGAAAGAATGCCACCCCCAATCGATACTTCGCTCCCAAACGCGTCATATCTCACTCCGAGAACCTTCCAGCGCGACTGGCCGATATCGCGCGACGCAAGACGGCCCAGCCGACTTGAGATCGTACGCGTGGACCAGGACTAGCACCATTCCCGATCTCACCAGAAAGAACAACATCCAGGTCTTGCAAACCGACGAAGACTGGCGAAGCGCTCGAAGACCCGCTGCAGCTCATCGCCCAGCGTGCCAAACGCAACGAAAGCTGCAGGCCCGTCGACAACATGCTCTTCGCGATCCGCCTGACGATGCGCCCGCCGTTGAAACCGGCGTGAGGCCCTCCCGGATATGGCGCAGGCACGGCTCTGGCAACTCGGCGACTTCGATCAACGAAAGCCGAATGAATCTTCAATCAAGGCATCGTCGATCGCATTACAACCCTAACCGAGGATCCGAAATCGGGGCGGATCACGCCTTCGTGAATGGGACGGCCTGCAGCAGACGCATACCCCTCAACCGGCAGCGATGCGACATCTCCGCCGCTTGCTTGACGCACTAAATCATTTGAGCTAGAGTGCTAGAAGACCTTCCTAGTTCGAACCGTACTCGTTACGGCCCGGATACCGTAACATCGGGCATAGCGGCGCCCTAGTCACCTATGCCGGGGGTGCGGACTTGTGCGAGATGCTAACGTTATCGTGCGGTCTTGCCTGCCGCAATCTGTTCGAGTGAGGTAATCCCTGCCCGGCATTGCTCTCGGCCATCGCCATCGCTTTCGCGGAGCAAGAATCCACTATCGCCGTTTTACGAAAGGCTTCACGATGGCTCGAGAGATTGGAGTCTTCTACGCTCCTGATGACGATGGAGAACACGCGCTCCAGTTCGGTAACCTTCAGCCCGGCATTAATGGTGGGCTTCCGCTGCTGGATGTCTGGTTTACGCCCAGCAACAAACCGAAATCAACGGTATGGCCCGCCCTTCTCTTCACTCCGATGAACACGCTGCGCGCAGTAGCGGGCGCTTACTGCCCGATCGATCAGCGTCGCTACGCGTTCTTCTCCACCGGCACGGATGTGTTATGGACGAGATATCCCTCGGCTCATCCGCACAATGCGCCCAAAGAGACGATCATCGATGCCGCTAACCCATTCCTCGGCCTCACGGAACTGGGCGCCGGTCTGGTTGACATGGCGGCTCATTTCAATGGTTCCGCGCTCGAGATAGCGATCTTACGCACAGATGGACTGCTCGTCGTGTTTCGCGGGACGCCGTGGACGGCACAAACGAAACAACAGCTGCAGTGGACGCAGGTCGTTGGCCTTGCGGGCTTTGGCGACGCCCAACGAATCGCCATTTCGGAGGCAGCGGGTGCGGGACACGTCTTTGTTGCCTCAAATAACGTTATCACTGAAGTCTTCTATTTCGGCAACACCACGGGTTCCGGCACCATCGCAACATTTACTGATCAGATTCTCGACGTCGGAAACGTGTTTACCCCAGCTGACGGCGTCATGCACGTCGTCGTCGCGACAGCGGATCCGCAAAGCGGAGGATCAACGTTATTCGAAGCGGAGTTTGTACCGGCAGTGAAACCGCCGCAAACTCGGCAGCTCGGGACCGTCAATTTCCGTCTAGCGGGATTAGGGGCTTACCTTAAGCCCGACGGTGCTCAGCACATCATTATGTCGCAAGACGCGAGCGGCGTCGCGCCGCTCTTCTTGAGCTGGGGCGCGCCCGACTTGTCGGTTTTTGACTTTGGGCTATTTCCCCCAAGGGTAGCCGCGTGAGGGTTAAATTGCGCGGCGGACGTCGAGGTCGTCCCACCGACCCAAGAAAGAGCTGGCAAGGAGGCGCGAATGGTTGCTTATGCACTCGAGAAAGGATTGGAGACGGTATTCGTGATTGCTCCAAACATCTCGACGCTATCGCAAGTTCAGTTCCCAATGGTCGAAGCAGAAGTGGGGGACCGGAAGGGGTCGGGGCGTTGCGGTCGCCCAGGACTCACACTCCACGAGATTTATCCGTATGGCCCCAGGCGCGTAGACGAGCAGTCGCAACCAAAACGAATCTCCGTCGCCCTGGCTGCGACAATGGTGGCTGAGCAAGCATCCACTCATTCGTCGCTTACGAAAGCGCCTTCCTATCGAATGCTTCGGATAAGCCCGTTCACTGAGGGACGTCGCTCATACCGGGCGCGAGGGTTCTCTCGGACGCAGCCGGGCGCGGCCGGCATCAGTCTCTAAACTGTCCCGCGACACGTCGAAGAAATCCGCACGCACGAATGGTAAGAATTGTAAGCCCAAAGTTAGACGGAGCGAAGGAATGCCAGCTAAATGCGCGCCATACCACACGACGCGACCCGAGGACCCGCCCGAGCGCGACGTATATCACGACTACAAAGATTGCCCAGCCGGAAGGCGCATTAAGCCCGAGCACTGGGCTTCTGGGACGGCCGCTCGACCCCGCTGCAAAGATTGCCGGGAAATGGACTAGCACGGCCTCCTTCGGAGCTTTACTTGCCAACACGATCCCGTGAGGTCGTTTGAATCGAGCACGTTCCAAACGCGACGTAGATCACCTGACCTTCAGGCAAGGTGAAAGGCAGGCGCTCAAGGCGAGCCAACCCACACAGCAGCGGCCGCCATAGAATGAAAGGCTCGGCTCCGAGTACGAGAGCTGCGCGCCGGCCGCAGGACTTCTGTTGCATTCACCCATTCTTATCTCTGTAGGAACATATGCGACGCTCGTCTTCCAAAGCGCATTCCCGTGGCTCATTTTTCACTCGCGCCTGCGGTTTGCTGTAGTCGGCATCGCGATAATGTTTCACCTTGGCATTGCACTAACTATGGGTTTGTACTAGTTCTCTGCGATAATGATTATCTGCGAAGTCCTAGTTTTAACTGACACCGATTATCGCAGCGCTTACCGTTTCATTCGATCCATCGGCGCGCGCGGAGCAACGTTGACTCCGGTGAAACAGGCGGGAACATAAAATGCTCGGTCCAGTCTTTGAATTTCGCGCGGCTTCTCTGGCGCGTCGCTGTAAAGCGCTGGCTTGTCTCGGAAGCATATGCTTGTCGTCCATCATTGCATCGTCGCAAAGTGCTGCTGAGGACGCGCCGGAAGACTACTATTTTCAAGCCATAAGTGCGATGAACGAGCGGGTTCAGGAACCGCATTACTACATATTTCACTACAAGTTGGAACAGCGTCATAATAGCGATGTCGTTACCGACGATCTAGATGTCGTCGAAGACACAGCAACGCGAAATGCCGAGGAGACTGTTCACGCCGACGCATCCAAGCACTTTCTTGTCTTGCCAGATCTTTTCGGGAGCGCCGTTAGCGCGAGGAGTCCGGGCGCGGAGATGTTGCAACTCGGCGCTGCCGATGGCCGCAGTGACGCAGCGTCAGTCCCCAAGACACTCGGCACCGTTAGGGTGCGCTATACAAACTATGTTGTTACGATAGCTCAGGCAGACAGTACGTCCGAGTGCGGCCCGGCCCTCGACCTCCAATTAAGGCCGAGGCCAAACGTTGATGAGTACAAGTACAATTTGCGAGGCATCACAATTGTTAAGGCGACCGGGATGATCTGTGGAGCAACCGCGCTTTGGAAGGCCGGCTCATTTCTCGGCCATAAGTTCCCGATCTTATTCGCTTTACACGTAGATCAAACGACGGGATTAGTCACGAGGTGGGCCGCTTCGGGCACGGCTCGCTCCGCCTTTCTCTCCTATGAATACTCGGCCGAGGGCGAATATACTGACATCGTAGCAAGTGATGAGCCCCAGAGTCATCCTTGATAAGCCCTGTCCACGGCGGTCAGCTCCGCTTCAGGCGTTTCAGCCGAGCACGGCATGATTAGCGCGTCTCCCTCGCCAAGTTCGACGCCGGATGCCCGGGCCGAGTACATTTTTTCGCAGGCGCGTACGGCTTTCGTGGCGCGCCGCTACCCTAGTACCGTCAGATATAAAATTCGAGTTGCCGGGGAACGCGAAGGGCAGTGGGTTTCGCGCACATATCAGGCCTTTGAGGACTGGCCTGAGCTCACGCTTCATACGCGTTCGATAAGTGACGAAGAGTCCGAAAATCCCGTAACGCCCACCGACTTTTCGTTTTTTGGTATCGGTGCTCGCAAATCTGAACTCGAGAAGCCGCCCCTTCTCGGTCTACCTCGTTTACTGATCACGTATGGCTTCGGGCTCGGCTCGAAAATGCTCTCGGGGCCCCCTGTCGCGAGCACGGAGATTCTTAGGTACAAGCCGATCGGAACGGTTACTGCAACCGCGCGAGTATATTTGGTGGCCCTTGCAGGCGAGGATGACGTTGACGGCAGCCCGTGTTGGCACCTGAACGTGCGTCCACTAGAAAGCCCTGGGCGCCATCGGATTCGAGAGCTCTGGATCGACGAGGCAACGTTTCAAACGCGCCGGGTCGTGTCGATGGGAAACTTTCAAGATCGAGCGACGAGCGGGCAATTGTGGACCACTACGTATACGGAGGTTAACGGCTCCTGGTATATTGAGTCAGAAGCTTCTCAAAGTGTCGTTCACGCTGAAATCGGATCGTTCGACCGGGTGCTAATTCAATTTCTGGACGTGGCCGACGACACGCAGGACAATCTCAATTTCGGGTTGTCAGGAGACATAGATAACGTCCTAACCGAACCCGCGGAAGCCCTGTAAATTAAACGTTCGCGGCGATACCAAAATTGCGTTTGCAGCATCATCTGGGTTGGCCGGGTTAGCGATGTTATCAAACAAAACAAAACCCTACCGATCCCTGAGAATACAGTGGCAGTAACATCGGCGCTTGACGCTGAGGTGAGTCGTTCATTTCGACAGCCCTTCGGATTCTTGCGAGCCGCCAACGGGGACAGCTTGAAACCGAGCTGCGAAGATGAACTCCATCGCTCGGGACAGGGCCCAGGAGGCGCGCATCTGAAGCGGCACAGAGAATGAGGACTGTCTTCAAGCGGAGCATCTGTCTTCTCACGAGGCAGGAAGGGCAACAGCAAATTCTACCGATCATCATTACCCGATGGGAAGGGACTCCATCCGGCTCTTTAGTCGTTTTTGACGGAGCGTGTGGATTTTGCACCTGGGCTGTTCGACGTGCAGCAACATTGAGCGTCCGAGACGCTTGCTACTTTGTTCCATCCCAGTTTCTGCCTGACGATGTGAAGGCTCGTTATCGACTCCTTCCCGATTCGGCTCCGGCTCGATCGCGGGCCTTAGCGAACGCAAAAAGTCTTTAAGTTGTGTAATACCGCCATCATAGCCTTGCGCACGCAACTCGCGCAGAAGAACCGTCGCGGGCAGCTGTGTCTTGCCGGCAAATTCAAGGCGCTCTCGCAGATACTCGGCGTGCGGCGCGATTTTCGTTGGCCGCGGCTCGCGCGGACCGTAGCTGTCGCTGTGTTCGCCGCGCAAAATCGCGCGAACCGTGTTGCGGGCGATGCCCGTCTCTCGGGCGATCTCGCGGATGCCCTTACCCTGGCGATGCAGGACGTCAATTTCCACCTGAAGCTCCTTATTCAACATCGCGAACATACGTTCGCTGCACTTCAGGTGGGTCAATTTTCAACCGGCGGGGTGGGTCAGTTTTACTCCGGCGTTAACACCTTGGGCAACTACTTGGGACGCGAAGCGGTGCTATATCGAGCTGTCCTTCAGACGGCAAGCCGCGAACACCATGTCAGCGTCTCGGCGAAAGGGCTCGCGAGGCGGCTCCCAATTCTTGATGTGCCGCAGCGCGAGCAACTCGTTCGGTCCGTGCTACGCAGTAGCGGTGCATTCAGGCTCCATTCCAGAGGCCGTTGGGCACTTGGCCTTCGCGCAATGTAGAACAACCCGAGAGCCTGTGACCCAGTTCCGGTAACGGTACAGAGATGCACGCTACTGAAAACAACATCATCGCTGAACGCAAATAGACCGGCCAACGCTAGCACCGGCACGCCATATCTTTCAAGTGGCGACTGACAAAGAAATCGTGACACGCATTCGGCCCGGCACTTAGAGGGTAGTACAAATGCAGTATTGAATGACGGGCGCTCCGTACTACTAAATTCTCGGAAAGCGACGTGCTCTTTGCGGGATCGACGTGTCGCTTAGGCCCTGAAATTACGGGGACTCGCCGATCCTGTACTACCAGAAGGAGTTCTTATCATGGAATCTTCTGCATACCGGTGCCTGAACGACTGGACGCCACTTTAGATAAGATGCCGCCCGGACTTCCGGCGCTTCAACGTCCGTGGCACTTGGCGGTGCAAGACCGTCGGGTACGCCGCCACGTCTCGCTCACTCCATGAATTCTATAACGAACTCTAGCGCCGTCTTGCTCGCCAAACTGAAAGCGAATTGATGCTATGCGTATTGCCCTCTTTGTGTTGGTCAGTTTTGTCATGTTTGTGGGTTGCGCCGGCCAAGGTGCTGGCCCATCCTCGGACGCGCAGCAAGCGGGATACCATCGGGCCACGGCTTCCGACACAACAGCAGCTACAAGCTCTGAGTGGATAGTTGGAGGCTTACCCGCCCCATATGATCCGAGCGCGGGCTACGTACCCCTCACTGCGAGTTTGTCGATTTCGAAAGTAAGCGTTAACGCACAGATGCTCCTTGGATCGCTGGGAGTCTTGCGGAAACCCTCGGGTGGACGCCTTAGCCCACTCGACTACGTTAGCGATCAGGACGCAGGAGGACAGGTCGGCCTCAAGATAACGGCGAGTTCCTCGAACCAAGGTTCCGTCTGGACGGCAAATGGACTTTACGATGCGATAAGCGGCCCCGAGGATTCAAGCCCAAACTATGTCGATATGCTCGATCCGAGCGGGAACGGGATCGGCGTACTCTTTGCGCCTACCACGAAATCCCTCAACGAAGGTTGCATCGAGTACGGTACGCAGTACGATTCGGAAGGGCCGGGTGTCCCAGATCCGACTGAGGCACGGTTCTTTTTTGTCGACTGGTGCTCGTATAACCCTGCGACGCAAGCCCTCACGTTTTACTACACCGCGATCGATAGCAATTTCTGGAGCACGTACGTTCGCACGTATTCCAATGGCGACGGCTATCCACAGTACGTCGCTGAGGCACTCAAGTACAACAACGTGTGGTACATGCTGCTGTATAACAACAACACCCAGCAGTACGTCACCTTGAGCCCCACGCTCTCAGGGACGGACCAAGGCTCAGGGGCCGGCAACGGTGGATGGAGCCTTTTCGAAACGCACTATAACGCCGGGGTACAATGTGCAAATCTTCCGACTTTGAGTGTATCCGGTGTGCGAGTCATGACTAACGATGGAACTTGGGGTTACGCAGGTTCATCCGGCTTTGGCCCTGTAGCCGCTCCGGGCCAGACTCCGGAATGTTTTCAATATCAGTCGACGCCATACTATGACGTTCGCTACAATTCAAGCGACGAAGGCTGGTGGGTTGACTCTAACCAGGCGCCCACGGCCGACTATAGGGTGACCGCCTCAAGTGATGGTCCGCCATCCGGAGCGGCATGCACTCCCGACTCCGCGGGATACTGTTACACGACCGGAACGACGACCGATCTCAGCGTCGCGTGCAGCTACACTATTCCGAATCCTCACGGAGGAACGGAGATCGTCGACATCTACAATACGAGGACAGCGTACAATATCTACCAGAAGCAGTCGTACGCCGTTGCCATTATAGAGAACGCTTATAAGACAGTGGAGTACAGTACGGGTTGCAAATCGTCCTCGACAACGTGGTCGCCCGCAGAACCGAGGGTACAGTACAGCGATCCGAACTTGCCGTAGCATGTTCGGTGAGTAACATAGCTCCAAGCGTGGTATGGCTTTCAAGACTGACGAGTCTAAAGCGCTCCCAAGCGACAGGATTTTCAGTCGCACGCCGTGTCCACACAAATTCGCGTGCCGCAACGACAATGCTCTTTTGCCTCTTTGCTTCAGCCAACTATGGTTGCAGTAACGGCGCGATGGCGACGGCAGTCGCGCATCAAAGTCCGACGATCAACCTTGAGGCTACCGAGGCCGGCGTCCTATCAACTGACCTGCCCGTCGTGCTGTACGATTCGCAGTTCTTTGATCCGATTCACAACACTGCTCTTCTGACAGCGCTGATCTCTCCGCCAGGTGCTGCATCGATTTCTTCATGGACGTCGAGCAGCGCCGCAGTAACCACGAACCACAACGAGCCCGGCTTCGAAAGTATACCGGGTGATCCGGCCCCAACTGCGCCGCCGAACAGCATCTTTGTCGGGACAGGAAGCTCGTACGGCAGTAGCATCGTATCTGCGGCGACGGGTCCAGAGGCGATCGGTACCGTAACGGTTTTGCATTACCCGTCACTTTCTTTTGGCTGTCAGTTTCGCTACTATCCCGCCTTTAATTTCACGAGTGCTGGAGGCGAGACTGTGATGCCGCCTGGCGCGGGGATGCAAGCTGATCTTTATGATACCTCCCCAAGTGCCGGTCTCGGCTCGATGGACCCCTGCTATGAGACGCCGCTAGCATCTTCCGGTTCCACAATCGAGATGTGGCACGTCTCAGGCGGCGGCACACTCATATCGACTCCAGGCCTATCGGAGTTTGCGGCAATTAAGGGATCTCGCTGGAGCAATGACGCGACTTCGTTTTCTGCGACAAATCAGCCTGTCACCTTGATCTTCAAGACAAGTGCCGGCCTCATAGTTAAAGCATTTCTTCCTATCGGTCCTTATGAAGTAAGCGATCCAGCGGGACACTTTCCATATTAAAGCGACGAACGGGCTCGATTGGCTTACCTAATCGCGTGAGATTTCGTTTGGGGAGCTGCGCTGCCACATTCATTGCCCTCACGGTATTCTCTGTGGTGTCCGTTCGCGCGCAGCAGCACCTGCTTGTCGAGTTTTCAATCCTCGATAAGCACGCGGTTCCTGGGCTAGACCCTCGGGTAGATTTCCTGAACGCCTATGGATCGCTGCGGTTGGAGTCAAGATCAACGTCGGACGGTACTGCTACGAACTATTACTGTGGATCCGATACCGAACCGCGTTTGACCACAGACGAAGGCGGGGGAGCGCTCACGGTATCTTCGCACGGTTCGCTTTGTGGGTTTTCTCTTCCTGACGGTATGAAGGTGTCTCCAGTACCGAAGATCGCATTCGCCGACGAGGACAATCAGTTCGACGTCTCCTTCGCTGGTCAGCTGAAGAAACTGCACATTGGGACGATTCGTGTTGAGGGAAACGAAGGTCACAATACCGTCGTTGGATACGCGTTTCTGGAAGACAACTTTGCACACCGCGAGGTATTCGAACTCGACGAACATCCGGATAATGCCCTGGTGGTCTATCTACGCAGTCTCTATTGTGGGCGGGTTACCGTAGACGACCAGCTAGCGTCCCAGCAGCCGATCTCAGAGGCTGTTGACCCGCTCGTGATCGACCATGCGAGCCTCTTTCCACTCTTGGTAGGGCGATTGGATTGGCAGCGACGCCCCGGCGGCGAATCGTGCGGCTAACAGCTGAACCTGCAGCGGGACTCCAATACTGTCATTTCGGACGAACCCGGCGTCGGACGCCTCGATTCTGTTCGATGCCCAGTGGCGCGTTAACGCCCCTGCCCAACCTACTGAATGCTGTCTTGCATGTGGCGGCCCGGTGGAAAGCGTCAATAGACGTCGCTCGATTGGATTCGATCGTTATTGGGAAGGATAGCTACTCCGGATATCGGCGGTAGCGGCCAAGCGTCGACGTCGACACCGAGCCGACGCAACGCGCCTGAGGCGTCCGATTAGCGCTCGCCGGCGAGGAGCGGCACGATCGCCGTCCCGGCGTCAACGAGCCGTGCGACGAGATGAGACGGGAAGCGATCGAGCACGGCGTCGATCGCCGCGCGGGCATCCGCGCTCTGGGCACGCGGAAACAAGCGGCCGCGC
>Ga0302326_10010531_pt1 | contig 20041 bp, 12 predicted proteins | sample Palsa_T0_3_FD_202264 | JGI IMG/M metagenome (GOLD analysis project Ga0302326, IMG submission 202264) | Peat permafrost microbial communities from Stordalen Mire near Abisko, Sweden - Palsa_T0_3 | ecosystem: Environmental > Terrestrial > Soil > Palsa > Peat permafrost | place: Sweden: Abisko...
TGGCGCGCCCCTGAATTGCGCGCGCATATTTGGTAAGGCCCCATCTGGCGATTTTTGAGCAGATGACGATGGCCGCCTGCTGCCGGCGCTTGCGTCGCATCTCCGGATGGGCCGAGTGTTAAGTCCCGCGCCAAACATGCCGATACCAAAACGCAGGCACGGTCTTATTAGATCATCGTCACATGGCTGAAAAACGCATTTTGATTGCCGACGCCGACCCGAAGGCGTGCAATGACTTCCGCCAATCGCTGGGGCAATCCTGGTTGGTAGTGGGCGCCGCCACCGGCGATGCCGCTGTGGGCGAGGCGCGAAAGGAGCTTTTCGACGTCGTCGTCGCCAACTTTGAGCTGCCGGACCTGAATGGGGCGGAATTGCTCAATCGCCTTCTGGTGGCCAATCCCAAGACGCTGCGTTTTGTCGCCTCAGCCGAGGCCCTCAGGGAAAAAGCGACTTGCCAGGTGGTTGGCAGCCACCGATTCCTGCCCATCCCGTATGAAGTTGCCACATTAAAAAGCACGATCGAACGCGCGCTGGCCGATGATTACGGGATGAGCCAGAGTATGCGCGAATTAGTGGGCCGCATCCACACTTTTCCCACCATCCCTTCCCTTTACATCGAGGTCGTCAACGTTTTGAAGGACCTCAGCGCCACCACCAAGGACGTCGGCCTCATTATCAGCCAGGACATGGCCATGACGACCAAGTTGGTGCAAGTGATCAATTCGTCTTATTACGGCCTGCCGCGCACGATCACCGATTCGACCGAGGCCGTTGGCATCCTGGGATTCGAGACGGTCAAATCATTGATCATGACGGTCAAGCTTTTGAGTCAATACGATAAAGTCAAGCCGGTGTATTTTTCCATCGACACCATCTGGCGGCACAGCACCAGTGTGGCGCACACCGCCAAGGCCATTGCGCGGATCGAATCCAGCGACCCCCAATGCAGCGGCCACGCCTACACGGCTGGTCTGATGCACGACTTGGGCAAAGTCATCCTGGCGGCCAATTTCGACGAGAAGTATCACGAGGCCCATGTTGTCGCCCGCACGGAGCAAAGGCCGCTGTGGGAGGTGGAAAAGGAAATTCTCGGGGCCAGCCACGCGGAAATCGGCGCTTATTTGTTGGGACTTTGGGGCATGTCGGATGAGGTGGTTAGAGTGGCGGCGTTTCATCATCATCCTCTTCGCGCAGGCGATCTGGCTTTTACTGCGCTGACGGCCGTTCACGTGGCCAACGCACTGGAATACGAAGGAGATTCCAGCGCCGACGGGCCGCCTATTGCGGTGATCGATGCCTCCTATTTGCAGCAATTGGGCCTGGAGGCGCAAGTCGATAGTTGGAGGCGCGCGCGGCGCAACCCGGACGAAACTCATTACGAGAACAGCACGCAACGGGCCAAAGCCGCCGCGAAGACCGTCGCCGCCAAGGCCCCGACCAAGACCGTCAGCCCCGCCGCGCCGGAGCCTGCGCCTGTGTCCGAATCCGCGCCCGCGTCTGCGCCCGGGATTACCAAACTTGCTCCCGCGGCATTCGCCCGGGGATCATCGATGTGGCGATTGCTGGCGAAGTGTGTGGGCCTTGGATTGGGTATCAGCGCGATTCTTGCATTTCTGGCGCGGCTGGAGATTCTGCGATTGGAGAAATTAACCGAGAAACCTGAGTTCCATCAAATCGTGGAACAACCGCACGCTGTCCATCCTAAAATAATCGCTGTGGCCGCGCCCGCCAAGCTTGTGGCAACGCCCCCGCCCACGCCGCTGCCGCCAACAAATACCGCGCCTGCGATGGCCCTCCAAATCGCCCCACCCGCTTCTCCCATTGCGTTGCCTGCGCCCGTGAAGACGGCCCTCGACCGGCTGAAATTACAAATGATCTTTTTCAGTTCGCAACATCCCTCAGCTCTGATTAACGGCCAACTGGCGAGCGTGAACGACCTTGTGGCCGATTGCCGCGTGCTGGAGATCGGTCCTTCTTCCGTCACTCTGGAATACCAACATCAACGCAGGACACTCACCGCTATCCGGTAGCGTCAAGAGCGCTCCGCGCGCCTATCAAGGGAATCTCTAAGCGGCCAAAGCAGCCGCTTCTGTGCTTGGACTCTCTCGCTCTTCGATCTGCGCCCGCATCTTCCCCAGCGCCTCGTCCTGAATTTGCCGGATGCGTTCGCGCGAGAGTTTGAACTGCGCGCCGATTTCCTCCAGCGTCTTGGGCTTGGCTCCATCCAACCCAAAGCGCAGGCCCAATATCGCCGTCTCGCGCTCGCTCAAACCAGCCATGGCGTCGCGCACCAGGCCGGCGTCGTTCTCCTGCACGATGCGGTCGAAAGGCGCGGCCGCGTTCGGGTCCGCCACCACGTCGGAAATGTGGTTCGGTTCGCCCTCGCCCAAAGGGGCGTCCAGCGAAACAGGGGCCTTGGCCGCCTGGCGATATTGCCGGATGCGGCGGGCGTCGAGTCCCAAATGCTCCGCCAATTCCTGGTCAGTCGGTTCGCGGTCAAAGGTGTCATGCAACTCCGCCTCCGCCCGGCGCATCTTGGCCAGCCGCTCGACGACATGGGCCGGCAGACGGATGGTCTTGGATTGATTGGCCAACGCGGCCATGATGGACTGCTTGATCCACCAAGCGGCGTAGGTGGACAGTTTGGCTCCTTTGTTGGGGTCAAACCGTTCGACACCCTTCATCAAGCCGATATTGCCTTCGTTGATCAAGTCCAGGAGCGGAAGGCCCAGGCCTTCGTAATCGCGCGCGATCTTGACCACCAATCTGAGATTGGCCGTGATCATGTGTTCGCGCGCCCTCTTATCGCCCCTCTTGATGCGCTTGGCCAGTTGAATCTCCTCTTCCGGCTTGAGCAATTTCACCTGCCCAATCTCGTTAAGGTAAATTTGCAACGTGTCGCCCCGCGGCGATTCCAACGGGACGGAATCCGCGGCGGCGGGAATGTCCTTGGCCGTAGCGGCCTCGACTTCGACGGTTGGCTCTTCCGGCGCGATGAGCGCAACGTGCTGTCGCCGCGTCAACCGCGCGCCGGTGCCGGCCTTAAACTTGCGCGGCTTTTGACTCTGATTTCGTTTAAAAGTGGTGCTTAACATAAACCTAAATAAGTTGACTGTTTAGTCCAATATTTTGTTCAAATTAAATGAATTCATCTAGGCGGCGGCCGTTTGCTTCCCCTTCACCCCGAGCATGGTGAAGATTCCGCGCGCGGTGTCGCGCAACGGCTTGACATCGTTCTGAATGCGCGCCTGCGTGAGCAACCCCTCGAAGTAGGCAAGAATCATGCGCGCCTTGGCCTCCGCGTCCGGCGCATGAATGACGCCGCTGGCGTGAGCGTCGCGGATGGCCGATTCGAGATACTTGCATTTGTCGGCCAGCATTTCCTGAACTTGCCGGCGCAACCGGTCCTCCTGTGTGCAGACTTCCGATCCCAGCGTGAAAAGCGGACATCCCAACACCTTGCCATATTTGGATTGCATCGCGCTTTGAAAGCGATAACTGAAATCGCAATACTTTTGCAGACGCTCCAGCGGCGGCACGGCGGCGGAGAAGATGGAATCCAATTCCGCCCGTTTGATCCGCCAGTTCGTCTCAAACGCCGTCGCCGCCAGGTCTGCCTTGGAATCGAAGAAATAATAAAAACTGCCCTTCTTGACGCCCGCCTTTTCGCAGATGTCGTCGATGGTGGTATTGCCGTAGGAACCTGTCCAGATAAGTTCCAGCACGGCTTCCATCAATCTTTCCTTCGCATTGCTCACACGGCCCATAATTGTTTCGATCTCTTAGGCAACGACGCGATTTTCGCGCCCGCACAAAACAAAATACACCCCTTGGACTAAATGGTCAACTACCATGCCCTGGCAATTTCCTTGGCTTTTGGCGCTGATTCTGGCAAATGGATGAGATGACGTCAGAAATGAAAGTCACACACATCAAAGCGGACGCCGACATGGTTCCATTGGAAGAACCTTTGCGATGTGCCAACGGATCTATTCTAAAGAAATGATGAAAACCCTGCGACTATTTCTGGCGGTCTTTTGCCTTGCGTTCAGTTCATTCGGGCAGGCGACGAACGAGTCCACGTTTGACATCGAGAAGGCCACCCGAGCTTACTTGGACAGGATTCCGCCCCAAAAAAAGGCGCAAAGCGACGCCTACTTCGAAGGCGGCTACTGGTTGCAGCTTTGGAATTTCCTCTATGGCGTCGGCATTGCGGCCTTGCTTCTGCAAGGCCGCCTCTCGGCCCGCCTGCGCGACAACGCGGTGCGTTGCACTCGCTTCAAGCCGCTGCAATCCGGGCTTTACGCGGTTCAGTACTTTATTTTGACAGCGATTCTGGTTCTGCCGCTCTCAATTTATTCGGACTATTTTCGCGAACACCAATATGGCTTTTCCAATCTGAATTTGGCCGGTTGGTTTTCCGAGTGGGGCAAGGGTTTGCTGCTCACCGTGATTGGTGGCGGTTTGCTGGTGATGGCGCTGATGGGCATCGTGCGGCGTTTGCCGCGCACCTGGCATCTTTGGGGCGCGGTGGTCACGCTCGCCTTCTTGATTTTCGGAGTCGTCATCGGGCCAGTTTACATCTCGCCGCTGTTCAATAAATACACCGTCCTGGCGGACCCCAAAGTCGCAGACCCCATTTTGCGCCTGGCGAGAGCCAATGGCATTCCCGGGGACAAGGTCTATGTGATGGACGCATCCAAGCAAACCACACGGGTCAGCGCCAACGTGAGCGGATTTTTGGGGACGACGCGCATTACGCTCAACGACAATTTGCTCAACCGCTCCTCGCTCCCGGAAATTGAAGCGGTCATGGGGCATGAAATGGGCCATTACGTGATGAACCACGTCTTCAAGATGATTTTGTTTCTTGGCATCGTGGTGTTCGTGGGTTTCGCGTTGGTTCGTTGGACCATCGAGCGACTGCTGGCGGTTTATGGTTCCCGGTGGGAAATCAGCGGGATAGCCGATGTCGCGGTCGTTCCGCTGGCGGTTTTTGTTTTCAGCGTCTATTTCCTGGTTTTGACTCCCATTGTCAATAGCTTTGTCCGAAGTCAGGAGGCGGAAGCGGACATGTTTGGCCTCAACGCCGCGCGGCAACCCGACGGTTTCGCCGAGGCGGCCCTTAAGCTTGGGGAATATCGGAAAATGGAACCCGGCCCGATTGAGGAATGGATCTTTTTCGACCACCCCAGCGGGGCCACCCGCATCCGCCGAGCCATGACGTGGAAGGGGGCGAACCTTCCGTGAAGGGCCGCGAGCTAATTTGTTGCAGCTCGGTGGCGGCGTGAGGGATTACCATTTTTCCGGTGTAAGCATTATTGAACAGGACGCGAGAATAACCTCGCTCCCAACAAAATGAAGTTATGAAAATGTTTAAAATAATCATATCCACAGCCATCTTAATTGGCTCTATCGGCGCCGTGAGCATCCAGGCTTTTGTCGCGCCTCACGTGGCTGGGGCGAGTTCGACCATGGCCGCAACAACCAACGTCAAGCAAACACACGGCGCCACCTTAATTGGAGCCTCCTGCAAGTCCAAGACCGACTGCAATTCGGCGGCATTGAATGCCATCCATCAGTGCTTCGGCAATCGCGACCACCAAGCCAAAGCTAGTTGCGCTCAAAGCGGAACAATGGCATCCTGCACCCAATGCCCTTTCGATTGCGAACACGAGAAAATGGATTGTTCTGATTGCCCGTTCTCAACGTGCCCTGTCGGAAACCCTCAAATGGAATAATGACCAATCGCGATGAAGCCCGGCGATGACAAAGCGTTGAACGAAGCCCTGAGCCGCTGGAAAGTGGACTCGCCTCTGCCGCCTCGTTTCCGTGAAAGGGTTTGGGGGCGTATAGCGGAGTCCGAAGCTTCCCGGACCACCCCTTTCGGCTCGTTGTGCGCGAGTTTGGTAAGTATGTTCGGTCGGCGCTCCTTCGCGGTATCGTGTATCGCCATTCTGGTCATGATGGGCTTGCTCGTGGGACTATGGCATGGCCACAGCCAGCAGCGTCAAGTTCAGGCGCTGTTGGCTGGGCGCTACGTCCAAACGGTGGCGTCGTACCAAAGCCTGCCTTGAAACGAGTTCTTGTCATTTTGACGCTAGGCTTGACTCTGGCCGCGGCCAGTTACACGGGCGGCTTTTGCTTTGCCATGGCGCCGGCCCGTGCGGAACTCTGCGCTCCTGTGCCGGAACTGGCCTGGTTATCGCGAGAGTTCAAAATGGACGATGAGCAAGTCGCGCGCATCCGCGCTTTGCACGAGGCTTACGTTACGGAATCCTCCCAGCGTTGCCGGCAAAGCACGTCCAAGAATGCCGCGCTTCGCGAACAAATTGCAAAGACGGGCGAGATCACTCCTGAAATTGAAAAAGGAATGAATGAGATCGCGCAATTGCGAGCCGAGTGTCAAAAGGCCATGTTCCGGCATTTCATGGCGGTCAGCCGTGCCATGCCGCCAGAACAGGGGCGACGCTACCTTTCGTGGGTGCTACAACAAACTATCCCCTGCCAACTAACCGGCAGCAATGCCGCATGTCCCGTGATGATGAAGTGAATCGAGACTCCGACGAACAGGACCGGCAAGATATGAAACGCCTGGTTGCGGGTCACGATACGGCTCTTAACGACTTAATGGAACGACACGGTCAACGTTTGTTCCATTACTTGACCCGGCAGTTGGGAAGTGAAACCGAAGCGGAAGACTGTGCCCAGGATGCCTTTGTCCGCGTCTATGTTCATCGGGCGAAGTTTCAACCGAGCGCCAGTTTCTCGACCTGGCTTTACACGATTGCCACCAATCGCGCTCGCAACATGCGGCGCGGCCGGCGACCGGAAGTTTCTCTGGACGAAGATCGTGACGGCGGCGGTTCGTTTGACCAATTGCCGGATCCCGCAGTGAACACGACGGAGCAACTGATGGTGCGTGAACAGACCGAAGAGGTTCGGCGCGCAGTGCAGGCGCTTCCTGAAGATCTGAGAGCGCCGCTTGTTCTTTTTGAGTTCGAAAATTTGTCGCAGGGAGAAATCGCGGAAATCCTCTGCTGCACCCGCAAAGCAGTGGAGACGCGGGTTTATCGTGCGCGCCAGATTCTGCGCAAGACCCTCGCGCTTTCGAACCCCTCCCAAAGCGAAACTGTGCTAAGGGCATTACCCCAATAGAGCGACAGTTCGTCCTTGTTATGAGGGGCACCAAGGGTCACTAAATAATTCATTGCAAATCGAATTAAAGCAGGCACCTTAAACGTCTATTCGTAAGCATGTTGTCGCCATTCAATCGGATCGTTTTCTTGCTCATGGCTTTGGCCGTGGGCGCGGGGGACGCTTTGTGCGCCGATGCGGGGCAAACCATCCGCTTTAATCGCGACATTCGGCCCATCTTCTCCGAAAATTGCCTTCTTTGCCACGGCCCGGATAAAAACCGCCGCAAGGCCAAACTCCGCCTCGATGTGCGCGAAACCGCCCTTGATCTGAAAGCCATCGTCCCAGGCAAGCCGGAGCAAAGCCTGCTGATCCAACACATTGCGGCGACCAATACCGATGATCTCATGCCGCCGCCGGATACTCACAAGACCCTCACGCCCGAGGAAAAAAAGACCCTCCGGGAATGGATCGCGCAAGGCGCCCAATACGAGGCGCATTGGGCCTACATCAAACCGGTGCGCCCGGCTGTTCCCGTGGTGAAGCATGCGGCGTTGGTGCGCGATCGGATTGATGCATTCATTCTCAGCGCGCTGGAAGCCCGCCGCTTCGAGCCTTCGCCCGAAGCCGACAAACGCACGTTGCTGCGCCGCCTTAGCCTGGACCTGACAGGATTGCCGCCCTCGCCAGAGGAGGTCGCCGCGTATTTGCTCGATGACAGCCCCAAAGCCTACGAACGCCAGGTGGGCCGCCTGCTGGCTTCGCCGCATTACGGCGAACGCATGGCCGTCCCGTGGCTGGACGCGGTGCGTTTCGCCGACACGGTGGGCTATCACGGCGATCAGTTGCAGCGCGATTTTCCATATCGTGATTATGTGATAGACTCTTTCAACGCCAACAAGCCGTTCGACAAATTCACTATAGAACAGATCGCTGGCGATCTCCTGCCTCATGCCACTACGGAGCAGCAAATTGCCAGTTGCTACAACCGCCTCAACATGAAAACGCGTGAAGGCGGCGCGCAACCGGTGGAGTACCTGGCCAAATATGCCGCCGACCGCGTCCGCACGCTGGCGGGGACATGGCTCGGTTCGACCATGGGCTGCTGCGAATGCCACGATCACAAGTACGATCCGTTTTCGACCAAGGACTTTTACCAAATGGAGGCCTTCTTTGCCGACATCAAGGAATGGGGGTTTTACGGCGATCCGGGCGGCGTGCCCGAACTTAAGGGCGTGGACAACAACTCGCCATTCCCGCCAGAAATCCAAGTCCACAACCCCTACCTGCTCAAACGTCTGGCGCGCCTGAACGGTGAAATCGACGACCTCATCACGCGCGCTTCCGTCAAACTCAAGACGGATGCGAAGGAAAAAGCGGCGTTCGCCCAATGGATCGGCGAGTGCGCCGCGTTTGCGCGCGAGCACAAGGACGGCTGGTTCGCGCCGGCTCCCGCCATCATTCTTGTCAGCACCAATCGAAACAGCCTGGCAGATACCAATTTCGTCATTAACGCCGATCACTCCATCGAGTTTGTTGGCGACAGCGGCGAGACGGAGGTGGCGCTTCCAATGGATCCGACTTGGGTGGCCGCCATTCGGGTGGAACTGATTCCACTGGCCGAGGACGGGGGCAGCGTCTTCCGCAAGAAACCGGCCATGGCCAGGAAGGCCGTGCCGGCGACTGCGGCAACGCCGAAAAAGAAGCCGCGCGCGCGCGAAAAGCCGGAGTCAACCGAAATTGCCTTCCTCGCCAGCCTCAAGCGCATCGGGCAGCCGGCAGCCCAAACGCTGAAATTCTCAGTCTCCGATGCCAACCACAAAATGGACCATTTTTTCAACGGCGAAAGATTGCCTGGGCTCACTCCCGGCTGGATCATAGGCGAGGAGGACTCCACCAACCATCAAAGCGCGGTCTGGGTGCTCACGCAGCCGGTCCGCGTGGGTGAGGGGGATTCGCTGGTGCTTCATTTCCGCGCGCACAAGGCGGCTTGCCTGCGCATTTCTGTTTCGCCCTTCGCCGGCGCTGATCCCCTGCTTTCTGGAGCGGATGAGAATCTTCGCCGCGCGTTGTCCTCGGGAAGTTTCTTGCGCGGCGCAGCCAAGGAGCGCGCGCTCGAAAAGGCCTACTTCCTCGGCGCCGGCTGGAGCGGCGAATTGGCGTCGGCGCAAGAAATGGAGCGCGAGGCGCTGGCTTGCAATCACGGCGTGGCTGCCACGATGGTCACGGTCGCCGTCAAGCCCCGCCCCATGCGCGTGCTCACGCGCGGCAATTGGCAGGATGAGACGGGCGAGAGCGTCGAGCCGGGCGTCCCGCATTTCTTGCCACAAATCCCCAATCCAGAGGGCCGCCGCCTGACGCGCTTGGACCTGGCCCGCTGGCTGGTGGCCAAGGACAATCCGCTGACCGCGCGCGCCGTGGTGAACCGTTTCTGGAAACAATTTTTCGGGGCGGGCCTCTCGTCGGTGGTGGACGATTTGGGTTCACAGGGCGATTGGCCTTCGCACCCGGAATTGCTCGATTGGCTGGCGGTCGAGTTCCAGGACAGCGGCTGGGATGTCAAACATATCGTCAAGGAGATTGTCCTGTCCTCGACCTATCGGCAGCAATCGGGCCTGCGCCCCGAGATGCGGGAGATCGACCCCAACAACCGGCTGCTTTCCTGCCAGTCGCCCCGGCGGCTGGATGCTGAATTTGTGCGTGACAACGCGCTGTCCATCGCCGGCCTGCTCAACCCGGACCTGGGTGGGCCGAGTTTTTATCCCTACCAACCGGCGGGTTATTACGCGAACTTGCAGTTTCCTGATCGCGGTTATACTGCCAACATGGGGGACGTTCAATACCGCCGCGGCCTTTACGTTCATTGGCAGCGGACATTTTTGCAGCCGGCGCTGGCGAATTTCGACGCTCCCTCGCGCGAGGAATCCGCCTGCACGCGCAACCTTTCCAACACGCCGCAACAGGCGCTCACGCTGCTGAATGACCCGACGTTTGTGGAAGCGGCGCAGGCGTTGGCGCACCATTTGTTGGCCAGCTCCGGTTCCGATGATCAGCGCCTGGAGTTGGCCAGCCAGCGCGCGCTGGCCCGGGCGCTCAAGCCGCGGGAACTGGATTCCTTGCGGCAATTCCTGGGCACCCAACGCGCCGACGCCGCCACCCACACCGAATTGGCGGCCTGGACTTCGGTCTGCCGCGTCATCTTGAATTTGCACGAAACGATTACAGTGTATTGAAAGAGCTTCTCATGCATCCCATAATTAACAGCATCAATCGCCGGACCTTCCTCACCCGTGGCGCTTATGGCCTGGGTGGCTTGGCGCTGGCCACGCTTCTGAACCCTGCCGCCTCCGTCGCCGCCGCGGCCGACGAACAGAAATGGCGTGGCATAGTCAATCCGACGCATTTTCCCGCGCGCGCCCGGCGGGTCATTCATTTGTGCATGGCCGGCGGCCCGTCGCATTTGGAAAGTTTGGACCACAAACCGGAGTTGAAAAAAATCCATGGCGAGCCCTTTCCCGAATCCTTCACAAAAGGCCAACAACTGGCGCAATTGCAGGGCGCCACCCTCAAGGCCATGGCGCCCACCTGCGAGTTCGAGCGTTGGGGACAATCCGGCCAGGAGATTTCCACCCTCTTTCCCCACATCGGCGGCATCGCCGACGAGCTGTGCATCGTGCGCTCCATGCACACCGAACAAATCAATCACGATCCGGCCCACGCTTTCATGAATGCCGGCACATCCATCAAGGGCCGCCCCAGCATGGGTTCCTGGCTTCTCTACGGCCTGGGAGCGGAGTGCGACAACCTGCCCGGATTTATCGTCTTGACATCGCGCGGCGGCGGCGGTGGCGCGCAGCCGGTTTCGGCGCGGCAATGGTCCAGCGGGTTTTTGCCCAGCAAATTTCAAGGCGTACTCTTTCAATCCAAGGGCGACCCAGTCCATTATGTCGGCAACCCCGAGGGCGTCTGCCAAAGCACGCAACGACAGGTCATCGAAGAGGTCAACCGCCTTAACGGCTTCCTGGCCCAGGACCATTTCGACCCGGAAATCCAGACACGCATCAGTCAATATGAATTGGCCTTTCGCATGCAATCCTCCGTGCCGGAGTTGACCGATTTCAAAAGCGAGCCGCAGGCGATGCTGGACCTGTACGGTGTCAAACAACCGGGCGACGGCAGCTTTGCCTCGAACTGTTTGCTGGCGCGGCGGCTGGCCGAGCGCGGCGTCCGATTCATTCAGCTTTACCATCGCGCCTGGGATCATCACGGGGACATTGCCGGTCAAATGCCCATCGCGGCCAAGGAGGTGGATCAAGCCTCGGCCGCGCTGGTGCAGGACCTCAAGCGTCGCGGATTGCTGGAGGACACACTGGTGATCTGGGGCGGCGAATTTGGCCGCACGCCCATGGGGCAGGGCAGCGGGCGCGACCATCACATCAACGCCTTTTCCCTTTGGATGGCGGGCGGCGGAGTCAAACCTGGCCTGACCTGGGGCCAGACGGATGAACTGGGTTACAAATACGTCGAGGACGGCCAGCAAATGCATGTCCACGATCTGCACGCCACCATGCTCCACCTGTGCGGCATCGACCACAAACGTTTGACCTATCGCTACCAGGGCCGTGATTTCCGCTTGACAGACGTTTCCGGGGAGGTGGCCCGGGGAATTGTGGCATGAGAACCGCAGGGCCGCCCCAGCCGACAAACCAGTGACTTTGATACGCCAAAAGCACGCCTTCACCTTGACTGAACTTTTGGTGGTCATCGCCATCATCGCTATTTTGGCGGGAATGCTGTTGCCGGTTTTATCGAAGTCCAAAGCCGCGGCCGAAAACGCCTCGTGCAACAACAACATCAAACAACTCTCGCTGGCCTGGTTCCTGTATGCTTCTGAAAACGGTGACCTCCTTGTCAATAACTACGGGAAGCCTCAAACCATCTCCACCCGCAACACCTGGGCCAACAACGTGGAAGATTGGGGCAACAGCGATGACAACACCAACCTCACCTACGTCACCCAAACCCTTTTTTCGCCATTCGACAACCGATCCGCCGGGATCTACAAGTGTCCGACCGACCGCGCGCCCGCCGCCAACGGGCCGCGCATCCGCAGCGTCTCCATGAATGCCATGGTGGGAGACCCCGGAGAGTTGGTGGACCGCTTCAACCCGCTTTATGTGCAATTTTTAAAGATGAAGACGATACGAAACCCGTCCGGCATTTTTGTTTTTCTGGATGAACATTGCGACACAATCAACGACGGGTTCTTCGTCAATCGCTTGGAGGATTATCAGTGGGGCAATATGCCGGGGTCGTACCACAATGGCGGGTTGAGCATTTCCTTTGCCGACGGCCACGTCGAAACACATCGCTGGCTGGTCGCGGGGACCGTTCGTCCGCCGGTGCAAGGCGGCGTGGGGGGCATCCTCCCGGCGACGCCGCCGACGGATTTCGAGTGGTTAAAGCAAAGAACCAGCTACAAAAAACTTTAAGCGGCCTGCGGTCAAACTTACATTCTGGGCGTATTGTGGATCACATTGGTAGCGTCCTTCCAGGTGCCGAGCACCACGTGACCGTCCACATAGCTGACGTTAATAAAGCCTTTGCTGCCGTGCAGGTCGTGGCGCATGCCCAGGTAGTTTCCTCCGCCATTCGGGCCGCCGTACGGAATCATGCGGCCATCATCAATGATGGATTCCGAAGCCGCCATCCCGTTGGCCGTGAATTGGGCCGGCGCATCGACGGGGCTTGTGACGGGCAAGCTGTCCTCTTCGGTGAAATTGATAATGTTCACCGGACGGCGGACTTGGGAGTTTTTAAACGGAAACCACGACAGCGAACCATTACCATTGACGTCCTCCTGCACGGAGGTCAGTCCCTGGTTTATGTTGTTGCCATCCAAACCATTGCCGACCATGCTGTAGCTGTACCAATATTCGGGAGCAGTGGCAATGTTGATACGGTCTGTGTCGATGACATCGTCAGGGCAGCGGAAGATATTGGTCGATATTTTTGTGCCCAAGTCAATAACAACGGGGCTTTTATCCACCGTTTCCAGACTGCCGTTGTAATTCTCAACGGGATTCTGACGCCAGTAGATCCAATCCTCGGGTTGGAAGCCGTAAGTGTTGCGCGAGGCATCGGCAGGATAAACGTCCAGGAAATCATTCAAGTACATGGACATGCCAAGGTTCAACTGTTTGAGATTGTTCCTGCATTTGGTCTGGTTCCCCTGCTCTTTGGCGCGGGCCAGCGCCGGCAAAAGGAGCGAGGCCAGAATGGCGATGATGGCAATGACCACCAGAAGTTCAATGAGGGTAAAGGCTCCATGGGAGCGTTTGGTTGGCGTTGTTCGCTTTTTCATACTTTTGGTAATTTTTCAGCGTTATAATATGCGGTTGTCCATCCCTTGTCCATTAAAGTTTTTGTTTTTCTTATTAGAGTCCGCACTTGAATAAGTTGGCGGGGTCCAGCCAAACAAAAGCAACTTGCGTGCCGTCTCCGCATTGTTCCCCTGTCGAATAATTGCCGATTTTTCAAGAAAGGACTTGTTAAAGAAGCAGGGATGGTCTAAAAAGAGTGCCAATGCCCAGTACCAACACAACTGAGACGCGTCCGAATTGCCGTGTCAAACGACAAGCAAAAACCTCCGTAAGTCAAACCAGAATATGAATACCTGTCCTCGCTCTACTCGCATTACCGTGCCGTCGCTGTGCGGCCTAGCCCTGCTTCTGTTGGCCATCTCTGCCTACTCCCAACTGACGACAAACCTCTTTTACTACCAAGGCAACCAAGCCGGCAGCCCCGGCACTAATTGGAATGGCACCGGTGTCACCGCCTATTGGACGAACACATTTACCGGAACCAAATCCGCTCCCGTCAGCGGAACCACCAACGCCAACGCCACCAATTACAATGTGTACGTCTTGACCAACATGCCCGCCACCCCGCTGGGCAATGGCAATACCCCCACCTTGATCCGCAATCCATATTCAACCCCAGCGGGCGCCACCACCACAAACAGTTGCTCCAATACGATTACATTTCCGGGCGATTCATTGATTCTTCAAACCAACACCGAGGTCCGCTTCAAAAATTTGGGCACTTGGGGCACGTATGTGACCGGCGTTACTTACGCCACTCCCACCAATCAATTTCCCGGCCACTTTGGCTTGCCTGGATTAGTTCTCGATGGCGGATGTATCAACAATGGAACGACTGCAACAGCTTTCGTCATCCAGGGAACCATGTACTCCGTTCCTGGGACGGTATCTTATCTTAATCCCGGCGACACCTTTGCTGGCGACCTGGCCTTGCGTGGATTTATATTTCAGTCGCAAATTTCGGGCAGCGGCACGGTGGCGACGCTCAACGGAGACAATCTGTGTCCGGTGTACATTACCGCGACCAACAACACATTCTCAGGCACATGGGTTGTCAAGAGCGGCACCCTGCAAGGCACGGGAGACGGCACGCAGGACGGCTACAACTCCCTGGGCACCAACACCTCGGTTGTTTATGACATTGATCCTCAGTGGGCCGTGCCCAATACCTTCGCATCCGGCTCTGTCTTTATCAATGGGCCGGCCGTTTTGGACCTGGGCAGTAACTTAGCCAACTGCGGCGGCGCGCTGATCCTTTCCAACGGCGGCGCGATGTATTTGCACGGAAACGTCATTTTCAGCAGTGTGAACCTGGAAGGGACATTGCTGGCCAATGGAACTTATACCTACTCTCAACTCAAAACCCTGGCCACGATGAATAATTTCTCCCCCGCCGGCTATCCCTCCGGCTCTGGCACTCTGACCGTGCAACCGCCTGGGCCGCCGGTCATTCCGGGGCTGATAACGGTGCAACCCCAACCGGAGATTCTTTATACCAATGTCACGGCCACCTTCACCGCCCTTGGAAACGGGACGCCGCCGCTTTCCTATTATTGGCAATCGAATGGCGTTAATCTCGCCAATGGCGGCAACGTCTCTGGCGCAACCACCGGAACTTTGACCATCAGCGGCGTCAATGGGACGGATGCAGCCAGCTACGCGATGGTTGTCTCCAATGTGATCGGCTCCGCGACCAGCACGGTAGTGACTCTGGAGGTAGTGGGGCCGGTGGAAACCTATGAACAGGCTGTGGTAAATTTAAATCCTTTCGCGTTCTATCAGTTCAACGACGTGAACAACCCCGCCTCCGGCACCGCCGAGAGCTTTGATTATGCCGGCGGATTCAACGGCACTTACGGAACCGCGGTCCTGAACGGTTACAACGGCACCCCCGGGCCAACATCCAGTTCTGGATTTCCAGGTTTCAACAGCACCAACCTGGCGGCAGCTTTTTCTCCCGCGGCGGGCAACAATGTGGAATTGCCGCCTTGGAACTATAGCGGCAACAGCATGACCTTCACTGCCTGGCTTAATCCCGCCGGAATCGAAAATGACGCCGCAGGCGTCGTCATCTGCCGCGGGACTGGCGTCGTGGCGGGCCTCGTTTATTATGGCGCCGTCACCAACGGCAATGTTCCGATCGGCTATGTTTGGAACAACGATCCGCAAACTTACGGCTGGAACTCCGGCCTGGTGCCGCCTGCAGGCCAGTGGTCCCTGGTTGCCTTGGTGATTTCCCCCGCCAGCGCGACCATATATGTCATGAATGCCAGCGGATTGCAAGCCTCCACTCAGGTTTATCCCAATCTCATCCAAACCTTCAACACCAACGAATACATCGGCGAGGATGCTGCCGACGAGGGCGCCAATGGCACACGGTCGTTCTCTGGAACCATTGACGACGTGGCGGTGTTCAATACGGCTCTGACCAGGGATCAAGTAGCCGGGTTATTCTACGCCGCCACAGGCGTGACCAACTACGCGCCCGTCATTGACGTGCAACCGCTCTCCCAGACCGCTTACACGGGGCAAACAGTTCAGTTTTACGTCGGCGCGGATGGCTCGGAGCCGCTTACTTACCAATGGGCAGCGGGCACGACGGGCAGCGGAGGTCCTTACACTCCATTGACGGATGGCGTCAACGGCGTTTCAGGCTCACAGACGGCGACGTTGACGATTGCCAACGTTAACGCTGGCGACGCGCTGGACTATGTAGTCACTGTGAGCAACTCAGTTTTGGCCGTCCAAAGCAGCCCGGCCACTTTGACGGTGATGCCCATCAGCCCGGCCATCTTCAACATCACGATGTCTCAGCAGGAACCGGCCGGGGATGATTGGAACACCGTCCCGAATTGGAGCGACGGGAATCCAGCCTCTGTCTCCGCCGTGAGCGAACCCGGCAGCACCTACGAAATACTGGAAGGAGCCCGTTTGCGCAGTCCCACCGCTCCCGTCAACGCCGTCTTCCCGGGCGATAAACTGCTCCTGGACGGCACCGGCGTTTTTATCAACAATCCAGCCGCCGGCACGACCCAGGGCGAATTTCGCACCAAACAGCCCGCTCCGGCCACCGGCTACTCCACGATCACCTTCCCTCTTCTTGTCATGGCCGGCGGCCAACTGGACAATGGAAACGCAGGAGCGGTTGGCATTTTGGGAACCATGGACGTTATATCGAACGCGATTATCTATGTTGACTCAGCCGGCGGGGACGGTCGTCCTCACATTATCGGCGCCTATCTGACTGGCAACGCCAATATCGAGTACCATGACTTTGACACAACTCTGTCCGGCGGTCTTTACGTTACCTGTCCAACCAACACTTACACTGGCACTTGGAACGACGTCATAGGTCCGTTGGTCGGCGTCGGATCGAACTCTCTTGGCACAAACACCATTACCATCGGCGGCGGTGGAGTGCTGCAAACCTCGTACAACATCAACAACTCCAATGGCAATCTCATCCTTGGCGGGCTCATGTACCTGACCCAAAACGACACTTTTGCCAGCGTCATCCTGGGAAGCCTCGCGTTGACCAATGGAATCTACACCGCCGCGCAACTGTGTTCCAATTACCCGGCCTATTTTCCCTCCAACTGGGTTGCGCTGCAATACGCCGGGACGCAGACCAATGCCAGCGGCAGCATCACGGTTTTGGCCAATTCGGGAGCAACCATTGTTCAAAATCCGACGCCTACGCCAGTCACCCTTTATCCAAGCCAGTCAATCGAATTCAGCGCGCTGGGCGGAGGCAACGCGCCGTTGTACTACCAATGGCGGTTGAACGGGGTCAAACTGACGGATAGCACCAACGCGGTCACCGGCTTCATTATTAACGGCTCGCAGACGCCGAATTTGAGTCTGACCGACATCCCGGCAGGGGAAGCCGGCAGTTATACCATTGTCGTCTCCAACTCCATCAGCAGCGTCACCAGCGCCCCCGCCATTCTGACCCTGCTGCCGACGTTCCCCGCGGAAAACATTCAGTTGAATTTGTTCGAGCCTGCCGGCGACGACTGGAACACAGTCGGAGTTTGGAACGACGGACAGGGCGGCCTTCCCGCCTCGACCTCCGCCTTGGAGCTTCCTGGCAGCACTTACGAAATTGTGGCCGGCACCCTGCTCCGTACTCCAATCGCGGCCATTCCGTACACCAACTTCCCGGGCATTCAGTTAACAGTGGACGGAAGCGGCGTCTTTAACAACAACGGTGGAAACGTTGCCGGGACGGCGCAGGGCGAGATTCGTTTCAAAGAGGGCCAAAGCGGGGAAACGAATTATTTCCCGCTTCTCATCATGGCAGGCGGCCAATTGGATGTCGGGGTCAATGGTGTTACCGAGATAGATGGCGCCATGGATGTTATATCGAACACGCCGATCTATGTTGACTCGGCGGCAGGCGCAGGCAATCCCCGGCAGTATCAGATCGACGCCTACCTAGAGGGCAATGGCAGTATTGAGTACATCGATTTTGACGCCACGCTCAGCGGTTGCCTGGACATTACGTGCAACACGAACAGCTATACCGGCACATGGAACGTCGTGCAAGGACCGCTGGTCGGCGCCGGCTCGAATTCTCTTGGCACCAACAACATTATCATCGGCGCCAACGGAGTGTTGGAAACCTTGTACGACATCTACAGCCCCCATGCGATGCTGACTGTCAATGGACGTGTGTTCCTTCATCAGAACGACACCTTCAATCAGGTGCAGATCGGAGACGCCGGCCTCCTGGCGGGGACCTATACATACGCCCAATTGGCGGCGGCATTCCCGGCCGTGTTCCCGACGACTTGGAACCCCGTCTATGGCTCCACCTATTCCGCCGCTTCCGGCAGCATCACCGCGTTGAGCAGCTTGATTCTTCCGCCCGTTATTGCCGACGCGCCTCCGACGAATACTGAGGAATTCGTCGGCGCCAAAGTTACCTATTCTGTCGAAGCGGGCGGAAACCCAGGCGCTTACCAGTGGTACGTCAACGGCGTTTTGATAAGCGGCGCCACAGGCTCCTCTTACACCTTCACCTCCACCTTAGGCACCAACAATTATACGGTCGTTGTCAGCAACGCGGCTGGCATGGCCACCAACATGGGCGCCACCAACGTGGCGACGGACCTGCCCGTGGAAGTTACCTTCAACGACACCACGAATTGGACCCTGCAGGGGGTCGGCATCATTCCGGCTTTTAACGGCGGCGTGCCAGAGATTTTGACTCTGACCGACAACGGAGGCAACGAATCCGCCAGCGCGTTCTACGACATCGCGCAGTACGTCGAAGGTTTTGAGACCTCTTTCACCTACACACCGGGCGGCAGTTTGGGCGCTGACGGTGTCACCTTCTGCATCCAGAATGCCGCCGCCGGGCCGGCCGCGTTGGGCGGTGGGGGAGGCGACCTGGGTTACCTCGGTATTACGAACAGCGCGGCGTTCGAGTTGAACATATACGCGCTCGCCACCGGTGGGGTGGGCATCGGCACCGGCACCAACGGGCAGATCGCCAATCCCTATGGCCCGGTGACCAACGCCAGCCAATCCACCCCTCTTAACCTCGCCAGCGGCGATACCATCAACATCAACCTATATTATGCTCAGGGTGTCTTGCGAGCCACGTTGCAGGATTCGGTCACCTCCGTCACCTTCGTTACTAACTTCGCGATAGGCGACATTGCTCCGGTGGTGGGTGGGTCGGTCGCCTATATCGGTTTCACAGGCGCGGATGGAGGCTCAAGCTCAAGCCAGCAAATAAGCAACTTCGCGTTCCTGCCGGCGGCTCCCGCAATGTTGTCCATCAGCAAATCAGGCGGCGGCAGTATCACGATAAGTTGGTCTGCCGGTGTCCTCACCGCATTCATTCTGCAACAAAGCCCCACTCTCACCGGTCCGTGGTCCAATGTCTCCACGACGCCGACCGTGGTTGGGAGCCAATACCAAGTAGTGTTGACGCCCGGAGCCAGCCCTCAATACTACAGGTTGGAAATGCCATAAAAGTCAAAGGGCCTTGTCCCGTGGTTCAGCGCGAGTTCGTTCTCGTGCCGCCGACTGTTCGCGAAATGCGGCATCGGCGCCACGCCGCTGATCGGGCAACGGGCCGGGCAAGGCCCCCAACTACCCCTCCCCCTTCTACTGCACCAACCCGCGGTAGGAGCGAGGCGTATCCCAAGTTTTTGAAAGCCCGGAACAAGGCAGCCAGAAATCTAAGATATATTGAATTCCCACTAATACATGGTGATCAAACCCCCATGCCGTGCTCATGCGCCCATCGTTGGAGTTCCCACATAAGCAAACGAAGGCAACGAAGAAGAATGGTTCGCTTCGGAGGATCTTTGGCATCTGCCTTCCTTCTTCGTTGCCTTCGTGCGCTTATGTTTAAATCCGTTCTTTGGTTGCGGCTGGCCGCGCTGGACGAATAGCGGCCTTCGCTAATCAAGTCTAATCAAGGTCAATCAAGGTCAATCAAACCAAAATGGAAAATATTTATATGTGAGTGCGATCTCCTACCCTTTTAACGCATGGTCGGGAAG
>Ga0302326_10010537_pt1 | contig 20034 bp, 16 predicted proteins | sample Palsa_T0_3_FD_202264 | JGI IMG/M metagenome (GOLD analysis project Ga0302326, IMG submission 202264) | Peat permafrost microbial communities from Stordalen Mire near Abisko, Sweden - Palsa_T0_3 | ecosystem: Environmental > Terrestrial > Soil > Palsa > Peat permafrost | place: Sweden: Abisko...
AAGAGCGATCGGGATGGCGCGGAGCGGCTCGAATCAGAACTAATTACCATGCAGAGTCTGGGACATGGACTAGCCTTGAGATGGGTGTCCCCAGTGGTTCGGACGGTAGGCTCGACCGGCATGGGGACCGCGGAGTTGGTTCGAGCTATTACGGATTTTGAGAATTGGCTCGGCGTAGAGGGGAGACTAGAAAGTCGTCGTGTGACGCAGTGGCGAGAGCGGATTTTGGATATGGTTCAAGGGGAATTACTACGGGAGATACGACGTGTGGGATTAGGCGACGTTGAATTGGGCGAATTGGCTTTGCAAGTTGCCGGTGGCCTGGTGAATCCCTACGTGGCAGTTCCTGGATTGGTGTCGAAGTTAAGGGGATAACCGAACCACGATCGTTCAGACCGACAGGAACCCGGCATGGAGCATTGCAAAGCTGGGCCACCAATGGTTTCTCAGTTTTTGAAAAAGTTCTTGGCAAGGAAGAGGACGTTTGCGGGACGTTCGGCGAGGCGACGCATGAAGTACGGATACCATTCGTGGCCGAAGGGGATGTAGACGCGCACACCGTAGCCCTGCTCGGTGAGGGTTCGCTGGAGGTCGCGGCGAACTCCGTAAAGCATTTGGAATTCGAAGTCGGCGAGGTTGATGTTGCGCTCCTGAACGAACTTTCTGGTGGCCTCGACCATGGCGTCGTCGTGGGTGGCGATGCCGTGATAGATGCCGCTCTTGACGAGCAGGCGCATGAGACGGACGAAGTTGGAATCGACGTCGGCTTTTACGGGGAAGGCGATCTCGGGCGGTTCTTGATATGCGCCCTTGCAGAGCCGAATGCGAATGCCGTCGCTGAGAAGCTCACAGATATCTTTTTCGCTACGGTAAAGGTAGGCCTGAATCACGACGCCAACATGGCCGGAGTTGGATACTCCATTGGTGTGGCTGGAGTGGAGGCGCTTGACGATGTCGAGAGTGATCTGTGTGAGGGCTGAGCCTTCCATGTCGATGCGGACAAAATTATCGGTTTCGACGGCGTGTTCGACGAGCTCGCGGGCTATCTCGTAGGTCAGCTCCGGATCGAGTTCAAGCCCCATCTGGGTGAGTTTGACGCTGACGTTGGCGTTGAGACCGCGCTGCTGAATGGCGTCGAGCAGTCGATGATAGATGTCGGCCGAGTGCCGTGCCTGGTCGGCGGTCGTGACGTTTTCGCCGAGGCTGTCAAGGGTTGCGGCGATGCCCTGGGCATTCACGCTTTCGGCGGCGCGGAGGACATCCTCGATCTCCATGCCGGCGACGAAGCGGGATGACATGCGCCGACCGATTCTGGAGGATTCGGAGAACCCACGAAGGGCGTGATTTCTGGAAAGCGCGATAAAGGTGGAGCGCAACACTGGCATAGGATCGGTCAGAGAATGAACCCTATTTTCGCACAACTGGCCCCCAAGCCGTAGTCCAGTTTCATTTTGCTACAGCGGGTGAGGAGTTTGCGCACACTAGCCGATGAAATGGATGGACAGCGGAAAGACCTCACGAACGATCTTGACAGTTGCGGAATGGTGCAGGGACAACCGAATTGGAAGACAGGCAATCCCATGGTCATTAGGGGAGCGTCCAGCAATAGAAGTGTCGGGACGGCGCGATTAGGACATGTTTGTGCACAGAGTTGATCGAGCTGTGTCGGCAAAATAAGGTGTGCGGCGTGGAAAAGGTGGGGATGGTCGATTACTGCGCGAATCCAAATTGCGGCAAGCCTCTGCACTATTTGCGAGAGGGCACGGTTTTTCTATTTGAAGTGTCGAAGATCGACCCGGACGAGACGGATGCTCGGAGCAGCAGTCTTGAGCATTATTGGCTGTGTGGGCGGTGTTCGGCGACGCACTTGCTTGAGCGGACCACGGATGGCGAGGTTCGTTTCGTACCGAGGCGCATTCCGGCAAACGCTCGCAAGAGCTTCGTAGCGGCCAAAGAAGCTTCCTAATCGCAGCCGTTCGCGCTGTTGGTTTGCTATCCCTCAATGTTTATCTCCGAAGGTCCATATCGGTCAATGCAGCTCGTTGGTCGTCCGAAGGGTGGAGAACGGCTTCCACCTTTCGGCGGTTGTGTGCCTGCAAGACATCGCAGATAGTTTGGGTGGGTTATGGGATGATGAGGAAGCGATTGATCACAGGAATCCCAATCGACATCGCCAATGAGAAAAGGCGCATTCCAAGTGTGCCAAACGAAAGGTTGCGAGATTGAAGTCTGCGAGTCTGAAGGTACGGCTTCGCCCCGTGATCTTCATTGCGGCGCTGGTTTCGGCTTGGCAAATCGCAGCTAGCCTGCATCCAGCGGAGCTCTTGCCGGGTCCTGTGAGCGTGGCGCGCGGGATCTTAGATCTCTTGCAACATGGGCTGCTGTTGAAGTATGTGGTTGCGTCACTTTTTCGAGTTACCTGGGGATTTCTGCTCGCAGCTTCATTGGCAATTCCGCTGGGATTAACGATCGGGTGGTACCGCCGTGCGGAGATGGCGATCAATCCGCTGGTGCAGATATTCAGGCCCATTTCGCCGCTGGCATGGATCCCAATTGCGATTCTGTGGTTTGGAGTTGGCGATCTTGCGGCGATTTCCCTGATTTTTGTAGGCTGTTTCTTTCCTTTGCTTCTAACTGCGATGAGCGCCGTGCACACGGTGCCCGAGGTGTATCTAAATGTTGGTCGCAATTTTGGCTTGAGTACGCGGCAGTTTGTGTATCGGGTGCTATATCCGGCGGTGGCGCCGCAGCTGATCGTCGGAGCACGAATCACGGTAGGCATTGCATGGCTTGTAGTGGTGGCGGCGGAGATGATTGCGGTGAATTCCGGTCTCGGTTTTCTAATCGTGGACGCCCGCAATGCAGGGAATCGCTATGACCTGGTCGTCGCTGGAATGTTGATTATTGGAGCGATAGGCTTGCTTCTGGACTTAGGCATGCGGTCGTTGGAACGGGTGAAATCGGTCCGGTGGAGTTACTCGGGAGAATAGGTTTGGCAGCAGGAGTAACAACAACATCGACGGCTATCGGTACTAAGTTGCGGATGGATCGCGTCGACATGGTATTTGAGCGCGATGGCAAACGAATCCCGGTCCTGGAAGATATCAATCTCGAAGTGACGGATGGGGAGTTCATCTGCGTCGTCGGGCCTTCGGGATGCGGCAAGTCCACGCTGCTCAATTTGATGGGCGGTTTTCTTTCCCCAACGAGCGGATCGGTAACGATCGCAGGTGAGGTAGTGAAGGGGCCTGATCCTCGACGGATACTTGTTTTTCAGGAGCGGGGAGTATTCCCCTGGCTTACGGTTGAAGGGAATATTGGATTTGGGTTATCGAGGCTTTCGCGAGTAGAACGCGAGGAGCGAATTGCGCACTACGTAAAATTGGTCCGGCTGGAAGGCTTTGAGCATAGTTACCCTTCGGATTTGTCGGGTGGTATGAAACAGCGGCTCCAGGTGGCAAGGGCGCTGGCGGTAGATCCGGACATCTTATTTTTGGATGAACCGTTTGGTGCGCTTGATTCAGTGACCCGGCTAATTATGCGAAGCGAATTGCTGCGTATCTGGCAGGCCGAGCGACGAACGATTTTGTTTGTCACTCATGATATCGACGAAGCGGTGCAACTGGCGGACCGAGTGGTAGTGTTGAGTTCGCGGCCGGCGAAGATACAAGACATTCTCCAGATCGACATTGCGCACCCACGCAACATAAGTTCATCTCGATATCTTGAACTTCGCGATGATCTCTTGAATAAGATTGGCGTGGCATTCACCTTATGAATTCGCTCTCGAAGCCAGCGCGATGGGAACAGTTTATGTGGCCGTTGCTTGGGGCCGCGGTGTTGCTGGCACTGTGGCACTATTCTGTCATTTGGACGGGGACGAAGGTATTTCCTTCGCCCATCAACGTCGAGAAGGGCGTGGCGGAACTGCTTCGCAAGCATGTGCTCTGGGCCGACATTGGCGACTCTTTGCGAAGGGTGGCGTTGGGGTTTGGCGCGGCGACACTTTTTGGTGTGCCGGTAGGGCTAATGCTGGGATGGTATCCGGCGGTGAATCAAGTAGTGAACCCGGTACTGCAGGTACTGCGTCCGATCAGTCCGATCGCTTGGATTCCAGTGGCAATTATATTTTTCGGAGTTGGTGAAAAGCCTGCTGTGTTCCTGATTTTTCTAGCCGCATTCTTCCCGATTGTGGTGGCTTGCGTTGGCGGAGTTGCGAGTGTGCCGGCGATCTTTCGGCGTGCGGGGAGGAACTTCGGCTTGTCACCGATGCGAGTGTTGGCCCGAGTGGTGTTTCCCGCGGCGTTGCCACAGATACTTGTCGGTCTGCGGATCGCGCTCGGGGTCGCGTGGTTGGTGGTGGTGGCAGCGGAGATGATAGCGGTGGATTCCGGCTTGGGATATCTCGTGATCGATTCTCGCAATTCGGGAAAGCGATATGACCTTGTTGTTGCAGCGATGTTATTGATCGGAGTCATCGGTCTGGCATTGGATATGGGTATCCGGCGGTTGGAGAAACTGCGATCAGTGCGATGGGGTTTCCGCGATGGGGCTTAAGGGCAAAATTGTACTGTTCGGGCTTGGGTGGCTTGCGCTGATTTCCTCCTTGCACGCCTACCTTAACGTCAATTGGGCAGCGGTTTTGAACGATTACCGACCTGCCTCGGAGAGGAAGATCACTGTTGCCTATCTTCCCGTAACATGCCAGCTGACTTGCCCGGTAACGGACTATATCTCAAAGTATTCGCTCTCGGGAGAGATGTTTCTTCCGCGAATGTTTCAGGGTTTCCCCGAGATGAAAGAGGCACTGATTTCGGGTCGCGTTCAGGCGGCCTTCATCGTGGCTCCTATGGCGCTCGCTTTGAAGGCGCAGGGTGTCCCGATCAAAGTTGTGTATCTGGGCCACCGTTATGGAAGCGCAGTTGTGGTTGGCAAGAATGGTCCGATCAAGAATTTTGCGGATATGCGTGGGAAGACGATTGCGATCCCAAGTCGTTTCTCGGATGAGCGCCTCTTGCTGTTTCGGGCCATGAAGGTTTGGGGAATCCAGCCGAGCGAGATCAAGATGGTGGAGATGGCGCCTCCGGATGTTTCGGGTGCGCTTGCGGCCCACGCCATTGATGCCTTTGTGATGGGCGAACCGTTTCCTTCTCAGGCGGAGATGGCTGGATATGGACGGGTGCTGTTTCAGGCGCGCGAGTACTGGCCGGACTATATGTCTTGCATTTTGGTGGTGCGGCAAGATCTTATCGATGCACGACCGGAGGTTGTCCAGACTCTGGTGGACGGGATTGCCCGGTCGGGGCTTTGGCTGGACACGAGCAAGCCGCATCGTGAAGACGCGGCTGATTTCGTTGGGCGTTTCTACTACAACCAGAAGCCGGCGCTGCTTCGTTGGGCGCTGACGAAGCCAATGGATCGGGTGGTTTATAGCCCTCTGGCGCCGAGGAAGGCCGATTTCGATATGGTGCGCGACCTGATGATGGAGACGGGCGTGCTGAACAAGAAGCTGGAGTTTGATGAGTATGCCGACACTCGTTTCTCTGACAAGGCGAGCATCGCAACGCCGTGGAGATATGAGCCGGGGACTGCTTCAGCGAAGTAGCTATGCATTACGGGATTGATCTTTGGAGGATTTGGAGATGATTCGGCGAAGATTTCTGCAACTGTTAACGATTGGCGGCACGGGTGCCTTAGGGTCGATTCGGACTCTGGCGAGTTCACACAGCAAGACGGTTATCTATCGCGTCAAAGGATTCACCTGCATTACTTGCGCGACCGGCTTGGATACTTTGCTCAGTCAACAAAAAGGTGTCGTTTCGAGCAAGTCCACTTATCCGGAAGGAAAGGTCACGGTGAACTTCAATCCCGAAGCAACGAGCGATAAGGCAATCGTCGATTTCATCACAGACCTTGGCTTTGCGGTTAAGAGCGAAGAGAACGTCTGAATTGGGCCGACTAGCTAAGACGCGCGAAATTTTCGGGAATATCGCGTTGGCCGCGCGTCGCATGAGGGATGTTGCGCGCCAGATCTGTCCGTTTGTTATAACCAATCCAGTGCCGGGAGGGATTGGTGAGAGCGTTTCAGATATCGGAGGCGGGAGCGGCGGGAATCGTAGACATCCCGCAAGTGGCGGCGCCTAATGCTGGCGAGGTCTTGCTGCGGGTCGATCTAGTAGGCATGTGCGGTACTGATCTGACTACGTTTCGCGGCGCGAACTCGATGGTTGTGTTTCCGCGGATTCCCGGACATGAAGTAGCAGCAACGGTGGTTGAGGGGGCGACGGAACTTCGCCCTGGCACCCGAGTGACGCTGTCTCCCTATACGCATTGCGGCGAGTGCGCGAGTTGCCGCCGTGGACGGTTCAATGCCTGCCAACGAAACCAGACGATGGGTGTACAGCGCGATGGCGCAATGACCGAGTATATTTCGGTCCCCAACGAGCGGCTGTATACCGCGAACCTTTCAGTGAAAGAGCTTTGCCTGGTCGAACCGCTGACGGTTGGCGCTCATGCGGTGGCTCGGGGACGAGTGACAGCGAAAGATACGGTTGCTATATTCGGCTGCGGCGGGGTTGGCTTGGGAGCTATCGCGAGTTCGGCGTTTCGCGGAGCAACGACAATCGCAATCGATATGGATGAAAAGAAGCTGGATGTCGCTCGCCGGGCGGGCGCCGCGCATTTGATCAATACTGCTACCCAAGACTTACGCGGGCGTTTGGCGGAGATTACCGACGGCCTGGGGCCGGATGTGATCATCGAGGCCATCGGGCTGCCAACTACGTTTCGCGCGGCGGTTGAAGAGGTGGCGTTTACCGGGCGCGTGGTTTATATCGGCTATGCTAAGGAGCCAATCGCTTACGAGACGCGCCTTTTCGTACAGAAAGAGTTGGATATTCTGGGTAGCAGGAATGCGTTGCCGGCAGACTTTCGCGAAGTGATTCGGATGCTGGAGACAGGAAAGTTTCCGGTGGAAGACGCGGTGAGTGCGATTGTTTCTCCGGAGGAAGCGGCTGGGACACTGGCGGAATGGAGCGCCAGTCCGGGGCGATTTACGAAAATTATGGTGCAGTTTGCGGAGTAGAGCCGAGCGGAGCCAGGGATCATGTCGATGAAGTCTTCGCGAAGGGAACTACTGCGGCAATTTGCGGTGGGAACTGTTGGGGCGGCATTGTGGTCGGGAGTTGCGGGCTTTGCGGACACCTCCTATTCGTCGAAGCGGCCGCCAGCAGGAGCCCGGCGGTTTCGAAGCCGGGCAGTGGATGCGGCGATCGCTTCGGTGGGCGCGAAGATCGCCGATCCCGAGCTGGCCTGGATATTCTCGAATTGCCTGCCAAATACACTCGACACGACGGTTACCTATGGATCATTCGCCGGGGAGCCGGATACTGTGGTGATTACCGGAGATATCGCAGCGATGTGGCTACGGGACTCTTCGGCGCAGGTTTGGCCGTATATGCAATTCGTCGGGGCTGATCCTGAACTGGCGAAGCTGGTCCAGGGAGTCATTCGGCGGCAGGTCCGATGCATTCTGGCCGATCCTTATGCGAATGCATTTATGCCGGACCTGAGCAGCAAGACTCCGCTGCCCTGGAGCAAGACCGACGACACGGAAATGAAGCCCGGCGTCGGCGAACGGAAGTGGGAGGTCGATTCGCTTTGCTATCCGGTGCGGCTGGCGCATCGATATTGGAACGAGACTGGGGATACAAGTCCGTTCGACGCGAACTGGCGCGAGGCTATGCGTTTGGTGGTGGCGACATTGCAAGCGCAGCAACGCAAGTCTTCGCGGGGGCCGTATCACTTTCAACGGACGTCGCCTATCCCGACAGATACGCTGGGCGGCGATGGATATGGAAATCCAGCGAAGCCGGTTGGCCTGATTTATTCCGGGTTTCGTCCGTCGGATGATGCGTGTATCTATCCGTTGAATGTTCCTGGCAACTTCTTTGTGGTGCAGGCGCTATTGTGGATCGCGGAAATGTTCACGGAGATTGCCCATGACAATGCGGCGGCTCGCGAAGCGAGTGGGCTTGCGACGGAAGTGAAGACGGCGCTAGGGAGATATGCGACGGCGCGGCATCCGGAGGCGGGAGAGATTTGGGCTTATGAGGTCGATGGATTTGGGAATGCGCTGTTCATGGACGATGCTAACGTGCCGAGCTTACTCGGCTTGCCGTATTTGGGTTGCTGTGCGGTGACGGATCCTCTTTATCAGGCAACGCGGCGATTCGTTTTGAGCTCTGCGAATCCTTATTTCTTTCGAGGGTCGGTGGCGGAAGGTATTGGCGGCCCGCATGTGGGACTGAATATGATCTGGCCGATGTCGATCATCATACGGGCACTCACAACGGAGGATGAAGAAGAGCAGCTGCGGTGCCTTCGCTGGCTGAAGAAGAGCAATGCGGGGAAGGGTTTCATGCATGAGAGCTTCAATAAGGACGACCCCGCGAAGTTCACGCGGGATTGGTTCGCCTGGGCAAACACGCTCTTTGGGGAACTGATTTTGTCTGTTTCGAAGAAGTCACCGCAGTTGCTGGCAATCCGCAATATTTGAGTGCCCACGGTGCTCGACTGGCAAAAGATGGTGTCAAGCGATTACAATTCGAGCGAGTCGGAATTGTATCGAAAAGCCTTGATAAAACGGTTTTACCCTCATTGTTGACCGACGCATGAAAGCGTTTTCTAAATGGATCGTGAAGCAACCCTGGGAGACCGCCTCCTAGCGGAACAGGGGTATATTTGACAGTCTTAAAGGAGCTCATTTGCGTACTCTATCGCTTTTTCGCAGTTGCTGTGACCTTTCCAGCGCACGTTATGTTGGCGTTTTTTTAAGGAAAAGACGAGTCAAGCGTATTCCTTCGGTTCCCATCTATTGCGAGAATGCTCTGAGGAACCCGCTCCTTTCTTTCACCGCGGTGCTGGTCCTGGCGACAGGGGTTCAATTTGGCTGGGGCCAGACAGCGGTCAATCCTGCCATACCGCCGCCGCCACATGCCAAGGAAATCCACCTGAAGCACGTCTTGGTAATCAGCCAGACCAAAGGCTTTGAGCATGATTCAATCTCCTCGGCACTGGCCGCGATCTACAACATGGGTCATGAGAGCGGGATTTGGGACACGATGATCCGCACCGATACTGAGCTGATTACAAAAAAAGACCTGAGCAGGAATACGAAGAACCTGAACTATTTCGATGTCCTGATCTTTGCGAGTACGACGGGCGAATTGGATCTCGATGCGAGCCAAAAACTGGACATGCTTTCCTTCATCAAGGACGACGGGAAAGGGTTTGTTGGAATTCATGCGGCTCTGGATACGAACTATACCTGGCCGGAGTATGGAGAGATGATTGGCGGATACTTCGACCAGCATCCCTGGGGGACATTCAATGCGCCGATCATCAATGAGTCCCCGGACTTTCCCGCAGTCAGCCATTTTCCGAAAGAGTTTGTAAAGTACGACGAGATTTATCAGCCGAAGAACTGGTCTCGCGACAATGTGAATGTTTTGCTTAGCCTCGACGCCAGCAGGCTGGATTACTCGAACAATCCGCGGATCCATCGGATGGACCATGATTTTCCGGTTGCCTGGAGCAAGATGTACGGAAAAGGGCGAGTGTTCTACTCGACGCTCGGACATACGGAAGAATCCTGGCAAGACCCCGACATTCGTAAGATGTATTTTGAGGCGATCAAGTGGGCGCTGGGCATGACCGATGGCAGCACCACCTCCCATGCGCATCCAGCTACGACTACCACGGCAAAGTAAGCCCGCCCCAGAACGGAAATGCACAGCGTATTAGAACTTGCAGTAAGTATGCGGAAGGAAAGCACTGAGCGGCCGATGAAGAGTCTTGGGATGGGGCTGGTTGGGCCAGGGTTCGTTGCAGAACACCACATCGATGCTGTGCGGCGACTGGGCGATGTCGATGTGATTGCCCTTGCGGGTTCGTCGCAACAGTCGGCAGACAAAAAGGCTGCAGCGTATAAAGTCGATCGCGCTTATGGCGACTATCATGCACTGCTTGCCGATCCGGATGTGCAGGTGGTCCATAATACGACTCCAAATTACCTGCATCTGCCGGTTACACTTGCGGCTTTGGCGGCTGGGAAGCATGTTATTTCAGACAAGCCGCTGGCTTTGAACTCCGAAGAGGGGCGAACTCTCCGCGACGCCGCTCTGGCTGCGAAGGTCGCACATGTAGTGACCTTCAATTATCGAGGAAATCCGCTCGTGCAGCAGGCACGGGGGATGATCGCACGTGGGGAATGCGGCGATGTGAGTTTTGTCCATGGCTATTATCTTCAGGACTGGATGACCGATCCGAATGTTTACTCGTGGCGTTCCGATCCCGCCAAGGGGGGAGCCAGTTCGGCATTGGGAGACATTGGTTCTCATTGGTGCGACGTCGCGGAACACGTTTCCGGATTGAAGATTGTTGCTGTTCTGGCGGAGCTCACCACCGTCGTTCCGGTTCGTTATTCTTCGGGTGCTTCGGCTGAGGCTTTCTCGACCAAAAGTGATGGAGACCGGAAACCGATCTCAGTGCAGGCTGAAGATTTGGGGAGTGTTCTGCTTCGGTTTGAGAACGGGGCCAAAGGTGCGTTTTCTGTGGGGCAGGTGTTACCCGGCCACAAGAACGACCTGCAGCTTGAAGTGAACGGCAGGAAACTCTCGCTAAAATGGAAGCAAGAGCAGCAGAACGAACTTTGGATTGGCCGCCGCGATCAGCCGAATGCGGTGATGGCGAAGGATCCATCGCTTGTTTCACCGGGCGCTCGAGGCTACGTACATTTGCCCGGCGGTCATCAAGAAGGATGGGCGGATGCATTCTTCAACCTGATCCGTGATGCGTACGGGTGGATTCGCGAAGGAGCGGCGGCTGAGGCCAAGTCAGCCATGCTGCCGACTTTTGAAGATGGATATCGCTCTACTTGCCTGGTGGAGGCAATGCTCAAGAGCCACGCGGCTGGCGGTGTGTGGGAGAAGGTCAAGCATGTTCCTGGCAATTGATCTACAACGTAATTCTTGCGAGAGTCATACTGAATCGGAATGCTGAATGGATTTTTTCCACTTATGAACAGATTTCGGAGAATCGGATTAACTTCACTGGCGGCTGCTTTGATAGTGCTCCAGGCCACACAACTATCCATCTATGCGGCCAGCAATGGCGGGCGGTCTGGCAATCCATCAGCTCAGCAGCCGGGCAGCACGGCTACAGGTTCGCCTGGTACGGACTCCTATACCGCGCACTGCGCTACCTGTCACGGGGAGAATCGAGAGGGTAATCCGCCGACGGTTCCGTCGCTGCTGGGCGTCAAACAGCGGCTGACCGACCAGCAGATCACGACGCTCGTCCACAATGGCAAAGGGCAAATGCCGGCTTTCCCGGAAGTGCAGCAGGCAGAGCTGACCGCGCTGCTTCGCTACCTGGGAACTCCGGCTATTGCCACACCCAAGCCGGAGCCAGCTGCGACCGCAAGCGTGCCCGGGTCGCATGTGTCGGGTCCATCCGCTGCAGGGGGCGCGATTTTCGCGAAGGACTGTGGTTTTTGTCATGGCCGGGACGCGATGGGTGGCGAGTCGGGGCCGGATCTGACTAGCTCCAGGCTGGTGCGCACTGACAGGGGCGGTGACAAGATATCGGACGTAGTGCTCAATGGCCGCATTGATAAGGGAATGCCAGCCTTCAAATTTTCCAGCGAAGAGCTGTTGCAAATAGCGGCGTTTATCCATGCGCAAGAGGCCGCTGCGGCAGTGGTAAAGAAGGGCGGACGCCGCGGCGTCGAAGTTGCCGATTTACAAACTGGCAACGCGGAGGCCGGCAAGCAGTACTTTGATGGGGCCGGAGGCTGCGTGAAATGCCATTCCGCTACCGGCGATTTGGCTGGCATTGCCAATCGCTATGAAGGGCTGCAACTTGAGGAGCGAATGCTGTATCCGCGTGGCGCCAAGAGTCAAGTCACAGTAAAGCTGCCTTCGGGAGATAAGATCGCGGGAGTGTTGGCTTACCAGGATGAGTTCACGATTGGCTTGCGTGACTCAAGTGGTATTTACCACTCGTGGGAAACATCACAAGTAAAGTATGTTGTCGATTCGCCCGTCGATGCGCACGTTGAGCTTTTCAGCAAGTACACCGATGCCGATATTCATAATTTGATGGCTTATCTGCAGACAATGCGCTGAGTCTGGTTTCGAGAGGTTATCCGTAGATATGAACTTTTTCACCAAGAAGACATGTGCCACTGCGAGCCTGCTATCGCTGATGGCGGTTCTGCCGAATTTGCTGAGCGCGCAGAACCTGACCAACGAAGAAATCCTGAAACCGTCCGCGGATAGCTGGCCAACTTACCATGGCGACTACTCGGGGCGGCGACACAGTAGACTGACGCAGATTACTCCACAGAATGTTGGCGGCCTGAGTCTTGCCTGGGCATTTCAGACGAACCAAGCGGCGCAGATCAAGTCTTCGCCGCTGGTGGTCGATGGCATTATGTACTTCACGGTGCCGGACAATATCTGGGCCGTCGATGCGCGATCTGGGCATATGCTGTGGCATTACAACTCACCAACCGCGGGGGGTGAACATATTGGCCATCGTGGCGTGGCGATGTACAAGGGGTGGCTTTATTTTGTAACTCCAGACGCACAGTTGGTTTCTCTGGATGCTAAGGATGGGAAGGTCCGCTGGAAAAAAGTGGTCGCCGATGTGAGCAAGGGTTATTGGAGTACTATGGCGCCGCTGGTCGTCGGAAACCACGTCATTATCGGTGCAGCTGGCGACCTTGACAATCTACCGGGCTATATTCGTTCGTTCGATCCCGACACTGGCGAAGTGCAGTGGCAGTGGGACAGTACGCCTCCGGCGGGCACTCCGAATCAGACGACTGGCGGCACGATATGGATGACGGGGACTTACGATCCCGACTTGAATCTTGTTTATTTCGGGACCGGAAATCCGACGCCGGTGCTCAGTGGCACAAATCGGCCTGGAGATGATCTCTATACCTGTAGCATTGTTGCGCTCAATCCGGATACGGGGAAACTGGTTTGGGGCTTCTCTGCCTCGCCTCACGATACGCATGACTGGGACGCGATCGAGGTTCCGGTGCTGGTCGACGCGGATTTTCATGGCCAGCCGCGGAAGATGCTGATGCAGAGTTCGCGCAACGGGTACTTCTTTGTGCTCGATCGTGCAACTGGAAAGAGTTTGCTGACAGCGCCTTTCGGGCCGGTTAACTGGACATCTGGCATCGATGCGCAAGGTCGACCGATCCCGAATCCGGCTAAGGAACCCGCGCCCGATGGCCGTTTGATTGCACCCGATGAAGGGGGCCTGACGAACTATCGTTCGCCGAGCTTCGATCCGAAAACGGGTCTGTTCATTGTGGATGCCCACCCCAGCTGGAGCATCTATTTTGCCAAGCCCGCGGACGGGCAGTACGGCTGGGCAGGCGCCGACTATGGCCTGTGGGGCAAAGGCGTGATCGAGGCCATCGATTATCAGACGGGCAAAATTCGGTGGAGTCATGAGGTCGGGCCGAACGGCTCCGGTGCAGGCGTACTAACGACGGATTCGGGCCTAACTTTCACTGGCGATGCCCATGGAAACCTGCTGGCGCTGGCCACCAGCGACGGCAAAACTCTCTGGCATGCCGGGTTGGGAGAGGCTATGCAGACCTCCCCGATCACTTATATGTTGGACGGTCGCCAGTATGTAGTTATGGGCAGCGGCAGCGTTTTGTTTAGCTGGGCGTTGCCGCAGACGGAGGTCGGTGGAGGAGTGGCGAGCGGTAAGTAGATCTAACTATCAGCATATTGCACTCAAGCCAGCCTTGGTCTCATACCAAAGCTGGCTTTCGTTTGGACATTTCCTTTGTGCGAAATCTTAAGGCTTAGGTGCTGCTCTTTCGGCTTGCCGGCGGGACAATTCCATTCATGCGGAGATAGACGACGATCTGGCCGTAGTGGTCCATGGAGTGGGCGAGGCAGAAGGTCGCCATGCCGGCTCGGGTGCCTTTGTCCTTGCCGAGGGAGTCGAATGCGTTTGCGGCGGTGATCGTGTCGATCGCCTTGTGGGCGTAGACGTAGGAATCGGCGAGTGCCTTGAGAATATCGGCCTTGGTGGTGAGCTTTTCAATAGCGTCCGAGTCGACTGGAGTGCCGACATTCCATCCTTCGAAGAATTCGTAGTTGGCTTCGGCAAGGTGTTTAACCTGCTGGCCGAAGGTGCGAACTCCTTTGAATTCTCCCTGGGGCGGGGCGAAGTCGTATTTGTCGGCGGGCATGGCTTCGGCGGCGCTGGTGATCTCTTTTTCCATGCCGGAGAGGAGTTTGTCATAGGTTTGGGCAGGAGTGGGGTTGGCGGTGACCGACATGGACATTTGGGCTTGGGCGGTGACAATTGCGGCGAACGAGACGGTACAACAGAGAAGCAGTCTGGTTAGGGCCAGACGGGTGATGCGGTGTTTCATGTTGATTGCTCCTTACAGTGAAGACCACTGAAGCGTATCAGAAATGTGAGGTTTGTTGTCGCGATCGTGTTCCCAACTCCCCGGCGTCTCAATTCTAGATTCCAATCGGCTTGCGTACAGAGTCCTGCTCACGAAGGACTTAGGGGATGCAATGAGTTTCTTTGTCCCCTTAGCCGCGGAAGCCGTATTTCCTTCCATTGCACCTGCGGCACGCTGAAGTCGCGCCCCGTCAACCATCCTCCCTTTTGCGCTATGCGGTTTTCAGGTTGGCTGCCGACCAATTTGTGATGAGTTCTCCGAACCGGTCTAACGCGACTGGAAGTTTCTCGCCGATGGCTGCGAAGCCAAGGCGGAAATGCGAAGGATCGTCGAAGCAATCTCCAGGTGCGAGGAGGATGCCACGTTCTGCGGCAGCCTGGCAAAAGGTGCGGCTGTTTTCTCCGCTGAGCAGCCATGGAAATGCGGTCATTCCTCCACGAGGACGAATCCAGCCGATGGTTTCGCGATGTTCGGGCATGAAGGCGTCGAGCTGGCGAAGATTTTCAGTAGCGATTTGCTGCGTCTTCCTGAGGATGGTGTCGCGATGGCGCATCGCGATCTCCGCCAGCATCTCACCAGCTGAATTGTTGGTGATGGAGAAGTAGGAACGGGCAGTCCAGTAGCGCTTGCGACGCTCGGGATCATGCTCAATCATCCATCCCGTGCGGACGCCGGAAAGGGGGAAAGCCTTGGAGAAATCATGGATGACGGTGGCGTTTGGTAGCCGGGCGGCCGACTTTGTCGGTTGTCCGTGGAAGATAGGGTGGTAGACCTCGTCGCTGATGAGTTGAATTTCGCGTGATGACGTGTGCTCGTGCAGGGTGTCTAGGTCCGCATCGCTTATCGTGGCGCCGGTGGGATTGTGGGGACTATTGATCAAGACCAGCTTCGTATTTCGATCGGTGAGTTTCTTGATTTCTTCGATATCAATGGCGAAACCATTCTCCTTGCGAACGGTATAGTAGCGAGTCTCGATCCGAAGAGACTCGGGCAGCGCGGAGAAGGTTGGGAAGCCCGGTTGAGGCAGGATTACGTTGGCGCCTGGTTCTGCCGCCAGCCACATGAGAACCAGCAGTGCCTCAGAAGCGCCCGTCACGATCTGCACAGCGTCTACATCCACCTCTTGCATGTCGGCGATTGCTGTACGCAGACCTTGAGCGCCGGCCGGACGGCTGTAAATGACCTTGTGATTCATGAAGAGTTGGCGCTCTTCATCGTTAGCGAGGCCCAGTATCTCATTCAATATCCATAACGGGCCGGTGCTTGCAGCTAGGTTGAATTCGATACCGTGCTCGTGGGCGTCCAGCCACATATCCAGAAGGAAGGGTTTCAACTCCATGTTGCACCTCAGCGAATTAGATCAGCCGATGGCCAGGTGAGCCTCATAAAAATTCACTGGGAGTGCAGACGCGCGGGACATGAAGAAGTTCGTGAGCCAGAGCAACAAAACGAATTGGCGGCCCGAGGGGAAAGGGCCGCCAAGTTCAGTTACCTGATTATTGGTGGGGGCGTTGCTCCGGAATGTGGTCGGCGATGTGGGGCGGTACCGCGGTGATGAGCGCGGCAGGAGTTTCTTCCTTCAGCTCTGGGATTGGACCTTCGAGAGCGATCTTGAGGACGTCGTCCATCTGCTCGACCCAGTGGAATTTCATTGAGTTCTTGAGGATATCGGGGAAGTCGGCGAGGTCTTTCTCGTTCTCGGCAGGCATGATTGCTTCGAAGATGCCGGCACGATGGGCGGCGAGGAGCTTCTCTTTGAGGCCGCCGATGGCGAGGACCTTGCCCCGTAAAGTGATTTCGCCGGTCATGGCAATGTCGCGGCGGACTGGAATCTTGGTGAGGGCGCTGGCCAGGGCGGTGGCGAGCGTGATGCCAGCGGATGGCCCATCTTTAGGGATCGCTCCCTCGGGAACGTGGATGTGAATGTCGACGTTGCGATAGAAGTCGCGGCTGAGGCCGAGATGCTGGGCGCGGCTGCGGATGTAGGATAGCGCCGCCTGAGCGGATTCCTGCATGACGTCGCCGAGTTGGCCGGTGGTGGTGAGCTTACCCTTGCCGTCGAGAACCTGGACCTCGGTGGAGAGGATGCTTCCACCGACTTCGGTCCAGGCGAGGCCGGTGACGAGGCCGACTTCGCTTTTTTCGTGGACGGCGGAGTCGCGGAACTTGGCTACGCCGAGGAAGTCCTTGACATTGGCGGCGGTGATTTCTTCTTTGTGCTTGAGGCCGTTCTTGACGACGCGGCGAACGACTTTGCGGCAGACATTGCCGATTTCGCGTTCGAGATTGCGGACGCCGGCCTCTCGGGTGTAGCCGCGGATGATGGCTGCCAAGCCGTCGTCGGAGAAGGTGACGTTTTTGTCGCTGAGGCCGGTGGCTTCGCGCTGTTTTTTGACGAGATATTGCTTGGCGATTTCGAGCTTTTCGACTTCGGTGTAGCCGTGGAGTCGAAGGATTTCCATGCGGTCCTGGAGAGGACCGGGGATAGTGTGGAGCACGTTCGCCGTGGCCACGAAGAGTACCTGTGAAAGATCGTATTCGACGTCGAGGTAATGGTCCTGAAAGGTGGTGTTTTGTTCGGGGTCCAGGACTTCGAGGAGTGCCGATGCCGGGTCTCCGCGGAAGTCGGAGGCCATCTTGTCGACTTCGTCGAGCATGAAGACGGGATTTTTCGTGCCCGCCTTTTTCATCGATTGAATGATCTGGCCCGGGAGTGCGCCGATGTAAGTGCGGCGATGGCCGCGGATTTCTGCTTCATCGCGGACGCCGCCGAGCGACATGCGGACGAATTTGCGACCGGTGGCCTTGGCGATCGACATGCCGAGGGAGGTTTTGCCGACTCCGGGAGGTCCGACGAAGCAGAGGATGGAGCCTTTGGGATTCTTGACGAGCTGGCGGACGGCGAGGAATTCGAGGATGCGTTCTTTGATTTTTTCGAGGCCGTAATGATCTTCGTTGAGGGTCTTTTCGGCGTGATCGATGCTGCGGGTTTCTTTGGACTTTTTTTTCCACGGAACGGCGAGCAGCCAGTCGAGATAATTGCGCGAGACGGTTGACTCGGCGGACATGGGCGGCATGGCCTCGAGCTTTTTCAGCTCCTGGATGGCCTTTTCAAAGACATCCTTGGGCATGCCGGCGGTTTCGATCTTCTTCTTGAGTTCATCGAACTCGCTCTTTTCGCCGCGGCCAAGTTCCTTCTGGATCGCCTTGATCTTCTCGTTGAGATAATACTCTTTCTGGGCGCGCTCCATCTGGCGTTTGACGCGGGACTGGATAGTGCGGTCCATGTTGAGCTTTTCGATCTCGACGTCGAGGACGTCGGCGACGCGAGCGAGGCGTTCGGCGGGATCGAAGATGTCGAGGAGCTCCTGCTTTTCGGCGATCTCGAGTTGCAGGTTGGCGGCGATGCTGTCGGAGAGTTTCGCGGGTTCGTCCATGCGGACGGCGGCGATCATGGTCTCGTAGTTGAGCGATTGCTGGAGCTTGACGTATTGCTCGAAGAGCGAGGTGACGCGCTGCATGAGCTGCTCGATTTGCGGCGTCATTTCGAGCATGCCTTTGCCGGTGCGGACGGTGGCGACGAAGAAGCCGTCCGCGTCGTTCATCTCGGTGGCGCGGGCGCGCTCGAGACCCTCGACGAGGACCTTGATGTTGCCGTCGGGCATTTTAACGCTTTGGACGATGTTGCCGATGGTGCCGACCGGATAAATGTCGGAGGCTTTGGGTTCATCGATCGAAGCATCGTGCTGTGTCGCGAGAAATATCTTGCGGTCGGCGGTAAGCGCTTCTTCAAGAGCGCGGACACTGGACTCACGCCCCACTACAAACGGGGTCATCATGTACGGGAAGATGACCATGTCGCGGATCGGCATCATGGGCAGCTTCCGAAGTTCATTTCGGTCGCGAGTGTCTTTTGCAGAGGTCACGGAAAGTCCTTTCGTTCTTCACATTCGATGAAACTGAGAGCGCTCCGACTCATTGGACGGCAGTCACCGCAGTTTCGCACCGGCATTGCGGCCTTCTTCGCAGGGAACGAGTAAGAACAGCTTGCCGCTATGGAACGATCCGAATGAAATGGGACCGCTTTGTTATTGCAGAAGTACAGTTGATGTAATGTAGAGCAGATTGGCTATGTGGGCTTTTTCTTGAGGAAAAAGGCCGCCTGGCCGGGGTGCTTCACCTTACAGTAACTGTCCTTCTGTTCTAAAGGTCAGTATACAGGCCGGAAGGAGATGGCCGGGGACATGCGGCAGAACCGACGCGGATCGGCTTTCTCCGCATCGAAAGATGCGGGCGGCTTTCGATGGGCATGGAGCAAGGTCAGCCGGCTTTTTCCAGCAAGGGAATCGACAAATCGCGCTTGAGAACCATTTCAGCACTGACTTCGAAGTCCTTGATGCGTTTGTTGCCGGGCAGGTGATACATGAGGTCGAGCATCAGTTCTTCGAGGATCATGCGAAGTCCGCGGGCGCCTACTTTGCGATTGAGGGCCTCGATGGCGATAGCGCGGATCGCGCCTTCACTGAACCGGAGATGCACGCCTTCATATTCGAAGAGGCGTTGGTATTGCTTGAGGATGGCATTGCGGGGCTTGGAGAGAATCTCGATCAATGCGGCTTCGTCGAGTTCATCGAGGATGCCCATCACAGGCAAGCGCCCTACAAATTCCGGGATGAGGCCGAATTTGATAAGGTCCTGGGGTTCGGCTTGGCGCAGGAGTTCGGTATCTCGCTGGGTACGAAGCGGGGTGGAACTTTCCATCTGCTCACGGTCTTTGTCGGTGATGGCTTTGAAGCCGAGGGCTTTCTTGCCGACGCGGCGTCCGATGACTCTTTCGAGGCCGACAAATGCTCCGCCGCAGATGAAGAGAATGTTGGTGGTATCGACGGGGGTAAATTCCTGGTGAGGATGCTTGCGTCCACCTTGCGGCGGCACGTTGGCGACGGTGCCTTCGAGGATCTTTAGTAGAGCTTGCTGGACGCCTTCGCCGGAGACGTCGCGGGTGATCGAAGGGTTTTCGTCTTTGCGGCCGATCTTGTCGATTTCGTCAATGTAGATGATGCCGGTCTGAGCGCGGGCCACGTCGCCGTCGGCTGCCTGGAGGAGCTTGAGGATGATGTTTTCGACGTCTTCGCCGACGTAGCCTGCCTCGGTGAGGGTGGTCGCGTCGACGATGGCGAAGGGGACATCGAGCATCTTGGCGAGGGTGTGGGCGAGGAGGGTTTTGCCGCTGCCAGTTGGACCGACGAGGAGGATGTTCGACTTGGAAAGCTCGACCTCGTTGCCTTTGACGCGGTTCATCTGGATGCGCTTGTAGTGGTTGTAGACGGCGACGGCGAGCTTCTTCTTGGTTTGGTTCTGGCCTATGACGTATTCGTCTAGAAAGGCTTTGACTTCCTGGGGTTTGGGCAGGTGGGCGGGGGCCGCGCCGGGCTGGAGTTCGCTGCGGTCATCTTCCAGGATCGAATTGCAGACAGCCACGCATTCATCGCAGATGTAAGCGCGCGGATAATCGCTTG
>Ga0302326_10010539_pt1 | contig 20032 bp, 30 predicted proteins | sample Palsa_T0_3_FD_202264 | JGI IMG/M metagenome (GOLD analysis project Ga0302326, IMG submission 202264) | Peat permafrost microbial communities from Stordalen Mire near Abisko, Sweden - Palsa_T0_3 | ecosystem: Environmental > Terrestrial > Soil > Palsa > Peat permafrost | place: Sweden: Abisko...
GATGGAAGGGCCTTGGTGCCGAGTCCGAAGAGAAGCGCGAGCCCGCGAGCGACATCGACACTGAAGTGGTGGATAGTCTGAAAGTGCTTGACCCCAAACGGCCGATTAGAGAAGCGGACATGCTCTGCCCGACTAACATTGGCAGATTTGGGCCATGAGCTGCCATCACCGGCTTGTCAAAGGGCTCAGATACGGTGAGAACTCTATCTTGGAGCTGCCAGCGGGAAGTGCCGAACTCCCGATGCTACCGGCAGCCATCATGCCGTCGGCTGGCAAAATAGCACTCTGAAATCCTGAGAAGCCGTCATCGATACGGTCACGCATGTTTGCGCGTCGAGCCCACGCGTTTGGACTTTCAAATCAACCATGGAGTAGTTGCATGCTGTTCTGTTTTACCGCGAATTACACGCCGAAGGCGCTGGAAGGTATGGCCAAAAATCCCAACACCAACCGCCGCGAAGCGGTTGAGAAAATGCTGACGGCTGCAGGCGGCAAGCTGGTCGCCATGTACGGCACCATCGCTGAAGGTCCCGGCGCGATGGTGATCTTCGACATCGATCCCGCTGCAGCACCTGCAATAGTCGGTGTCGCCGCAGCGTCCGGTGGCGTAAATAATGTCAAGGTGCAGCGTCTGTTCACGAGGGACGAAGTGGTCGCCGTCCGGCAAAAAAGAGCACAGATTCAGGCGTCCTACACGCCGCCGGGTCAATAGGTCGTTGTCGGGGCGGCCTATGCGCCGCCCCGTTTCAAGCTCGTGAGGCGCCGGAAATGAAACTTCCCCGCAGAACTTTTCTACACTTAGCAGCGGGTGCTGCAGCGCTGCCGGCCGTGTCGCGGTTGGCAAGGGCGGAAACCTATCCGAGCCGGCCGATCACTGTTGTCGTTCCGTTTGCAGCGGGAGGGCCAGTGGATACGTTGGCGCGTGTCGTCACAGATCGTATGCGCCAATTCCTCGGTCAGCCCGTCGTCATAGAGAATGTCGGCGGTGCGGGCGGCAATATCGGCGTTGGTCGAGTCGCCCGCGCGGCGCCCGATGGTTATACGCTAATCAACGGCATCTGGAGCACGCACGTCGTCAACGCGGTGGTCTATTCACTCCCGTACGACGTGCTCAATGATTTTGAACCGGTTGCGCTGCTGACGAGCAATCCGCAAATCATTGTCGCCAGAAAATCGATGCCGGCAAATGACCTGAGAGGATTTATTAGCTGGTTGAAGGCGAATCCTGACAAAGCGTCGGAGGGAACTGCCGGAGTGGGAAGTCCGCAACATGTCATGGGCATTTTCTTTCAGAGCGCCACCGGCACGCGCTTTCAGTTTGTGCATTATCGCGGTGCTGCCCCGGCGATGGAGGATTTAGTGGCCGGGAGGATCGACTTTATCATTGCCGATCAGGTCACCTCATTGCCCCAGATACGGGTCGGCAACATTAAAGCCTATGCCGTGACGGCAAAGACTCGCTTGGCGGTAGCCCCGGATGTCCCGACAGTGGACGACGAGGGTGTGCCGGGGTTGTACTCAGCGGTGTGGAATGCGATGTGGGCTCCCAAGGGCACGCCGAAGCCAATTATCGCCAAGCTCAATGCCGCCGTTGTCGATTCCCTGGCCGATCCGGCACTACGAGAACGGCTGGCTCAACTCGGTCAGCTGGTTGTTCCACGCGATCAACAGACGCCCGATGCGCTCGGCACGCTTCAAAAAGCCGAGATCGAGAAATGGTGGCCAATTATCAAGGCGGCTGGCATCAAAGCGGAGTGAGGCCGGTCGTCACGGACCATATTCCGTAACTCCCGTTAGGCGATTTGCGTCAGCTCATCTCGCAGATGCTGGTATCGCACTGCAACGAAGTTTCGCGACCGAGCGCCGTTAGGGGTCAAACGCTACTGAGGCTTCCCGGTTTTAGAACCGCCCGATGTCTGTTGTTCCTCCAATAACGACCAAAATTTAGCTGCGCTGCGATTGGTCGAGGTGGGCCAGGAAGCCATGCGCAGCAGCGCTGATGGCCGATTATCCGAAATGAGCGAATCGCCCTTTTGAGCTCCGTAGGGCCGTCGCGCGTACGATCAAGCCGCTGCCGATGCGTGCAGCAAGCCTCCGATTGCTAGTCGCGTGACGAGCTCGGTCAGTTCATCCGTGAATGGCTCGTCGGGTGTAATGCTGAAAGGCTCGTGGGCGAACAGGTCGCGGTTCCGCACGAAAACACTGCATTGGCCCATCAGCCATATGGCCACGCATAGGGCGACCCGTTTCTGTGTGCCTGGAGGTAGGAATCGGAGCACGATATCGACCGCAGTGGTCAGATAGGAGACCGTATTCGTTGCCATAAACTTGAGAAAGATCTTGCTGGGATGGGCGCTCTCCCAGGCGAACAGGCGAATGTAGCGACTCATCTCGTCGCGAAATAAGAGCGGCCGCAATTGCTGGTACACGAAGCTTCGCAGAGCCTCCTCGCGGGAAAGCGATTTGAGCTTCTCCGGATCAGATCCCGCTTGTTCCGTCAGCCTCTCGAACGCAGTTTTGAGGACCTCGAGGTACAACCCACCCTTGCCTTTGAAATGATAATTGATAGCCGCCTGATTGACGCGGGCCTTGACGACGATGTCCCGCACACTCGCGCCCTGGAACCCTTTTTCAGCGAACAGGTGGACGGCGGCCTTGATAATGGAACCGCGAGTGTATTCGGCCGGACGGGACATGGATTTCCAATTCAAACGAATGTTTGAACTTAATACGTGATCCGCCAGAAGGCAAACAGTCGTGGCGAAACGTCATCTTTTGACCTCAAACGACTGTTTGAATTTCAAATGATCGTATGATAGATTCGTTTTAAGGTAAGAGCGCTGAATATGCAGGAGTCTTCCATGCTTACGGATATTCGGGGATCTTCCATGCTGAAGCGAACATCGTGGTTGGTCTTGGAGGTGTTGCCATACTTGCTATCCGCGCTAATTGCGGCGGTCGTTGTGCCCGGGTTCCTCTATTCACAGGCTCACGAAACTAAGGCCGCGGTCACGCCTAACGTCCCCGGTCTCGAAATGATCCACCGAGACCATGCCATGTTAGCGCCCGACTCCGTCAAAACGGCCGAAGGTAAGGTGGCATATCGCTAGGGTGAGGAGTTCGAGGGGTGTACGCGCGCCAACTAGTCACAAAACTGAGGAGTCCTGCCATGTCGCGCCATTGGCGAACGGTTTCCAAAGCAATGCAAAAACTCGCAACCGGCCTGCATGAGGTCAAGAGCGAAGGAATGTCCCCTTACGAGACTTACTATGTCCTCGCAACCGATAAAGAGTTCGAGCGACTCTACGATTTGGCAACGACGAGCATTCAGGTAGCGGACGACGATACATTACGATCCGACAGAGGGCATTTGCTCGAGTCGGTTTAGAGTCATGGGCTCGCGTTCCAGTGCGGTGAGAAAGCGGTCAGCCCAGTGTTGGATGTCGTTGTATGAGAGCACCCGGAACAGCGAGTCGTGCCGCTCGCACCGCTCGGCCAGTGGCATTGAGAGCGCCTGCCCGATGGCCGCCGCAACGCTGTCGGGATCGTAAGGATTGACCAGTAGCGCGGCTTTGCATTCATGAGCCGCACCAGCGAAACGCGACAGGATAAGCACACCCGGGTCATCGGGATTCTGCGCGGCGACATATTCCTTGGCGACGAGGTTCATTCCGTCACGCAGCGGGGTCACGAGTCCAACACGTGCGGCGCGATAAAGCCCGGCAAGCGTCGAGTGGCTATAAGCACGGTTGACATAACGGATCGGCGTCCAGTCCGCCTCACCAAAGGCGCCATTGATGCGTCCCGCGGTCGACCCAATGTCCTGCTCTATTTCGGCATATTCCGGAATCTCGGTGCGGCTCTTGGGCGTGATCTGTAGATAAGTCACTTTGCCCCGCCAGTTAGGTTGCGTCTGGAGGAACAACTCGAATGCCGCAAGCCGCTGCGGAATCCCCTTCGAGTAGTCCAAACGGTCGACGCCGATGATGAGCGCACGGCCAACCAGGCTCTCGATCACGCGCTTAACGAACGGCAATCGCACTGAACGCTGGGCAAGATGAGCGAAGGCCGCGGTCTCGATGCTGACCGGGAACACGTCGATCTGAACGGTCCGGTCGGCGACGATGAAATTGAAATCGTGGCTGTGCAGGCCGCATTCTCTCGTGAGGTAACGACTGAAATTGAATGCATCATCGCCGGTCTGAAAGCCGACGAGATCGTATTCGCAAAGCGACGGAATGAGACGCTCGTGGTGGGGCAACGCAGTCAGCATTTCCGGCGGTGGGCATGGGATGTGAAGGAAAAAGCCGATGCGATTCTTGTGCCCGCGCTCGCGCAGCGCCTTGGCGAGCGGCATCAGGTGATAATCATGCACCCAAATAACGTCATCCGGTCCCAACACCTCGTGCAACTCACGCGCAAAGTGATCATTGACACGCAGATAACCGCTCAGATCCCGGCGCGAGAACTCGGCGAGATCAATGCGGTAGTGCAGGATCGGCCATAGCACACGATTTGTGAAGCCATTGTAGTATTCCTGGTGGTCTTCTTTGGAGAGATCGAGCGTGATGTAGGTAATCTTGTCGTGCACGACCTTCTGCGCGGCGATCTTGGTGTACCTGGCGACCTTTCCGCTCCAGCCGAACCAGATGCCAGATTTGTGCTTGAGTGCTGCCTTGACGGCAACTTCAAGGCCGCCAGCGCGCGCCTTTGCGTTTTTCTCGGGAATGGCGACTCTATTCGAGACTATGACAAGCTGTCCCAATAGCGGTCCTCTCCGCGACACTGACCGGCCTTCAATAAGTGGTCCACCTGTAAGTTAGTTGAGAGTTGGCGCTGACGCCAGTGTAACCGACAGCGCACGCGTGGTCTTTGACCTCATTGAGAATGCCTTTAGTAAGCCGAGTGAAGCGGTCGGCCGCATCGTCATTCAATCACTTCGTCGGCAACCCATCATCACAACGCGAGCTAGCGCATGCGGTCGGAAAGCGAGTTCACATTTGTAGTGGCTAACTGCTGCCCGAACGACGCCAGCTCCTGGCCCTGTTTACTAGTAATTCCATCTGCTTCTGCGTATGCTTGGTCCAGATTTCGATAAGCTTACTTGGATCCTTTGCCGTGGCCATGTCCTCCGCAAATTCGAAGAAGGCTTCGGTATTGGCTCGCATGATTTCAAGTAGTTTGAGGTTCATTTGCCGGGCGCTGTCGCCGGCCATCTGAAAACCTTCTTGCGAGGCTTCTAGCGATTGCTCAGTCTTGGCTCTGCCTTTTCGCACGGTCTCGCGCGCCGCCTTCGCACCTTCATCCGCGGCCTTTAGTTTCCCTGCTCGTACATGCTCATCAGAGTCTCCAATGCTCAAGCAAGCTGCGATTTGGGCCGGCTCAAGCCAGCCAACAGCAGGTGAGAACGATCATCGATCCCGGGAACGGAAGCTCAACGCGTCCTGGCGGGCGCTTGTTCCTGCCTAAACGGCGGTCACGGTCACCCGCAGGTTTCGGCCAGTCGAACTGACCTCGCTCGCCTGCATTACCTCTTGAGAGGGAAGCACCGCCCGCCAGGCCACGAAATGACGATGACAACCCTGGACATTCTTGAACTTGTCATCGGTTTCCTTTGGTTCATGGCGGCCGCCTTGTGGTTCGTTGCGGCCTGTATTCGCGCGCCCGCACTTCCCGACCTCCTCCGACGCCAGGGCAGATGGAACCGCCTGGCGGCTTTGTGCGCTGGTCTCGCCGCAATAACCCAAGCCATCGAACTCATTCTCTCCCATGCCACGGTCCTGATCGGACCACTCTAATGAAATTTTTGAACGCGGAGGATTCATTGGCCCTTTGAACGAACCCGACGAATCAAATAAATGATCGCCGGAGGACCGGAGCATCCTTCGAGACATGGTCGACGCTTGGGGATGCCTCCAATTTGCAGGTGGCTACAATGGACCAAGACCTCAGCAACAAGATTCGCGAACGTGCCTATGAGTTGTGGATCACGAACGGATCGCCTGAAGGCCAATCGGAAGCACATTGGCTAATATTACGGCCGAAAACGAGATTTTAGCGGCGCCGCCAGCCGGTTCCTCTAAATCTCGGGTGCGTTCCGGGAAGACCTCGCGCAAGCGCCGAGCCTAAATCAACGTCTCGCCCGCGGTCTTGGTGGTCCGGTGACACCGGCGGACAGAGGGCTACCCCTGCGTCTGCTCGGCGCATCCAGTACTGTCTTCTTCGCTCCCTTCGCTGGGGATCCGGCGTCCCGCCGCGCTTTCCAAGTGATGCAATTCAGCAAGCGACAGTTTCAGGGCGGTACGGTGATCGAACTGCCTCGTACCGGCGCGCAGACAACTCAGAGAGCGGCGTGATGACCAGCTGCTCCAAAATAAAAGGGCGCTCACCGAGCGGCCCTTTTCTCAAAGCGCTGGGTTAACTCGCGGGCGAGAAATGGAACCAATTCAACAGATTTGCATTGTCAAATTGGGACGGCGCTGTTTCGCAAGAAACTGACGATCACCAAAAGTGATCGCGCCGTCCAGCGAATTGGAAGTGTTTGATGACGTGCTGATTACAGACCTTTTCTAATTCTTAGCGTTTGATTTGCTGATGAAAGAGCTCCCGAATTTCTCGGGGGCTTTTTCTTTTAGCAGTTCCCTCGGCCGTATGAGGAACTCGCCGCGAGGCGGGCGGTTCACCTTCCAGGTCGTCCCCTAAAAGGAGGAAAAAAATGGCAACGACAATTGATTCACGAAAAGAGACGGTGTCCCTCATCGGAAGCGACAAGGTGCAAGGGACTTCGGTGTACGGCGCCGACGACAAAAGGATCGGCTCGGTGCAACGCGTGATGCTCGACAAGATCGGCGGAAAGGTTGCTTACGCCGTCGTCTCGTTTGGCGGCTTCCTGGGCATCGGAGAGGACTACTACCCGCTACCATGGCCTAACCTGAAATATGATACGCGTCTGGACGGCTATCGCATCGGCGTAACCGAAGATCAGCTCAAGGGCGCGCCGAAATTCAGCAGTGCCACCGACTGGAACTGGGCCGATCGCACGCGGGACCGTGAGATCTACGACTACTACGACACGCCGCTTTGGTATTAAGCGGACTTTTGAGGCTCCGGTGATCCCGGAGCCTCCTTCCCTATGAGCGACATAAAATGACAAACGAACCCAACCCGTCCTCTGAAACCCGTCCCGTGCTCTCGACAACCGAAGCACGCGGCGGCGTAACCGGCCATAACGTCCGCTATGTGCTCGTCGTGAGCCTACTGGCGGTCGTCGTCGCGTTCACCATCTCCTATACAGCCCTCGTCGCCTTTCACGTGTGAGTGAAGGCTTCCGACCGGGCGCCGCGCTAGCTCAGTAAGTTGTGGAACACCTACATTCGTCGCGGGCGGTTGTTTGCTACACGACGATACCTCCGCAGCCTAAGTCACCAAGGCTGCCGTTATGCCGTTGTTAAGTCGTTGCCTGTAGCCATCATCGCCCACGCCATCCTTGCGATCTTGTTGGCGAGTGCGATAGCCGCAACTTTGGTGGGCCGTCGCGCCAGCAGTGCTGTGAGCCAAGGCCGATGTCGGGTGCCATGGATTTTGGCATAGCGGATGACGGCCAGCGCACCAGCCGTGAACAGGCTGCGCAGATAACGATCGCCTCGTTTGCTGATGCTGCCGAGTCTGTCCTTGCCTCCACTAGAGTTCTGCTTGGGGACGAGCCCGATCCAGGCTGAGAAGTGCCTTCCTGATCGGAATGCCTTCGGATCGGCGACGCTGGCCACCAGAGCGGTCGCCAATGCAGGACCAATGCCGGGAATCTCATCAAGCCGTTTACTGACCTCGTTCGAACGGTGCCAGGCCATGATACGGCGATCAAACTCCAGGATCTGCGCCTTCAGCACGCGCAGTTGAGTGCCGAGCGCGGCGACGCACGCTCGTGCAACCTCGGGCAATCGCTTATCACTTCCATCAGCCACAACGCCGAGCAGTTGTTCGACACCATTGCGTCCGACTGGCGCGACAATCCCGAACTCCGCAAGGTGAGCGCGGATGGCATTGATCACCGAGGTTTGCTGGCGGATGAACAAGTGCCGGGTCCGATGCAGCGTTAGGCAGCTCTGTTGCTCTGGCGTCTTGGTCGCGACGAACCGCATGTTCGGCCTGGTAACCGCTTCACAGATCGCCTCAGCGTCAGTGGCGTCATTCTTATGACGCTTTACATACGGCTTCACGTAGGCCGGCGGCATCAGTCGAACGGTATGACCAAGCGCCCCAAGCTCGCGCGACCAATGATGCGCGGAGGCGCAGGCTTCGATACCGACCAAGCACGGCGGCAGCTTCTGGAAGAATGCCAACACGTAGCGCCGTTTGATCTGCCGACGCAGAACCACATTGCCCTCAGCATCGACGCCGTGGACCTGAAAAACTGACTTCGCGATATCGAGACCCATTGTCGTGATCGTTTGCATAAGTAGCTCCTCCGAATCGTGGGAGCCTTATCAGCGCCTACATCCATGGCACTCCCGTGCCGGGTGGAGGAGCCGTCCACAGCATCAACAACGGAAGCCTGCCGCCTCATTGGATCGCCTCGTCGGCAAGCGCCGACAACTGCCTCACGCACCGCAGCAAACAGTATCGCTAACGGAGCACGTCAGGCGGCACGGCCAGAGGCGGAGGGAGCTTCTTGGGCGTTTCCTCCCTAAGACTTGGCCCGGGGCCTTTTTTCGCATTTACGGCCGGAAGAAACCTCCATCGATCATAGTTCCTCGAACAAAAAGGCCAACCGCGCGTTGAGAGACTAGCGTATTTGATGCGTCTGCTCGCGTCTCATTATTTTATGAAAGGAAATGTGCGATGCCTATCGGCATTCTATTCTGGGCCTTGATGATCCTGTGGCTCCTGTTCGGTCTCGTATGGTGGCGTTCTCCAAATTTGATCGGCAATTACGGCTGGATCGGCAACGGCCTCTTTCTTTGGCTTTTGCTGTTCCTACTGGGATGGGGGGAGTTCGGGTTTATCTTGCAAGGCGGAGGCGCCCCCTTTCGCTGATCGCCGTGGGGCAGCGACCCATCTCTGCAACCCGCTTGATTCTCGACCAAAAGCCGATTGCGTTCTGCGATCTGACGTAAGCCCGGCGCCAAACATCATCGCGCCGGAACCCTCCGGTCACTAGCACGGTTCAGGCGCTCCACTTCACGCGCTGCCGCCTCGCGGCTCTCGAGCGGGTAGGCGCTTGTGTGCCGTCGGCGCGACGATACGCAATGTCGAACCAGTCTCCTGTGCCCTCGAACGGAGTCTCTGGCATCCCAACCAGCCTCCGGGACTGTCTGCCACGCAAGGTCGCAATTGCTCAATCGCGTACGCGTCTGCCCCGCTTCGCTTCGCGTGCCAAGTAACCGCTCTTTAACCACGCTACGCGATATTTATGTTGCCGATCGGTAAGTGCCGCCTCTGCAGATTTGGAGGCTAGGATCGGCTGCCCAGGTCGCCGTCCAATCGGTGCTGCCATTGGATAGTAGGCAGTCGGTCATGGGTCATGCGTTGGAACGACAACACCGCTGACGAGTGGAAATCGCCAAACGGAAGCACGGCATCGTCGTACATTCTAATTTTGATTGCTTGTCTAGCGCTGTTCATCGTCGCATCCGGTGCGTTAGGTTATATCGGATTTGTCGCACAGTATTGCTGGCTTAGCCCCAACGAACTCAACAGCTGCGAAAGCTACCAAACAGCGACGGCAGTCATCCGTGGAGCCAGCTGGTTGGCCAAGCCAGTGACAGCATTGTCGATAATGGCAGCTGTGATACATCATTCACGGTCCCTCTTGATTAGACGGCCTCGCAACCCACGTAGTCCCGACTTCCGTGGCCGTAATGCCACCAACGTCGCCGTTGGCTTCGAGGATCCTTCAACCAAGAAGCGAATCGCCTATGATGAGGCAGTTCAGACCGCCGCATTAATGTTCCTTGCGTCGCTATACGATTATATAAACCCGCCTTTTTCGGGATTGCAGCTCGATCTGCTTCGCAATCGCATCGACATTTTGAAAAGCCAAAATTGTGCTGGCTGGGAGAGCGTCCATACTGTTTTTTCTGATGTTCGCGAACGTGCTGCAGATCTTCTTTCCGTGGAGCTGCAAGCTGCGAATGTCGGCGACCGGGTAGCGGGAGAAGTAAATTTAGCCTTGCATCATTTGCTGAAGTCCGCCGAAGACGCTTTTTCAATCAACGAAGCTACCTAGCGATTTAAGCACCCCGGCCCGGTTTGCGATCGATAATGAACTGAACGCTGATGGTTTTATCCCGTCGCCAGACAACGGAGCAAAGGCGCTGTAATTTTCCGTCGTGAGAAACTGTCCGGTAGTGCTTCGGGCTGCAAAACCTTAAGTCGCGCGCCGGTACCGGAAATGTCGATTATGTGGCAAGACTGCAATTCACTGCCGTCCAGCGCCGCAGTTCTGGCGCCATGATTTATCAAGTGGCGCCTGCCCACCCTATTTTCCGCAGCCATTGTCTGCTCAAATCTTGAAACACCGTTGCTATCCGAACAAAGACCCAAGTGCTCATCTGACCGTCTGCTGGACGGTCATAAAGCGAAGCGCCCTTTGTGCAGTCGCGAGCGTCAGGTTGCCATAATCTCGCCGTGCCACACCGATGATCTGATCAAGCGCGGCCTGTCCCGTCAGCCGGTCATGCAAAATGAACTCTACGGTAGGCCAACTGATCTGTGCCGCCTTGCACGACAGAAGAATCGCATCATTGCGATGCCCGTTTACCAGCTGCGCAACGGTATTGATTGGCGCAGAGCACAGACGCGCGAGAGCGACGACCAATTCATCCTTTTGACGCCGCTTTACAAAATCGACCAGAGCGGCTTCATTCAGCTTTCCCGATGCAGCGAGCGCAGCCACGCTGCGCTCAGCTTCACTGTAATCGTGCTCGGTACTTTTGCTGATCCGCTTGCCGATCTTGGTGATGACGCGTTCGATCTCTCCGCGTCGTTCCAGCGGCACCATCGCCAGAAGCTTTTGGAGGACCGCATCTGTCGCTCGCCGAAGCAACTCTTGCAGAGAATGGTTCGGCAGATCCTTCCTTAAGCCCACAATTTCAGCGAGACTATCGTCACCTTCGGCTCTTTCAACGAGCCTGGAGAAACCCGTCTCGGAAAAATTTGCTCCGGTATTCCTCGCCAAACTTGAGACGACCTGCTTATCGCCACGGACGAGCAGGACATCGGTAAGCCTGGTTTCCAGGGTCGCGCGGCCGGAAATCGCCAGCAGATGAGCCTGGCTTTTTGTCTGGGCGATCTCGATCAAATCGGCCGTAGAGAGCCGCCGCGAGCCGGATAATACCGGCGCGGCAACGGCAATTTCTTCATCCCGAGCGAGCCGTTTGATTAACTTTAGAGGCGCGGTATCGACAGGTGCCAGTCGCTGTCCAAGTTCGACTAAGGCTGTCTTTTCAATCTTCTCGACCAGCAAACACAGGACATCATCAAAGACGCCTATCTGCTCATCATTTAGGCGGTTGGCATCATACAGAAAGAGATCGCTGATCTGGCGAAGGGTCCGCGTTCGATCTTCTGAGGACCCGTGCCTGATCGCAGATTCAAGTTCGTCAATTACTGAAGCCGATTGCACGATTCAGCCGAGCCTCAGTAAAAAAGTTCACGTTGAACCACAATTAGGGCAAACCTCTTAACTTTTGGTGTGTGCTGTTTGCACATTAATGCAGCACGGCCGCCGCTCCTTTTCTATGCCCGCAATGGCCATCGTGGGGCATCTCGGCCTTCTGACGCCTTCATTTTGGAGATAGGCCGATGTCGCCGATGCCCGGCACAGCTACCGTTTGCTGATGTCGCTTGTTGATGTGATGGATGGTGCCCGCTCCCGGCAGCGAGCGCCATTGGGTGGCTCTTCGGAGGCGACGAAAAGATCGCTGCTTTTGCTGCAGGTGCGTGCGGCAGAAGATGGCCCTTAGCGTCGTTTCTGTCATTCAGACCACTTCCGCTTCTGGTGAAAGCAGACGTAGGACCCGATTGAATTATGTTGCACGCAGAAGTGTTTGGGGCGTCCGCCTTCGGCGCCAGGCTCTCGTAAACGGAGCCGCTAAACGTCTCCGCCGTTCGGCATCGATCCCTGACGCTGTCCCCTTCCCCGCTCTTAGTCGACCGCTAACGCGGCATCTTTGTTGACCGCAAAGCACTCCCCCGCCTCACCCAAGGTCGCGCCGCTCCTCTCCTCTCCTCTCCTCTTTCCATTTTGGCAGCCGCGGCTTGCCGTCAAGGGACAAGCCCTTGTGACTGCATCGCCTGGCCGGCTGCCCTTGTTGTGGGCGTCTTTCGGAGCGGCGCTCCGGAGGAGGTCGAGATTACCAACCAACCTCACCATCACTATGGACAAGCTGACATTCTCCCAGCGCATTGAGCGCATGCGAGCCGCATCGCAGGACTTGCGGGACGCACTGGAGTTGCTCGTACCGACCATTGTCATCATCGAGGAAGAGGCCGCGGCCATGAAAGCCGCCGAGCAACGGTTCGCCGCCAAGAAGACCGAGAAAAAGTCCGCGTAAGGGCTCGGCCGTTGATTATCAGAATAATCGACAACGGTATGAAGCACGTTCCCATCATGTGCGGTGTCCAGGGATGCACCACCGAGGCGAGCTATTGGATTGATGTGTGGCCGGAGGCGGCGCAAGCGACCTTCTACCTCTGCATTGACCACCAGTACGCGCTCGACGGCAAGGAGGAGTACGAGGGCGGCTACCCACACTACGACATCTGACGGGCAATGCGCTTGTGCTTGTGCTTGTGCTTGTGCTTGTGCTTGTGCTTGTGCTTGTGCTTGTGCTTGTGCTTGTGCTTGTGCTTGTGCTTCCGACGGAAAGAGCTGGATAGGTTGCGTGATCGCCAAGCCGGGCGCGCACGGAAGGATTAGGCTGATCAAAATCCAAACATTCATTGCGCGTAAGATTTTGCCCATGCGCTCTCCCTAAGTTATTTGCACGGAAAACCTTCCTTCTTATTGGACGGGGCATGCTGACGAGAATGTGAGCGTGACGTGTACCAAGATGCCTCTCGCCTTCGAAGGCCACTAGTATCCTCACCCGCCCCTCGTCCGGCAGCTTATGATGGCGATTGCCGAGCCAAGTTTTACAGAGATCAGCTTCGATTAGTCGAAGCCTCTTGAGTAATGCGTCGTCATTGTCAACGCTGCCAATAGGGGTCGTTATGAACCAGTCCCAACCCTTGGATTGTACGAAATCGACAAGGGCGTGCTTGTAACAGGCATCACAATCTGCGACCGGAAAGGCGTGAATTGAAGTTCTGACTGATTTGCGTGTCAGTGCTCGGTCCTCCCTCGTTTAATTCTTTTATATTTATGCGGAGTCGAACGAGTTACGGGCCTCGAAAGAGGTATTATTTTTGGCAACTGCCAAACGCCTCAAATGAACTCAGTTGCAATATAAATACTTTAAACGATGCTTCGAATGAAAGCAGTGTCAAGAATTTTATCGAAGGCGGCGGTGACAACTGTGGTCACTCATCCTCGCATTGAGTCGCTTAATTTAGCAATCTCGAAGCCGCCGCATTCTCGAAGGAACGCGACGAACTCCTCGACATTCTCGACGTCGAATGAATAATGCGTCCAGGATGGTCATGTGTTACCTGTTCCATCGCACCCATTGCACTTGAGGCCACCTTCAATCAGTTCGCCAGCACCACGTTGTGGGATTGGTTTGCGAACACCAGTGCCTTCGCATAGAGAGCATTTCTCGTCAGGAGCGATGCGCCGTGCTGCATCATACACTTCTGCGTAGTTGTCCGTTCGCCCTGATTTCATCTCGGCGGCAAGTGCGTCAGCAAGCGCCAAGGCGTCTTTCTTATTCAAGCCGTCGCCATCATTGGTATGCCAGGCTTTACACCTGTTCGAAATCTCTGGCGCGACCTCCAAGCAATACGATGCGAGAGGATGCCACCACGACACCGTGTTACCGAAAAACTTACCTTTCTCGCCAGTAGGATTCAGCCCAAAAACGTCCATTGCCATTAAAAGTTCTCCTTTCTAATTTTGTTGTGGGTATGATTTTGACCAATGAGCGAGCGAACTGCGCCGTCGCAGTCGCCGTTCCTGGATTACTTCTTGTGTTGAGACCGTCTTGTTCTGAAATCGAGCGACGTCAGATTCGAACTGACAAAATATCGCCGATTCAAAATATTCAGCGTTTCAAAAATATGCTGAAACAGTTCAGCGTGCTAAAATTACCCAAGCCGCGGTATTGCGACGAGGGTTTCTTCTTCGACTAGACATTGCACCTAAAAAGGTTCGTTCAAACAAAAAACTACTGAAGAGTTGCTGAATGAATTAGCGATGTCTCTATGTTGATCATTCTACGGACCGCGGTGCATATGTCAAAGACTGAAATGCATGCGATGCAAAACAGTTTCCGTCATGCATGATGCCGCGCCGAATTTCTTGTGACAGTTCATGATTTTTAGTTTTCGTGACTCATAGATCGCATCGAGCGAATGGTCTTGCGGTCGGCAAAAGTAAACGATCGACTATCGCTCGAACCTAGGAAACAGTCAGTCGCGAAGCCTGGAGCCAGAACCGCCGTATCAGCTAGAAATACCAGTTGAGTGCTAAATCTAGGGGGTGCAAACATGGCAATCGAAATTCATCTGACAAGTTTCAATAGCCCAAGCCGCGAAGCTAATGGCGTCGTGATGACAGTACACTACGGCGACACACAAAAAGCCCTAATTTCAGTTTCAGGATTTCCAAAGATGTCACCCGGAGAATTCATAGGAGAATTGGGATTATTAGCTGCCGCAATACGGTGGGCCGGACGGAACCCCGCTGAAGAAATCATTGCAGAACCCGTGGAACAGACCGGACGTCTTATTTATGTAGGGCCACCGCCATTCTACCTAGAGCGGACGCAGACCGCCTCAGCAAAATATGTAGGTAGTTGTGTTGAGGTGACTGTGAATTCCATCGTTGATGGTCAAGGTCCATTATCCGTTCCGACACGCTTCCAATTGTCAGCGAAGGCCGCAAACGTGTTGGCCATGAGTTTGCTTCAAGCTGTCGCGAAGTCAGCAGCGGCGCAAAAGTAGCCATGCTGAATTTTGATTGGTGTGTTTTATGGTGCTCGTGAGGCAGGTTGTCCCCGGAATGATGAAAGAGGCCGCCAGGTGAGGCGGCCTTTTCCTATTGGTTGTTCGGGTTTTCGTTTGAATTTGGCTTCATGAGTCTTGGATGATGGTGCCTAGGGTATCTGTGTCCGCTGGGGTGGGCTACAGCGCAGGACTGGCTGCAAGTAGAATCGAGCGAACCTAACGTTGATGCATGGCAATAGCCAAAGTCGTTTGTGTAGCACGATTGGGCATCTGCCATTGTTGGGACCGCAAGCGCTATTGCTGCCGTGAACAAAAATATCCTCATTTCCTGTTCCCATATCAGTTTCGGTGGCGACAGAAGCCCCTGTTGGACGGTGAGTGGGTTGTACCGCGAAAGGCCCGAACGGCGGAAAGGTCATATTCGGGGTAGAAGTTATGGAGATGTTTGCATCCCTATCCGGCCGAGCGCCGGCAGTTTTAGAGCTGGCCGACGAAGGTCTATTCCGATGACGCCGCCTAGAAGATTTACTTCGAATCCTTCTACCCAACCCAGTTTTAAACCCAGATAGCCGCCCAAAGTAACAAACACGCCAGTACGCGAGGGCGTCACGCCATACCAACGGCCGTCGTAGGGATAATCTTTTCCGATTGCGGTGGGTGGAAGCACAACATTCAATTCTGGAACGGCATTCAGAGCCGTTTGCACAAACGTGTTAGAATTCGGACCGGGCCAGGGATGGTAGTCGCCATAGGATCGAAATCTATAATTCTCGATGACCGAGCGTATCTTCGGGATGAGCCTTTGGGCTTCATCTCCGTCGACGCTAACAACTGTATCGGGAAGAGCACCGAACCATCGGCCGTCTGGCGCAAACCCATCTATCCGAATGGGATCGCCCCAAGCGGTGTAGTCGTATCGACTGTATTGTGATGCATCTCTCTCTTTTAAGACGATCCAGGTGTGTACGGCGAATATTCCGCGCCAACGCACAGTCCGCGCCGCGTAAACTCGGATCAGGGCGTCTACATGTTCCGAAGGCTTCGGCAGTAGGCCGGAGCTTGAGCGGTCAGCCGTTTGCCAGTTGCCGCGGCGGTCCTCTACAAAATAATCACCAGTTGAAATCAGCACGGGTACTATGAACAAGAGAAGAAAGGTGACCACGTATTTCACGGAGGACCGGACAGGCTGAAATCATAGAATGGTGTTGCTCTATGTAATCGCTGGCCCCGATTTCTGGTAGACCTGTGCTGACTACAGGGGACGAGGCGCTACGGGTGCCGTGTTTCAAAACGATAAAGACGAAGAGCTTTATAAGCTGTAGGTCCCCATCAATCGCTACGGTTCGCGAAATATCGGACCCAATTATCAGTTTTTAGTTCGTAGGGACCCATAGGTTCTGGAGGAACGACACGACGCGTTGCGGTTATACTACTACCCTGGGGCTTTAACGGTTTTTTGAAGGTCCGAAATCCGCAGAAATCCTATAGAATTTCGGCCCGGAGGGACCCATTGGCGCGGCGGTTTCTTGTCACGCCAGCGAGAATGCGTGTTAGACCTCCCACGATGATCCAGCTTCCCAAACAACAGGAACTGACAGCCGTCATGGCCCGACGGTTCGCTTGGTTTTCTATTGTTGTCACCGTGGCCGCGTTCGTGGTCTGGGGCGCTACGCTCTATGACGTGCTGCTTCATGACTGGGTGCGAGGGGCAGTGGCCGCGTTCTGCGCTATCTGTCTGTCCGTCACCGCGTCACTGCTTGCGCGTACAGCGGTTCGTTCGATTGGCTAACGACCTGGGAAGCGAAACAGGAAATGTTCAGCGTAGAAAACGTCAACGTCTCTGATGAAGGCCATGAACTTCACAGACCCGGTTGGGAGCGCGCGAGCTTTCCAGCTTATCGTGATGAAGATGGCCTAATCGTTGTCGAAGGATGGGCCAAAGGCCCTTTCGGTATCTTCTGGCGTGAGTTCATTGATGACGACGCGGGCCGGACAGCAGCAGCGCCTTTGGTTCACGTAAAAAGCTTGTTGCGCTTCGGGACGTTCGCCAACCCGGATGGTGCAGCAGAAGCCGCAGAGCGTGCAGAGCCACTAGCGAATTGGGACGCGCTGATTGCATCCGCAGCGTCGAAAGCCGACGCAGACGACAAGATAACCGACGCTCTAGTGGAAGATTGGTTGAAGGGCTACACCTTCTCTGACTTGTGTTGCCCGGATGGTGGTGTTGTTCACTACCGTCTGACGCCAGAACAAGAGCGAGCCCAGGAGCGGGTGAGCGCGTTGGCGGATGAACTGATACGGCGCGGCGAAGGTCCGAAAGTCCTTGTAGCCTGAGCGGAGTTCGCGGGAACGTTTTGCGAGCGTTACTATTATCGGCTCTAAAACTCAAATTAAGCGTCACAAACTGTGCCGTAACGGACTTTTATTTGCCTTGGAAATCTTGATTACACCAGCCAGCAAGATTGACGACAACTTCATCGTCTTCGAACTGCCTGGCGATGGTCTCGAACAGGTGGCATTGCAGTTTAATTTGTCCTGTGAGATCGGGTGATCGAGGCTTTGTTTTGATATATTTTCGCAATGCTCCAAGTGATCGTTTGCGGGTAATTGAGTCATCATTGATCATATGTAGTGCTCCTTCGAAACTATTTATATTTTGGAGCTTTTCAAAAAGACGTTGTGAAATTGAGTTCGGCAACTTCAGTCAGCTGGCTGAGGCAAACGCTCAATCGATTTGTAAACGCACTCAGACCACGCATGAAAGCTCTCCTGTCTTCGAAGTAGTGCTGCAGCTCCGACCGCTCGCATTATGCGAGTTTGGCAAGGAAGGAAACAGTGAAGGAATGTCGTATCAACTGCGTGAATGAATTGCCCGCAACCTACATGCTTTCAACACCGGGTGTTGATGATATTAATATCAATCGTGGCATTCGACATGAGTCACGTTTGATAGACCCGATCCATCAGACCCAACAAACCAACAGAACCAAGGTCGGAAGCAGTAGTTCACGGCTCGATCGGGAACAGACAATGCGGTTCGTTTTATGGGCGACAATCTTCGGCATAAGTCAGACCGCCGAAATACATCGATATTTTGTTCAATTTCTGACACAAGTTTTGATGTTCTTAACGACACGTAGTAGGCCGTTGAGACCTCAAGGCGAACTGCTTCACTGTTGTTCCGATGAGTGACGGTAGATGGTCAGTGCAACGCGTGGCCACGACAATCGCTGTAACGGTGGCAGTCTGGTCCAAATAAATAAAGAGCCACTATTTCTTTGGTTCGTCCTACTAGACAGTAAAATGGTCTAACAGGGTCATGTGGGCGGACCGAGTGCTTGAACTGTCGGTGGTTTCATTGTGCCGCTTAGCTGCTCGAAGTCTCGAATGGAAAGTGGCCCTTTATAAAGTTCGTTGACAAGCCATACTCTCTCACACGCGCCACTCCTGCGGCGTCTCACCGAAGTTCTCTAGCCAGCTCCCGCCATGGCTCAATAGACCAGTAGGCGCTCGTCGGCGCAGTGGAAGGCAGCACGTAACAAGCGGTCGCGCCGATGCGCTCGGATTGGCGTCCATAGCTGAGCCGATGCGTTTCTGCACGATAGAACATGCTGGCCGTATTCTTTCCATTGAAGGCGAGCGCACGCGGCTTAATAGCTTCGACCACATCGCGCAGCTGTGCGGCATACAGCGCATTGCCAGGCAGCGCGGCGTCCACACCGGCCGAGTACTCCACCAAGTCGGTCAGCCCTATCCGGGCTTCCAGCAATAGTGCATAGTCGCCGGGCTGCAATTCAGTCGCGGTAAGACCGACTTCGTGCAGCACGTGCCAGAACCTATTTCCGTGCCCCGCGTACCGCGCAGCAGAGGCGCGGCCAGCGGCAGTACCGCAGACCACCAATCGGAGCCCAGGACGCAGCAGGTCAGGTAACGTTGGACGCGTCATTTCGTGTAGAGTATCGCGCTGAATGGTCGGCCAAAGAATGGCGGCTAGCCATCCCACGCGACCCCCGAGCTACACCGAGGCCCTCCGCGCAGGCGCGCACCACGATTCGGCAAGGGCGCCGTCATCGTAAGATTAGGCATCAGCTTTTTCCTTAATGATCGGTTGCGCGTTGTCCTCTTCAATGGCGCGCTCAGCGCGTTCAACAATTTGGAGCGCTTGTTGCTTCGCTCCCCAGCCGACCACGAAGCCGAGAAAGAACGCCACGGCGCTGCCCAACAGGAAGGCGAGAATGATGCTAGTGGCAATCAACATCAGATAATCTCAACCTCGATCTCCTTGATGTTAACGCGCATGTGTTTACTCCGTGTAAAAAAAAGGCGGCAGCAGGGGGAAACCTGCCGCCGCCCTGGTGCGCCGCTCTCGCCAAGGGCACACCGATGGCCGAACCGATGAAGGACCACGCGGGGCATGAGGATACCGCGTGGAAAAAACCGGTCCGACCACAAAAGAAGTGGAGGGCAGCGGACTGGTCCTGGCGCCGCCCTCCACGGTTGCCGGTCGTGGCTTTGTGCACCCTGCAGACTTATGACATGACGGCGAGGCCCCCAGATGCACCAATTGCGGCCCGGTGCCACGTGGTGCCGAGGAAATCGCCTCGCCGTATTCATATTATGCTCTCGCGCGACCACCCGTTAAGCGTACGGTCTCTTCTGGCTTTCGAGCCGCGACAGGTGGCTCATGTTCGCTCGGTCTCCTCCAGCGCAAAGATGTCTTCAGTGATCTTTGGCGGCGCACTGCCCTTGAGGGGAGCCGACGTGGGCGCGGCTCTTTCGATTGAACGCGGAACATGCTGGCAACAAATCATTGTCTAACCTCGGTGTCGAGTTATACCAAACCGTAGGGTGGCTGACTCTCTGGGGGATTCACGAATCACGTGGGGAATGATTCAAGGTGGCAAACGGAGGGGGTTTGCCATGGGCC
>Ga0302326_10010540_pt1 | contig 20031 bp, 21 predicted proteins | sample Palsa_T0_3_FD_202264 | JGI IMG/M metagenome (GOLD analysis project Ga0302326, IMG submission 202264) | Peat permafrost microbial communities from Stordalen Mire near Abisko, Sweden - Palsa_T0_3 | ecosystem: Environmental > Terrestrial > Soil > Palsa > Peat permafrost | place: Sweden: Abisko...
GCTTGAGCTTGAAAAACTCGATGCAGCGAAGCTTGGTCTGCTCAAGATTGGAGAGCGTCCATTTTTTCAAATCAGGCCGGCGAGCAAAGAAGTCATCCCACAACCTGCCGATGGTCGTTGGAATGCCGCCGTTGTCAGGCCGGCCCCGCGGAGCGACCAGCCCCAGCGCCGCAAGTTTGGCGTGGAGGTCGTCGGTGATCTCGTCAAGCCAGGTCGCAGTGGCAGCGGGAAGTGATACCGCGGCTTTGCGACTGCGTTCAATCTGCGCGACGTGATGTGCTATGGTCTTTGCCCCGTCACGGGTGAGATCACCCAAGCGCCGGACCTGCCTTGCACGTCCAACGCCGAGCCGGAGCACATAAGTTTCGCCTTGTTTATAGACGCTGCTCATATCAGTTCATTCCCGGTCGAACCGCGCTTTCGACCATGCGCTTCAGTTCCTCGATCAGATAAACATACCGTCTGCCCATTCGGCGCGCTGCGGGAATTCTACCCGCTTTGGTTTCTGCTTGCAGCGTGCGAAGCGGAAGCCCGATCAGTCGTGCGGCCTGTCTGGCGCTGACGCTGATTTCATCGCCTCGAAGTTTGACCACTGTTGTCTCGGTCACTGCATGAGCCTTTGCTCTAAGACAGGACGAAAGAGTCACATTTACGCGGATATATTCTCCAGCCAATCCGACGTTAGGATAGCGTTAGGTATTATCCAAGTCAATGGTATAAACAACTTTGTCCAACCTCCTGCATTCGCTTGACGCGGGAAAGAGCGGTACAATCCACGCCATGACACGTGGAAATCAAAAAACGCAGCCAACTCACAAGCCCAAAACGATTCAGCGCACCTACCGCTTCGACACGAAGGTATTTGAAGCCTTTGAAGATGACTGCGCGCAGCATCTTTCAAATCCCAAGCGGGTCATTGAAGCTCTAATTCTCTTTTGGCTGGAAGCTGATCCGAAGATACGGGGGGCGATGGCCCAGGAACATCGACGGCGCATCGGTGCCGCGTCCGAAGAGGATTGATCGCTCAACGATTCGCTGGAATGTCACTGAAACAGGCCCCACAGCTTGCGCGGTGGCGCGGGCTTCGGCGGTTGAGTCGGTCTCTGATCGGTCGCCGGTTCTACCGCTTCTGATGGCGATCTCTCTGAATCCGCTGCGGGCGTCGGCGCGCCGACGGAAGCGATTGGCTCGATCGACGACGATGCTGTTTGCGGTGTTATGAGCGCTACTGAGGGTGGGGTTATGCCTGCCGGCTGGGCGGCCGAATCTTCCGTATGTGTGGGAGCGGGCGCTATCTTTGGGACTTGCTCAGGCACGGGCAAATCATTTAAGACTGACTCGCCGGACCGAAGATTGGCGGCGAGCATGTCAAGAAAGCGGTTGAACCGCGCCTTGCCGCTGAATATCGCCGCTTCCCTATCCTTTGCTGGCACGGCAGGCGTGTGGTTGAAAAACGAACGGACCAGCAGGCCCAACATCTCCTTGAGTATCTGCTGGTCGTAAACGCGGCGACGGTCGATCCGCTGGATTAAATTGAAGACCCGCTCGACCGCCTGAAGGATTTGTGCATCGGTGTTCTGCCGATTGGCGTCAATCAGGTCGCGTTGGGCGGCGGTGGCGAGCACTTCCGACACCGTAATGCCGTCCTGGAGCGCGCGGGCTTTGGCGGCGCGGAGAACTTCCGGGTCCATCCAGACTGTGAATCGGGTTTTGTGTTCGGCCATTGAAGTTCCCTATACTTTGGTGTCGTTGCTGAATCTCATTGCGCGTTAGTCATCGCCCCCTGGCCCGTCCAACGACATCCCTGCTTCCAGATCAAGCGTTTGTGAGGCCGCCAGTTCCACCGTGCTGTCCTGTGCGCTGGTGCGCTCAAGAGTGACCGCGCTACCATTGGCGGCATCAGGTGCCTGACGTGTCGGGGAGATGAAAACGCCTTCTTCCGCCACGACGACAGCCATCTTGCCGGCATGAAGATGCTCCACACCCGCATAATCGCCATCGACAGTTCCACCCTGTGGCAGTTCCATGACTGGCAGACCGTGCTTCCTGCCAAGTCTTTCCGCCAGATCCGTGCGCTCTTCCGATGCAAGTTGCTGAAGCGCGTCGCCGCCTAGTTGAACGGCTGCTTCGTCGCCTTGGCTGCGCTGGCCGTAACCGATCCTGCACGTCGCCCTGCGGGCCGACAATGACTTCGGCCCAGCCGTCCTCGATCAGTGCTTGGCGCTGCGCCAGCAACGCCTCGGCCTGCGCCTCCATGAACGCGCTGCGCTCGATCAGCACGCGCTCGGCAAACAAATCCCTACTGACGGCGGTATCCGGGAGTTTGGATACATCGAACGTCGCGGATGCGGCGTCGATCCACGCATGGGCAATCACGTTGCGAACGTGCTGCGCATGTTGCGGGTTTCCGGCGACTTCCTGCCAGACTTCCAGTTGCCGATCTGGTGGGACGGACGCGAACGCCTCGGCGGTCGCGGTGTCGATTGCGCCCTGGCGGTACGCTGCCTTCACCGGCTCGGCCAGTGTCGCCAGCTTCATGCGCTGGCGCACATAGGGCTGGCTGACGCCAAACTCCGACGCGATGGATTCAACGCCCTTGGCTTCTTCCCGCGCCAGTTTGGCAAACGCTTCGGCTTCGTCTAGCGGGTGCATCGGCTCGCGGACAAAGTTTTCCGCCAGCGCTAAGGCGTCGGCGGTGTCGTCATCGACGGAGCGCAGAACGCACGGCACTTTCGGCGGTCGGGCGGAATCCTTGTACACGTCACGCAGCGCCGCCAGTCGGCGGTTGCCGGCGATCACCTTGAAATCGCCGGTGCTGGCGTCGTCGGCCCGGACCACCAGCGGGGCCAGTAGTCCATGCGCCCGGATGGACGCCACCATGCGGCGGTGGGCATCCCGTTCCGGCTTGACGCGCCGGGGATTGCGTTTGCTGGAAATCAGCTTGGACAGGGACACGGTAATTTGAACATCACGAGATTGGGAAAAACTGCGATTCATAAGACACGCTCACTTTCTTGGTTATTGGATTGAATCAAACACTTCGGCTCACTTGGCTAGATGGGAATCTCTTGACCCGCGCCCACAAGCTCGCCTTTCCTGCCGTTGCTGCGGCGCTTGCCGCGTCCGTTGCGTTCGGCTGGTTGGCTGGCGTCGGGCTTGCGGTCCACAAACCGGAATTGCTCGACGACCACGCGAATCTTGCTGCGCCGCTGGCCGTCCTCCTGCTCCCACTGCTCGAATTTGAGACGGCCTTCGATGTGGATGGGTCGGCCCTTGGTCAAGCTCTCGCCGATGGTCTGCCCGGTCTTGCCGAATGCCGCGCAGTCGATGAATAAGACTTCCTCGCGGTCGCCTCCTTCGGAGTCTTTCCACCGGCGGTTGACCGCCAGCGCGAAATCGCACACCATCGTCTGGCTCGGAAGCGTCTTAAGCTCCGGGTCGCGGGTGAGGTTGCCCATGAGGATTACTCTGTTGTAGCTGGCCATGATGAATCTCCTTTGTGTAGATGGCCACTGATGGTTGGGCGGCGTCACATTGACAACCGCTCCCCAGCCCGCCCCGGCTCTTTCTGCACCGGGACGGGTTCGGGGAGGGGTCGCCTACAGAACGCCCGCCAGTTCAAGCGCTCCGCGATACGCTGCCTGTTTCAACTGGTGAGACTGACCGAACCACACTGAATCCAATTGCCGGTCCAGCTTGTCAGCGGGCGATCCGCCCCTGAATTTGCGCTGATGGTCGGCCCATTCGCTGACGGCGTTGTAAGCGCCCCAAGCGGTGTGCTTCACGCCCGGCAAGGTGTTCTTGTCGTTGTCAAAGTTGTCGAGCATCTGCCCGAGCACCTTCTCGCGGGTTTTCTTCTGCCGGTCCGTGCCGTGGGGCAGGTCCGCCCCGGTGAGTCCCCGGAAGTAACCGCCCGCCTCGGTGACAGTCAGTTCCTTGGCAAGCATCGCGTGCAATTCATCATCAAACTTGTCGAACCGTGCCGCGATGATGCCGAGCTTCGCCCGCGCCTCGGCAATCCGGCTCTCCAACCGGGGATGATGGGAAATGGTCAATCCTTCAACACCCGATTCCCGCAGGGCCAGATTCAACGTGTTCTGGCAAACCACGCGCACCGTCGTGGGGATCATCCGAAGCGCCTGGCTGCCGTCGTGCGTGTTGGTCAACAACACATAAGGCTTAATCAGGTCGTCCGGCCCGGCCCGATACTCTTTGGGAATGCTGGCCATCATCCACACACGCTTGCCGCCGTGGAGACTGCCCGCCGTCTCGTACATGGCGAGCTTGTCGCCCACCAATCCGTCCATGAAGTCGAAAGCTTCATGGTTCTGGAACACCCGATAGCGCCGCCCAACCACCCCCAACACCGCCTTGGTATCGGTGCGGACGTTCGCCACCGTGTCAGGGATTCCCGCCTCCTGACTATTGTTGTCCGGGTCGAAAGCCCGGACCGGCCATTGCTCAACGCGCCAATCCAGCCCCGCGAGGCCGATAGCCTCGGCGCTGGTGGTCGCCTGTTCGATCACAGTGCCCAAGCGATGCCAAGCTGGTTCGCCGGTCACGAATATTGCCGCTCGTCCCGTTGTCTGGTCGATCTCGTGTGCCACAAGACACCTCCCGAAAAGGAAGAAAAACTCCAAACCGGGATGGCTTAGGCCCACAAAGGCCCAAGCAATTTTTTGACCTCCCGGCTTCGGAAGAAGCACGCCGGGAGGTCTAAAAAGAGAAATCCTTCCTGCTGGCGACGGGAACGTGAGCGCAGCGGACGAACGCCATGCCACGCGCAGGCCCGGAGACATGTACTCATGTTGAGGATGCGAGCATGGCAAGGCCGTACCCCGGCCGGTGGCGTTTCGATAGCGCAGTCGAACCCAACATGCCGTAGGCCCGCTGCCCCCTAGCCGCGTGCGGCCTTTAACAATCAGCGGGTCTACCTTCCCCCCATGTTCCCGGTGCCAATCCTTTTCCCATCCTCCAGAGAATCTCAGCGGATTTGAGGCAAGGTGAGGGGTTGCAGGGGAGCGGATCGGAACCCTTGGGGTCCGCTCCCATGCATTGGCATTTTGTCTTGATTCTCCTAAACAGCGCTTGGTGAAGGAAACGGCTTTGTACAATCGGCAGGGATTGGGAAGAGGGCAAATGGTATGTGAGCGAAAAAGAAACCGCCGCGGACGCCTCGCAAAGATGAAGCGCCGCGGCGGAAAATCATGGTGATGCGTTGCTTTCAGTTGGACAGAAGTGCCGGAAGGTGAACGGCCAGGGTATCCGCTCCCATAGCGTTGGCGTCGCGTTCCCATGTGGACTCGTTGTCGCCGCTATCTCCGTGGCGAACGCTAAACTTTTCAGTCATGCTCGGATCGGCGCTAGAAGAGATAAGCCCAATGAGCATCCCCGTGCGGGCATCAAACACAGGACCGCCGCTGTCGCCGTGGTCGGCACCAATCTTCAGAGCGACGAAGTCGCCGTTGACGGCATCCTCACCAGTGACGGCACCGGAAAGCATGTGCCCGTCAGAAGCCGCGAAGCCAAAGGCAATCACACGATCACCAGCTACGGCAGGAAGAGCGGCGATCTTGGCAGGCACCAACCCATCGATGGCTTTCGTAAGCTCGAAGGCGGCGAAATCAGCGCCAGGAACTCGTTTGACGGTTGCGGCGTACTGGCCGATAGAATGCCACTCTGATGCATCGTCGGGGTCTGCGTTAAAGGCACGAAACAGCAACTTATCACCCAAATTCTCCGGAAGTTGTCCTTCGACACTGATGACGTGAGCAGCGGTAAGCAGGAACATTTTGCCGTTGTTTTCGACATAGACTCCCGTGCCGACGTACGCCATATGATCATCGACCTTCAACATGAGCTTGACGACCGAGCGGCTGATGGCACGAACTTTGGCTTGGTCGTGATGAAGTCGGGCCTGCAAGGGGGTCTCGGGAGCAGCCAAGGCCGACCGCGTTGCTCCGACAATCGAGAAGCCTAAAACGGCAATGAAAAGGCAGCGGCGAAGGGCTTTGGAAAATTTGTTGGTCCAAGCAAACATGGGGTTCTCCTTTCAGGATTCCAGGGGTCTCAAATGCCCCTTCGAAAACCAATGCGGAAATGCCCTCGCTCAGAGACAAACGGATTCTTGTCGACCCACTTCTGGTGGAGTCCAGGCGATCCAGGCCAGTATTGACAAGGGTTCGTGCGCAGGTTGAGATTTCGTTGCGAACGGCCGCACAGTCGATGGGTTATGGAGTGTTGAATGGATCCCAACCAGATTTCCAAATTGAAGCGAAGCATCGAGGCCGGTCAGGCGGCCGAGGACGAGCTATTGGGTCTGTTGAGAAAGCAACTTGACGAAGCGCCTTCGGAAGGTTCGGGCAACGACGAAGAAGCTGCTGGCGCTCGCGCGGCGGCGGAAGACGAGATGGCCAAGCTGCTCCTGGTGAGAATTCAGCGCGGAAGCCGGGCCGTGAAGGATGAATTATTTAAGTATGTTCGCGGCGAGATGCGCGACAAAGCCGGCCGGCTGATTCCGCGAAACGACAGGACACTGCAGCCTACGGCACTTGTTGCCGATACGTTCCTGGACCTTTTGGACAATACGAAGATATCATGGAATGACCGCAAACATTTCATTGCTTTCGCTTCGCTTCGGATGAAACAGCTATTCATCGACTACGTCAGGCACCGACAAATCGTGAAGAAGCATAAACACGTCAATATTGATGGCGTGGACATAACCACGGTTGCGAAGGGGATCGACATGGAGACGCGACTTCGCGTACTCAAGATTCTTCGCGACGACGATCTTGAGTGTTATGAGGTCGTCTTATTACGATTGTACGCTGAACTGACGGTAGAGAACGCAGCGAAGCTTATAGGTGTCCATCCTAATACGATCAAGAACAAGTTCAAGACGGCGTTGTCCATTTTGAAAGCCGAATTAGCTAGCGGCATCGATTCGTAAATCTCGACCAGCGCAGCGGGGCGTCGATGGAAAACAGGACCAACCGAATCGAAGTTTTTGGCCGCGTCAGACTGCTCACGCCTCAGGAACGTGAAGCGGTCTACGAAGAGCTCGGTATTACCACGCAAATTCGTGCGCAGATCGAAAAATGGGTGCAGGAAGCAATGTCCACTCAGTCTGAGTCAGAGGCCGAAGATTCAATGGCGGCGCCTCCAACCGAGCGAGAGGATTACGCATCTTGTTCTTCCGCAGCCGTTGGAACTCAACAAGACGCGGCAGACGACGTCTCGGACAAAGAGAACGCTCACTCAACGTACCGGAGGGCTGGAGAGCGCGTTGGAGTTTATACGCTTCGCAATTTGCTCGGGAAAGGCGGATTTGGCGAAGTCTGGCTCGCGGACCGCAAAGACCCGTATTTCAAAGTCGCCATTAAATTCATCCTTCCGCACCGCGTCGATAAAAAGTCCCTGGCCAGGTTTCAACTTGAGCGCCAGGTTCTTGCGCTCCTTGACCACCCAAACATCGCCGCCATCTATGACTCAGGAATTACAGAAGATGGAGCTCCTTATTCGGTCATGGAATTTGTTCCCGGTGTTTCCCTGACGCAATACTGCGATCGGGAAAAGCTGACCCTTGCCGAACGCCTTAAACTGATGGCAGATATTTGTGAGGCAGTCCATCACGCCCACCAGAAAAGCATTATTCACCGTGATCTTAGCCCCGACAACATTCTGGTCATTATTTCCGATGCCAAGCCTATGCCCAAAATCATTGATTTCGGCATTGCTAAGGTGGCCGACAAGAATGTGAGGATCTCTCCTGGCACCATGACCGAAGACTTTCACTCCATGATCGGCAAACCCGACTACATGGCACCTGAGCAGGCTGAAAGCACGACGGCAGGTATTGATGCGACTGCGGATATTTTCTCACTTGGCGTGATTCTCTATGAGCTAATCGTCGGAGTTCTACCTCTGCCAAGGGAAGAGTTACGTGCCGCGGCCTTGCAAGCCGTCCTTGATTCGTTGCGGAAGGAAAGGCCCGATCCATCCACACGATTCAGTCTCCTTGATCCGCAGTCCAAGTCTAGCGCCAGTGAACGGCGCGGGCATTTAAAGACTGACCAACTCGCTTTGATTCTGCGCGGGCGCGTGCGTCATCTTCCGATGAAGGCATTGCGGCTGGACCGGACCAAACGGTTTTCCTCCGCCGCCGCCATGGCGACGGACATTAGAAATTTCCTCGCCAATCGCGACTTCAATGAGGCTGCTGCCGAACCGCTGGTTGACCGCGCTGCACGCCATGTGCGTCGTTATATGGTAGCTTATTTGGCGGCGTCCGTAGCTGCAGCAATAGTTTGCGTGGCCGTGGGACTCTATATTAGCGGAATTCGCGCAGCGCGAGCCGAGGCAGATAGGCAACGCACGCTGGCGATAGCTGCGCTAAAGAACGAACAAATCGCAAGTGCGAATGCTAGAGCCGCCGAATCCGCAACCTCACAAATAAATACCTTTCTAAAGGAAATGTTAACGTCCCCCGATCCGGAGTCGGGAAATGGGCAGACTTTTACTGTTCGGGAAATGCTTGATGAAGCCGCCCCGGAAATTGAAACGAAATTTGGTGACCAACCAGAGGTGCTCGCTCCTCTCCTTTTGACGATTGGAAACACATACACAAGTTTGCACGAAAATGCGAAAGCGGAGAATTATCTGCGTGCCGCACTGCAAATACACGAGAATGTTCAAGGAGGCAAAGACGATGCATTGGCTGGCGAGATTATGCTTAGCCTTGCACACGTTACATACGGACAGGAACGGGAGGAATTAGAATCACGCGGAGTGGAAATCTATAAACAACATTATGGTCCAATGGATCCGCGCACAATCTTCGAGTTAAACAATCTTAGTGGTACCTTGTCAAAGGACATAAACAGTACAAATGAGCAAGAGGAGGAGATCCTTACCAGAATCGGCGCGCTCACGGGCGGAAAGTCGGCTGAAGAAGAACGCGCGGAAATATCGGCTGTTCTGGACAAAGCTCGGTTGGCATGGAAAGCCGGCGATCATTCAGGGGCGGTGGATTGCATGCGACAATTCGTGAACCCATTTTTGCGGCTTCCTGTCATCAACGAAGGTATACCAGAATTCTTAGCATCGTTCGCGATACGGCAAGATAAACTCAATGATCTAGAGACCGCAGAACCCCTTTACCTTTGTGCGGTATCCATTGCTCGAGATATTCTTAAGCCAGGGGATCCACGGACCGGTCTTGTATTGTGGGACTATGGATATTGGCTCAGAAGTCGGAATCGTTACGGGGATTCAATTGGGCCTTTGCGCGAAGCCTTGGAGAATGGTCTAGCAAATTATGGAAAGACAGACGATCAAGTATTTGACAGGGCTGTATGTTTGGCGGACAGCCTGTGTGCCACAACTAACTTGGACCAGATGAATGCGGTCCTGCAAGAATTGGGGCCAAGGAGCAAAGGCGGCGAAGAGGTATTTCATGCAGCGGCCGGAAATAACGCTGCATCGCTCATTCCCATCCTTATCGCTAAGGGTGCTGATGTCAATGTTCAGGATAAATTTGGGGCCACGCCGTTACATTATTGCGCGTCGCACAACGCAGTTTCCGTAGCGAAAATACTCTTAAAAGCGAATGCAACCATTGACGCGCGGGCTTCGAATGGAGGGACTCCCCTGCACTTTGCAGCAGCATGTAATGCTTTCGATATGTTCAACTTGCTAATCGATGCGGGCGCAGACATAGGTGCGCAGGATGATACAGGGTTATTGCCCGCACACTGGGCCGCAGGACATGATAACGTCCGGATCATAGAGTTGGTATTTCATAGATATCCCAAGGCCCTTGAAACCAAAGATGGTGTCACACTTTTGCAAGTGGCAGCGGAAAATAGTTCAGGATCAGTCATTGCTTTTCTGCTAAATGCGGGCGTGGATGTGGATCAGATCGATCTAAAAAGAGAAACCGCGCTTCATTATGCAGCGATTCAAGGAAATATTGAAGCTGCGACAACTTTATTGAACAGCGGCGCAGGAATAAACTTGAAAAGAGGGGACGGACGAACAGCTTTGCATCTTGCGGCTGCCTGTAATCACCCTAAGTTCGTGGAGTTGTTACTCGGTAAAGGTGCGGCGGTGAATGCAAAGGATAGTGCTGGGGCAACACCAATGCACTTAGCAGCCCTTAATGGCGCCGTGGAGGCAGCAAAGGTTTTGATTGGTCGAGTTCCAATAGACGCGCAAGACAAGAACGGAGAAACGGCGCTTCACTATGCTGCAGAATGTAGATTCGTGCCACAGGGGTCGCAGGTAGCGCAGATACTTTTAGACGCTGGGGCCTCGGTTGACCTGGCCGACACGTGGGGAATAACACCATTACAGCACGCCGCGTTTGAGAAGAACACGCCAATGGTAATGTTGCTTATTGCAAAGCACGCATTAGTCGATGCTCGCGATCACGGCGGGGAAACGGCGCTCCATTGGACCGCGCTTTATGACCAGACCGACGCAGCCGCGGCTCTTCTCGATGCTGGTGCCAATATAAATGCCACTGATTCTCGGGGATGGACACCTCTGATATTGGCTGCACGCAACGGAAATGCCAAAATCGCCGCATTGCTATTGAGAAGAGGGGCCGACCGCACAATCGCTGATCTTAGCCATCAGACCGCAGCAAATGTGGCGTTGGCTAATGGGTGGACGGAATTAGCGGCGCAGATCGATCCGCATTTGCATGTCCCGAGCACCATTCCGACAACACAGATAGTGCAATAATTATTGGTTTATTTTCAATCGGCAATTAATGGTTCTTCCAATATCTTGACGAGCAGCTTCAAACCCCGGCAAGCTCCGAAGTGTTTTCTCCAATTGGTCCGCGAAGACGATACCCAGGGAGCCGGCGACAGCTTCTCCCACCGGTCCGAGTTCCCCGAGGGCCAAAGCCGTCGTAGCTGCAACAGCGGAACCCCCCAGTGTGGCCACGCCTTTTGTTGTAACATCGACGATGGCATAGCCAACGCCCCCTTCCTGGTAACCACGCATCCAAGCTGACTCGAAGTCGAGGACAGTTGCCGCTTTGGTGAGAATATTACCATTCAGGATTTTGTCGAGCCATTCAGCCGAAATGCTCTCACCGACGGTAGGAGCGAGCACGGAATTAGTGGGCTGAGTTGTTGGCGGCGTAGGATGCATTAAATCAGCGCACTGGTCGCCGCATGGAGGGCCAAGCAGATCAACTACGTCGTCTGCGAATGTCGCTCGACAAACACAAAATGCGAAACACAAAATAATGGCAAGTGATGTAGATCGTTTCATGTCCGTACCGCAATGTTGATCAAAGGCGGAGCCGGCCTACGACGACCGACTCCGCCCTCCGTCGAACCTCTTGGGCGTCTCGTTCAGTTTGAGATGCTGACATGCGCATCACTGACGTTGCCAAGAATCGACGCTTGCGCCTTAAGCGCCTCCGTCGCCAAAGCAATGGCTTCCTCACGCGAGTCGGCATGCACGATGCCGCTCCCTGCATAAGAATGGTCGCGATGATCTATGTCGCCGGTAAACCGCGCGACGCCGGTCCAGTAGTAGGACTTTTCGGCCGGTTGTTGCTGACTCGACGAGCCATCGCTTGTCGATTGCGCAAGAGACGCTTGGGGCAAAATTGCCGATACAAGCGTGATCGCAGAAACGGCGGCCGCGAAAAGTTTCTGACACAAAAAGGGACGCATAAAGAACCTCCAAAAAAGGGGGTGAATGTTTCCTGTCGGCGTACACGACCTTCGTGGCTGCCTCAAGGAACGTTTTGTTTCATGGATCATGCCGAGGGCAGACGCTCCTCGGCAAAAGGGAGACGTTGGGACGAGCGGGATTCAGAATTAGCAATGGGAGAAGCATTGCCGGACGGAGGAATTCCGAATGCCTCGCGCAATGCATCGGCATGCGTCATCCAATACGCCGCTGCCTCCGTCGTTCGGGCGTTTGCTGCCCATCGTTCGTAGATGGCCACCAGGTCAGCAGAGGCGTGTGACCGGGATGTGAACCGAGGAAAAAAAGCCCCGAGAGTCGCGAACATGGCACGGACGTTCCGGCCCCATCGAGGTTGGGCTGAGCGTCCCGAGGCAACTTCTGTTTTCGAAAAAACCGACATCTTGAACTCCTTGAAGACCAACTCTTGGCCTTCATAGGAGATGCGGAATTTGTGAGCAGGACGGACATTTCCTGACGAAAATGTTCGCAAGTCAATTATCGATAGGATGCTACGGGACAGACGCGCATGCCAAAGTGCCAAAAAAGACACTCAAGGGCTGAAATTTTCTGATGATTAGTGGTTGAGCAACCCCAAAAAATGAATATGCACTTCGGCTCGGCAGTCATGCAGAGTGGATGCGTGAACGCATCTGTAAAACCTGTTCACTGTGATGGGCGAGAATAAGCCTTAAGTCTTTGGAGCAAATCGTCGACTCGCTCATAGGCGTCTCGGATTCGAAGATCGCGGTCGTCGCCGGGCGGCAGGTCGTCGAAATCCGCCACAGCTTGGGGGCCGAAGTGGCCGGGCGATTTGAACTTGTCCGCGATCTTTGTCAGAGCTTCCTGCACCAGCTTGTTGTGGACGTGGGGCTGGAATGCGAGAGTCAGCGCGGCATTGCCGCCGGCGAAGTTTGTCAGGCAGAACCACAGATCCCACGCATCCTTGGCTTTGAGGCGGTCAGCCAGCGCCATCGCCTTCATCACGATGAATGGAACGATGCCGGCGACTTTGACCATGGCTGAATCGGCAGCACCGCTGGGAAGGTGGCCTTCAATTTTGACTTGCTCGGACATTTTGAATACGAGGTCGCTGCCGCGCGCTTTGCGAGCCTTCAAAGTTTGCATGGTTTGATGGCGATGGCTTTTGCCTGTGCCCTGGTATTCACCCGCCAGGAAATCCACCTGCACTTTGACTGCCTGGCTGCCGACAGTCACAGTGCGAAAGAAGATGAACGGCTGCGGCCCTTCTTCGTAACCGTGTCTGGCTAGGTGTTCACGGATTGTCCGGTATACCTCGGCGTCGATCGTGCGATGATCGAGCGCGATATCCACGTCTATGCTGCCGACGTGTTTGGGCTGGGCGTTGGCAAACAGCAATTCCGGCACCCACCCGCCGACGATGGCCATGGAATCTTTGTATTCGCCCAGGATACGCACCAATTCCAGCATCACCATGCGGGCGGCTTCCGTGGCCAGATCGGGATAGTCGATGCGACTGCCTACCATGCGCGCTCCATGACGTTGCTCAATAGGAATTCAGCGGCTTCCTCGCCGCGGCCGCGCAGACTGAAAAGGTCCAAATAGGTTTGCGGCGGTGAAGTAATCGTACAGCCCCCGATTTCCCGGCTGCCCAGGTATATGCCCCGGTCGTACGGTTCCATCAACGTCACGTTGGCCCCACTGTCTACCGGCTTAAGCGACAACGTCTTGGCTAGGCCGTCGATATCCATATCCACGTAGGCAAAGACTCGCTGGTAACGGACGGCTGGTGCGTATCGCGCCGCTGCCGAGAATGCCGCCAGTGCATAGAGGGACGATTGCCGTTTGCAGGCGTCGGCGATTTTTTGTTCGATGGTGGCGATTGAATCCAAGCTAAAGAAATCATATCGACGATTTCGGTCAGGTCGGTAGACGCCACGCCATTCGTCGAGAAGTTTTCGAGGTTGGGCAAGCGTCATGCCGCCCTCGCTGGACGCTACCCATTCGCGCGCTTCTAGCAGGCGCTTGACGTTCGAGACCAACCCCAGACTAACGCGGGCGGCGGTGGCCAATTCCTGAACCTTCCAAGAGCGCTTCTGATCGCCCAAGAGGACTCGTAACACGCTCTCAGCGCGCGGCGAATACATCGTGCGCAGGTCCCGTTTCTCGGTGAAACGATTTGCTCGTCCCTCGCGGCGAATGTAGACGGAGTCGAAGCAAAGGCGACAGTTGCCCGCAAAATCAACGTAGCCGATGTCTTGCTCGGCAAGTTGTTCACCGGTTTCGAGAGTGATGAATGGGGCGGCGAAAATGCCGTACATTGATGGAGAAGATTGGCGAAGCAGCCGTAAATTCGTAGCGGCCTGGCGGGCGATGCGCGGTTGACCGCTGCTCTTGGCTTCGACGATTAGCCTCTTTCGAAGTTTTCCGAAGCGGGCAGAAATTTCGAGGCCGCTGCGGCTTTCGTCAGTTCCACGTTCGACAGCGACCTCATCAATCTCGCTAAACGGAATGTCCGCCAGGCATGTACGGATTGCAGCTTCCGCCTGCTGAATCAATGATTTTTCGGTGATGGATTTCACTAAAACGCTAACTTTCGACATCCGTTGAAATGTATCATATTAGTGAAATCGGCTAGAGTCAACCATTAATTGAGCTTTTCAACGCGCGTTGAAATAGATCATTTTAGTGAAATTGGCAGGCATTGTACATCGCCTTGGGCGCTACTTTCCACCATGACGATATCGAACAGGCATGCAAGATGTGCGATGTCGCGGCCATCGCCATTCCCGAGCGGGAATCATTGCGGCGATTCCGTTGCCGAGCACGAAGATAGTTCCCGATCGGGAAGTTTTTTATTGCTTTGCCCGTTCTAAGCCGATAACATTACCGTACGGTAACATTTAGGAAACCCCGATGAAATACACTCCCCAGCAGATTGGCCAGCTCGTCAAGAAGGCACGGAAGACCTTGGGCGTGACGCAAAAGGATCTGGCTTTGACTTCCGGCACCGGGCTGCGGTTTATTATCGAGTTGGAGCAGGGCAAAGCTACTTGCCAGATCGGCAAGGTTCTGACCGTCCTGCATACGCTGGGCATCACGATGGAATTGACCTTGCCTGCTGGCGGGGGTGCCGGGGAAAGGGTTAGGCCATGAATCGCAAACTGGATGTTTATCTGCAACAGCATTTGGTTGGCAATCTCGTCCAGGACGCGCACGGACAGATCACTTTTGATTACTCCGAAACATGGCTGAAAGACCCGGCGGCAATCGCTCTGTCACACTCTTTGCCGCTCACCAAAAAGCATTTCACTAAGAATGAATGCCGAGGATTTTTCGCCGGAATTCTGCCGGAAGAAGGCAAACGCGAGATCATCGCGAAGAATCTTGGGATCAGCGCCAGAAACGATTATGCGATGCTGGAGCGGATCGGAGGTGAATGCGCCGGAGCGGTGACGTTCATGCCGACCGGTATTGAACTGCCCCAGCGCGAGGACACGTATCGCGCTCTCACCGATAAGGAACTGGCCGAGATTCTCACGGCGTTGCCCCGCCGACCGCTTATGGCTGGAGACGAAGGCGTCCGTCTTTCCCTGGCCGGAGTACAAGACAAAATCGCGGTGCATGTTTCCGAAAAGAAAATCTCGATCCCGGTTGGAGAATCGCCCAGTACACACATTCTCAAACCAGCCATCGAACGCTTTGAGGGGGTGGTTTTCAACGAAGCGTTTTGCATGAAGCTGGCTCGCGAAATCGGTATGAATACGGCCCATGTGGAAACCGGCCGGGTTGAAGGCATCGACTACCTGCTTGTCGAGCGATATGACCGGACCACGGCATCAGGCGCTCCAGGTGCATCTCAAATCTTGAAGCGCGAACATCAGGAGGATTTTTGCCAGGCGCTTGGCATTGTGCCGGAAAACAAATATCAGGCCGAAGGGGGACCTTCGCTCAAGCAATGCTTCGCGTTGGTGCGCGATGCTACTTCGGCTCCGGTCATTGAACTGCAAGTCTTGCTCGATGCGGTGATTTTCAATTTCCTGATCGGCAACCACGACGCGCATGGGAAGAATTTCTCATTCCTGTACACGGGCGGCCAGACTCGCCTTGCGCCGCTCTATGATCTGCTCAGCACCAGCTATTATTCGGAACTCTCGCCGAAAATGGCGATGAAGATCGGCGGTGAATATTCATCCGCTAAAATCAACTCAAAACATTTTGAGCAGTTGGCGGAAGAGGCCGGCCTTGCCAAGCCGATGGTCAGACGGCGCGTGCCGGAATTGGCGGAATTGATCTTATCGACGATGCCGGCAGTGGTGACAGACCATCCCGTTGCTCAGGCCGTTGCCAAACTGATTCGAGGCAACTGCGACCGTACGATAGGGAAATTCAAAGCATAATCGCGGGCATCCGTCTGATTGCCCTGTCGATTTGCTCATGTATTCTTCCGTCTCAGATGATATTCCGACTTTCGCAAAAGCTGAACACCAAGATCAAAGCCGGGACTCTGGGTGCGCAGGCGCTGCATGAGAATCCGTTTGCTGACTGGTCTGCGCATATCTTCTCTGCGGATCGCACACAGTACATCATCATCTGCAACACCAGATCGCTCTACTCCACCGTCATGTACGCCAAGGGTATCACAAACGACAACCTGTTCATCACCCGTGCGCTGGGTGGCCTTCGTGAGTTGATGGAAGACGATGGCCAAGAGTTTATTTACACCCGCTTGATTTCACCAGCCAGCGCAACCGTGCGCTTTGCCAAGGCGTTGGACCGCTCTGTGACTGGTTCCGTGAACGACCTGATTTACCATGCGACGATGTGTTTGATTGAAGACGAAATGTCGCCGCATGATGTCGGTTTCAAACTCAACGAAATTCCCTTCTCGGCGCTGGCATATGCAAATCCAAGAGAGACATTTAAGTCGTTGGTGGCCACACCAGTTCCTGACCCGACGAGGAATACATGATACCGTCAGCGGATGCGCAATTTGAGGCAGGCATCTTCGGCCTCTCAGCGGAAGGCTGGACCATTGTGAAACGCCGTACATTCACCGGGCAATTCCCTGCAGTCCAGTGGGTCAAGCGAAACAGCGCCACGCTGGCACGGAAGAATTCGCCGCAGGCAATTCGAGGTAGCGTCGTGGAGTTGGGGACGTGGATGACGCTGGAATGGGTGCTTGCTGATTACGAGCAGAAGCGCAAGGCAGGCAACTCAGAGTTCAAGGAACGCGAAGCGAAAGTCTTTATGGTCGGTGGCAAGATCAATGCGAGCTACACTACTCGCCAAGGGGAGTATCTTTCCTTCATCCACGACTACACGAAACTCAACGGCCAACCGCCGGCGGAAGCCGACATGCAGCGGCATTTCAAGGTCAGCCCGCCCTCTGTCCACGACATGATCATGATGCTGGAAAAGAAGGGATTCATTCAGCGAACTCCAGGCGTGGCACGGTCCATCCGGCTCATTCTTTCACCTGACAATTTGCCACGGGAACCGGCCAAGGCAATCCGTCCCTCTGCGCCCAATTCCATCATCGGCCATTGGCGTATCACGCAAATGGACATGTGGGATCAGGACTTCGTCGATGCCGAAGTCGAGGGTTACGTCCGTCTCGATGACGGTGGGTCCGGCGAGTTCCAGTTCGGGTATGTCCACGGCTGGATCGATCACGATCTCACGGAGCGGGATGGACGGCCTGCCGCAGAATGGTCTTGGGAAGGGAATGACGAGATGGACCCGGCCAGTGGGCGAGGTTGGGCTGCGCTTCAAGACGACGGCACAATCAAGGGCAAGTTGTCATTCCATCATGGGGACAAATCCGGTTTTGTGGCCATCAGAATAGCCACGCCGCCCAAGCGACGGGCGAATGGGTGATGCTGCTGTTGGTATTCATGACGATGGCCACGGCCATGCGCATCACCGCGAATCGGCGATTTTCTTAAAAAGCGTATTTTCGTGATTAAGAAAATGCGATGGGTTGAGATCGATGTTTGGTTTACCCATTCGCCGGATGCTGTCGCGCGACCGCAAGAATTGCCGACTTGATGACCGGCGGCAAATTGCTCCATCCCGCCAGTAGTTCAGCCAACATCGGGTCGATTGCAGCGCTTTTTGCAGCGCCTTTTCCGGAATCGCTTGATTTCCCGGTAGAATCTGCGATTGTTCGACCCCTGTCCTGGGCATCAGCAAAGGCGATCCGAATTGGATCGCCTTTCTCGTTTCATCTGCAGCAAACCGCCGTCTTCATCTTGAAATTCTCTTAAGGCCCACCGGCCGGCGACTTGTCAGGCGCATCCCCCACCTTGATCCCGCTGTTCTTCCCGCCATTGCCGTCGTCCGCATCAAGCGAGTGATCCGCTTTGGGATCCGGCAGCCAGCGCGTCCCATCCGCCACGAACTTATACTGGTGCACGCCCGGCGTCAGTGGAATGGACACCGACCATACATTGCCATCCTTCGTCATCGGCGTCGCCGTGCTGTTCCAGCTGTTGAAATCGCCCGTCAGGCTGACGGTCTTCGGCTGCTGATCCCACGAAGAAGTATCCAGTGAAAACTTCACGCCGGAAGACGTTTGCCCTGCCGCCCCTTCGTCTCCCGCCGCAACCTTGATCCCGCTGTTCTTCCCCCCGTTCCCATCGTCGGCATCCAGCGCAGGATCCGCCTTCGGATCCTGCAGCCAGCGCTGCCCATCCGCGACAAACTTATATTGATGAACCCCCGGCGAAAGAGGAAGCGTGACCGTCCAGACGTTCCCCTCTTTTTTCATCGGCGTGGCCGTGCTGCTCCACGCATTGAAATCCCCCGCAAGACTGATCGACGCCGGCTGCTGAGCCCACGAAGAAGTATCGAGCGAAAATTTAACGCCATTGCCCCCCATATCGTTCTTACCCGCGTCGTTCTTATCAGCCGCATTCTGATCCGCCGCGTTCTGATCTGTCGCGCCGATCTTGACGACACTATTTTTCCCGCCGTTGCCATCATCAACGTCGAGCGACGGATCCGCCTTGGGGTCCTGCACCCAGCGAGTTCCATCCGCGACGAATTTATATGCATGGGCGCCGTCGGACAGCTTAACGGTCACGGACCAGTTTTTGCCGTCCTGCTTCATCGGCGCGGCGCTGGCGCTCCAGCCGTTGAAGTCGCCCGCCAGCGCGACGGTGCTGGGCTGCGTGTCCCAGGAAGAAGTATCCAGCGTAAACGTATGATCCGTGTCCGCGCGAGCGACGACGGCCATCTGTAAAATCAAAAGAGCCACGAGCAGACGAATAGATCGATTCATGATATGCCTCCGCAGGATTAACAAGCCGTGGATCATTATAACCACTCTCGATCTCCTTCAATCATCGTTCGATAGGCCAAATAGTTCAAACGCGCCGCCGAGTTGGCGTCTATGCCGAGAATGGCGGGTCGGCCATCGGAAATGCCATGTCAATCCAGCAAAACCGCTCCAGTGAGCATGCAACGATGGCTCGACGGTGACGGGGCGCTCAAAAATATGCCGTTCATCCACCGTACATGTCCGCATGTGCTGCGAGATTTGCGATTCGACATGAAATCCAGTGTCAGATATGGTGCGTCCATATTCAAAATGTGCTAGAAACAGCGAGTCATATAAGCCAATAGTTCTTTCAAAGTAGGCCATAAAATGCCTGCAAAAACTTACCACTTCATGGTGATGGGCATTTCGGCCATTCTACTAGCCATATCCCTTTCAGGATGCCGCTGCGACAATTGTTCAGAAACTAACGGCGCCTGCGAGCGACGTCCGCAGCCATTTTCATTACGACCCTTCTATATTATTGGGCACGATCCGGATGATATAGAAGACGTGAAGGAATACTTATCTCTTGGCGCAAACGCCATTGAACCCGATGTAAATATCTATGCAAGTAATCCGAGCCGGCTTTGCATAGGCCACGGACCGAAGCTGGGGACTGGCGGGAGCAGCGACAGCGCGCCATCCTTAGAAGAATTCCTTGGCAATTTACACAAGATTGCGCGCGACCACCCTCAACTGGCACTCGTATATTTTGATTGCAAGGAACTCGTCGCGACACCCGAATTGGGGAAGGCCATTCTCAATGCGGTAAGAACCAATCTCATAGGCACTGGCGAGGACAAGGTGGATCTGAACATCATTGTTTCCGTAGCTAGTCTTAAGGAGGGTGCGATTTTCGACAAGCTTATAGGCAACCTTCACTGAGATATTCCCAAAAGTAGTGGATGGCCGCGACAGCATTCAAGCGGCGAGCTTCGTTCCATCTTTGAACATCACTCCTGCAATGACCTCCGGCAGCAACGTGCTGCCGTTGAGTTTTCGCCAATGCG
>Ga0302326_10010541_pt1 | contig 20029 bp, 19 predicted proteins | sample Palsa_T0_3_FD_202264 | JGI IMG/M metagenome (GOLD analysis project Ga0302326, IMG submission 202264) | Peat permafrost microbial communities from Stordalen Mire near Abisko, Sweden - Palsa_T0_3 | ecosystem: Environmental > Terrestrial > Soil > Palsa > Peat permafrost | place: Sweden: Abisko...
CATCTTACTAACGACCTCGTTAGTCAGCAAGGAACCCACGCCGATCCAAGGAAACGACATGTCAGCTGATCAGCTCCTCCTCATCACCGGCGCCACCGGCAACACCGGCGCGCCCACCGTCGAGAACCTGCTGCAAGCCGGCCACCGGGTGCGCGCCTTCGTGCACCGCGCCGACCAACGCTCCGAGGAGCTGGCCGATCTCGGCGCCGAGATCGTCGAGGGCGACCTGCTTGATTTCCACGCGGTCAGCGCCGCGATGTCCGGCGTCAGCGCCGCCTACTTCTGCTACCCGATCGCACCCGGCGGTCTGCTGACGGCCACCACCATCTTCGCCCAAGCCGCCAGCGAGGCCGGTGTTGCGGCGGTGGTCAACATGTCGCAGATTTCGGCACGGCGAGAAGCGAAGAGCCATGCCGCCCAGCAGCATTGGCTCGCCGAGCGCTTGCTTGACCGATCAGCGTTCCGCACCACCCATCTGCGCCCGACATTCTTCGCCGAATGGCTCAAATGGCAGTGGGGAAGCAACGCCAACGAAGGCGTGCTGCAACTGCCGTTCGGCGATGGCCGTCACGCGCCGATCTCCGGGCGTGACCAGGCGAACGTGATCGCCGCCATCCTGCAGAACCCGGCCCCCCATGACCGGCAGATCTATCCGCTGGTCGGCGCCCAAGAACTCGACCACTACGCCATCGCGGACCAAATGGCGGACACGCTCGGCATCCCGGTCCGCTATGAGCCTGTCGAGATTCCTGCCTTCGCGGCCGCGTTAACCGCCCAGGGCAGAACGGACTTCTTCGTCCAACACATCAGCAGCGTGGCTCAGGACTACCGGGACGGCATTTTCGCGGGCGAGAACGATCTCGTTGAGGTGATCAGCGGACACAAACCGATGACCGTCGCCGATTTCGTCAACGCCAACCGCGCCGTCTTTCAGCACAGCGGGCCCTACGCCGTCGGCGACCAGTTGGCGCACGCCTGATTCCTCACCTCGGGTCATGAAATATGGCGGAGAAGTGCCTCGTAGGCTGCGCGTCCGCGGGCGAACGTCGCCGCATCGCCGCCTTGGTCTGGGTGGTGACGGGCGGCGTAGGCGCGCCAACTGCGACGTAGGTCTGCCCGAGTACACGGCTGGGTCAGTCCCAGGATGATCCACGGGTCCTTCGGCGGCGCCGGCAATGCTTTCTGGGATCTCCCGCCGGCAGTCGGGCTTGTCCTCATCCGCGAAGCCTTCTTCGGCGCGGCCTTTTTGGCAGGCGCCTTCTTGGCAGGGGCTTTCTTGGCAGGAGCCTTCTTGGCGGGCGCCTTCTTGGCCGGAGCCTTTTTCGCAGGAGCCTTTTTGGCCGGAGCCTTCTTGGCCGGAGCCTTCTTGGCCGGAGCGTTCTTGGCCGGAGCCTTTTTGGCCGGCGCTTTCTTCGCTGGAGCCTTCTTCGCCGCAGCCTTCTTGGCGGGTGACGGGTCGTGCCGCCTCACTATGTCGCTCATCTGCTAACAAACCTTTCGGAGTCGGATGCGTGATCGGTAGCAACGCATCTCTGTATGGTGTGCCTGCGCGACATCCTCGCTGAGGCGAGGCAACACGACGTCGAGAACGAGTGATGACGGTCGGCAGTTCTGGCGGCATGTCGATGCCGGCCATCGCTTTCATCCGCTCAACAGTAATCGGCGGGTCGGCTATGTTTGGGCTCGAATGCCACGAAAGAAGGACCGCGATGCGCGACGACGAGGTGCGGGCCGCCTTGCAACGACACTGGGCAGCATCGGATACGAACGACTTCGAGGCTGAACACGAAATCTACCGTGAGGACGCGGTTCTCGAGTATCCGCAATCGGGTGAGCGGATCCGCAGCCGGCGTAACATCCAGGCGTCGCGTACCGCGCAACCGAATTCGAAGCGGTTCACCGTGCGGCGGATGCTGGGCGGCGGCGATCTGTGGGTCACCGAGCTCGTGATGACCTATGACGAACAGCCCTTCTATGTCGTCAGCATCATGGAATTCGACGGCGCCGAAGTTGTGCGTGAGACGCAGTACTTCAGCGATCCGTTCGAGCCGGGACCATCTCGTGCTCAGTGGGTCGAACCGATGTCGTAAGCGAGCGTTGGATAGGCCGCAGTCGTCTTACTGACCGAGCAGTTCGGCCCAATTGCGCGGCACTCGACCGCGCGGACCCGGGACCGTTTGGTCCTCGGGATGACATTGCGGCGGAACAAGTTCGGGGCCGTCGTAATAGTCGTGGGTCGCGTAGTCCCAGAACCAGGCCTCGCCCGGCTCGAATGATCGGATGATCGGATGCCCCGTCGTCCGCCAGTGCGCCGTCGCGTGTCGCGCGAGGGAATCGTCGCAGCAACCGATGTGACCGCAGGACGCGCACCGCCGCAGGTGCACCCACCAACCGCCGCTGGCCTCGCACTCAGCGCAGCCGACACCACTGGGCGGCACCGACGGGTCGATAGCAGACGTCATCGCAGCTCTTTCCTTCCTGCAAGTCTTCTGATTTGGTGGCGGTGACAGGACCCTACGCGGCGCTACCTTCGACATCGGCATGCGCGATGCTAGTGGAGCGGCTCTGGTTTCCGCCGGCGCGTTTGGCGTCGTACATGGCCCCGTCGGCGATGTTGACCAGATCGTCGATGAGTTCACGCTCGGCGGGGTCGAAGCTCGGGCCCAGCGGGGCGCTGACGATGCCGATGCTGGCCGTAACGGGGTAACGGGTGGCGGCGACAGCTTCGCGCAACTGTTCGGCGACATCGTCCAGTTCGTCGGTGCGGTAGATGTCGGCGACGACGAATTCTTCGCCGCCGAAGCGGGCGATCATCGTTGTCGGCGGGCAGACGAGGCGAAGCGCACCGGCCACCGCGACCAGGGCCTGGTCCCCGGTGAAATGGCCATGAGTGTCGTTGAGGCGCTTGAAGTTATCCAAATCGATCATCGCCGCACCCAGATAACTCGGCCCTTCTCTGCGACGCAGCAGCAACCCGTACGTCGAATGATGGAAGGCCCGGCGGGTCAGCAGGCCGGTGAGCGGGTCGCGGCTGGATTGTCGCAATTCTCCTGCCAGCGCATGGATAAGCCATTGCACTGCAAACGGAAACGCCACATTGAGCACCAGGACGAGCAGTAACGCGCATCCGGCCACGACGGTGTCGTAAGAGCGGACCAGACGCTCCTCGAGGATCACGGCGGTAGTCATGGCGATCGCGAAGTTCACCATCATGTATCGCGCGGTGTGGAAGAAGGCGATGTAGCCGCCGAGAACGGCAAACGAGCCCGAACCCAGCAACCCCGCGAGCGGGTCGCCCTGCACGAGGCACGCCGCCGCGATGCAGAAGCTCCCGGTCAGGGCGTACGCCACGGATTGGCCGCGGGTGGGCCAGCGGATCAGCCACAATAGCGCCACCGTCAGGCCGAGGCCGCTGGCAACCGGTGCCACGACGACCGCGATTGGATGATGCGGCAGGGTCGGCCTGACCAAAACCAGAGCCGGAACCACGGCCATCGACGCGATCACGGCGGCGACCATTGCCCGCCACGTCAGCCGGATACCCCGGGTGTTCAAATACAGAGTTAGCCAGTCGAAGTGGTCGCTCTGACGCCACCATCGCCCAACAACGTTCACACGCGCACCCCCGCATCGCGGTTCATGTCTTCAGGCAGGGCGTTAGCTCGCGCCCGCAGCACGTTCCATGCTCTCAGATGTTGGCGGGTCTCTGCTGAGCGGTCTGCTGTTCCGTTTTGCTGACACGTGCGCGGCGTGGCACATCACGACTCGCGGAACCTTGCCATTGACTAATGTCACCATTCGATGTTGACTCAGTCGCATGACGCACCCAGTGCCGGGCCGCGGATCGCTGCGATCGCGTGGTGCAGCCCTTGTGAGCACGCTGACGCTACGTCAAATCAGCGCGGCCCTGCCGCCGGAACATGCCTGGGGACTTTGGCTCTCGCGCCGGATCCTGGCCGGCGTCATGGACACGTTCGGACCTCCGCTGGCCGGTGCCCGCGCCGAGAAAGTCGACGGCGTCCTACCCGACGGCCGTCGTGTCGTCGGCGAATGGGTGCGTGCACCCGGTGTCGAGACGACCAGCAGCGCGATCTTCTTCGTGCACGGCAGCGGCTACGCGCTGTGCTCGCCGCGCACGCACCGACGGCTGACGTCCTGGCTGTCACGGCTGACCGGGCTGCCGGTGTTCGTCGTCGATTACCGGTTGGCGCCGCGGCACCGCTTCCCTACCGCGGCCGACGACGTGCGTGCGGGATGGGACTGGCTGACCGGTCACGTGCCGCCGGGACGTATCGTCGTCGCGGGCGATTCGGCAGGCGGGCATTTGACGGTCGATCTGCTGCTGCAGCCCGACGTTATGGCGAAACCCGCTGCGCTGGTGTTGTTCTCGCCGCTGATCGATCTCACCCTCGGCCTCGCTCGTGCCCGCGAAGCATTGCGTCGCGATCCCGCGATCCGGGTGGCCGACGCCGCCCGCCTGCTCAAGCTCTACATGCGGGGAGTCGATCCCACCCACCAACGTCTGACCCTCGACGTCGCTGGCGGGCCCGCGCTACCGCCGACCCTGATCCAGGCCGGCGGCGCCGAGATGCTGCTCGGTGATGCGCGGCGACTCGCTGACAACATCCGCACCGGCGGAGGCCATTGTGAGCTTCAGGTCTGGCCAGACCAGGTGCACGTCTTCCAAGCACTGCCGCGGTTGTCGCCCGAAGCCGCCAAGGCGATGGCGTACGTCGCACGCTTCATCACAACGTCATTGCGGACCAGTGGTTTTGACGCCGTAGCAGGGAAAGCAGGCTAGAAATGATTGGACCGTTCAGTAAATCATCACCGAAGATAAGCCACCATGCGCGTGCGGTGGTGACGGGTGCGGGCAGCGGTATCGGCGCGGCGTTCGCCGTCGAACTCGCGAAGCGCGGCGGGCGGGTCGTCTGCAGCGACATCGACGAAGTCGCAGCCAAGCGAACCGTGAGCGCCGTCATCGACCACGGTGGCGAGGGGGTCGCCATCGCCTGCGACGTAACGCAACTCAGCGACGTCCAAGAACTTGCCACGCAGTCGCAGTCCTGGTTCGGTGCCGCACCCACGCTGGTCATCAACAACGCCGGCGTCGGCTCCGGCGGCGCCTTGATCGGCGAGCTCCCCATCGAAGACTGGCAATGGGTGCTCAACATCAACCTGTGGGGACCCATTCACGGCTGCCACGTCTTCGCGCCGATCCTACGATCCGCCGAACCCTCGGACGTCCCGCGGGGCATCATCAACGTCGCGTCCGCTGCCGCTTTCGGCGCAGCGCCCAGCATGGCGGCATACAACGTCAGCAAAGCCGGCACGTTGTCGCTCTCGGAGACGCTGGCCGCCGAATTGTCCCGCAGCGGAGTCAAAGTCACCGCCCTGTGCCCCACCTTCGTCAAGACCAACATCCTCGAGTCCGGTCGCATCTCGGCCGAGACGAATCGGTTCGCGCACAAAATCATGCGCTGGACCGGCGTCTCGGCGGACAAAGTGGCGCGCACCTGCCTGGACGCCCACGATCGCGGCGACCTGTATTGCATGCCGCAACTCGAAGCCAAGATCGGCTGGAGCATCAAACGCTTGGTCCCTGGTACTTACACCCGCGCCATCGGCCTGGTGTCCAGAATCTCCCCGATGTAGCAATCCCGTCCAAAGGAGGGCGCACATGAGTATCGACATGGAAGTGATGCTGGCCAAGATCAAGGATCGCCAGTGGGCGCTTGCCGACATCGACTGGGACGCACCCGGCGCCGAGACCATTACGGAGGAATTCCGGCCACAGCTCAAGGCGTTCATGGCCGACCTGTGCTGGATCGAAAACATCGGTGCCCGAGGCTTCGCGGCGCTGGCGAAGAAGGCACCGACACCGACCATCGCCGAGATCTATCGCTACTTCCACGCCGAGGAGCAGCGGCACGCCAATGCCGAACTGGCGCTGATGAAGCGCTGGGGCATGCTCGAGGACGGTGAGGTTCCCGAGCCGAATGTGAACATCCGGCTGGCTATCGACTGGCTGGACCGCTGGGCCGACGACATGCCGCTGTCGCTGCTCGGCACCGTCATCCCAATGCTCGAGGTCGCCCTCGACGGCGCGCTGCTGAAGTTCCTCCTCGACGAGGTGCACGACCCGGTCTGTCACCAGGTGTTCGAAAAGATCAACAACGACGAATCACGCCATCTGGTGGTTGATTTCGAAGTTCTCGACATGATCGGGCACGCGAAGATCCGACGGCTGCTGATCGACTTCGTCGGTCACAATGCCACTCCCGGTCTCATCATCGGCGCGATCATGGGCGCACCGTTGATCAACAGGATCCGCAACGAGATCACCGAGATGGGAATGGAGCCCGAGCGGCTCAATCGAGCCGTGAAACGATTCAAAGAGCTTGGCGACCGCGGCGAACACACCAGTCGAGTGCCGACTTACCGATTCCTGAGGCGCTACGCCGGAGTGGTCACTAATCCGCGCCACCCGTACCACCTGCTGGCGAATTCGATGGTGTGGCTTTCCGACCGGTATCCGCGGCCGCTGCTGCCCTCGGTACCCACCTGGGTCAAAGAAGTCACCCACGAGCCGGCGGCCTGATCATGCCCAACACCGCACACACCTACGAAACACTGATCGTCGGAGCCGGTTTCAGCGGACTCGGTGCTGCGATCAAGTTGGCGCACGCTAACGTCGACGACATCGTCATTCTGGAGCGCGGCGACCGGGTGGGCGGAACCTGGCGAGACACCAGCTATCCGGGTGCCAGCTGCGACATCCCTTCGCTGCTGTACTCCTATTCGTTCGCTAAAAACCCGACCTGGTCACGGACATATTCGCCGGCCGCCGAGATCTGCCAGCACATCGAAGACATGGCCGACCGGTTCGACATCCGCCGCCACATTCGGTTCGGCCACGAAGTCACCAAACTCTCGTTCGACGAGGACGCCGGCGTGTGGACGGCAACGACGGCCAACCGCAAGCGCTTCCGGGCGCGCACCGTCGTACTGGCCTCCGGACCGCTGCCCGATTCCAGCTTCCCCGAAATCCGGGGCATCGACTCCTACCGCGGGCACAAAATCCACAGTGCCCGTTGGGATCACGACTACGACTTCACCGGGAAACGGGTCGCGGTCATCGGCACCGGTGCCAGCGCCGTTCAGATCATCCCCGAGCTGGTCAAGCAAGCCGATTTCGTCAAGGTCTTCCAACGCACACCGGGTTGGGTGCTGCCCCGCTGGGACGTCGCGACTTCACCCAGCCTGCAAAAGGTGTTCGCCAAAGCTCCTGCGGTTCAACAGCTTGCCCGCCAGGCATTGTATTGGGGTCACGAGGTCAGCGCCACCGCTCTGGTCTGGAACACCCCGCTGACCTCGGTGGTGGCCCGGCTGGGCCGCATGCACCTGCGCCGGCAGGTCAAGGATCCGTGGATGCGCCGCCAGCTCACTCCCGATTTCACCCCTGGCTGCAAACGCATGCTGGTCTCCAGCGACTACTACCCGGCCCTGCAGCGCGACAACTGCAAGCTGATCGACTGGCCGATCGCGACGTTGAGCCCGGTCGGTATCCGCACCAGCGACGGTGTGGAACACCACCTGGACTGCATCGTGTTCGCGACCGGTTACGACGTGCACTTGGAGGGTCCCCCGTTCCCGGTCACCGGGCTCGGCGGGCGCAAGCTCAGTGACGAATGGGCGGGTGGCGCACAGGCTTACAAGAGTGCCAGCGCGCATGGCTATCCGAACCTGTTCTTCATGACCGGCCCGAATTCAGGGCCCGGACACAATTCGTTGCTGGTGTTCATGGAGGGTCAGATCGACTACGCCGTGCGCGGCATCACCACCATCCTCGACAGCGACCTGCGTTACCTCGACGTGCGTCACGAGGTGCAGCGTCGCTACAACGAACGGATCCAGCAGCGGCTGGCCAAGACGACATGGAACTCGGGCTGCAACAGTTGGTATCTGACCAAGGACGGATTCAACGCGTCGATGTACCCCGGTTTCGCCACCCAGTATCTTCGACAGATGCGGGATTTCCGGTTCGCCGACTACAACGCGGTCGAACAGAGCGCCGTCCGCGTCAGCTCCTCTGCCTGAACGATGACCCCCGACAGACCGCCGCGCGCCGAGACCGGCACCATCGCCGGGATCCTGGCCAATCTGCGACGCGCGCCCAAGCGTGTTCGGCGCCAGTCGCGAGAGGTCATCGAGAACGCGGTGTCGCAGTTGTTCGACGCGGCAGTCCGCCAACCGCACGGCGGGCTGGGCTCCGGGGAGTACCGCATCGACGACTTGGCCCGGCTGGCCGGCACCACCACCCGCAACGTCCGGGTCTACCGCGACCGCGGGTTGTTGCCGCCACCGCTGCGGGTGGGCCGCATCGCGCTGTACAACGACACCCACCTGACCAGGTTGCGGCTCATCACGTCGATGCTCGACCGCGGATACAACATCGCGCACGTCCGGGAGATGCTCAGCGCCTGGGAGGAGGGCAAGAACCTCGGCGACGTGCTCGGCCTGGAAACCGCGATCGTCGGCACCTGGACCACCGAGAAGTCCGAGACCATGCCGCTCATCGAAGCGCAGCGACTCATTAATGACACCAGGGCTTTCGACCGCCTGGAGCGGCTGCAGGTGATCCGGGTCGAGGGCGACCAGGCCAGCATTACGCGTCCCAAACTAATCGAGGCGTTCAACGAGATCCGCGGCTACGGCGTGAGCATGGACAAGCTGATCGACCTGCACGAGCAGATCGTCCCGCTGATCGACCAGATCAGCGAGATGCTGGTGCGGGCGGGTGCCGAACACGTCGCCGACCGGATCAAACCGCGCGAAGCCCTACCCGCCGATACCGAGATCGCCCAACTGATCACAATGCTGGTCCGGTTGCGCACCCAAGCCGTCGCATCGGTGACCGCCACCCTCGCATCGTCGATCGAGTCGACCATCGAGTCGTTGGTCAGCAGCATCCTCGCCGACTACCTGGAGCGCTCCCCCGACGCAGAAGTCGGCTAGCGACTCTGACGAAGCGCCACCAGATGTGGCGCCAGCGTTGTCAGCTTCTCGCAGGTCTCCTCGAATTCGCGGTCGGGATCCGAAGCGCCGATGATGCCGGCCCCGGCCCGCAGCCAGGTCCGCCCGTCGCGTTCGTAGACCGTCCGCAGCGTCAGCGCCGCATCCAGTCTGCCGTCAGCCGAAAACATCACCACCGCACCGGAATACAATTCACGCGGCGACTCGTCGAGCCGCAGGATGGCGGCCACGCTGGCCGCCTTCGGGATGCCCGACGCGGTGACCGCCGGAAACAACGTCTCCAACACGTCCATTCGATCTTTCGACGCGTCCAACCGACCGGTGACGGTCGAACCGAGGTGCTGAACGCTGCCGCGCTCACGCACCGCCATGAAATCGACGACCGCCGCGGTCCCGGGTTCGGCGACCTCGGCGATCTCCTGCAGCGAGCTACGTACCGACATGGCGTGCTCGACTATTTCTTTGCTGTTGGTTTCAAGATCCTCGCGGGCCTGGCGGTCGGGTATCGCTCCGCGGCCCAAAGCCCTTGTGCCGGCCAGCGGTTCAGTCACCACGACGCCGTTGTCGTGCACGGCTGCCACCAATTCGGGGCTGTAGCCCAGCGCCCGGAATCCGCCCAGCCGCAACAGGAATGATCGTGCTGGGGTGTTGTGGCGACGCCCAAGCCGGTAGGTCAACGGAAAGTCCAGCGCGAACGGCACGTTCACGCAGCGGGACAGGATCACCTTGTGGTAGCTGCCGGCCGTGATCTCACTGACTGCGGCGCGAACCCGCCCGCGGTAGTCCGAGGTGTCCGCAGCCACGTCGATCGCGGACGGGGTCGGTGTGCGCGGCGTGCCCGCGTCGAGCACTCGAACCACCACGTCGCGGTGATGGTCGTCGGCGTCGACCAAGGTGACGGTGTCGCCGGTGACGACGATGCGGGTGTGCGGCCAGAACACCCGGGCCAGTGGGGTATTCGGCGCGAGGCGGTCCTGGAGACCGAACCGATACGCCCCGAACTCGAAGGTGATCCAGCCGAAGGCTTGGTCGGTCTCCAGCAGGAGCCGGTCGACGGCCTCACCGAGCACCGGTCCAGGTCGCCCGGACCACGTTTCGCGCTGCGTCACGCCGTCGCGGATGATGCGGAGCTCGTCGCGGTCCAACTCGATGACGGCCAGCGTGCCGATCGCCAGCACCCATCGACCGTCGTGCTCGTAGAGCAGGTATTCCTCGCCGTCGCGCTCGGGCAGCGCCGCGACCAGTTCGGCAGCAAGGTCGGCGGGGGCGATGTCAGCAGGCACCGGATATGACAGTGCGGCCGCGTGTGCCTGGCTGGTCTCGACACCGACATCAGTCACGGTTAGTAAATGTAGCCTAACCTCAGAACGAGCGGGCAACTCTGTGCCGGGGCCGGCACGCCCAACGGTCGTCACACACCGTTTCCGCACCGTTCACGACCGCGGCCAAGAATGGTTCAAATCCGGCGCCGACAAGAGGACAGCAGCGTGTTCGTTATCCGCCTGCTCGACGGCGAAGAGGTCCACGGGGCGGAGAACGACAAGCTCACCATCAATGAACACACCGGTGTGCTCAGCGTCGTGCGGGTCGACGGGTTCGAGGAAGTCACCACGCACTACTCGCCATCGGCGTGGGCGTCGGTGACACAGCGGGTCAAAGGGCATGTGGTGCGGCGTTAATTGAGCGACTCCAGTAGTAGCGCCAACGCCCGCTTCTGTCGGTGAACCCGCCACAAACGTCAAGTCGGAGGGTCCATGTCTTGAGTCAAGAAAATGGCAGGTTTTGGGCCCGGGGTTGATTGAGGTAGGCCTGGTGGGGTGTGCGGTCGTTGAGGCCTTGGTGGGGTCGGATGGTGTTGTAGATGATGCGGAAGCGATGGGTTTCCATGTCCAGAGCGTCGCCGTCGCCGATGTAGCCGCGGAAGAGATGCTCGTATTTGAGGGTGCCGAAGAAGCGTTCGACGACTCCGTTGGTCTGTGGTGATTTGATCCGGGTCCGGACGTGCCGCAGCAGGGGGTCATCGTCGGTGAACAGGGCTTGGAAGGTCTTGCCGCGGTAACACGGGCCGTTGTCGGAGACCAGGGCGATCGGTGCGGGAGCTTGGCCGATGACCGTGTCGTTGGCGTCGAGGATGTCCATCAGGCCCCGGTCGGCGCGCAGGTCGATCAGACCCAGGACGCGTTGCGCCTCTTGGATGGCCAATTGCAGGCAGCGCACGGCGTCGATGCCGCGGCCGGTGGGAGTGACGGTGATGGCCAGGCAGTACTTGCTCACGTAGTCGATGACCGCACTGATCCGCCAGATGCCGCCGCAGGCGGTTTCGAATTCGGAGAAGTCGGTCTGCCAGACTCGGTTGCGTTCGGTCGGCGGGTCGCGGAAAACGCGACGACGCAGTACCGCCCAAGACTTTCGGTCGGCTCGAAAACCCTGTGGCAACAGCAGGTCTCGTCGCCGAAGGGCACGTTGCACCGAGGAGTTGGTCACATCGTGACCGTCAGCACGCATCATGGCCGCGATCTTGCGGTAGCCCCACGCCGGCCACGCTGCGGCGTATTTGGCGGCCAAGGCTTCGATGCGGTCGACGACCGGCGCCGGCCATGGACCCTTGGCTGGATCGCCGATTCGCAGTCTGGCCAGCCGCCGCCGATAGGTTCGTTCTGGGATGGCGGCAAGGGCAGCGAACCTCGAAACCGGCAGCCCCGCTGCCGCCCTTAGGGCTTCGAGGTCCGTGAAGGGACCTGATCAACCATGGCCGCTCCGCGTTGCCAGATCCGCAGCTGGACCGTCGCTTCGGCCAACGCCAGCTTGAGTTGCTCGTTCTCCATCCGCAGCCGACGCTGCTCAGGGGTTCCCAACCTGCCCGCTGGCCCACCGGGAACCTCCTGGAGCCGATCAGCACCAGCCTCGAGGAACTGATGCTTCCATTTCGTCATCGTTACCGCGGTCACCCCACAGCGGCGAGCTGCTTCGGCACAGGTCATCTCATTGGCCAGAACTGCCAACACCAACCGGGTTTTCTCTTCTGCAGGAACCTTCGTCCGTCGCGACCGAGACATCTCCACACCCTTTCAGCCATCGGCCGCATCCATCCACAACTTGCGACCCTGCCAAAAAGTTTGAGTCAGTAGATCCAACTAGTATCGAATGTATGTTCGAATACTTCGCTACGGTCGATTCGGCGGCCGAGGAGACTGCGCTGATCGAGCGCATTGCTGAGCTGGAGCGGGTCAAGTCGGCCGCGGCGGCGGGCCAGGCTCGAGCGGCTGCGGCCCTGGATGCGTCGCGCCGGGCCGCCGAGGCAGCCGCGGGTGTGCCGGCCGCCGAGCGGGGTCGGGGGGTGGCCAGCGAGGTCGCTCTGGCGAGACGGGATTCACCAGCCCTCGGCAGTCGACATCTCGGATTTGGAAAAGCTCTGGTTCGCGAGATGCCGCACACGCTGGCTGCTTTGGAGCAGGGTCTGCTGTCGGAGTGGCGCGCGACCCTCATCGTGCGGGAAAGCGCCTGTCTGGACGTCGAGGACCGGCAAGCCCTCGACGCCGAGTTATGCAGCGATCCGACCGGCTTGGAGGGGATGGGTAACGCCCGGGTGGCCGCCGCGGCCAGGGCGATCGCCTACCGGCTCGACCCGCATGCCGTCGTCGACCGCGCCGCGAAAGCGGAAACCGAACGCACGGTGACAATCCGGCCCGCGCCCGACGCAATGACGTGGCTGACCGCACTGCTGCCGGTGGCGAAGGGCGTATCGGTGTACGCCGCGTTGCGTCGCGCCGCCGACACCACATTCGACGGCCGCGCCCGCGGCCAGGTTATGGCCGATGCTCTCGTCGAACGCATCACCGGCCAGCCGGCAGACATGGCCTGCCCCGTTGAGGTCAATGTGGTGTTGTCCGACCACACCCTGCTCAGCGACGACGACACCCCCGCTGACATCAGCGGTTACGGCCCCATCCCAGCCGCAGTGGCTCGCGGATTGGTATCTGCCGCAATCAGCGACCCACGGTCACGCGCCACGCTGCGCCGGCTTTACACCCATCCGGGCTCCGGGGCGCTGGTGGCGATGGAGTCGCGGGCCCGGCGGTTTCCACGCGGGCTCGCGACATTCATCGGGCTTCGCGATCAACGATGTCGAACGCCCTACTGCGACGCGCCGATCCGGCACCGCGACCACGCCACGCCGCACGCCCAAGGCGGCCTGACCGCGGTCGCCAACGGGCTGGGATCATGCGAACGCTGTAACTATGTCAAGGAGGCGCCCGGCTGGCGGGTCAGCACAAATGTCGACGAAAGCGGCCGACACACAGCGAAATTCACTACCCCGACCGGTGACGAGTACCGATCCGCGGCACCGCCGCGCGCACCGACAGTTACGATCAGCGAGCTCGAAGTCAAGGTCGGTATCGCGCTTCTGCAACACGCGGCTTAGTCCAGTAGGTTGCGGACGACGCCGTCGGCCAGCAGCCGTCCCCGGTTGGTGAGCACCAACCGTTCGCCGTCGCGAGTCAGCAAACCGTCATCGACCGCGGTCGCGGCGCGCTGACGCTCGGCTTCGTTCAGCAGATCCAACGACAGACCTTGGCGCAGCCGGATTCTCAGCAGCACGTCCTCGGTGTGACGGCTGTCCGCCTCGAGCTGTTCAAACCCGGCCACCGGTAATTTCGCGTCACCCAGAAGCTGGGCATACGTGTTGGGGTGTTTGACATTCCACCATCGCGTCGCGCCGACAAAGCTGTGCGCGCCTGGGCCGGCGCCCCACCACTGACCGCCGTCCCAGTACCCCAGATTGTGCCGGCACTGTCCACCCGGGCGACTCCAGTTCGACACCTCGTACCAGGCGAAACCGGCCGCAGACAGCCGCACGTCCACCAGTTCGTAGCGGTGTGCGAGCACATCATCGTCGGGAGCGGCGAGTTCGCCGCTACGGACCCGACGAGCCAGCGCGGTGCCGTCTTCGACGACCAGTGCGTAAGCGGACACGTGATCGACACCGGTCTCGATCGCCGTATCGAGCGACCACAGCAGGTCGTCGTCGGACTCCCCGGGCGTGCCGTAAATGAGGTCGAGGCTGACGTGGTCGAATCCCGCGGCGAGCGCCTCACGGGCCGCCGCCGCCGAACGGTTGGGCGTGTGTATCCGGTCGAGAACGCCGAGAACCCGCGGTGATACCGACTGCATGCCCAGCGACACCCTGGTGAAACCGGCCGTGCGAGCGGCTTCGAAGAAGTCGGGCCACGCCGACTCCGGGTTTGCTTCCGTGGTGACTTCGGCGTCGGGCGCCAACTCGAAGTTGTCGCGTATAGCGTCCATTACCGAGGCGATCCGCGCACCGCCCAACAGCGACGGGGTTCCGCCTCCCACGAACACCGTCTGCGCCGTCGCTGAGCCCAGCTGCGACGCCGCCAGCTCGAGCTCGGATCGCAGGTTCTCCAGATAGGCGTCCGGGTTGACGCCGCCCAGTTCGGCCGGGGTGTAGGTGTTGAAGTCGCAGTAGCCGCAGCGGGTGATGCAGAACGGCACGTGCACATAGATGCCGAACGGTGCGCCCGAACTCAGCAGCACTTCGGGTAGGCCGACCGCTGCAGGGGATGCCGTCACGTGGACTCAATATTCCTCAGTGCCGGCAGAACCTCCAGTGCAGCGGCGAGTCCCTGGATCTTCCTTGCGGTTTCACTCACTGTGAGCGAAAGTCCCCCCTGGTGGCAGCGGCTCGAGACATCCGTGGCACAATGGGCCGCGTGACCGTTGCCCACCACAGCCAGATCCGCATCGCGTTGGTGGCGCGCCGTCATATCGACTTCAAGCGTGTGTGCAGCTGTTGTTGTCCGGCTTGATTTCGTAGACCCGTCCACCTGCACTTCAGCTGGCATCCGGATCTGCGCCGCCGGTACAGCCTCCGGTGATCTGCGCGCTCCCACGCCGGCTGCTCCACAGAGGAGATCGCCGAATGACGTCCCCCCGCCCCGCCAAAAGCCAAGGCCAGTGGGCGCTCGGTGAGCGCGAGCCGCTCAACCCCAACGAGCAGTTCAAGCAGGATGACGATGCACTCAATGTGCGCGACCGAATCCTCAACCATTACTCCAAAGCCGGCTTCGACAGCATCGAGAAGAACGACCTGCGTGGCCGGATGCGCTGGGCCGGGCTGTACACGCAGCGTGAGCAGGGTTACGACGGCAGCTACACCGGCGACGAGAACATCGACCTGCTCGAGGCCAAGTACTTCATGATGCGAGTGCGTTGCGACGGCGGCGCGATCTCAACCGCGGCGCTGCGCACACTTGGAGAGATCTCCACCGAGTACGCCCGGAACACCGCAGACATCTCCGACCGGGAAAATGTCCAGTACCACTGGATACGGATCGAGGATGTCCCCGCGATCTGGGACCGGCTGGACACGGTGGGGCTGCAGACCACCGAGGCGTGCGGCGATTGCCCGCGCGTGGTGCTCGGCTCCCCGCTGGCCGGTGAGTCGCTCGACGCGGTTCTCGACCCGACGCCGGCGGTCGACGAGATCGTCCGCCGCTACATCGGCAACCCGGACTTCTCGAACCTGCCGCGCAAATACAAGACCGCGATCTCGGGTCTGCAGGACGTCGCCCACGAGATCAACGACATCGCGTTCATCGGCGTCAACCATCCCGAACACGGCCCCGGGCTGGATCTGTGGGTCGGCGGCGGCCTGTCCACCAATCCGATGCTGGCGCAACGGGTCGGCGCATGGGTGCCGCTGGACGAGGTCCCCGACGTCTGGGAGGCCGTCACCTCGCTGTTCCGTGACTACGGCTACCGGCGACTGCGGGCTAAAGCCCGGCTGAAGTTCCTGATCAAAGACTGGGGCATCGAGAAGTTCCGCGAAGTGCTCGAAACCGAGTATCTGCAACGCAAACTCATCGACGGCCCGGCGCCCGCACCCCTTACACACCCGATCGATCACGTCGGCGTGCAGCGCTTGAAGAACGGACTCAACGCTGTCGGGGTGGCGCCGATCGCCGGGCGGGTGTCCGGCACCACGTTGTCCGCGGTGGCCGACCTGGCCGAGCAGGCCGGATCGGGGCGGGTCAGCTTCACCCCCTACCAGAAGCTGATCATCCTTGACGTTGCCGACGACAAGATGGACAAGCTGGTCGCCGGCCTGGATGGGGTCGGGCTTCCGTCGCGGCCGTCGCGCTGGCGTCGAAATCTGATGGCCTGCACGGGAATCGAATACTGCAAATTGTCGTTCGCCGAGACGCGGGTGCGTTCTCAGTCATTGGTGCCAGAACTGGAGCGCCGACTCGAAGACCTCAACACGCAACTGGATGTGCCGGTCACCGTCAACATCAACGGCTGCCCGAACTCGTGCGCGCGAATTCAGATCGCCGACATCGGGTTCAAGGGTCAGATGGTCGACGACGGCGACGGGAATTCAGTTGAAGGATTCCAGGTTCACCTAGGGGGCACCTTGGGCCTCGACAGCGGTTTCGGGCGAAAGCTGCGCCAGCACAAAGTCACCAGCGATGAGCTCGGCGACTACATCGACCGAGTCGTGCGCAACTTCGTCAAGCAGCGCGACGGCGACGAGCGGTTCGCGAACTGGGCGCTACGCGCCGAGGAGGCGGACCTGCGATGAACCGCGCCGATGACGATGCAGAGCGAAGCGATGCTGAGGAGTGGCGCCAATGAACACGGAGGAGGCGATCGGCTTGACCGAAGCCGAGCTACGCGAACTGGCCGAAAAAGGCGCGGCAGAGTTGGAAGGTGCCAGCGCCACCGACTTGCTGCGCTGGACCGACGAGAACTTCGGCGGCGTTGGAGGACCCCGTTCCACCGCGACCTGCAATTACGTGGTGGCGTCCAATATGCAGGACGCCGTCCTCGTCGACCTGGCCGCACGGGTCCGTCCCGGTGTGCCGGTGTTGTTCTTGGACACCGGATATCACTTCGTGGAGACAATCGGCACCCGCGACGCGGTCGAGGCCGTCTACGACATTCGGGTGCTCAACGTCACGCCCGAGAACACGGTCGCCGAACAGGATGAATTGCTGGGCAACGACCTGTTCGCCCGCAAGCCCAGCGAATGCTGCCGGATGCGCAAGGTCGCCCCGCTGGGCAAGGCACTGCGCGGCTACTCCGCGTGGGTGACCGGTCTGCGACGGGTCGAAGCCCCGACGCGCGCCAACGCTCCCGTGGTCAGCTTCGACGAGGCGTTCGGCTTGGTGAAGATCAATCCGCTGGCCACGTGGTCCGATGACGAGATGCAGATCTACATCGACGAGCACGATGTTCTGGTCAATCCGCTTGTCTACGAAGGCTATCCGTCGATCGGCTGCGCGCCGTGCACGGCTAAGCCCGTCGAGGGCGCCGACCCGCGCAGCGGACGCTGGCAGGGGCTGTCGAAGACCGAATGCGGGCTGCACGCGTCGTGACCGCTTTGGTGTTGACCGCGCATGGCAGCCGGGATCCACGGTCGGCGGCCAATGCGCACGCCGTTGCCGACCGAATTCGCCGGGTGCGGCCGGGGCTCGATGCGCGCGTCGCGTTCTGCGACCTGAACGCCCCCCGCCTGGCCGATGCGCTGACATCGGACGCGGTGGTCGCGCCGTTCCTGTTGGCCGACGCCTACCACGCCCGCATCGACATCCCCCAGCAGATCGCGAGCTGCGGCGTCACCGCGCGACAGGCCGGCGTGCTCGGCGAGGACGATCGACTGGTCGACGTCCTGCGCGAGCGGCTGACCGAACTGAATTTCAGCACAAGCGATCCCGAGCTGGGTGTGGTGGTCGTGGCCATCGGCTCGACGCACCCCGCGGCCAATGCCCGCACCGCACGCGTCGCACACAAGCTGATCGCAGACAGTCAATGGGTCGCTGCGACAACCGCGTTCGCGACGGGATCCGGGCCGTCGCCGGCCGAAGCCGTCGACCGGTTGCGCCGCAGTGGCGCCCGTCGCGTGGTGATTGCGCCGTGGTTCCTGGCACCCGGACGCCTGACCGATCGCGTGCTGGAATATGCCACGGCGCACGGCATTTCGATGGCTGAACCGCTGGGCTCGCACCGGCTCGTGGCCGAGACGGTGCTGGACCGCTTCGACACGGCGGTTGCCGAACTCATCGCCGCCTGATCGATCGCGCCGAAAGCCCCTATTGAGTCGACGTGAGCGCGTCGCTGTCCGCGGCCGCGTTGCGCGCCAAGGCCTCTTCGGCAATCGGCGGTATCCGAGTGGCACGCGCGTACACGGTGTCCCCCTCCTGCAATCCCAGCGCTTCGGCGTCGCCGCGGGTGATCTGGGCGATGAACGGTCCACCGGTGGCGGCATTGGTCAACTCCACGCGCACCTCGAAGCCCAGCATCACCACGCGGTCGATGGTCGCCCGGACCACGGCGGCGGACGCCGCGGTGCCCTCGTCGCCGGCGAAATGCATTTCGGGATTGCGGCCGATCCGGATGTCATGCGGGCGGACCAGAGCGCCGTTGAGGGTGGACACCGCGCCCAGGAACGACATCACGAAAGGATTCACGGGAGTGTCGTAGACGGCCCGCGGGGATCCCACTTGTTCGATGCGACCATCCTTAAGTACGGCGATCCGGTCTGCCACGTCCAGTGCTTCCGCCTGGTCGTGGGTGACCAGCACCGTGGTGACGTGCACGTCGTCGTGCAACCGGCGCAGCCATGCCCGCAAGTCCTCGCGGACCTTGGCGTCCAACGCACCGAACGGCTCGTCGAGCAACAGCACCTTGGGGTCGACGGCCAGCGCGCGTGCCAACGCCATGCGCTGACGCTGACCACCGGAAAGCTGACTGGGGTAACGGGTCTGAAAACCGCTGAGCCCCACCACCTCCAGCAGGTTGTCGACCTTCTCGGCGATCTCGGCTTTGGGCCGTTTGCGGATCTTCAACCCGAAGGCCACATTGTCACGGACGGTCAGGTGCTTGAACGCCGCATAGTGCTGGAACACAAAACCGATGCCGCGCCGCTGCGGCGGGACTCCGGTGACGTCTTGGTCGTTGATCGTGATGGTTCCGCTGTCAGGCTGGTCGAGTCCGGCGATGGCACGCAACAGGGTCGACTTGCCCGAACCGCTGGGCCCCAGCAGCGCCGTGAGCGAACCGTCCGGCACCTCGAAGTCGACGTTGTCCAATGCGACAAAGTCGCCGTAGCGCTTGTTGGCGCCCCGCACCACGATCGCGTTAGTCATGCGCCACTCCTTCCTGTCAAGCCTGCTTGGCAACGCGCGCACGGCGCGCATCGAGAATCACCTGGACGATCAGGACCACTACGGATACCCCCATCAGCAGCGTCGACAACGCATAAGCCCCGTACTCGGCGCCGCGGTTGTAGCGGTCGGACACCAGCAGCGTCAGCGTCTGAGACTGCCCCGGCAGGTTCGACGACACGATCAGCACCGCGCCGTACTCGCCGAGCGTACGGGCGACTGTCAACACGATGCCGTAGGTGAGGCCCCACCGGATCGACGGCAGCGTGATCCGCCAAAAGGTCTGCCACCAGCCCGAACCCAGGGTTGCCGCGGCCTGTTCCTGATCGGTGCCCACCTCATGCAGCACCGGTTCGACCTCACGCACGATGAAGGGCAGTGTGGCGAACACGCTGGCGAGCACGATGCCCGGCAGCCCGAAGATGATCTTGAACCCGAAGTCCCGCTCGACGAAGCCCAGCAGGCCCGCCGATCCCCACAACACGATCAACGCCACCCCGACCACGACCGGCGAGACCGCGAACGGCAGATCGATGATCGCCTGCAAAATGCCCTTGCCGCGAAATCGGTTGCGCGCCAGCATCAACGCGGTCGGGATACCGAAAACAACATTGAGCGGCACCACGATCGCCACCACCAACACCGACAAGTTCAGCGCGGAGATCGCCGCCGGCGTGCTGATCCAGTCGAAGAACTGGCCGAAACCCGGCGCGAACGTCCGCCACAGAATCAGCCCCACCGGAATGATGAGCAGCACCAAGACGTAGCCCAGCGCCAAAAAACGAAGGAGGTAGCGGACCCGCAGG
>Ga0302326_10010544_pt1 | contig 20027 bp, 19 predicted proteins | sample Palsa_T0_3_FD_202264 | JGI IMG/M metagenome (GOLD analysis project Ga0302326, IMG submission 202264) | Peat permafrost microbial communities from Stordalen Mire near Abisko, Sweden - Palsa_T0_3 | ecosystem: Environmental > Terrestrial > Soil > Palsa > Peat permafrost | place: Sweden: Abisko...
CCAGGATCGCAGCTGACGTTCAAACAGGGCTCCTATGATAAGAGCGAAAGTACGGCGCATCTCGTGACAAAGAGCATTGTGTGTATCTACACGAGCCGCTTCTAAGAATGCCTCCGTGTCGGTCGTTTCCCCGCCGACGATATCGTCCGTCGGCACAAACTCCGCGAGCGCAGGTTGGATCACTTTGACATAAAACCGGTAAATATCCGCCTGTGCGGTAAGGGCATCGGGGTCCGAATTTGCTGTCATCATTGCAGTATAATAATTGTAAGAGCCCGTGCCTGCGCCCGCGAAACCCTCTGCGAGGCACACGAAACCCGTCAACTTCGCCGATCTCGAAACGCGTTCATGACTGCGCCTCCAGCCGACCCGTTCAGAACTGCTGGCCCGCACAATTCGCGTGCGGGCGTCCGCCATCTCGTGGACGCCCTGGCCGAACTGCAAGCAGTGGGCTGTGCTTTCGTGTCGCTACACGTGACACCCTGGACCTGACCACGCCGGCGGGGCGCATGAGGTTCCACGTGATAGATGCAATGGCCGAGTTTGAGAGGGAACTAATTCGCGAACGGGTGAAGGCCGGTTTGGCCCATGTGCGCAGCAAGGGCCGCACACTCACGCATTATGGCAATGAACAGAAGATAGGAGACAAGTGATTCCGGTTACCGGAACGGCACTGGGCTGCTGTGCGCCAGTTGCGCCGCTGTACATTCCTGTTCATCTATAACCAATTGAGAAGAAGAGCCAAAATTGGCAGCGTTGCCACACTGTTGCCAGCCAAGGGCAGTCGTGCAGGTCTTCGCTGTCCAGCGGGTCATCGGTCGGCAGCCCATTGCTGTGGTCGGCGTCGTCATACATCGCGCCCGTCGCGGGCCGTGCACGTTCAGTCACCTCGAAAATCCGGACTTTGGGGTCGCATCCTAATATCAACCACTTACGAAGAACCTGCCGAGTCCTACAGTCCACCAGTCCAGCAGTCCGCTCTTTGTATGGGAAGTGGATGCGACAGCAGTAACTTGCGGGGAATGGATGTCAAAAATGCCACACCAAATCATCGCAGCCCTAAAATTCCCCATTCTCGACCTCCGGTGTTTGTGAGAATTCCAAGCGGGCAACCCGGTGACGAGTTGCCCGCTTCCACCAGTCCCACTAACGGGAAGCTGTGGTGTTGTAGTGTCGGCTCGATCAAGAGCCGGCTTTCGGCCCCTTCACCGGGGCCGGAACTTTGGAGTCGCGTGGCTTGTAAGTTGCACTGGCGACATGCGGGTTGCGGTCAAACCACTCGCGGTCTAGCCGGGCGTCACGTTCCGCCTTGCGTTGCGCTTTATTCGCAGGGTTGGGCTTGTCCGGTCCCGGAGGCTGCACTGTGGGTTCATCGAAACCGGTCGGCACCTCGGGCAACACGGCAAGACGCCTGCCCGTTTCCCATTCGCCAATCTTGGTTACCACGCTGTAGGGTGCCGGGCCTTTGGTATCGCGCACTACCACGCGGGCCATGCGGCGGCGAAACACGAGGGGCGACATCCGGTCGTGACGGTGCGGCCCCCCTCCGTTGGCCTGTATCCATGCAGACCAGTAGTTACCACATCGGCTGATGAACGGCTTCGCCCGGCGTCCTAGAGACAGGAACATGGGAGCGCGAGTCAGCCTCGTCATGCGATCCGGGGCGAGCACATCAAAGCGCAGCAGACAGACCCACTTGTGGTAAACGCCGCTGTAGTAGACGCGGGAGCTGCGGCAATAAGCGAAATACTCGCCTGGCTCTATGCGGGAATAGTCAGCCCATGTGATCTCTGGCTCGGCTGGCTCGGCGGGATGCGCCTGCCTTGGGCCTTTGGTGTGAGTTGGGGCTTGACGCTGCGAAGTGGTTGGTGCAGACTGAAATCGGTTCACAATTCCTTCCTCTCACAAGGGTTCCCTCGGCATCTAGTTCAAGTGTTTGCGGCGTCACCTAGTCTGCAAACGTAAGGTGTCTTAGCGAAGCTTGGAATAGTTAGTCTGATGATGCCCGCGCATCTGCCATTCGACCGGGACGTAGCCGCAATTGCAGGATCAAGTACCTGCCCGTTGCTCGGATTTCCCATCCCGACATTCGCTATCCAGTGCGTTTTTCTCTGGTACACTTCAAGTCAGCGGGCCGTTGTTTACCGGATAAGCAGTCCCGCGAAGCAACCGCCAACATGGAAGCCGACCACGTTGGATGTTTGCAGATTCCGCTAATTGGAAAACGCCCGCTTTGCAGCGGGCGTTCTTTTTGCGCCGTTCTCCTCTGTCCGTCTTCTGTCCGTGAAGTGCTGCCAAAGCCAGCCAAAACCGGGCAAAGCCGTAGCAGTGTTTTCTATTGTTTCGTTGGACTTGATTGGTTACTGTTGTCGGGGGTAGCGGGTGAAATTCGGCTGTTAACCGGAGGGTTGTAGGTTCGAGTCCTACCTGAGGAGCCATTATTTTCAACGACTTACAGGTTTCTTCTCCCCAAAAATCAGCCAACGTCAAAGGGAAACGCAAAGGAGGCATCGGCCTTTTTGTTTTCCTGAACCCAGTCCCGGAGAATGCTCGGGGGTAGCCTGCGACTACATTCATGTCACGGCAGCTGGGCTTTCAATTTGAGAGGTCTAGCGAAGGGGCTTGATGGATAATGGGCCGTATGAGCCTACTTCGAGAGATTCAGAACGATCTTGCAAGTGCAGGCGGGGACGTAACAACCGTACTCCGGAAGTGCAAAATTCTGGCGTCTCGACTTGGAAGTGATGAGTTTGCTCAGTGGGTGGACGGGGAACTTAATGGTTATTCTCCGTCTCAGCCAACGCCGCCGTATCGACGCCTAGCGATCCAATACTATGCGAGTTTTACGAACCCTGTGTGGCAGGCGACCCGGCAACCTGTGCCGCTGCAGCTTGTGCCCAAAGAACATAGGGGGTCTTTCGAAAGTATCGAATTTCGAGAAGGCATCGCCAAGGCAGACTCTTTCGTGCGGGCTGGGAAAGGCGCTCTCATCGAGAGACCAGAACTCATTTTCGTGCTTCAGGGAAAGATGTACCCGAGATGGATTGTCAGGCAGCTTGGGCCGAGATTTCTGTTGTCGAATTCGAGCAGCTTATTAGCGGCGGTCAAGAGCCGAGTCTTGGATTTTGTGTTGAAGATTGAGACTGAAAACCCGAACGCTGGAGAGGCGCAACCAAATAGTCAACCTGTACCAACAGAAAAATTGCGACCGCTCGTGCAGAATGTGTTTTATGCACCTGTTGGAAATATTGCGCAGAACAGCGACAACCTCAGTCAGACAGCCAACATCGGAATCCAGACCGAGACCTCGCCAGGCTCGTGGCGGAATTCAGCAATCGTCTCGGCGAATTAGACCTTGACCGAGCTCAAAAGCAAAAAGCCGAGGCCCAGATCGCCACTCTCGAAGCCCAGCTTACAGATGAACCTGACCCCGTGATCGTAAGGCAAGCTGGCCGCACGCTTCGAAATATTACAGAAGGGGCAATCGGCAGTCTCCCTGCAGCGGCAGTGCAGCCGTCTGTTTGGCAATGGGTACAGCAAACGATGGCCCACTTCAAGTAAACGTGGCCGTCGAGCCTTCCAGTGGATGCCAATTTCGGCTTGTGGATGTCGCCCTGTCGTGTACGGGCGCAATAGGGCTCTCGGTTTTAAGAAAAAAACAGGGTTGGCGACAACGATTGGCTGCCTGCGAAGCACCTAAGCCAAGACGATAATTCCTTCGGATTGTCGTGCTGGAAGCGGGTGGATGGCTCTTTGCTCGTGTTTGAAACAAAATAGGGAGATTCCGAATGAAGAGGGTTAGCTGGTTTTCGATGCGGGCGGCGATTCCGTTTGCAGCATGTTGTCTCCTGGCTCTCGCAGGCGTGGCGCACGCCACAGATAAGGCTCAACTAAGCGGTAGCTGGAACTTCAACCCGGACCAGAGTGACGATGCCCAGCAAAAGGTGCAACAGGCAAAGCAGAGTAGCCAAACGAGAAGCGCCGGTAGCTACCCGGGAGGCGGTGGTGGGAACGCCGGAGGCAGCTATCCGGGAGGTGGCGGCGGCTACCCGGGTGGAGCTGGCTACCCGGGTGGCATGGGGCGTGGTGGAATGGGCGGCGGTGGGGGCCGTGGCGGCATGGGGAATCCGGGCGCAGCAGTTAGCAATCAGGAATGGGAGCAATTAGCCAAAAATCCCAAATACCTCAACATCACTCAGCACGACGATCAGATCCTGATCGCTGATTCCGACCACACTAGCACCCTTTATCCCGATGGCAGGAAGCACAAAGCCACGGATGAAAATGGAAACAAGATCTCAATCAAAACCGAGTGGCAGGGCGACAAGCTGATCGCCGAGACCAGGACAGGGTCAGGAAAACTCACAGACACGTACCAGGTCAGCTCTGACGGCAAGCAGCTAACCGTGACTTCACGCTATGAAAATTCGGCGCTGTCGCAGCCGCTGAGCATCCGGCGGGTGTACGACTTGGGGAACGAGGCACATTAAGGGCGAAAATGCCCCGGCCTGTCCGTCCTGTGGATGTTACATGCAGTTTAGGGTCCCCCGGTTCAGGTATGGGGAACACCTTGGGGGCATCAGGGCCGACGGGTTGGCACGTTTGGTGGCGGTAGACGGGGTTGGTAAGGGAATCCATCAATCGCTTAAATACTTGCTATCTGCCGTATGTCGCCGAGGGATCTATATCAGAGATACATCGCAAGGGCTGCGGTAGTCTGGTCGTCAGGATCAAATGCATGGACTCTTCGAATGTAATCGGACGGTAGAACCCCATCTGTCCCCGGTGTGGTTATTCCCTTAGCTCTGTCCGCCAACTCTTGCCAAGTCAGCAGCTTTGAGATTTGCAAGCTCGGGGAACTTGCTGAGGTTGTCACCCATCGTCCAAAAGTGTGTTGTTGCGCCCACAATCGGCACATCTCTGACGGTTCGCTCTGTTATTCGACGTTCCCGTTGCCGAATTGCCTCTAGTTAGTAGAGTGAAATCCGAGTTGACGCTGCTGTTTGGAGCAAGTTTCGATGAATGGTTGCGGAACGTGACCGACGAATGGAAGGCGGAGTACGTGGTCCAACCCAGTAATGCTAACAGCACCACCATTGATCCACCGCCAGACACCCTTATCCACAGGCTACCTGCAACTCAAGTGAGTACGTGACGATACCAGAAAATCCAACATGAACTGCGAGGTCTAGCTCAGCAGCACGTCGGGATTCTTGCGGGCAACATGCAAAAGCTTCAGCGTGGCCTGGCGCGGCTGCCGGACGCCTTGCTCCCAGCTCTCAACAGCATTTGAACTGACATTCAGCAGACGAGCAAACAGCGCCTGACTGGCGTTCAGGCTCTCCCGCAAGGCGCGAATATCGCTACCCTTCATGGGTTTGGGCTGGGGCGGGATCTCGACCGAGCGCAGATCGAGTTTGATGCCACTCTTTTCTGAAGCAGCGGAAGCCGGGGACCGCTCTTCTTCTTTACGCTTGTTTCGCTTCTTTTCCTTTTTGTTCTTCTTGCCCATCGTCACCCTCCCGAAACATCCAATATCCCACATAGTAGGACTTGGGAAACGGGCAGTAAATAGCGCTTTAGCGCCGCGCCTTCAGCCCACTTTCTGCTGGATCGGCCGTGCTACCGGCCGTCCCTTTTCGCCCAGGTCAAGGTATGCCCAAGGCAATTCGTGGTCGTGGGTGAAGACTACGAGCCACTGTTCAGGAATGGCGATATCGTAGAAGCGGTGCTTGTTGGCGATGCTTTCCAGGGGATAGAGATCGAAGCCGAGGGTCCAGGTGGGATCGAGGTGCTTGGTATCGCAAACAAGGTCGCTGGGATAGGCAGCAACCTTGCCGCCGCTGCGAACGATAACTGCCTGCATGTTGCGAGTGTGTCCGGGGTAGACCTTCACTGAAAGGCCGGTAACGATTTCCGCGTCGCCGTTGAGCAGCTTCATTTGCCCGCTGTTGACCAGGGGATCGTAATTGTCGGTCATGTAGCTGACGCGGTCGCGCTCATGCTGCTCATGAGCATGTTGCAGCTCGCCTTCCTGGACGTAATACGTGGCGCGAGGAAACGTTGCGACCGGCTTGCCGTCCTTGTAGTGGGTGTTCCAGCCACAGTGATCGAAGTGCAGGTGAGTGTTGATGACGATGTCGATCTCGTCCGGCGAAATTCCGGCTTGCTCGAAGCTTTTCATAAGCAGGGCCTGGTTGCGGTAGATGGCCTGGCTCTTCTGGTTCAGCTTGTTGCCGATGCCGGTCTCGATGAGGACGTTCTGTTTGCCGGTGCGCACCAGCAGCGAGTTTGTGCCCATCGGAATGGTATTGCGCTCGTCAGGGGCGATGCGCTTTTCCCACATCACCTTGGGGATGATGCCAAACATGGTGCCGCCATCGATGTAATAATTGCCGTCCGAAAGGATTGTCAGCTCAAAGTCGCCCAGCGTCGTCCGATGCACAGATCTTCTCCTCAAGAGCACAGTTTCCGATGATACTGAATTCACCGGAACCATGGCGGGCGAGCGGTTAAGCAGCGCCAATGTCGGCGTGTCCGGTTTTGAAGAGGCACGCATATTCCCTCAGCGGCTAAAGAGGCTGCGGAAAAAGTCGAAGCAGGGCCGGTGCCGCCGGCCAAAGCCGGCTCGGGAAGAAAAATAAACGGCCTATCCGCACGACTGAAGTCGTGCCCTGTTACAAAGCGTTCAAAGCGGAGTTCTCCGCAGCCTGTGACGCCGTGCCCTTTCAAAGGAGGCGCTATGTCGATTGTGGAATCGCTCTGAGCGATATCCTTTGAGGTAGGTGCTTCGATGCGACAAATTGCTTTCTTATTCCTATTGAGTTCGGCGCTGCTGGCGCAAGATTCGTCGAGCCAGCGAAGACCAGAAGATCAAGCTTCGAATCCCGCAGCGAGCGGGCCGGCGCAAGTCTCTATGCGGCAGCCAACCGCCCCGGCGGGCGACGAACTGGCGCGAATGCGAGATGATCTGAACAAGCTGGAAAGCCTGAACATGAACATGACCAGTGAGATCCTGTTTCTGCGCGACCAGAACTTGCAGGTCCTGCTGCGAACCAACTCGCAGATGTGGACAATCCTGATTCGCGATATGCGCGAACAGATCGAACGCGAGGAACAGCGACGAGCAGCGCCGTCGCAACTCGAGAGACCGGCGGCAAAACCGAGTCTGCGGTAGCCAAGTTCGGAAGCTTTACTGCGATCCGGTGCCGGCAGTACTCGGCAGGGTGACGGGGATCTCGAAATACATCAGCTCGTTTCCGTTGGCGTCACGCACTCCGGTCAGGTAGATGTGTGCGCCTTCGACCGGCTGCTTGACGTCGGCCACATCGAAAAACAGAAAGCCTGATTTGGTAGTGTGCGGCTCGACCGCCTGAGCAGCGAAATTTGCGCTCATGATCTCTTCGTACTGCTTTTGCGCCTTCTTGTTTTTGGTGTTGCCGGGCAGCGGGACCGGTCCGGCGCGCCCGGGATTGGTGCTGCTGGCGCTGATGTGGGCGACGCGGCGAAAGATTTCGTCGGTGGTCAGCGATTCCATCTTGGCGCGGCCCACCGTTACCAACTGCGCTCGCATGTTGCTTACAGTGATGGGCTGGTCACCATCGTTCGTGATGACCAGAAATACCGGCAGGATTCCTTCCTGATTGTAGGGCGTAATGAAGATGTTGTCCTTGGGCGAAGTGTTGTAGAGTTCGATAGCTGCGGCTACCTTCTCGCTGACATGAGCGTCCTTACAGGCGTAGGTATTCGCGTTCTCGGCGCGTGGGGGAACAAAATCCTTCGATGCCCAAACCGTCAGTGAGGAAAGCGCAATCATCACGCCGAGGGTCAACAGCAGGCAAACGCGTCGAGAAAGCATATCGGGATTATCCGCTTTCGGCGCGCAGTTGCTCAACCCGCAGTTGACGCCAATGGCTCCGGCAACATAACCTCGCACTCGTGCAGTGAAAGGAAGTTTAACTGTCATGAGTCTTCTACAGTGGTGTGACGAGGGGCCGGCAACGGTGGGCTTGGAGGCGACGGTGGAGGACGCCATACAAACCATGATCGACAAGGCGGTGGGGGCGGTCGCCGTGGTCGATGAACACAGAATTGTCGCGGGTATGTTTACCGAACGCGATGTCCTGGCCAAGTTCGCGCTCAGCGGGCGCGATCCAGATACCACTCCGGTACGCGAGTTGATGAGCCCCATCGTCGAGATGGCGACGGAAGCGACCACCCCAAGTGAGGCGCTGGCAGTGATGCTGGAGCGGCATTATCGCCACATGCCCATTGTGGACGAGGAGGGCAAGTTGCTGGGAATCCTCTCTATCCGCAACATCCTGGAGGCGCGCGTCGACGACTTGCTGGCGCAGTTGGATGGGGCGCAGCAGGCTCGGCCGCTGGCCGCCGTTCCAGAGTAACTAAGTGGCAATTGTCAGTTCTTGCCGGTTCGCCATCATCTGCGGAACGGTTACGAACTCGTATCCCTCAGCCGTATAGCGCGACAAGATGCGGTCGGTGGCTTCGACGCTGCGGCTGCGGTCGACGCCGACGCGATGGTATTCCCCGTCGTGCAGCAGAATGACATTGCCGCCGCAAACCTGCCGCTCGGCGCGTGCGACAATTTCGCCGGCGGACTTGGCCTTCCAGTCGTAACACGAGACATTCCACATCACAGTTTGCAATCCTAAGGCGCGGGCTGCGCGCAGCGAGGCGGGACGGCGTCCGCCAAATGGCGGCCGAAAGAGCTGGACGTCGACACCTGTGGCGTCGAGGATCGCCTGCTGGGTCTGCTGAAGCTGGCGCCGCACCTCAGCGGTGGAGGCGAAGATCAGGTTGGGATGGTCCCAGGTATGGCTTCCGATAGCGTGTCCGGCGGCGACGAGGGCGCGCGCGATCTCTGGTTTCTGCTGGACGAATCGGCCGAGCAGGAAGAACGTCGCTTTCACCTCGTGGCGCTCCAGGACTTCCATCAAGCGCCAGGTATAGGGATCGTTGGGGCCGTCGTCGTAAGTGAGTGCCAGCAGGCGCGAGCCGGACTGCAGGCCGGTAAAGGTCCGGCCATACAACTGCGACGTGGGCCACATGGTGTGGAAGGCCGCCCATGTTGCCAGTCCGGCGAGGCCAGTGGCGCTGATGAGGATGGGAAACACTATGTGATTGTAGCTGTTTCGAGAGTGGCATTTAGCACTTAGCCGTTAGCACTTGGCCAAATGCCAAATGCTAAGTGCTAACTGCCGTACGCATCGGCGGAAAACTTGCCCACAGTTTTACAAGCAAGTAATTGCCACGGAGGCGCGCGCAAGCTATTCTGCGAATCGTAGCCTTTCTCCGATCATGGCGAACCTCTTCGAACCACCCCGGTATATTGCAGTCGAGGGCCCAATCCGAGTCGGCAAGAGCACGCTGAGCCGAGTGATTGCCGAGACTCTGCACGCGCAGCGCATCAGCGAGCCGGAACAAAACCCATTTCTGCGCGCGTTCTACCAGGGAGAGCCGGGAGCCGCGTTCCAGGCGCAGTTCGCCTTTCTCATCGCGCGCTATGAGCAGGTTGGGGGACTGAACATCAAGGGCAATCCCAACCAGACCTACGTCGCCGACTACATCTTCGAGAAAGACAAGCTGTTCGCGTGCCTCAATCTGGGCGACGCCGAGCTGGAGGTATACAACCGCTACTACGAGTTGTTTCGCCAGAACGTGCCCACTCCGGACCTCGTGATCTATCTGCAGGCAACGCCCGAAGTGCTGAAGAAGCGGCTCAAGAAAAAAGGCGCGCCCGGCGAGAAAGCGATCAGTGACGATTACCTGGAGGAGGTGATCAAGGCGTATGAGCACTTCTTTTTTCACTACACCTCGTCGGATTTGTTGATCGTCAACACCTCGGAGATCGACTTCGTGGAGCGCAGCGAAGATTTGCAGGCGCTGCTGCGGCGCGTCAGCGAACCCATTCGGGGGACGCAGTATTTCCTGCCGCTGGGCGGAGATGAGCAGTCGGCGCGGGCGTAAGGGTGGCAGCTACGGCTACTGATGCTGCGGTAAAAAGCACGAACATCAGATCCCTCGCCGACTGAAGTCGGCTCGTGATGACAAATTAGAAAAAGCCACTATCGACGCAGCTGAAGGTGCGCCCTTCAAAACAACGCAGAACGGCTACACCAGCGCCAGCGCTTCGCGGGCGGCGGCGATGGTGTCGTCGACGTCGCCCTGGGTGTGTGCGACGCTGAGGAATGCGGCTTCGAACTGCGATGGCGGCATCCACACGCCGGCGTCCAGCAAGGCTCCGTGGAAGCGGCCGAACTTCACCGTGTCGCAGGTGGCGGCGCTGGCCCAATCTTTTACCTGTCGATCGGTGAGGAAGAAGGTGAACATGGAGCCGACGCGATTGGCGGTCATCGCGATCCGGGCTTGTTTCGCGGCTTGCATGACGCCGGCGACCAGCTTGCCCGCCATGTCATCGAGCTGCTTGTAGAACTGTTCCCTGTTAGCCTTCAACTGGCGCAGGGTCGCAATACCGGCGGCCATCGCCAGCGGATTGCCGCTCAGGGTTCCGGCCTGATAGACGGGGCCGACGGGTGCGATCATGTCCATGAGCTTGGCTGGCCCACCGTAAGCTCCGACGGGCAATCCCCCGCCGATGATCTTGCCCAAAGTGGTGATGTCGGGCTTGATGTTGTAAAGCTCGGAAGCCCCACCGAAAGCCACACGGAAGCCTGTCATGACTTCGTCGAAGATGAGCAACGATCCTGCATCGGAAGTGATGATTCGCAAAGCCGCGAGATACCCAGGCGTGGGAAGCACGCAGCCCATGTTGCCGACCACAGGTTCAACGATGACGCAGGCAATCTGGTCCTTGAATTTGTCGAAGGCGGCTGCGACTGCGGGGACATCGTTGTAAGGCAGGGCGAGGGTGAACTCGACGAACTCCTGCGGCACGCCGGCTGAGCCAGGGATGCCGAGCGTCGCCACGCCTGAGCCCGCCTTCACCAGCAACGCGTCGCTGTGGCCGTGGTAGCACCCTTCGAACTTCACGATGAACTTGCGGCCAGTGGCAGCGCGGGCCAGGCGGATGGCGGACATCGTTGCTTCCGTGCCCGAGCTGACGAAGCGAACCTTCTCGATTGCCGGGAAGGCTTCGATGACGAGCGCGGCGAGATCGGCTTCGGTGGGAGTGGAAGCGCCGAAGCTGGTACCGTTGCGCGCGGCCTGGATGATAGCCTCGATCACTTCGGGATCGGAGTGGCCGAGAATCAGCGGACCCCAGGAGCCGACGTAGTCGATGTAGCGGTTGCCGTCGGCGTCCCAGACGTGCGCTCCGAGGCCGCGAACCAGGAAGGGCGGGTCGCCACCGACGGAGTTGAAGGCGCGGACCGGCGAGTTGACGCCGCCGGGAATAAGCTGCTCGGCACGTTTTTGGAGAGTGCGGGATTGGTCGAGGGTGCGGGACATCAATTGCCTTTCGCGGATCCACCTCAGTTGAAGTGCTGAACAGGAGTGTATCAAGGTAACAAGGCTATTTCTTCCAGCTGTCAGGCAGGTGTAATCCGGCAGGCAGTTTGGTGTGGGCGTCTCCTATGGTTCGGTTGATTTTGCTGTCCAGCCTCATGATGGTGCCGTTTTGCAGGGCGTAGCGGATTCGGTGATTCATGAACCATGCGGATTTCTGCGTGACCTTCAGCGAGCGGTGCATTTCCCAACTGCTGATGCCGTTCTTGCAGTTGACGACCATCCATATTGCGGCCACCCATTTGTCCAGTCCAATCGGGCTGTCTTCGAAGATGGTGCCGGTCTTCAGGGTGAACTGCCGCGCATCGTGCTTCTCGCGGCACTCCCAGCGGTTGTACTTCTCAGAAGGAACAGAACGTTTTTGCTTCCGCAACGCGGACAGACAACGCCATCGGGCCAGCGGCGAGCCACAAGATATTCGCGGCAGTTCACTGGGTCAGCGAAGTAGAGGATTGCCTGTTGCAGGCTCTTCGGTTCCATGCTCAAATCTTAGGACAGAACCAACACTTTGTTAAGTATATTATTGCCCAACTTAGGATGCCGACTATGAATCCTGGCAAATGCTATGGGACCCGGTTCAAGGTTGCCATCCTGATCAGCCTGATGGCGGCAGGACAAACAGTCGCTCAGAGCAGAATCGCGACGGAGCTCTTGCCCGCGATTTCGCTTGGCGGAGAGCCAGTGGTCACGCTCCAGCGGCCGGCGGTCGTCGATCGCGGCAAGCCGCAGTTTCTTGAAGCCACCGTGCTTCCCGACCGAGGAATGGCCGTCCTCCAGATCAAGGCCTATCTTCCCGGCAAGGGCGAGATCGACCTGCTGAACGCTCCTCCGCTTGCGGATGCCGAACCGTTGCTCGGCAAAGGCGACGACGAGTTTGGCAATCAGGTGTTCAAGATCGGTGGCGCGATCCTGCTGCCTTTTGCCAACCGCATTCGTGGCAGCGTCTCGCCAGACGGCAAGACCATCACAGCGACCGTCGCAGGGAAGTCCGTCACCTTGCCGGCCAACTGGAGCGGCAACAATCCCGGAGCGGAGAAGCATTCGATTCACGGCCTGATGCGGCGATCGCGCTTTCAAGACGTGATCACTCGCAATGGAGTGCAGGATTCGGCCGTCAACGCCATTTTGCATGCGGGGAACTTCGACGGCCACTGGCTTTCCGATACCGATGTCGAGGTGCAAACAACCCTGAGCCACGACGCCTTTGAGATGACTGTCACGGCGAAGAATGTCGGCCCCAGACTGCTGCCTATGGGCATTGGCTGGCATCCGTATTTCCTCCTGCCTGGCGGCGACCGCGCCGATGTGCGATTGCACTTGCCCAGCCAGACCCGCGCCGTCATGAACAATTACGACGATACGTTCACCACCGGGCAGCGCGTCTCGGTGAAGGGAACTGCTTACGACTTCTCGGCGCCCGGTGGAAGCCCGCTGGGGACGCAATACCTGGATGACAACTTCTCCGCTCTGGAATACAGCCAGGGCCAGACGGTTTCTGAGATCATCGACCCGGCGGCGAAATATGGGTTGCGGCTGATAACCCTTTCGCCCAAGATCAAGTCCATCCAGGTATATGCTCCGCCAACCAAGAATTTTGTTGCTATTGAGCCGCAGTTCAATTTACCTGATCCTTACAGCAAGGTTTGGGGAGCGGCGGACACCGGCATGGTGCTGCTCCAGCCCGGACAGTCGGTCTCTTGGCGTGTCCGTCTGGAGCTGTTCACGCCGAATCCGGTGTCACCGGCGAGCCCTGGGTTTGGACTTGCTGAAGAATAGGTGAGCCATGCATCGTCTTGCGATCAAAACACACAAGAAGCGCGAGGTCATCGACATCACGCAGCGGCTGGAAGCCATCCTGTGGAAGCACTATGCGGACAAGACCGGCATCTGCCACCTGAACCTCCTGCACACCACTGCGGCGCTCACCACCGCCGACCTCGATCCCGGCACCGATCTCGATATGCTCGACGCCTTCGAGATCATGGTTCCCAAGCTCGACTATCGCCACGAGCACAATCCGGAGCACGTGCCCGATCACATCCTCTCGGCGATGATTGGCACATCGGTCAACCTGGCCGTGGAAGCCGGGCTGCTACTGCTGGGGACGTGGCAGCGCGTTGTCCTGATCGAGCTGGACGGCCCGCGCGAGCGCGAGCTAGTGATGTCGCTGGCCGAGACGGTGTAGGTCAGGTTCATCCTTCCTAAAGCGCCCAAATGCAGGGTTTTCCACGTTTGCCGAAAAACTCCTCGCGAAGGAGAAACAGGTAGATCTGGCCTTCAGAGCCTCCCCTGGGCTTGCCGAAGGGCCAGCGTCTAAGCCTTTTTGTTTCTGATCCTGAGCCGGCTTCAGCCGGCGGCACCGGGCCCTGTTTCGACTTTTTCAGTCAAACTGTTTAGCCGCTGAGGTGACGAAAACTCTTACCTCAGGCGCTAGAGCGCGATCCCAAGAAACTCCCGGCAGCAATGCACGCCTTAGGCCGCTTGAAAAAAGTCGCTTTTGGAGTGCTTTGTAACAGGGCACGACTTCAGTCGTGGCCGATAAGCCGTTTATTTTTGTCGTCCCGAGCGGCCTTCAGGCCGCGAAGGATCTGTTGTTCCGACTTTTTCAGCAGCCTGCCAGATGTAGCCGCTTCCGCCGTCAATCCTGAAGACGACTTTCGCGCCCTCAACTATCCCGCTCTGGAGGCGGAGTTCGCTCTGCTCAAACAACTGGACATCGATGCTCGTCCCGAGCTGGCCTTCCCACCACCAATCGCGTCCACGGAGGTCAGAGTTGAGCCCGCGCCTGTCAAGAAGCTGCCTCGCGGCGTGAAAATACCGAAGTTGCACGGAGAAATTCTAGCGAGGGACGCCTAGCAGTCTGCAGAAGAAGTCGCCGTCGTCGCGTTTTGAAGGGGCGCACCTTTAGGTGCGCCGTCACAAATTTCTTTATATTTGTCGTCCCTCGCCGACATTAGTCGGCGAGGGATCTGCTGTGTTGGCTTTTCCCGCATCTGCTAGACCTGTCCGAGATGCGCCTCCCCATTGCATCGCCCAGGTTTAGCCCAACAGAAGACCGACCTGGCGCACCAGGTGAAGAGGAATACAGTGTGGGAGTCACTTATGCGATGCTTTCACGGCAATGTCTCCGTGGGCACGGTGCTCAAGAGTGAGACTTCCAGTTCTGTCCGCAACTCTTCCAGCAGGCTGCTGGTTCTCCGGAGACCTTGGGCAAAATGGTCGATGACCGACCTGTCGCGGTATGCCTTTTTGTCACCGTGAATTTCTTGCCCCATCGCCAGCGTTCGCTGCACTTCCTCGCGAAGCGTCCGCAGCCTGTCGCTGCCCAGCACATCCCGATCTTCGATCATCCCGCACAAGGCGTGGAGTGATTCTACGATCCCATCCTCAAAAGTGTACTTCGTCGGCGCGTAGTGTGCTTCCTGGTCCGTACCGCCTTGGGTGGCATCCAAACCTCCCCACAACACGCCCGCCGCATTATTGATTCGGCGGTCAATGTCCCTCAACTTGTCAGCTCTTGCGGACCACCAGCGCAATTCGTAGCGTCCGATTAGCCGAGGTGCGATTCCCATCGCGTCGAGTAACTCAAGGCATTGCTGGCGGTACGCTTGCGACTCTCGCCAACAGCGAAAATCGGCATATTTAATGTGAAGGACACTCATGGGTAGCTCTAGGTCATCGATCACGACTGGGAAAATGCGAAATCCCATAGACTGCTTTTGCTTCATCTTCCCAATACTCAGTTCTTCCTGCACCCAAGTTGAGTTAACCGACTTCGCGGAAATGACATAGATCAAGTCCGTCGCCTTTGCGATGCCGGCATAGATACTCTCGGGGATTGAATCGCCAATAAGGATGTCACGTTCGGCAAGAAACGTCTCGACACCATTGGCCAGAAGCGTAGCATCAAGCATACGAGCGAAAGCGTCATCTTGGCCAGAATGGCTTATGAATACGTGACGCTTTTCCGGCGGGCAGGGCTCACTTTTCATTGCCTAGCAGCTGCAACTCCTTCTTGCCAAACTCCTCAGCATTATACAAACAGGAGGTGTCCCGGTTCGCGTCCCTGGTTTCACGCTACCCTGGGCCAGAAAAATTCGTTCCAGCCCGCCGAACATCCTCAACTCACGATCTCCGCCCGTCCACGCCGATTCGATCTCAAAAACGTCAGCCCGAAGGGCGACACAATCGTAGCCCAGGACGTGACCGAGCCCCCGACAATCGCCGAATTTGCGGTTGTTGGGGTGGGTGAGTCCTGGGTGAGCTGAGATTTATCGCGAAGAGTCCGGTAGGACGGCACCTGGTTTGTGTCGTTCCTGAAGGGGTTCGGTAATTTGTTTTTCGAATTTTCCCAGCACTCACGGGCTGGGCTACGGCTGTTCCGCCCTCACGGGCTGTTCTTAGACGTGTGGCCCAGCCTACCATCGTCATGCCGCCATCCTTCCCCGCCCCTGCCAGCCCATCCCAAACCGGTGTAAGATTCCTAGCACACTCGTCCTCAGGTCTTGCGCCTTATTTTAAAAAAAGAGAGGTCACCCTGTGATTACCAGGAACTCGGCATCCCGCTTCAGCATGGCCCTGCTGGTTTGGGCCATCGTCCCGTTCACCCTCGCCCATGCGCAGACCTTCCACGTGCTCCATACCTTCTCGGGCGGTGGAGATGGTGGCACTCCCAGCGCCGGCTTGACCATCGGCGGCGGAAATTTCTATGGCACCACCATGTCCGGCGCTTCCGGCAACGGAACCGTCTTCAAGTTATCGCACATGGGATCGGGCTGGGTCCTCAACACGCTCTATACCTTTCAGGGTGGAAACGACGGCTCCGCGCCTATAGCCCGCGTCCTCTTTGGTGCGGACGGCGCCCTGTACGGCACCACTAGTCTAGGCGGCTTTCAGGGAAACGGCACGGTCTTCCGGCTCCAGCCTCCGGCCACGGCCTGCAAGTCGGTAAGCTGTCCCTGGTCGGAGACCGTGCTCTATCGCTTCCAGGGTGGCAGCGACGGACTCAGCCCGCAATATGGCGACCTGACCTTCGACAGCGCCGGTAACATTTACGGCACAACCAACGCCGGCGGCCTGGACACTTGCGACGGCAGTAGCTGCGGCGTGGTCTTCAAGCTGACCCGGTCGGGCAACAGTTGGACGGAAAGCCTTCTCTACTCCTTTACCGGCGGCAATGATGGTGGCAATCCCTTCAGCGGCGTCATCTTCGATGGCTCCGGCAATCTTTATGGCAGCGCTTACGAAGGTGGCGACCTGGGCCTGGGCACGGTCTACGAGCTAAGCCCTGCCGGATCGGGCTGGACGCAGAAGACCCTGACCGACTTCAGCGAGGGCGTCGGATCGCCGCTTGCGGGCCTCACCTTCGATTCCCACGGCAATCTGTTTGGCACCGGCTTCGTCGGTGGCACGGTCTACGAGTTGCAGCCCTCAGGCGGAAACTGGACTTTCAGCCAGCTGGAGTACTTTAACGGGTTTGATGGCCCATTCGGCAGCCTCACTTTTGACGCGGCCGGCAACATCTACGGCACCAACGCCACCGGCGGCGCTTATGACAACGGTTTTGTCTTCAAGATGACGCCCTCGGGTGGGGGCTGGACTCTCACCGACCTGTACGACTTCACCGGCGGCAACGATGGCGGTTTCCCTATCAGTAACGTGGTCCTCGACAGCAGCGGCAACCTCTATGGCACGGCCTATTTGGGCGGCGCCGATGGCGAAGGCGTTGTCTGGCAGATCACCCCGTAACCGGGTGCTGCCACAAGCTTGCTGGCCCAGGATCGCGAGAGTCAGCCCGGAGTGCGGAACAATCGTTGCCCAGGTCAGTCCTGGGAAAATCCGAAAATAAATTCCCGAGTCCCTTTACGGGCGACACAAACTGAGTGGCGTCCTGCCGGACTCTCCGCGATGAATCGCAGCTACGCAGCACTCAGGCGTTGGGCTACGATTGTTTCGCCCTCGCGGGCTGTTCTTAGCCTCGGCTTACCGAGTCCTCCATTCGGTAACTGCTCCGCCTTCTGATATCCTAAGTTTCTGTGGTAATTAAAGCTTTCTTCACGGTCTTGGTGCTGTGCACCGTGGCCGTTGTCGCCGTCATTCTGGCGATACATTTCCGCGTCAAGCGGCACCTTCGCGAGCAGCCTGCAATCAATCCTGCGCCCGAGGTTGTTGGGCTTGAGGAGCCGATCACCGCCCCGGTTCGTCTGGAGAACGTTCGCCCCGGGAACGTTCGTCCCAACGGTGACGACCCCGTCGAAGAGAATCGCCCTGAGTAGTTTTCGTCCTAATATTTGGGAGACTGAAAATGTCAAAAGCACTTCATATCGATTCGCATGTCGCAGAACAGCCGCTTGGACTGATCAAGCAAACCGCCATCGTGATTTGCGCCAGCGCGGTCATTGCCGTGTGCGCGCGTCTCACCGTGCCGTTGCCTTTCACGCCGGTGCCTCTCACCCTTGCCAACTTCGGAGTGCTGCTGGTGGGACTTTCCCTCGGCAGCCGTCGCGGATTCGCCGCCGCCGCTCTCTATCTGTCCTGGGGAGCGATGGGACTGCCGGTCTTCGCGTCGGCGGGTCCAGGCAGTTTCGCCCAGATGTTGGGTCCAACCGGCGGATACTTGCTGGCATACCCGGTCATCGCATTCTTGGCCGGCTGGATTGCCGAGCACGGCCAGCCGAGCTTCCTTCGCAACCTGACGGCCGCGGTCGTCGCCGAAGTGGTTCTGTTTGCCGCTGGCATCGGCTGGCTCGCAGTCATAACTCATAGTTGGCGGCAGGCTGCATTCTTTGGACTGTATCCGTTCCTCTTTGCCGAAGTGTCGAAGGTCATGATCGCGGCGGCGGCTGCCCTTCGCTTGCGTCGGGACCTGTAACCCGGTAGTGGTGCAGTTTGTTTCTTTTGTCATCCCGAGCGAGCTTCCTTTGCGAAGCGAGAGATCTGGGCGTGCCGATTCGCGCCGGCGCGCATCCTTATTCAAACTGCACCACTACCTGTAACGCTGCTTCATTTGCCGTGATTTTTCGCAACCTGTAATCTTGGACTCAGGTATCGCCTGAGCGATCGCACTCTTATGACCCATAGATCCGGAAAAGGCCCCCGCGAAATCACCGTCGCGCATAGTCCCGACTCTGACGACGCTTTCATGTTCTATGGGATGGCGACCAGCAAAATTCGCGTTCCCGACGTGAAGTTCACCCACACCCTTTGTGACATCGAGACGCTCAACCGCAAGGCCCTCGAAGGCTTCTACGACATCACCGCCATATCGTTTCACGCCTATCCCTACATTCAGGACAAGTATGCGGTGATGCCCACCGGCGGCAGCGTTGGCGAAGGCTATGGCCCCATGATCGTCGCCGCACACGGTATTCCGCTCGATGAGATCGCCGGCTGCCGCATCGCGGTGCCGGGAACCATGACGACCGCGTATCTCGTCCTCAAGCTGTTCGCGCCCGACGTCGCGACCGAAGTTGTGCCCTTCGACCAGATCGTTGCCAAAGTGCTGGAGGGCAAATACGACGCGGGGCTCATTATTCACGAAGGGCAACTGACCTTCAACAAGTCAGGGCTGCACAAAATTCTGGATATGGGCAAGTGGTGGCGCGATCAAACCGGTTTGCCGCTGCCTCTGGGCGGCAATGCCATCCGCCGCGATCTGGGTCCGGAGTTGATGGCTGCCTGCTGCACCGCTTTACGCGACAGCATTCGCTACGCCCTCGACAACCGTGACGAGGCCCTGCAATATGCCATGCAGTTCGCCCGCGATGTAGAGCCGCAAATGATCGACAAGTTTGTCGCGATGTACGTGAACGAGCGCACTCTGGATTACGGCAAGGATGGCCGCGAGGCTATAACCAGGCTGTTGGAAATGGGCTACGCCGCCGGCATCATCCCGAATAAACCTGCGGTAGATTTCGTCGGCGATGCAGCCGCAATCCCTGCTAACTAGCGCGGCGAATCATCGATTTGCCCATAATGCTTGTTATCCCGACCGGAGCGAAGCGGAGCGGAGGGACCTGCTGTTCCCACAGCCGGGGACAGTTAAAGGGGACGCCTTCAGGCCTGTACGGCTCTGTTGACATCCTTAAGTGTGATACCAGCGCAATTGAAATTCACCCTTCTCCAGGATCTCTGCTCCGTTCGGAGCGTTAATGTGTTCGTCCCAGCCCCTACCCCTGCGGAAAGCTTCTACGCGCACCCTGCGCCATCCTCGGGCAAGTTTGATGTAGCGCAACAGAGCGACCTTAGAATTCGCCATAGCGTACTTTTCCCGCCGCTCTAATACTGGGAACGGGCAAAGTTTGCGAATTTTGGCTCGGATTGCCGCGCTTTAGCCGGGCTGCGGGAAATCGTGCGCGACAAGCTATTGGAGCTGATGGGAATAAAAATCTTGGTGCCGAAGAAGGGACTCGAACCCCCACACCCTTGCGGGTACATGGACCTGAACCATGCGCGTCTGCCAATTCCGCCACTTCGGCAAGTGTGAAAACGAGTAAGAACACAACTCGCTGTTCAGGAAGCAAAAATATTGTACAGGCAGCGAG
>Ga0302326_10010550_pt1 | contig 20021 bp, 23 predicted proteins | sample Palsa_T0_3_FD_202264 | JGI IMG/M metagenome (GOLD analysis project Ga0302326, IMG submission 202264) | Peat permafrost microbial communities from Stordalen Mire near Abisko, Sweden - Palsa_T0_3 | ecosystem: Environmental > Terrestrial > Soil > Palsa > Peat permafrost | place: Sweden: Abisko...
CAAGCAGGCATGGAACTAATACGTGCCTGGGCTCAAAGGGATCTGGTCGTTACGCAGTTCGCCCGCCTAATAGATACGGATGCCCTCGCGTCGGATTGGAAAGGCACTGTCGAGGGATACCGCAGGTTTCAAGCGTTACACCCAAGGCGAGGTTGGACCCGAAGGAAGCGTTAGAACTCTGGGGCGCCCTTGCTTATGGTTGGGTTCGAATAGGCTGAGAATAGCGCCCGACGGCGGCTTTGCCGCTCTCTGGCGTATCATGGACTGAGCTTACGATCTTGGCCCTCTGCCGATATTGCGCCTCCTGCGGAGCGCCTCCATCCGCGTTAGACCATGAAAAATACCCACACTTCCCGCTCGCCTTTGCCCATTCAACTACGCTCGTCCGAAGGCGATGTACTGACGCTTCACCGGGGCGTTACCCCACACGTTGTCGTCTTCATTCCCGACGAGCAAATTCTCCTGACAATTCGGTCGAAAGCCTGCGTGGCCTTAATTCAGCTCACAGTGGCAGCCGGAGGCGCGTTCGAACTTGGAGGGTTTTGGCTCGAGGAGCGGACATGCCATGTCCCCATCTTACTGCTATCAACCGCCTCCTTGGGTGTCACATTCGCTTACGCAGTGGACCTACTAGAAAAACGCCATCATACAGAATTTTTCCGGCAGTTTCCGATGGTCCATTTGTTGGTTCAGGACACCCGTATCGTTCGACAGGAAGGCTCACTGCAACAAGTGCCACTCAGCCTGGCAACGTTTCTGTCTGACTCCATCGCCACCGATATTCAACGACGCCCGTCGACGTTGGCCCTTTTGTCGCGATAGTCCGTAGAGTCGCCGCCCTTTGAATCAGAAGCTCCACCTAGGACGCCTTTGGCGCCCGTCGGCTGGAGGGTATGATTTTTTTTTGATCGACGCCTATAGCGTTGACCCTGTTCCGATCAGCTCTTCGGCGCGTACGAAAAGAATAGTTTTCTCCTTCGTAAGCTAATTCAGCGGGCTCCAGCCCGCTTCGGCCCGCGCTGCCCAAGCGCAATGCACCATGCAAATACTGAACACCACAACCCAACCCTACTTGCTGAGCCCGTCAAAGACAGCTCGTACGGATATAAAAAATGAGCTGGAACGTCTACGCTCCATCCCTGAGCTGCACGACCAAGATACTGGCCGCGTTCTCGTCCTCATCGGCAACCAGAAGACCTATTGGGCGCGAGGACTGTCGGCTGGATCGCCGCTCATGATTCAGCACACAGTCAAAGGAATCCGACGTGTTCACGTCCTGGCACCCGATCAGACGTCCGTTGCCGTGTACGATAGTCAGGGCCGAGACATCTGGGAGCGCCGGGCGCTCCTTAGAGAGTCCGACCAAATACTCTCGAGCCTGCCTAAACGCGCCGTCGTGTCGGAAATCCCAATAGTCCCAGCAAGCGAGAAGCAAGTCGCAGTCTTGAAGAAAGTGCTCGATCTATCGGCAGATGAGCCTTTCCCGAAAATAAGCAGCGCGGTAGCCTCCAGGCTGATCGACCGTGTGACGATCGAACGGACCGCGGCTGCGGCCCTCCTCGAAGACCTCATTCTCTGGAAGAAGGAGCTTTTAACCGGAGTAACCGAACAATCTGCGGCCTGATTCTGCCAATGCTATGAAGTACTACGCCGGCACCGTAAACGGTGCCGGCGTTCCCATAGTCCGTTTCTGTTCTACCGTTTCGGTAGTCATATACTCTTACCATTTTTAAAAGGTGCATAAGCGCACGCCTGGGCAAAAACGAGAATCCTCACTGCCTTCGTGTGCCTGGCAATGGGACACGATGCGTGCCTTTCGTCACAAAGCCGCCACCGATCACGAGCGGGGGTTGATCCTCGAATCTCTATTGGGCGGTTTTTCGGACTTTATCCGACAGATCGCCAAAGGGCGATGGCAGCAGTTCCGCAATGTTCAAGGCAATGCAGGCCTTGAGGACATAATCGCCGCGGGCCGGCTGGGTTTCATAACCGCGGTTCATCGCTGGACGCCTACCTCGGGAAAGCCGATTTCTCATTTCGCGTCAAAATGGGTCACTTACACGTGCTTAGGTGAAGCCGTGGCGCTTGCCCAGGGACAGTTGAAGCTGCCGGTCCGTATTGAGCGTCTGATCGCGACCTATAAGGCGATCAGTGAAATCCATGGAACGGCGAGAGCCGACGAGGCCCTTCGATCCTCAAAGGTCCGGGAAAGAACTCTCCATCTCATTCGAGAGATCGCCTCGGCTCCAGGCCGGAGAATGGTCGGGTTCGATGGTCCTATCCTAGGCGGACCGGCTGAAGGCACTGAGATGCGGTTACATGACTTCCTAACTGACCCTACCCAAGGCATCCACTCCATCGAGGCGGCCAACATGCTGGTCCTGATTCGGGAATATCTGATGACTCATTGCACCCCAAGGGAACGCTTGATCATGGTCTCCCTCCATCCGGAGAGCCTGTCGGAGGAAGTCGATGGCAACGCCCTTCGATCTGGTCCTACCTACGCGGCTGTTTCGGAGCACCTGGGGATTTCCCGTGAGCGGGTCCGGCAGATCTACAACGAGGTCAAGGATCGCCTACGAGCACATCTAGCGGGGCCCCGACATTGATTGCCCGCCAATTTGTTGGGGTAGCGCATACGTCCTACCGCGCTTAGCAAGCTACGTGGTGGTCGTACCAAGCCTATACCACCTCCCTTCTTTCAGTTTTCAGACCGAACGACTCTAACTACCAATGATACCGTTCGGCGGATTCCAAGACTTCAAAGGTAAATTCGCGGATCATCGCGAGGTGCGTGTTTTCAGCTTTTAGTTGCTCTCTGTGGCCCTGGATTGGCGTCACGTGCACAATCATCCCGACAGCCCCTTCTCCTTCCGCTACGAGGTGCTTGTAGAATTCCTCAAGGGTAGGATCGACATGAGCACCACCATCTTTGTTCGCGGCGGCGAGAACGACATCCTTCCGGGTATACTGGATTCTCCTTATCCCCGCATAAGGCTTTGTCGCCGGTGGATAGGAGTGGACGATCCGCAGGTCCCACCAGTCCTCTAAAGTTGTTTCCATTAGGCGGCTTTTGTCGAGTCTCGGAACTGCGTGGGACCCTGATTTGTCAGTTTTGAAGAAAACGTGGTCAAGGAGTTCTTGTTTTTGGAACTGTTCAGGTGCTCTAAGCATCTTGCACCCCTTCATTCCTAGTTGATGAAATAACGATTTGGAATGGTTTGTGTTGTGGAAGAGCACCCTGAGGGTTGTCGCGAGACGCTTCGCTTCGGCTTCATTTCCGCCATCAAATTCTCGAGCTGATGTTTGCAGAAATCCAAGCTGTTCCCGCAGCAAATTAGCGAGGCGAGAATCTGGGATCATGAGCAGTATGATAATGCAACAGCCGGCGTAGGCCCAGACCAGTCTTTGTCGCAATATGCTTAGTATTGGCCGGCGGATCTATTTTGGGAGGCTTAATGAGCGGCCAGGCCAGAATCGAGCCGATACCGCTGTTATGGGGAGTGTACCTGGTAATAGAATGTCCTCACGATTACCGACTGGATTGCCGTATAGTTAACGCGCATCATTTCGGTATACCCCGCTAAATCTCATGCCCAGAAGCAAGATACCGCCTGAACAATACGAAAAGGCCTACGAATTAGCGCGGCGTGTCTACGAGGGAACGCTTCGTCATACCGACGCCGTCAACGAAATGGCTGAACTAGGTCTCAAGCGCTCCAGCGCCGGGGATTTCGTCGCCATCTACAGGCACATGCGTGACGGTGTCATCTACAAGCGGGCTATGAGCCGCGATGCGACCGAGTTCTTCCTGCTCGAGATTCGCCGGGAAAAAGGGGAACAAGCTTTTCGCAACGGCCTGACGGCCCTCAGCCTTCATATCCCCTACAATTTCAAAAAGAACGGCACACACTACGATCTCCTGAAAAGCCTGGAGGCGACGGCCCAACCGTCCGCGGATGATGGAGACGACTGCGGACGGGGGAACGAACCCAAATATTCCACTACCGGAATAGATTCCCGAGCGAAAGTCTGGCTCCAGATCCGGCAGCGGCGCGGCCAAGCCACTTTCCGAGAGAAAATCCGCAAGCGCTATGGCAGCCTCTGCCTCGTCACCGGTTGCAAGATTTTGGATATCCTGGAAGCTGCCCACCTCATGCCCTACCGCAGCGAAAGCGACCACCACCCGGAGAACGGCCTCCTCCTCCGCGCTGATATACACACGCTCTTCGACTTGAACCTCCTCGGAATCGAGCCCGGCTCCCTCGAAATCAAGCTGCACCCCTCGATCGCAGTGGAATATTCTGAATTTCGGGGCCAAAGGCTTCGGTGTGGCGATCGGCCGCCCTCTGCTGAAGCGCTCCGGCAAAGATACCACGAATTCCTGGCGATGAATGGTCAAAGCCCAAAGCTCGGAAGAGACATAAAGGCGTCCTGACGCCCACGGCTCTGATCCATCAATGAACAACGCGATTATTACTCCCGAGCAGCATCTAGAAAGATTCCGCCGTCGCCGGAACCACGCGGACTTCACGGCGATCTTTATGGGAGGATGCTGCTTCCATTTTGCCCTGACGCTTAATGAAAAGTTTAAGTACGCCCTCGAATACCTCCCATCGGAACCTTATGGCGACCCTGTTCCCGTGCCTGCCGTTCTTCCTGGCATCGGACACTGTTGGGCTCTGAAGCAGGCTGGGCTCGGTATCGACATCAACGGGGTTCATCCCACCACCCTCCTCGGCGAATTCTACCGACGAAAAAACCTAATCGTGCCCATCGCGATTGAGCCTTTGCAGCTCCAGGCGTGCCTAAAAGCCAGAAACTATCCTAAGGAGTTGAACGATGAGGCCTTCGCGCTCGCCCGCGAAATCATCGAAACCCACGAGCGTTTCCAAGATGCGCTACCGCTCGATCTAGGATGGGAGAACCACGCCGCCGACATAGCCCGCTCTGGTGACGCGGCGAGTTAGGTGTCGAGCAATCCTCTCAATGAATACGAATCGACCGACGGGGCAATTATGACAAAGCAGCCAGACAGCCGGAGGTATCAGGTGTTTGTAAGCTCTACCTATGAAGACCTAAAAAGGGAACGGCAGGCTGTCATGCTCGCCCTCCTGGAAAGCAAATGTATTCCGGCAGGCATGGAATTGTTTCCGGCGGCAAGTGTTAAGCAGTGGGAGCTGATAAAGAGGGTTATTGATGAATCCGATTACTACTTGGTGCTTGTTGGGGGAAGATATGGCTCGATACCGGCCAGGTCCGAAAAAAAAACGAGCTACACTGAGCGGGAATTCAACTACGCGGCTAAGCGAGGGAAACCAATACTTGGCTTTTATCATGGCAATCCTGATAAGCTGTCTCCGAAGCGGCGTGAGAAAACGGCGATCGGCCAAAAACGACTGGACCAATTTCGGGCAAAGATCAAAAATCTGCCCTGTCGTCATTGGAATTCCCCAATGGATCTCGGCTCAGCGGTGAAGACGGCTATAGCGTACGCAATTGAGCGCAATCCGCAGCCCGGTTGGGTCCGTGGAGGCTCCCCATCAGACAGTAACGGAAAGCCTGTATCAGAGGCCGAGAGTGCGCCCTCGGACCCGCTACTTCGATTAAATTCGTCCATTCGAACCCAAGCAAAGAAGCTACTAGAATTAATATGGGCCTCGGAAAACCAAAGGATCGCAAACAGTCGCCTGCCGGAGCTTCTAAATTCGCCCCCTGCCAAGGCTCATCTCCTAAGAGACAAACTGTGCAACTTGGGCTTGGCGAACAATGCCACCAATTTTGAGCAATCCGAAGATTTCTGGATCGCGCTTACGGACAAAGGTTTGGACTACGTGAACGATACTAAAAAGAAAGTCAGCGAGACACGTCTGACAGTTGCGTGCGGAGAAAACATTTTACCTCCCACAATTGCTCGCAATAGGAACGCTTTTAACAGTCTGACGGGAGCCGTGGCTGCCACTGCTGATCTTTTTGGGTTCAGCCTGGTCAACTCGGGGCCTGGAATAATCGTTAAGTGCCGCGCCATACTGACCTCCGTCGAGAAGGAGGGTGTGATTCTTTGTTCTGATTCCGGCGCACTTCCCTTTGAGCCACTGAATGCCGGTCCAGACTTAGAGGTGGTGGACCTTCATCCGGGATTTAGTCAACGGGTCACTGTTTGCTCGATCCAGGACGATGGATCTGTTCACGCGGGGTCGTTTGGGATGCTTTGGCGGCACGCCAAGTTCCCAGAATACTTTAACGCAGAGGGAGATTACACGTTGAAAGTAACCGTTTCGGCAGAGAACCACGATCCGATATATCTCGATTTCACGCTACATAAGGGCAAGAGCAGAACCGAATCGTCCCTCGACCTGACAAGCACCTCAGCCACTCCCGGGAGCTAGAGAATACTATGCCAAGTTCGACCCCATAGGATACCTCATTGCCGCGTATTTCTAGAGGCTGAAATCTCTCACTTCGTTATCTCTGCCCGATTCAACTCTATCCATTGAATCTCACCCCGAATCCCGAAATCCCGTTTCAAATTTGAATATAGCTCACTGGGGCGCTTTGGAAAAAATCCCAAGTACGTGTCTTTTCCCAGTTTTCGGATTCCAAGTTCGCCTTTCTCAATGGCAGAATCGAGCAAAATGGTATCATCGGGATTAATGACAAAAAGCAGGTAGGAATATGGCTGGACGATGCTCATCGGCGAAGGAACATCCTGGTTCGTCATTTCCGGTGAAGAAAGTGGTACCTAACTATCCTCTTCCACGTTTAAGGCTCTTTCGATCAACAGGACTAGTTTTTCGGAAGACCTCTGGTCTGCCAAGCGCATCGCCTGAAGGTATTCTCCCTTGTCGAGCTTTAGCTCCGGCACATTACCAAAGAGGCAGGACGCTTGCTCTCTCAGGATTGCGCGACCTATGCGCCCATTTCCGTCAAGAAAAGGATGAATCAGCTCGAACTGGTGATGAAAATGAGCAAGTTCACGACACTTATCGGACCGGGAATATCCTCTAACGTCACCCAGAGACGAATTCCAGCTTTCACACAAGGCCTCCAAGTCAGCAATGATTTGCTCGGGAGGGGTCACAGAAATGGTGATACTAGATATTCCCGCCGTGACTGAGCGGCCTCGAGCGCGGAAAGTGCCGGCAATTTGAACGGCTTTTTTTCGAAGCTCACCGGCCCACGCGTAATCTGCTGGAAACAGTTTTTTGTGCGCCTTCACGATCTGGTCGATCGAAATATGCCCCGATCGGTCCAGAATATCTAATTGCAGGAATTCCGATGAGAGATACGCGTGGGCGTTGGCGATTGCGGTATACTCAATCGCATTCTTGGCGATGGCTTCATCTCCATGCGAAGAGGCGAATAAATGTTTCTCTTCCTCAAATCGGGTTTCCAAGAACTTAAGCTGGTCTACCTTGGGCATACGCCGCGTTTGCTCTAGTAACTCATCAAGGCGGTCCTGGTTAGCTCGCCCTTGTGCTTGAATGCGGGCCATCGCCAAGGCGATTTTCTTCTCGGAGCGCTCATCAGACTTCTTCCCCACGAGATAGTAAATATGGGTGATGAGCCCTCCGAGAAACGCGCCTGCCAGACAATAGAATATGTCTTTGCCGTTTAGCAGTGAATTGTCCGGGGGTTCCGGCATAGCAGGCGTTACGGAGAGGTAAACGGAAGCTGCGACTGCTGCCATCCAAAAGCACGGTACGCCTACGACTATCGCGCAGATGGCAAACTTTCGCATCTATTGAGTACTACTCAGCGGTGCGCCCTGATTCTATAGCCAGGACGCACGCAGTTCGTGGAGGGTGGTGGAGACGGAATTCGAAAATCGTTTTTTAACGGAATGGCATGCTAGCCAATGCAAGATTATCGGTGGCGTCTAGTTTCTGACATTACTTTTTGGACCGCATCCAAAATGAGATGCTGTTGAGTATCGAACCAATCAGGACTCATGTAGGCCGCAAAAGAGACCTCCGTCGTGCTGTCGTTGACAGCTTTGAAATTCAGTAAGTGCCTATACGGCCGGTCATCGCTAGAGATAAAAACCGTTCCGTGTGCTAGCGCATTGCGGAGGTTGCTGATTTCGGTTGCCTTCTCAATTTGGGAACGAGCCGCGCTAACGACACCGTTATATTCGTGAAGCAACTTATCGAAGTATGAGAACTTCGTCAGGCGACATTGTGGAACCAAAGTGCCCACGGATATATTTGAGTAATCGGGGTGAAACGTGCCGTCACGGATCGCACCGTCGTAGGCATCGAAGAATATTCGAAGCTGGGTCTCGAGCGCCTTGATGCATCCCCAGAGAACCCCAAGTTGTTCGTGCCAGTTTTTGGTTTCCATCAGAAGATTCCAACCTCTAACAACGAGCCGCGGGATGCCAAGCCAGAGGTCGCACACAAGCTTCAGTGGCCGACCAAAGCCCTTTTTGGAACAGCCTGTGTTTGTCCAAAATGTGTGCGTTTCGGGGATACCGTTCTCGATCTTGGTAGTCCTATCATAATACACCCCTTAGCAAGCTACGCCGCGGTAATACCCGAGTCCTACCCTACCTTGGTAACGCCACGCCGGCCAGCCGGCGCAATACGCCAAAACCGGCGTGCCTCTGCCTCGGTGTGGTGGGCCATGTTTAGGTAATGCCGCTTAACGACCCATTCGGAGCTTCCCCCTTCGAGGGCTGCATCACTAACTGAGCGGAAGGCAATCACATGCGCAGAGTACCATGTGTGCCGCATGACATCGCGGCCAATGCCAAACTTCCTTCTGACGTGTGCGATGTCCTTATGGCGATTTGGCGGGAGGATAGGGCCCCGAAAAGCCCTTAACCATGCCGCTAGGTTCTCACGGATTTTTACCGGTCTTGGTTGCCTCGTCTTGCTTATATCTGGCGGGATTCGGATCACCTTCCTTTTTAGATCAATGATCTTCGGAAATGCGTCCGGAGCCTTCCCGATCTTCACGAGTTCGCCGTAATCGTCGGTTCGAATGCCTGCGAAGAATGCCAAAGCAAAATACGGCACCAGTTGTCCAGGCACACCTGGATGCCTCTTGCCTGTGCCTGCAAAAGTGGAAATGTATCGCATGATTTCCTCCACCTTCTGAACAGGCAGAACTACGGGGACCTTGTTGAGGTCCACTCGCGGCCGACTGATGGAAGGAATAGGGTTTGAGGTTACCCACATTCTATCAGCATCTAAGCAGTAGAGGAAAAATTGGTTCAGCTCGGAATGCCAATTACAGAATGTTTTTGGGTTGTCCGTTCTCTCAAGGAATCCGATGATCATCGAGCGGTTCAGTTTGTGGACCAGAATGTCGCCACCGTGGTACGTGGAGATAAACGCCTTAAATTGCCCCCAAACGGAGCGACATTGTTTCATCGACCTCGGACGCACATAAAACCTGGAGCTAGCCTTCTCGCGCTCGATCAGAAACGCATCGACCACTTCAGACAGCAATTTGGTTACAGAGGGTTCGCGATAGTTTTCATCGAAAAACTCAGCAGCCCGGCTGAGCGTCGCCCGGCCTCCCAGCTTTGCCATCGCTAGCTCGGCATCGACGATACTTTCACTCGGCAGCCGGCTCACGATCTTGCGGACTTGGAAATCGGAGTTGGCGATCTCCATCTCCTTTTCGTTCATGAAGGCCAATGCTAACTCACGGTTTTTGAATTTCTTACGAATCCTCTCTCCGAACTTTCCCTTACCCTCGACCATGAACGTGCGGTAGGTGTAGCCGCCATCCCTCACGATGATCTCTTTGATTTTGAGTTTGTTCAATGTACCCGTGCCATAAATTGATGGCACGGGTAAGAAGTGACCGGCGCTGTTTCCCTCGTAAAGCACCAATTGGTGAGTCAGGCTCATAACCTGAAGGTCGCTGGTTCAAATCCAGCCCCTGCACCCAATTTAACTAACCTGTTACCAGCAGGTTAGTGTTTTCGGCGAAGCTAGGTTGCCAGTTGACGTGGGCAACCTAGACATGAACCAGTCCCCATTCGTCGTCAGCCGCTTCCAGAACCGGAACGGCTCATTCTCGTGGCGCGTCGATGGCCGCCTCTCTGGCGTCCGGATTCGCCGCAACTTCAAAACCCAGGAAGAGGCCTCCGCCGAGAAGGCGACCCTCGAAATCAAGGCGGCGCAAATCGAGTCCGGCCGCCCGAACCAGATCGTGACCTTTCTCACGCTGGAGCAGGTGCGCGATGCCGAGGCGGCGTTCCGCCGGCTGCAAGCGGCCGGTATCTCGCTTCTTTTCTGCGCCGACTTCACGCTGGCGAATTACTCCAAGCCGGCGGGCGACATGGCGCTCGCCGACGCGGCGAAAGCTTATTACGCCGCCAAGGAGCGCGAGCGCGACCAGCACGCCCTCAGCAACGCCCAGCTCCGGAACATCCGGAAGGAGCTGAAAACGCTCGGGGATGAGTTCAAGGAAGCGAAGCTTGCGGAACTGACGACGCAGCGGCTTGCGGCCTACTGCGAGCGCAGAAACCCTTCGCTCAAGACGGTCAGCCTGCGGCGCGGACTGATCGGCACGTTCTTCAAGTTCGCCTACCAACGCGACTGGATCGCGTCGAACCCGGTCGAGAAAATCCCGCGCTCGCGGACACCCCGGCGGAGCACTTCGCCCGACGCGCTGACGGCGGAGAAGGCGCGCGAATTGATGGCCTTTGTCGAAGGGTTCCGGGACGGCGAACTGGTGCCCTTCTACGCCCTCTGCCTCTTCGCCGGCATCCGGCCGTGCCTTCGCAATGGGGAAATCATCAAGCTCAAGCCCGAGCACATCCGCCTCGACGGGGGCACGATCCTCATTCCGCCGGAAGTCTCCAAGGTGCACGAAAAGCGGATCATCACGATTCAGCCGAATCTCGCCGCCTGGTTGAAGGCCTATCCGCTCGACAAATATCCGCTCGTCCCATCGAAGCATGTCCGCAATCTCCGGGCGCGCATCACCAAGCAGTTCGGGCTTTCGAGCGATGTCCTTCGGCACTCGTTTATTTCGATGTTCGTCGCCAAGTTCCGTTCGCTCGGCGAGGCGGCGATCCAGGCGGGCAATTCCGAGAGCATCATCCGCAAGCATTACCTCGACATCAAGAGTTCGGCCGAGGCGGAGGAATTCTGGAACATCTTGCCGACGCGAAACCGCCTGCCGTGCGAGATTGAAACCCACCCGGCGGCCGACTGCGCCGAGACCGCCGCATAATCCGGCGGCTCCGGAATAACGAGCCGAAGAAAGGCGGCAGCCGACTCAGAGCCGTTGCCGCTGCTTCGGCCCTTCGATCTGATGTTCGTAAACGGCTAAAATTTTCGGCAGCGGCGAGAGTTCTCCGAGACTCACGCGAGCGGGCAACGCGACCGGCAAGTTGAGCCGGTGGTCCAGGTCCAACCGACGAGCCGTCGGCGAAGTCGTCACCCGCAGCGCTTCCATGAAGCGATCCACCGCCTCGCGCTCGGGCACGTGCCCCGACCGGACGGCCAGAACCGTATCCGTGAGATAATGCCGAAGGCAGGGCACGAGGATGCGGACATGACGTTCATCCTGCCGGTCGGCTTGCGCGATGGTCGCCAGATTTTCGAGCTTCGCTTTCAACATGATCTCGGGCGCCGGGACGCGATAAGTGGCCCCCTCTTTCAGAACCAAGGTTTCCGTCCGGCACATGTCCGCCTCGGTTAAGCCGGTAACGGATCGCATGACATGCACGAACAATTGCACGTTGCCTCTTTCCAAGACGATGCGGCCGAGCACCGCAGACCGGGGCTCCGGGTTTCTGTCGAAACGCCAGCCCGCCGCCGTCGCAACCGCCTGAGCCATCTCCGGGTCTTTCAGATAAATATCCCCGTCCTTGGAGATGAAGGGCTCGAATTCCCGCAGCTCGCGGTCGCCGCGAGCGGAATAGTACGTGGCCCACAGATTCACCGCATGGCCGCCGATGATCGGCACACCCTGCCGGAATATTGGGTCAAATTCCGCCGGTGTCGTCGCGTCAGACACGAAGGCGGGGCTCGAAAACCAGCCTGGCATTCGCCATCTGTTCGTAGGTGACCGGAGAATTTTCCCGCTGGACCTGGGCCGCAGTCACGACCCCGGCCTCGATCCGGGCGGCATCCCACAGGCGAAGGAGGGACTTGTGGAAATAGACCGTATCGTCGGAAACCTGTGGCGATAGATGCTTCATTTCCGACTCTATCGCCGGGATTCGCTCACGGGCGGGAAGACGCAGCAACTCCTCAATCCGCATCCGATACGGATTGGTGGGCGCATTTGCCGCCTCTTCGCGTAGCCTATTTTGCAACCGAGTCACGACCTCACTGTAAGTCGCCGGGAGCCGATAGCAAGATTCCGAATGGAAGCTGCGGCTGCGGCCCGGTTGTGCCCGGGGGAGGGCAATCAAAGCCAGAGCCGCCGTTGACGTGCAGGCAAGGGCATGGAAACACCCTCATCTCCCGTTCTTGAAAGTCAGCTCACCGACATCATCGGCCTTCGCCAATGCGGGATATTTCCCGCCGGCAAGGAGCCGTCGATCCGAACGCTCCGCTCGTGGACCAAGCTCCGGCGCATCCCCTATCACAAAGTCGGCCACTTCGTTCTTTTCGACCCAGCCGAGGTCGCCTTGCATATCCGCACGAAGCTGAAGGTTCCCGCCCGAGGCTGACGCCGGCTTTTTCGCATCATTCACGCCGCGCCCGGTTTTTTGCCGGCGCGGCGTTTGCTTTTCAAAGGCCCAGGGAGGGGCCACGGTCGATGTTGGTCGAATGGCCGATATGATGGTCCCACCCCTGGTGCGGCGTTTGCGCCCATTTGGCTTCGAGGCTGACATTCTTTCGGCGCCACATGCGCTCGGCGACTTCGCGCACGGCCTTCGGGAGCATCGTGGCCCGGCCGCCAAGGGCCTTGGCCCAGGCGAGGGTCCGGTCGAGAGCGGTTTTGGCAAGCGAATGCTCCGCGCCGAGGAAATCCAGGGCGGCCTCCCGATTTCCGTTCGGCAGCCGGTCGAGCAAGGCAGCCTTGTCGGGCGTATGGACGACGCAGGACGCTCGGCCGCGCGAGCACGCAACGTAGGCAGCCTTGGCGGTCAGACGCTCGGCCACGACAACGACGTGCTCGACCGTCTTGCTTTGCGAAGCATGGCTCGTCACCGCGAAGCCGTGGGAAAATTCCCCGAACCGGCCGGTGTCGATCCTGCGGCCATCGGCCGTCTCGATCATGCCAGCCTTGACGCCGGCCACCGTCACGACTTCCCCGTTGAGAACGCCCGAGCCCCGGTCGTTGGCTCGGATGAGCAGCCGGTCGCCGGCCGCGACTTCCAATTCCCTCGTCCGGGCGACGGAAAAGGCGCCGCTACGAAGCGGCAGCCGTCGTTCAGCGCCGGGACCCGCGACGAACACGCTGCCGTCCGCGATCCGGCTCACTTCGGACCTTTCCCCGGCCTTGAAGCCCTTCGCCGGCTGGTTGAACGTGACGATCATGCCCGGCTCGTAATTCCGAGCGTTCCGGGTTTGAACCGCAGTCCATTTCAAGGGCTCATGGGCTGCGATTGTCTCGCCGGGGCCGAGAACGCCCTTGGCCTTGAGCCGAGCCCGCAGCTCGCCGGTAAAGGCTTCATGCTCGGCCCAGGTGGGCGTTACCGCCAGGACTTGGCCCGGGCTGCGCCCATCGCCTGATAGGCGCATAAAATCGTCCACAGCGCCGCGCAGGTAGCCTGCGCGCCCTTCCTTGACCCAGCCCAGGTCATCGAGCCGTTCGAGCCCCACACGGGCCGCGCCGCCCGCCAAACAGCGCACGGCGGCCCGATAGGCTTTGTTCTCCTGCCGGCGGATCGCCGTCAGTTGGACCCGGTGCAGCTTGGAATGGCTTTCCAACACCCGGAGGAAGTCCCCGGCTTCGACGGCGGTATGCTGCCGGCTGTCGCCCAAGAAAAGGACCCTGGCCTCGTGCTGCTCGGCTATGGCGAGCAGTTCCGCGCCCTGGCGGTTGGAGGTCAGCCCGGCCTCATCGCAGATGATGACTGCGCCCCGCAGGTTTTCCTGTTCATGGTTGAGGCTGCCGCTCAGAAAGGCGCTCAGGGTGGTCGCAGCAAGGCCGTCCTTGCGGAGCGTATCGGCGGCCGAACTGGTCGGCGCGCAGCAAAAGACGGAGACGCCCGCGTTCGCCAGTTCCCCGTAGATTTCCCGGAGAACGGTGGATTTCCCGACGCCGGCCGCGCCCCGCAGGCAAACCACCTGATCCTGCGAGACCAGGACCGCCTCGGCCGCGTGCCGCTGCTCGGCGCTCAAGCGGGGCGATAGCTGGACGTTCTCCCCGCCCAACGGTTCGCATTGCCCGCGTGTCCGGTCCACGAAATCGACCGCCCACTTTTCCAAGGCAAGGCCCTCGACCGTTGCGAACTTCTGATGCACCCACGGCTCATCCGTCAGCCCCACAAGGCCGGTTTCGTTGGCCTTGGCGTGCAGCCGCCGCAATTCGATCTCGCCCAGGTTTTGGTTCAACGCTTCGGCCAGGATGGCATGGCCGGGGACGACCGATTGCCGTTCGTACAAATGGGAGATCGAAGCGGCGAGGCTTTGGGTTTCGCGGCCCGGCGCCGGCACGCGCTGGCCGGCTTGGGCGCTGGCCTGGGTCCTGACGGCCTCAAGATGCGCCAATTCGACCGAAGAAAGCTGGGACCGCTGGGCGGCCAAAACCTCGGGGGTGGTGACTTCGGCGAGCTTGGCGTTGCGCGTCTCTGTTGTGATCGTATGAATCTCCGCTGGCGTCGGCTCCCGGCCATATTCCGCGCGGAATTCCGCGATCCCGGCCTCGACTTCGGCCCGGCGCTTGGAAAACCGCTCCCGAATGTCGGCGGAAACGCCCGCGATCTCGAAACCCGTCACCGCACCCTTCTGGTCGCGGATGTGCTCGATGTCATAGCCCAAGGCCAGGCACGACCGCGCCATCTCGTTTTGATAGACCTTCCCGGCATACCGGATCGCCGAAACCATCTCGAACTCGGTCAGCGCCAGCCAGGACTTGGTCCCCAAGTCCCAGGTCGCGTTCGCGGTCACAAAATGAGTGTGCACCTGCGGATCGAGCGCCCGCGATGCCGTATGCCGGAAGGCCCCCGCGACCACGTTGGAGGTCCGCTGGTTCGCCCGCCCGGCATAGGTGTTCGCCTGCCGGGCCGCGAACCGCTCCAATTCGCCAAAGGCGAGCGCGGCGGCCGCATCATGCGCGGCCAGGAGGCCGGTGTCGCCCATCGTGACCGCCATGATCGAAACCGACTTTTGGGCGCTGCACTGGAAGTCGAAAAACCTCACCCGGCCCTCTCCGTCCCTCGGGGTCAGTTTTTCTGAGGAACCCGGGCGGCGGTTCTTTCTCAGCGCCTCAAACGCCGGATCGCCCGCCGCAATTTCGCCGCGAAGGCCCAAGTGCTCGGCACCCCTGCCGACCCATTGGCCGATCACCGTCTCCTTTTCAGAGTAATAGTCATTCGCCGTCAGATGCCGGCTCAAATACGTCCCTCCGTCCTTGATCTTTGCCATCGTGAACATGCGTGAATCCTCCTACGCGGAGTTCGCCGTCAAGCCGCAGTCTGCGGTTTCGCTGAGCGTGGTGCTTTTTTCTTACGTCCTGATTTTTCGTAGCTCCATTTTTTTGATTCGAGACGCAATATGTCTAACGCCGCTTGCGCGGCGCCGAACAAACCCGAACAAAGCCGAACGCTGTTCGGGTAAATTCGGGTCCATTCGGCCCGCGCGGCAAAAGGGCGCCGAACATGCCCGAATATCCGCCGAATAAGTCCGAACAAAGCCGAACGGTTGACGCATCCACCGGGATATGAACCTCGATGACCAGATCGCTAATTTCCTCGCCGACGCCGATGCCCGGCCCACGCGCAGCAAGCTTGAACCCTACGCGGATTTGATCCGCGAGCTGCGCCAGCGGCGCTGGACGTTCAGGAAGATCGCTGACGCCCTGCGCGAGCGGTTCGCCATTACGGCGAGCCCAAGCACGATCCACGACTTCACCAGAGTCCGCGCCCGCCGGCCAGGCGTCAGGATGTCCGACGCCCAGCCTGAGCCTATGTCGGCCCCGCCGAGTCCGCCGGCACCATCCAAGCGGCGCTTCCACCTGGGAATGTAAGCCGTCCGCGCTCATTGTGGCTTGCTAAAGTCGATTGCCAGGCCGGTGGCGGTATTGTGCTCGTCATATTTGGGAGTCGTGCCGGTCATCGACGGTCCCGTGATCGTAAAGCGCGAGCCGGATTCCGAGGTTTGGATTCTCATATGGATTCCGGCGTCCCCCGCGGCATCGCAAAACGCCTTATTCTGCTGGCCCTCGTGGTAACGATCCCAAAAAAGCCACACCGGAAGGGTCATGCCGCATGCGAAGGCGAAAAACACTAAGATAACGACCAGACCGGTGCTAACTCCCGTGTCGATTTTCGTCGCCGCCACTCTCAACCGTTCCAGGAGATCATTCTGGCGCCCGATACCGATGTTGATTTCCCGCACAGGGAGTGAGTTTACCAGACGTTCCGTTTCGGCGGTGACGACCTTCTTGAATAATTCCCTGCGGTACACCTCCAACTCCACGATGCGGCCGGACATATCCTCCATCTCGCGAACTACCTTGGCGCCGGCCTCCGTCATTTCCTTCGGAATCCTCTTCGCGTAGGCGCCATTGGCTTCCAGCACAGTCAGCAACTTGCTCAGGTAGCTGTCGTCGCCCGTTTCCGAAATCTCGTAAAACGCACAGCGCGCGGCCTCCCGCTTTTCCGGCGGGAGGGCCTCGATGCACTGCTCCAGATAGGACTTGTTGTCGCCGGGCATCATAGGTTGCTCCGGTTGATCTTTGCGCCCCGCCGAACGGCGATGCTCGCGGCCGGCGGCGGCACTTGCGAAGAATCGAAGCCGGCCGCCAGTTCCGTAGGGAGCAGTTTTTCGGCGAGCCGGTCGAATTTCTTAAAAAGGCCCTTTAGCCAATCCTCGATCACCATCCGCACCAGGGAATCGAGGGGAAGTTCAAGATTCATGACGGCCTCGGCGTGACACACCCCGCGCCCAAGATCGGCTTCGAGGGCCGCCAGATGATTGCGGGCAATCGACAATAGTGCCGGAAATTCCAGCACCTCGGCGCCCAGCGCTTGAAGCTCCCCTTCAAGCTCTGAACCGTCGAACATCCGTGTTCGCGGGGCGCGGGCTTGGTTCTTTACGACGACATAATCCACCGTGCCGCCCAGCCGGCTTACCGTCTGGTCTATGTCCGTCATGACTTCCAGATCGTCCGCCGGGAAGAGGAGGACCGTGATCCGACCGTCCGCTTCGGCGAAAGTCTCAGGAAACCGGATCATCTCAAAACCCCGGATCAGGATTTCTCTCAGGTGCGCCCTCGGATCAATGACGGTGACGGGCAGGCCCGCGCACCCTCGAAGGAGCTTGATAAGGTCGCCTTCTGGTTCGTCGCCCAGCGGGGCGAGCGCGACATTTTCCGGGAAAAGCCGTGCAAAATTGCGGTGGTCGGGATCGAGGTCGAAGCCGTGCCATTCGATGCCGCCCTGTTCGAGCCAGCCGGCGATGACGCCCAGGATCGTGCTTTTGCCCACGTTCCCCCGGGCTTGCATGGGAACGATGAGACGATGATGGATGGATTTCATGGGATTTGGTTGCAAGGCGATGCGCCTCGTTTCCCTTCTCCCCGCGTCAACTAGCCTTCGCCAAACGCTCCCGGCGCTCCGCACGAGCGTTCAATTCGGCGAGAAAATCGACGACGGGTTGCATCTCCGAAAGGGCCAATTCGCACGTCGCCGGAGACCATTCCCGCCAGACCTCGGGGTGATTTTTGACGAAACGGCCCACCGCACGCAGTTCCCTCAAGAGGGCGAAGGGTGTCGCCGCTCCGGCCGGCGCCGGACCTCCGTCGGGCTTTGTCGGCCCTGCGCGGTACTGCCGGATGCATTTCCTTAGCTGAACGACCGAAAGGTTCTCCCGGGCGGCGGTATCCAGCCATGTTTTGATTTCGGCCGACGTTTTGAACGCTTTGCCCACCTCGCAATGATGCGACCAGGACAAAGTGTTGTGACGACACAACAGAGGGATTCGGGAACAGACGAGCTTGGCCGACCTCAGCGTGCCGGGATCGAAGCCCGCTGCCTTCGCGTATTCCGTGATTTGCCCGCGATACTTTCCGCCGCCAAAAGCAAGCAAATCGCCAAGCCAGGCCGTCAGCGTGTCCCGCCTGCGGCTCGCATGGCCGGCCATCTGGACTACGTTAGCGACCAGTCGGGACCAGTTCTCAAGGCTCAGGCCAGGCTTGAGGGATAAACCAAGCCGCGAAGCCGTTTCGATGTACTCCTGAGGTAGCGCGGCCAGCAGCTCGACGGGCGCGGCAGCCGCCTCCGGCCCCGATTTAAGGGCCACCGAGGTTCCGGCATCCGCCGGTGAAAAAGGCAGAATGGTCTCAGGCGGCATCGTTTCTTCGATTGACGAGCCGGTGTTCAGCCCGGATCGCCTCGTCCCTTTGCGAAGGCAGAAGCGGCAGATCGAGCCGCTTTCTCATTTCTTCCGCTTTCCGGCGGAACCATTCGTGGGTGCAGCCGTGCTTGCACCCGTAGTCCCGGAGGCTGGCCGGCCCAAATTCGGCGATGCCCGTAACATGGATGAAAACATCAACCGCAAAATCGCGATTCTTTTCCCCGGCGAATTCATAGGCGATGTCGCGGGCGATCCGAAGCTTGTCGGCCTCACTGTCTCCATTATCCGTGCCCAGCAGTTTCCGCAGATCGTCGAGCAAGCCGAATTTAATCGCGTCACGCAGCATGTCCGCAGCGGAATCGAGCCCGGAAAAATCCGGTTCCACTCTGCCCACAGGGGCACAGTCGGAGAATTGGTCGGAGTTGGAAGTAGGTTTCTCCATCACTTAGACTATAGCCAGGCATGTTAACGAACCGGGGGTGCGTTTAATAAGGGGACGACCGGGGGCTATTTTCTCCCATTTTCGGGCATGAAGGCTGCTCGCATTCAATGGATTGCAGGACTTCAGAGCGGGACCGCTCGAATCCAGCGGCATATCCGATGGCCGCAGCGGTACCAAAATCGAAATGGTCCGGCATGCCGGACCGTTCGAGGCCGGGGGAAAAATGAAGATTGGAATTTGGTTTTGCCATGTGCGCCCGTTTTTCTGGCGACGAGGATAACCCATCAACCCATAACCAAATAGGGCCTTCGTGGATGCTTCACGTTGTCCTATTTAATCGCATAAAATGGCATAATTGATGCTGCCCGCGCTTCAGGCCTGGGAAGAGGGACCGGCGCAGATTTACCTCTAATGACGCGCGGCAGGATCTTCATGCCGTTTCGCGCCGATGGTCGCATAATTCGCCATTGGCGGATAGAGAGGACGGATCGACGGACAGATTTGTCCCAATCCGCCGTTCGTGGCGGCGCACTGAATTACAGCCCTGGAGAAATCCGGCCGGCCCAGGAGAAGGGCCGACTTTCCCTTCACCCTAGCCGAGGCGTGGGCCGGTGTCTTGGAAGAATTACATCCGGATCGCAAAGTGAATCTGCCGTCGCCAGCGCCGGCTCAGTCGGGTGCTGGAAAAGGGGACGAATCGGGACAAAATCGAACTCTAAGGATTCTTTGTGCGGAGGATCACGAGTTAATCTCCGAGTTGTTGAAAAAAGCGCTCTCGGATGTGGGACACGACGTCGAATGCGTTTTCGATGCGCAAGTCGCCTGGGAGCGCGTTTCCGCCAATCCGTGGGCTTTCGATGTTCTGATCACCGAGCACCAGATGCCGCGCTTGAGCGGCTTGGGCTTGGTCCAAAAACTTCGGGAGACTGCTTTTGCCGGCCGGATAGTCGTCGAGAGCGGCAACCTGACTCCGGAGCTTGAGGAATCGTTCCGGGGTCTGCGGGTTGACCGGATTGTCCGAAAGACGCCCCTCCCGAAGTTAATAACCGAAATTATCACCGAATTCGTGTGACCGAATTGTCGCGATGCTTGCAAAACCGTTTATTAAAGATAAATTACCCTCGAAGATCGCAATG
>Ga0302326_10010551_pt1 | contig 20021 bp, 21 predicted proteins | sample Palsa_T0_3_FD_202264 | JGI IMG/M metagenome (GOLD analysis project Ga0302326, IMG submission 202264) | Peat permafrost microbial communities from Stordalen Mire near Abisko, Sweden - Palsa_T0_3 | ecosystem: Environmental > Terrestrial > Soil > Palsa > Peat permafrost | place: Sweden: Abisko...
GAGAGCCCACAGCTGACGTTCGATACGCCCTCGGAATGCTTCATCCCACAGGTCGGCACCGAGTTGAGTCGTCCATCCGTCCTTGTCCAACCTGATGGCGTCGATCTTGGGAGCGAGGTGACGAGCGAGCGTCGACTTGCCCGAGGCTGGAAGTCCACAGATCAGCACCAGCCGCGTCGATGACTTCGCCATGCCCGATTTCTAACAGCTGCCCCAAGGTCGGCAGCCACGCGTGTCATGAGGAGTTGGGTGCGACCTGGAGGGCTCGCCACGCCTGGTAGCCGCCCTCGAGGTCGGTGACGTCGGTCAAACCGAGGTCGAGGAGCCCGGCGGCGGCCAGGCTGCTCGCGTAGCCCTCGTCGCACACGATCACCACGCGGCGGTGGGGATCGTCCATCTGCTCGAGTCGGTGAGGGCAGGTGGGGTCGAGCCGCCACTCGAGCACGTTGCGTTCGATCACGACGGCTCCAGCCAGGGCGCCGTCCCGTTCGCGCAGGGAGGCGGGCCGGGTGTCGACCACCAGCGCGCCGGCGGCCACTGCCGCGTCCAACTGGTCGGCCGCCAGGCGAGGTGCGATCCGCTCCCGGGCAGCGGCGAGGACCTCGTTGATCCCTGGCAACTCAAGCGCCTCGCGCCGGATGCAGGACGCGCGTTGTCGCGGCGGCCTCCGGCGCGTCGTCGACCGAGAGACGGTCCAACAGCCGCCGTGCATCATCGTCGTAGAACCCCATCGAAGTGAGGGGCGGGGAGTAGGCGTGGACGCTGATCGCCAGCTCCGGCCCCATCGACAAGACGTCGTGGACAATGCCGGTCGGGACAGTGACGAGTTGCCCGACGCCGACCTGGCGGTCGTGGCGGAGCGCGGCGCGCCAGCGACGTTCGGTGAGCTCGCCGGTCACCACGGTGAAGGCACCGGCCGAAGGACCGTGGTCGTGCGGCGTGACGTTGGTGCCGGCCGGCCAGCGCAGCAGCCAGGCGTCGTACTCGGGGGTGGCGAGCAGGCGCAGGCCGGTCCTGGCCGTGGGGTGGACGTCGAGGCGGGGGACCCAGTTGGACGCCGTCCGCGCCAACCCGAGCGCGATGTCGCACAAGGCGTGGACGGACAGCTGGTCGGGCCAGGGCTTCGTGAATGGGGCGATCAGAGGTGGAGTGGACAGCCGGACCGACGGCATGGTTTCCAGCGTCGGCAACATGTCCTCAGGATACTCCCTAAAGCTGATCTAACAAGTCAGGATTAGAGTCGCTGATGGATTGCGCGACGATCGCAAGCGTGTCACACATCCGGATTCGTGTCGCTATTCTCGCGCTGTGTCTCAAACTGAAGTACGTGTCGGGGCCCATGGGCGAGTCGTCATACCTTCGGAGATCAGACGCGCTCTAGGGATGGCCGAAGGGTCCACGCTCATCGCCACCGTTGAGGACGGGCGCGTCGTGCTCGAGGATCGTCGCGCTGCAGCCAGACGACTACGGGGGTCATGGAAGCGGCTCGTAGAGGCGGACGATGATCTGGTCCAAGGCTTGCTGGAGATTCGCGCAGCCGAGGTAGCTCTCGACGACGCAGAGGCGGCAAAAGACAGCCGTCGCGCTCAACGAGCGCATGATGTGATCGCCCGCTCAACCGCCCGCCAGCGCGGCCGCCATGGCTGACGTCCTCGACGCCTCGGCTCTGTTGGCTTACTTCTTGGACGAAGCAGGGGCCGAGAGGGTTGAGGACTCGATGGCCGATGGTGCGGTCATCTCGACCATCAACCTGGCTGAGGTGTTCTCCAGACTCGCTGATGCGCGCCCGGACCTGGCGGCACTCTTCACGGGTATTGACCCCGGCGCGGAGGCCGAGGCTGATCCCCACATTCAGTCAAGCCTTGGCCGCGGAGCACCCGTGCTGCCAGGCACGCTGACGGTCGAACCGTTCACGCTGTCGGACGCCATGGCGTGTGCTGCTCTTCGCCCCAGGACCAAAGCCCGTGGCCTCTCATTGGGGGACCGAGCTTGTCTCGCACTTGGGCGTCGGCTCAACGCCAAGGTGCTGACGGCGGACCGCAACTGGCTTGAGCTCGACCTCAACGACCTTGGGATCCATGTCGAGTTGATCCGCAGCTGAGGGTAGGTCTTCGCAACAATCCGCCCTCTCGACGAGGCCCGGTGGGCTCGTCACCAGGGGAGCACGCCGTCGTTCTCGTGGAATGTGCCGGTAGGACCGTCCCGGCCGATGGTGGCCATGCGGACGATGACTTCCGCACCCTCGGCGATCGGCTGCCCCGCTCCGCTGAAGGGAGTGAGGTCGGTGGCGGTGAAGCCGGGCTCGACGGCGTTGAACTTGATGTCGGGCCGGGCCTTGGCGTACTGGACGGTGAGCATCGAGACGGCGGCCTTACTGGCCCCGTACATGACGGCCGGGTAGTGGAACTGCCGCCGCTCGGGATTGGTGACCGCCCAAAACGAGCCGAGCGCGCTCGAGACGTTGACCACGACCGGATTGTCGGATCTCTCCAGCAGGGGCAGTGCGGCCTGGGTGACGCGGATGACGCCGATCACGTTGGTGTCGAACAGTCTCAGCGCCTCTGCTCCGTCGACGTCGGCGATGCTGCTGATGCCGGCGTTGTTGACGAGGACGTCGAGGTGGCCCTCGCGCTCGGCGATCACAGCAAGGGCAGCGGCCACCGACGCCTCATCGGTCACGTCGAGCTGCACGAACTGCCCGCCCAGCTCGGCCGCCGCCGCCTTCCCCCGATCGGAGCTACGGGCGCCGATGTAGGCGGTGTGCCCCTGCTCGATCAATCGGCGAGCGGTTTCGTAGCCGAGTCCCTTGTTGGCTCCGGTAATGAGCGTCACCGTCATGTCTGGCACTCCTACGTCGTTGACGATCTCAGGCTAGGGCCGCTCGATCATCCTCCGAGAGGACTCGGACTGCTGGTGTAGACGAAGCATGCACAGCTCGCCTTGTAGCCAACGGTGGCGAACAGCGTGGGTCCCTCGCGGTGGTCCGCCGAATACGACGTCGCACCTTCGATGGAGACCGGGCTTTGGTAGGAGCCGCCGAGGCCATCGAATGCGGACATCAAGGCCTCAGGTGCGCTCTGCCCCCCGGACTTCGCCAACGCCGCGGCCAGCACGAAGAAGGAGTCACAGATCACGTCGTCGGACCAGTCTGCGCTGCGGCTCACGCCTCCGTCGCCCGCCCACATCGCGCGGCAGCGTCGGGTGGCGGCGCTCGATTCTGTGGTGGCGGTCACGTCGAAGTCGGGTTCCCAGCCGACGCCTTCGACGCGGGACTCGGCCGCGGCGCTGAACTCCATGCCGTTGACCCCTGGACTGGCGGTGGACGTGAGCGCGTACGAGGGCGTGTAGTCCTGAGTGGCCGCCTGATTTTGGAATGCGAAGGCGGCCACACCCTCGAAGCCGCTGACAAACATCACTCGATCCACGCCGGCCGTCTCGAACGGCAACACTTCCGCCCCCACCTGTCCGATGAAGGCCCCGGTGTCAGCGAACCCTGTGAAGCAGTCGACGTCGCGACGGTCGACGGACAGACCATCCTGGGCGAACAGTGGTGCGAGTGTCGCGGTGTAGGCGCGCTCGTTGTACGGGCAGTCCTCGACGACCACACCGATCTTGGTCTGGCGAGACAGGAAGCCGCTGCGGTCCAGTCCGCGGATCAGGGCCCCGTAGCGTTGATTCACCGATGGCGCGATCGGCGAGATCATCATCGGATACTTGGCAAGGTCGCTGGCGTCCGTCCCCCCGGAGAGAAGCTCGATGTCCGGCACGTGGGCGTCCGCCAGGCAGGTCTCGTAGCTTTCGGAGTAGTAGTTCGTCAGGAACGAGATCGTCACCGCGACGTGGTGATCTTGGGTGAAGTCGGCGCATGCAGCCTGGACCTCCGACTCATAGTCAACGCTCTCCGGATTGAAGAAGTCCTCCACCGCGGAGATGTGCCTGCCGTCGATGCCCCCTTGCGCGTTGAGGTAGTTGACGAAGTACGTCAGCTCGTCCTGTGGCGAGAGACTCGGAGCGGTGCCGCCGATCGCGGCGGCCGCGGCGGCCGGCGATGTCGGTCCCAAGATCCCGACCTCGATGGGAGTCGTGATCGGTCGGGTAAGGGTCGCACCAAGCGCGCCGCCCGTTGCCGACCCGACCGGATTGGCCTGGGCGGTCCCGGGCTGACCGCTGGCACTCGATTGCCCGCCCTCGGCGCTCGATCCCGTCGGCGCGATCCCCGTCGGCCCGGTCCCGGTGGGCCCGGTCCCGGTGCCGGTCGACGACGAACCCAACTCGCCGCCGGCGGACAGCTCGCCGTTGCTGCTGACGGTGGAAGACGCGCGCGCGCCGGGGACGGTGGTCCCGCACGCACTGATCGTCATAGCCAACGCCATGGCGGGCACGCCGACACGCATCCATCTCCGCGACATCCCCAGACCCCCGAGGCTCCCTGCAACCACCGTCGCCCCGACCGTAACGCAGTTGACCCCCTCCGGTGAGACGCCGGACCGGCGGTGACCTACCTCTCTACGCTGACCCCTACTGACAAGGAGGCAGCGACGGATGTCGTCCATCGAGGGAGAGCTCGTCACCGAGATGTTGGAGTACGACGGTGGCCGACTGGTCACTGCGTACGTCCCACCGGCTCCGCCCGAGGCCGTCGTCTTCGCCGGAGACGGCCAGCTGATCTCCGAATGGGGAGGAGTCCTGGAGGCGGCCGACGTACCGCCCGCCATGATCATCGGTGTACACCGACTCAGCGATGAGACGCTGCGGCTCCATGAGTACTCACCGGCCTTTGACCCACAACGGTTCGCGGCTCACGAGAAGTTCTTCGTCGAGGACGTCCGACCATGGGCACGGTCGCGCTTCGGAGTCGCGCTACCCGCGCAACGCACCGCGGTGTGCGGTGTCTCGGCGAGTGGAGAGCTCGCGCTGGCCATCGGCCTTCGGCATCCGGACATCTACGGTGCGGTGTTCTGCGCCTCGCCCGGCGGGGGCTACCGACCACCCGACGTGATGCCGACCCCGCTTCCGCGCGCCTACCTCGTCGCTGGCACGGAGGAGCCGTTTTTCCGCGACAACGCGACCCGATGGGCGACGGCATTGGTCGACGCCGGCGCAGACGTCGTCATGACCGAGCGGGTCGGATCGCACGGCGACCCCTTCTGGCAGGAGGAGTTTCCCCTGATGGTGGCGTGGGCCTTCGGACAATGAAACCTGGTGGCGGCCACAGCTGGCAGTACGTTCGGCGCCGTGTCGATGACCCAACTCGTCGCCGAGGTGGCATTTCTGCTGATCGTGTTCGCCGGTGTGTGGCTTGTGGCCGCTCAGATTCCGGCGCTCAAGATCGCCACGCATTGGGGCACTTCGGCTGACCGGCGCGTGGTGCCGACATACTCGCGGTGTGCAGTTCAGCCCTGAGCTCCGTGATCGAGTAGCGGACGGGACCATCACGGTTTCCTACCGTCTGTGGTCGAGACCGAAGGTCAAGGTCGAAGGTCTCTACCGGAGTGGCGCGGTGATGATCGAGATCGACGAGCTCGACCTGCTGCCCTTCTCGTCGATCACCGAGGAGGACCTGGCGCAGACGGGAGAGCCCGACATCGAAAGTCTCCGCCGACGCGCTGCACACGCCGGGCCGATCCACGATGACACCCTCGTCTACCGCGTGGAGTTCCATGTCGCGAGATGACATGGCGGTCCGCGCCGGCAGGGTGCGTCAAGCGCTCGCAGGAGATGAAGCGGCTCCGGGCTAGCCTCTGGCCATCGACGAGATCGTGGTCCGTCTGATGACGCTCAACATCTGGAACCTCTCCGGGCCGTGGCGCCAACGCCGGGAGGAGATCGTCGCCTGGCTGCGACTGGTCCGGCCCGACGTGGTCTGCCTGCAGGAAGTAGTGGAGTCGCCTGACGGGCGAAACCAGGCCCGCCGGCTCGCTGACGCGGCGGGGCTCGGACACGAGGTTGCCTTTGGCGCCGGATCGGTCATCAACGGACAATCCGTCGGCAACGCCATCCTCAGCCGATGGCCGATCGACCACATCGGGACGCACCCGCTGCCCCCGTCCGGTTTCCCCGATGACATAGGCAGGATCGTCGTACACGCGCGCACCGCAGGGTTGGACGTCTTCTGCACCCACCTGGCGTGGCGACTCGACGACGGGGCGGTGCGTGAGCTCCAGGCTCGTGACCTGGCCGCGTGGATCGCCGACGTGGCCGACCCGGCAGCTGCCGTCCCGCCCATACTGGCCGGCGACCTCAACGCCGACCCCGACTCCGCCGAGGTCCGCTACCTCACCGGTCTCACGTCGTTGGCCGATGAAAGCGTCTACTTCCACGACGCCTGGCGCGTGGCCGGCGGAGGGGGAGCCGGCTACACGTGGGACAACCGCAACCAGTTTGCCGCCGCCGACCGGGAGCCGGACCGGCGCATCGACTACATCCTCGTGGGGTGGAGGCCGCACTGCGGAGTTGGGGTCAGCACGGCTCGAGTTGTCTGCGACCGGCCCCTCACCGGCACCCACGCGAGTGATCACTTCGGGCTGATGGCCGAGATCCACGCGCCGGCGCCAAAGAGCGCGGCCTAATTCTCTGGCTGGGACGTTCGTCTCCGGCTACGAAGACGGGGTGCGCAAGGAAGACATCACAGTCGAGGTGGTCTCTTGCCTCATCGCGCAGCAGTTCCCGCACCTTGCTCGTCTCGAGGTCCGCCCCGTGGCTCTCGACGGATGGGACAACACGACGTTCCGGCTCGGCGACGAGCTGTCGGTGCGGCTGCCGAGCCACGAGATGTACGTCGCTCAGATCGACAAGGAGCACCTGTGGCTCCCCGTATTGGCCCCACAACTGCCCCTCCCGATCCCGCGTCCCGTTGCGAAAGGCAAACCCGGATGCGGGTTTCCGGCGGCGTGGTCGATCTACGGGTGGCTGCCCGGTGAGCCGGCAGCGATCGTCGGCGTGCAGGACCACCAACGTCTGGCGACCGACCTCGCCGGATTCCTTGCTGCGCTCTACGCGGCGGATGCCGACGGTGGACCCCCGCCCGGCCCGCACAGTTTCAGTCGCGGTGGTTCGGTTGCCGACAAGGACGAGCAGACCCGCTCGACCATCGACCTACTGGTCGACGACATCGACGCTCCTGGCGCCATCGAGGTCTGGGAGGCGGCGCTGGCCGAGGAATGGGTCAGACCGGGCGTCTGGGTCCACGGCGACGTGACGGGCTCCAACCTTCTGCTCGAAGACGACCGGCTGTCCGGCGTCATCGATTTCGGCTGCTCCGCGGTTGGTGACCCCGCGTGTGATCTCACCCCTGCGTGGACCCTGTTTGAGGGAGCGAGTCGGGAGCGGTTCACGACGTTGCTCCCCTTCGACTCCGGCACGTGGGCTCGCGCCCGGGGGTGGGCTCTTTGGAAGGCGCTCATCAGCGTCCCTGGGCGACCCGCCGACGACCCCGGCCGCGCCGGCACCCGATTCGGCTGGAGATGGGACGCCCACGGTGTGATCGATCAGGTGATCGCCGACCACCGCGACACGCACTGACCCGACCAGATGCGGCGGGGAGGATTCTGCTCTCGACGGCGCGGCCGGCGAGACCTACGGTTGCGCCATGGCGACTGTGCGGAGCGGCGAGGCAAATGTGTGGTGGGAGTCGGCCGGAGAGGGCACCCCGGTCTTGCTCATCAATGGGCTGGGCTCGCCATCGTCGGTGTGGTTCAGGCTGGTGCCGCTGCTGTCGCCCCACCACCGCGTGCTGACGTTCGACAACCTGGGGACGGGCCGGACGGGCGTACCTCCCGGCCCCTACACCATCGCCATGTTGGCTGACGCCGCTGCCGCGGTGATCCGGGCCTCAGGCGAGCCGGCCGTACACGTCCTGGGCATCTCGCTCGGTGGCCTCATTGCCCAGCAACTCGCGCTCGAGTACCCCCAACTCGTCGTCAGCCTCACCTTGGTGTCGACCCACGCCGGCATGGGTCATGCCACAGGCGACCCCGAGGCTTCCGCAGCGATCGCGTCAGCCGGTTCGCTTGCCGGTGACGCCCGCTATGAGTTCCTCGCCCAATTTGCTCACGCGCCCACCACCCCGGCGGCCCGCATCGCCGAGGACTCCGCGGTGCGTGCCCAGCTTCCGACCTCTGAGGAGGGCTACCAAAACCAATTGCTGGCGGCGAGGGGTTTTGATCGGATCGATGAGCTCCAACGACTCACCCTTCCGACCTTCGTGCTCCACGGCGCGGTCGACCGCATGATCTCGGTCGAGAGTGGCCGCAAGCTCGCTGATCACATTCCCGGCGCCCGCCTGACAGTGTTGCCCGACTGTGGTCACCAGCTCTTCACCGATCAGCCCGCGGCCGGCGCCGAGGCCGTCCTCGACTTCCTCGCGCTCGTCAACGCCCAGACCCAGCCGGCCTGAGACCTCGCCTCCCTGATGAGCGGCACATCGTTTGACTCTGCCCTGCGGCGACTCGCCGACGAGGATCCCCACGGCCCGGCGGTGACGTGCGGCGACGTGACCCTGAGCCGAAGTGAGCTCGTCGCTCGGTACCAACGACTGGCGGCCCTGCTGGCCCAACGAGGTGTGAAGGCGGGGTCCACCGTCACCATCGGCTTGCCAAACTCGATCGCCTTCGTCGAGAGCATGTTGGCCACGTGGACGCTCGGCGCCGTGCCCCAGCCGATCTCGCACCGCCTTCCCCCGGCGGAGCGAGCCGCCATCGTGGAGCTCGCCGACCCGGCCCTCGTGATCGGTGTGCCGGAGGCGGAGAGCGGCGGTCGTCCGACGCTCGACTCCGTCCCCGACGATCTCGGGCCATGGGCCGACGCCGAGTACACCACGGCCATCTCTCCGATCTTGAAGACCATGACGAGCGGCGGCAGCACCGGCCGTCCGAAGCTGATCTCCGCGACGCAGCCGGCGATTGTCGAGACCCAGGCCGGATTTGGTCGGCTCCTGCGGTTTCCGACCGGCGGATGCGTGCTCGTCACCGGTCCGATGTCGCACAACGCCCCCTTCGTCGTCGCCACTGTCGGCCTGTTGTTCGGCAACCACGTCGTGGTCATGCCCAGGTTCGACGCGGCGGAGGCACTGCGCCTCGTCCAAACCCACCGGGTCAACTGGTTTTATCTGGTGCCCACGATGATGCAGCGCATCTGGAAGCTCGACCCCGAGGTCCGGAGGGACACCGACATGTCGTCGGTGAGCGTCGCCTTCCACATGGCCGCGCCCTGCCCGCCTTGGCTCAAGGAGGCCTGGATCGAGTGGCTTGGTCCGGAAGCCATCCTCGAGCTCTACGGCGGCACCGAGTTGCAAGCTATGACCGTCATCACCGGTACGGAGTGGCTGCAACATCGTGGGTCCGTGGGACGCACCGTCCTCGGTGAGATCGACGTGCGCGACCCGGAGGGCAAGTCGCTGCCGCCCACCGAGGTCGGCGAGCTTTGGATGCGCCGGGGCCCTGATGCTCCGCCGCCCTATCGCTACATCGGTGCCACCGCCAAGAGTGCCGCCGACGGATGGGAGTCCCTCGGCGACATCGGGTACGCCGACGCCGACGGCTACGTGTACATCACCGACCGTCTGGCCGACATGATGCTCGTCGGCGGCGCCAACGTGTACCCGGCGGAGATCGAGGCGGCCCTCGATGAGCACCCGGCCGTGCGGTCTTGTTGTGTGATAGGTGTGCCGCATGAGGACCTGGGCAGCGTGCCCCACGCCATCGTCGAGCTGGCCGAGCCGGTTTCCGACGAGGACTTGATCTCCTACCTCGCCGAGCGGATCGCTCCATACAAGGTGCCGCGCACGTTCGAGCGGACCACGAGTCCCGTGCGCGACGACGCCGGCAAGGTTCGGCGGTCGGCCCTTCGCGCTGAGCACCTGGCCCGGCTGGCATCGGGTCCCGAGAGCTGACCCCTCCCGACCCGGTGATCACGCCCGTACCCATGCGGGACGGGACAACGCTGGTCGCGGAGGTCAACCTCCCCGACGCGGCTGCGCGGAGCACAGTCCCGGCCGTGCTGGTCCGGTCGCCCTATCACCGCAGCTTGTTTGAGATCGAGGTTCGCCCCCTCGTCGAAGCCGGGTTCGCGGTGGTGATACAGAGCGTGCGCGGGCGTCACGGCTCGGAGGGGACGTTCGTTCCGTATTTCCACGAAGGCGACGACGGGTACGACAGCGTCGAGTGGGTCGCCGGGCAACCGTGGTGTGACGGCAACGTCGCCATGATGGGCTCCTCCTACGGCGGCTGGGTGCAGTGGGCAGCCGCGCGCGAACACCCGCCGCACCTGCGCACGTTCGTGTCTTCGGCGTGCTGCGCCCGCTGGACGGGGGAGTGGCCGTGGCGCAACGGGGTGCTCTGGCCCGGAGCCATCACGTGGCTGCACATGGTGGCCGGCAGCGAGGACTACACCCTCACGCCCGTCGAGGTCGCTCACCTCGACGACCCGCCCACCCCGCTGAACCACTTCCAGGACCGCTATCACGCAAAGCTGCCGATGGCCGATGACTGGCTGAAGCACCCCACGCCGGACGGCTACTGGTCGCCGATCCAGCTCGCCGCCGCGGACTTCGCCGGTATCGACCTGCCCGTGTTGCACATCACCGGCTGGTTTGACCGGTGCCAGCTCGGCGCCCAGTTTCTCTATGACGGCATGCGGCGGCACTCGCCGGCGCGTGACCGGCAGGCGCTGATCGTGGGCGCGTGGGATCACACCATCCGGGAGATGCGCAGGAGCTACGACTCGGTCGACTTCGGCCGCGAGTCCGTCATCGACTTCCACGGCGAGCGCATCCGCTGGTTTGACCGCTGGTTGCGCGGTGGCCCGCCGGGCGAGGAGCCGAGCGCCCGGGTCTTCGTCACCGGTGCCCGCCGCTGGCAGCGGCTGCCGCAGTTCCCGCCCGACGATGCGTCGCACCAGACGTGGTTCTCCATAGCGAGGGCGCCGCCGCCCAAGGGGGCGGGCGCCTCCTTGGTGAGGCGCCGGGGCACTCACAGCCTGTCGACGCGTTTGTCTATGACCCGGCGGCACCGGTGGTCACCAGGCCCGACGGTGACCCGGCCTCCTACCCGGCCCTCGAGCGTGGGCCCGTGCACGCCCGCGACGACGTCCTCGTCTTCGAAAGCGAGCCACTCGTCGCGGCGCTGACGTTGATCGGGTGCGCCGTCGCCCACCTGTGGGTGTCCTCGGACGCGCCGGACACGGATTGGTTCGCCGAGCTCGCCGACGCCGACCCGGACGGCGGGTCGTTCCTCGTCGCCTACGGGATGCTGCGCGCCCGCTTCCGCAGCGGACTGGACCGCGAGGAGCTCATGGAGGCCGATGCCATCTACCCGGTGACGGTCGAGCTGACCCCCCGCGCCCACACCTTCGCGCCCGGACATCGCATGACCCTCGCGGTGACGAGTAGCGCGTCGCCCTTGTGGGCACCCAACCCCAACAACGGGGGAGACATATTCACCGACGCAGAGCGGCGGGTGGCGCGCAACTGCGTCCATCACTCACCCGGTATCGCGTCGCACGTGGTGCTGCCGCTGCTCGATGACGGCGGCGGTTAACCCCAGGGTTGCTTATCAAGAAGTCGTTCAGGTACCGATGAGGAGACGTGCATGAAGGTGCCCGGAGACCTGCAAAGAGGGACGAACGGGGCAGCGAAGCCCTCGAACTGGCGCTGGTGAGCCCTCTGCTGTTGTTGATCGTGCTGGGAATTGTCGAGTTTGGATGGGTCTTCAGCAATTATCTCGGTGTCCGCACCGGCGTGCGCCAAGCGGCGCGCCAAGGGGCCATCTCGATCGGCGCGTTTAACAACGCCGCGCCCACGTGCACGCTGACAGGTGTCAGTGGCGCATCCAACGACGTCGAGGACCTCATGTGCCTGGCGCAGTCGCAGGTCGGATTGGGCGACGTCAGCAGGATCAAGGTCGTCTTCGACAATCCGGCGTTGACGGCGGGGGGAAGCACGTACGCAGTCGGGAACGCCATCGTCGTATGCCAGAGCTACCCGCTGACGTCCATCACCAAGATGTTCGCTCTGATCCTCGACGGGCGTTACATCACCGACAAGGCGGCGTTCCGGATCGAGGCGGCGCCAAGCGACGGTGAGACCGAGACGGCAGGCGCCGAGACCGATCCCTCCGGGGGCGGCTGGTCATGGTGCCAGGACTGACGCGCCGTGGCGAGTCCGGTGCGGTACTGCTCGTCGTCTCGATGTTGCTCGTCGTCACCATGGCCATGGCGTCGATCGTGGTCGACCTCGGCGAGGCCCGGGAGGAGCTGGCCCAGTCGCAGGTGACCGCCGACTCGGCGGCGCTGGCCGGCGCCCAGGACTTCTCGACCCTGGCCTTCCCTGCGGGCTGGAGCACCGTCATCAGCGATGTGGAGACCTACGGCTCGGAGAATGCGGCCGTGTCGACGTCGGCCTGGGCGGGATGCTCCGACGCCGGGGCGCTCACCTACACGCCGGACTCGTCGAACCACGACACGTGCATCTCCTCCAATAGCTCCTCAGCGCCGACCACCCTGCGGGTGAAACTTCCAGGCGTCACCGTGCCCGCCAGCTTCGCCAAGATGTTCGGGGACCGATCGTTCTCGGTCAATGCAACCGCAGAGGCCGTCCTGGCATCGGGGTCGGCGCCCTGCTCGCTCTGCCTCCTCAACGGCAGCGGCACGGGCTTGGCGCTCAGCAGCTCTTCGGCAGACGTGGCGGTCACGGCCAACGGTTCGGCCACCGTCGGTCCGGGCATCATCATCGACTCGTCGGCCTCGGGCGCGCTGAGCTTGTCCGGGTCGAGCGACACGGTGAGCGCGCCCAGCATCGGTGTCGTCGGGACGGCCTCGGCGACCGGCGCCGGTGACAGCTGGACACCGGCGCCGACAACCGGCATCACCGCCGTCGCCGACCCGCTGGCTGGTTTGGCGGTGCCCTCGGTGAGCGGTCAAGACGCCGACACCTGCCCCGACGTAGCCGGCGCCATCGCCCTCGCCCTGTCCTCGGAGAGTTGCACGCTGGGTCCTGGCGTCTACCTCGGTGTGGCGCTCAGCGGCAGCAGCGAGAGCATCACCTTGGAGTCGGGGACCTATGTCTTCACCACGACGGGGATCTCGTTGAGCGGTTCGAGCGACACGCTCACCGGTACGGGCGTGACGATGTATTTCGGGTGCGTGCTCTACCCGACGGCGTGCACGTCGGGCCAGGCCGGCGCCGCGCTCTCGCTCTCGTCCTCGTCGGCGACGTTCAGCGTGTCACCTCCGACGTCGGGCACCTATCAGGGGGTCACCGTCTTTTACGACCGCAACAACTCCTCCGCGCTGGCCCTGAGCGGCTCCTCGGCCGACACGGTCACGGGCACGATCTATGCCAAGTCCTCCCACCTCGCCCTCAGCTCGTCGAGCGCCGGCACCTTCAGCCTCAACTCCATGATCGTCGTCGGCAGTGCCACCCTGTCCGGGTCGTCAGCGACCATCGACCTCACCTACAAAGGGGCCAACAACATCCCCTTCGGGTCGCCTGCCGAACTCTCGGAGTAGGAGTCGAGGGTGGCGGGGTCAGTGGCGGGGTCAGGATCCCGCGCCGCGTGTGTCACGTTCCCGCGCAACTGGCTCGAGTTGCGCGGGAACGTGCCATCGGCGGGGCGCCGGCGGGTCAGCGAGCAACCGCGCCGGCTGGGGACGGCCGCAGAATGGCGACGGCCATGCCCCAACCGATGACCATGACCCCATAGAGACCGAGGGGCGCGGCCGACGCGGCGCCGAAGGCGGCGACGGCGATCCCGGCGGCGATGGCGAAATCCCGCATGGACGTGGTGAGGAGCAAGGCGGTGGCCACCGGGGCGGGCGCCCGATAGCCGAGCACCGTCCCGAGGAGGGCCGACCCTCCCAGGAAGAGGAGGAGCGCACCGGTCACGGCGATGTAGGACGTCGAGAGGCTGACCTGGGAGGCCACCAGCCACACAAGGAGGGTCACGACGGCCACACTGAGGCGTTGGGCCGCGGCCTCCTGGCGCTCGGAGAGGCTGACTTGGGTGCGGATACCGATGCCGACAGCCATCGGCGCGCCGACGACCAGCCCCAGGTTGGTGAGGAGAGGAAGGACCTGGAGCGTTCCGCCGCCGCCCAGGAGGCGCAGGCCGACGCCGGCACCGACGACGGTGAGCAGGGTCGAGCCGACCAGGAGACCGGCGGCCACGGCGCCGTCGCCGCCCGCCAACGACGTGGTCGCCACCGAGGCGATCTCGGCGGGGGCAAGGCCGACCGTCAGCACGCCGCGCCGTAGCGCCATCGACGGGACGAGGCGCGACACGGCCCACGCCAGCCCCGGGAGCAGGACGGCGCTCGAGGCGATGGCGGCGCACAGTCGTCCGGCGTGGCCGGCCAGGCCGCGGAACGCCGACGGCGGTATGGCGAGCGCGGTCGCGAATACCAGCACGGCGAGGGCGGCGTCGAGGCCGCGGTGGTCGACCAGGAACCGCGCCGGCTGAGGGACGGCCTGGCTCAGGACAGCCGCTCCGACGACGAGGACAAGCTCGACGTGGGCCGATGCGGCGCTCGCCGCGATCTGGCCGACGGCCAGCGCGACAAGACCGAGGACCACCGTGGCAAGGGCGTCGTTGCCGTTGGCGATGGTCAGCGAGTGGTAGGGGAGCGTGTGGTAGTAGTCGTAGGACAGGGCGGCCGAGGCCGCGGCGACGGCGGCTGCCAGCCGCCGCCCGGACGTGGCGACGACGAGCACCGCACCCGTGATGAGCAGCGCGATGTCGGTGTTGGGGACCGAGCCCTGGACCGACACGAGGGCCGCCGACGAGGCCGCCGGTAGCACAGTAGCGGTGACAAACCAGCCGGCCGTCCGCCATGACGGTGCCGCCACTCAGGCGGCAACCGGGCACAACGCCGCCAACCAAGCCAGCGTCTGCTCCTGATCGTTGGGAACGTCAACCGTCAACACGATCGCCGCAGCCGTGATGGCCACGTCGAAGCTGTAGAACGGACAGCAACTCGTCTCCGCCACGCACAGGCCGCCGAGCCGGCCGACGATGTCCGACCCGCGCACGAACGAGATTGTGAGTCGAGTGCCGACCCACTCAGCACGAAGAGCGGTGGCGAGGACTTCCCGCCAGGCGGCGACACGAGGCGAGGTCTCCAGGGCATCAAGCGAGCAGGCGACGAGGCCCGCGGGAGGAGGGCGGCTGTCAAGGTCGAGGGGGTCGACATCGCAGCCGCAATCGGGTCGACACCGCCCGTCGCTGGAGGCCGCGCCTCCTTCGCCGAGTCGGACCAGGATCCGTTGCATCTGACGTTCGAAGGCCGACTCCTCGGCGATCTGGGCATGGAGTTCGGCGATGCGACCGGTGACGAAGGCGCGGAGCTTCTCTTGCAGGGGCTCGCACTCCCCCGCGAACCACACGTCGACGAGGGTTGACACGTCATCGAGGCTCATGCCGAGCCGTTTGGCCCTACCGATGAACGCCAGGCGCTCGAGCGACCGCGGGTCGTACATGCGGTAGCCGTTGTCACCGCGCGCCACGGGTTCGATCAGGCCGATCCGCTCGTAGTATCGAAGGGTCGACGCGGGGACGCCTGCCTGCGCGGCCAACTCGGAGATACGGAGGAGGGTCACGTCGTCCAGGGTAAAGCTTGCACCCAGGTGCAAGGTCAAGCCCTCGGATAGCCTCGGCGGGATGAAGGGCGAGGCCGCACCGCCCTCGGTCGTGCCGTCAGCCCGGCTGCTGGCCCTCCAGCTGGGCATCTTCGTCGGGCTGGGTCTCCCCGACGGGGCCCGCGGCGTGGTGTGGCCGGCGATGCGGGCGTCGTTCCACCGTCCGACGGCGGACCTGGGCTTCGTCCTCGCCGCCGGAACGTTGGGCTATCTGTTTGGTAGCGCCGGGACGGGCCGCATCATCAGCAGGATCGGCGCCGGTCGGATGGCGTGGGCGGCGACGGCGCTCGCCGCCGTTGGTCTGTTGTGCGAGACGGGAGCCCTGTCGTGGGTGCTCCTCCTTGCGGGAGCCGTCATCCTCGGAACGGCCCGGGGCTCGATCGACGCCGGCCTCAACGCCTACGTCGCCGAGCATGGCGGGGTCCGTCAACTCGGCCTGTTGCACGCGGCCTACGGCGTCGGGACCACGACGGCGCCGGTTATCGCGACGGTCCTGTTGGCGACCGGCTGGCGATGGACGTGGGCCGTGCTCGCGGCCATCACCGTCGCGCTGTCGGTCTGGGCCTGGCCGGCTCGCGGCCGGTGGCCGAGTGACAAGCCCCATCACGATGTTGTTGCCCACCCAGCATCCGGCTCGAGACTTTCGACAGCGCTGGTCATGACTCTGGTCACGTTTGGCGTCTACGTGGGCGTGGAACTGGCGACGGGCTCGTGGACCTTCGTACTCCTCACCGAGCATCGCCACATGGACCGGGTTGCGGCCGGCATCGTCGTCGCCGGCTTCTGGGCGGGCCTGACCACTGGTCGACTGCTGCTGTGGCGCGGCGGCCACCGCCTATCGAGGGTGACGATCCTGCATCTCAGCTGCGGGGGCGCCCTGCTCGCCTTGCTGTGGCTGTGGGCCAACCCGGCGGGCGGCGGCTGGATCGGGGTGCCGTTCGCCGGCTTCGCTATGGGGCCGGTGTTTCCGACCCTGGTGGCTCTCACGCCCGACCGCCTGGGTGCCGACCGCGCCGCGTGGGCGATCGGATGGTCGGTCGCCGCCTCGAGCCTGGGCGGCGCGCTGCTCTCGGCGCTCGCCGGCGTGCTCCCTCTGGCTCCGACGTTGGCTGCCTATGGCCTCGCTCTCGTCCTCGCCCACGCAGCGTTGGTCGCCGTCACGCCGCACGGACACCTAGACAGGTCGAGCTAGCCGGCCGTCCCACCGAAACCATCGGATGGCCCCATCGGACCCGCGCACAAACTCGCCGCGGTGGCCGCGCCACGGCATGTCGGTGGCCACGACGCGGTCGGCATCGCGGAAGCTGAGCCGGGTCGGGATCGGCGGCGCGGGTGGCTCGGATGGATTCCACATGGCGCGCACCGGCGTGCCCACGTCGAGCACCAGGACCCCCCCGTCGACGCGCAGCGCGAGGTCGGCCAGCGCGGCCTCGTAACGGCCCGTGTACTCGCCCAAGTCGTCGGGAACCCACGGCGTCGTGACGGGCTCGGGACCGAGCAACGCCGCCTTGAGGATGGGATCGAGCTGGTGGTAGTGATCGCAGTTGGTCAACATGACCCAACCCAGATCTCGACCGGGCACCAGCCTGAGATCGGCTTGGTACCCGTTGGTGGTGCCGCCGTGATGGACGACCACGTCGTCGCCGTGATGGTCGATCATCCACACGAGCCCGACCTCGTCACAGAGGCTGCCGGCCGGCCGCGCCGGCGCGTGCATGAGGTCGAGGTTGGCCGTGCTCATGATCGGCGTCCCGTCGCCGAGATGGAATTCGGTGTAGCGGAGCAGGTCGTCGACGCATGACAGCACGCCGCCGGCGCCACAGTGGGCGCGAGGTCGTCGCCACGGTTGGGGAATGTTGCCGCGATGCCCGACAGCCACGCGCTGCGTGATGGCGTCGTCGCTCTTGTAGAAGGTCTGGGACATGCCGAGGGGTTGGAGGACCAGATCTTTGACGGCGCGCTCGTACGGGCAGCCGGCAACGGTGGCGACGACGTGGGCGGCCAGGTTGAATCCACTGTTGCTGTAGGAGTAGGCCTCGCCGAGGGCGGCAACCTGCGGGGCCTTCACGAGCTTGGCGACGAAGAGGGCCAGGGCGTCGTCGCCCATGCCGGTGTCGGCGAAGTAGTCGCCGACCCATCCGGCCGCGTGCGTGAGCAGATGCTTCATCGTGACGCCGTCGGTCAGCTCCGGTGACGACAGACGAAGGTCGGGAAGGTAGGTCCGTATCGGGACATCGAGGTCGAGGCGGCCGTCGTCAACGAGGGCCATCGCCGCGGTCCCGGCAAAGGTCTTGCTGATCGAGCCGATCTGGAAGATGGTCTGGGCCGTGACGGGCAGGGGATGGTCGAGATTCGTCACGCCGCCCGACCACCTCCAGCTCTCGCCGCCGTCGAGGACGCCGACGGCCACGCCGGGGATGCCGAGCTCCTCTTGGGCCGAGGCCAGGACGGAGGCGAGGTGGTGGGTGTCGAGGGGCATGCTCAGGTCCCGTCGGCGGACTGGTAGTGGAGGAGTCGGCCGGCGCCGACTCCGCTGTGACGACCATGCTCGTAGGCGACCTCGCCGTTGACGATGACGACTTCGACGCCGATGGGCTCCTGCTTCGGGTCGTCGTAGGTGGCGGTGTCGACGATTCGCGCCGGGTCGAACAGGACGAGGTCGGCCCACCAGCCCGGGCGGATCTCGCCGCGTTGGGTCAGGCCAAACCGCCGGCAGGAGACCGATGTCATCCGGCGCACCGCCTCCTCGAGTGGGAGGATCCGGCGGTTGCGGACGTACTCGCCGAGCACTCGCGGGAACGTTCCAAAGAGGCGGGGGTGCGGGCGGCCCCGGAGGTCGGGGATACCGTCGGAGCCGATCATCATCAGGGGATGGCGAAGGTTGGTCTCGATGTCGGCTTCGTCGATGATGAAGTGGATGCAGATGGTCCGGTCACCGTTGGGCGCGGTGAGGATCCGGCGGGTCAGCTCCTCGATGGCCACGCCCTCGGACGTCGCGATGTCGACGAGCATCCGACCCTCGTAGTCGGGGAAGGCGGGACACGAGGCCAGGCGGATCACACCGGCCAGGGCCACGTCGATCCGGTCGAGATCGAAGTACTCGATCATGCGGCCGCTCCCGGCCGTGTAGGGGTAGACGTCCAAGGTGACATCGGCCCCCGCGGCGTTGGCGGCGTCGACGAGGGCGAGCGAGTCGGCGACCTTGCCCCAGTTGGCCGGCCCCGCCGCCTTGTGGTGGGAGATGTGGACCGCGGTCCCTGCCTCGGCGCCGATGCGGATGGACTCCTCGACGGCCTCGAAGAGGTGGTTGCCCTCATTGCGCATGTGGGTCGCGTAGAGGCCACCGGCGGGACCGACGCGTCGGGCGAGGGCGACGATCTCGTCGGTCTCGGCGTAGCGGCCGGGCACGTAGACGAGACCCGTCGACAGACCGCAGGCGCCCTGCTCCATGGCCCGCTCGACGGCGTCGCCCATGGTGGCCAACTCGGCGTCCGTCGGCGGTCGGCGGTCCTCGCCCATGGTGTGGAGACGCAGGGTGTTGTGCCCGATCAGCGACATGGCGTTGCACGCCGGTCTCGCCTTGTCGACGGTGGTGCGAAAGCCGGCGAGGTCGTCCCACTGGGACACGACGCGGCCGAAGAGCGTGCTGAAAAGAGGGGTGTCGCGGCTCGCAGGCATGGCGCTGTAGCCGCAGTTGCCGATGACCAGGCTGGTGCACCCCTGGGCCAGCTTGAAGGCCAGGTCGGGGTGGGCCAGCAGGGCACCGTCATCGTGGGTGTGGGTGTCCACGAACCCTGGCGCCAGTGTGAGCCCGTCCCCGGCGATCTCGGTCCGGGCCGATCCGACCCGCCCGCCTACCGAAGCGAGGCGACCACCCTCCACGCCGACGTCGCCTTCGAAGGCGGGCGCACCGGTGCCATCAAGGATCCGCACGTCGCGGATCGCGAGGTCGACAGGCATCGGGTCAACCTAACGGACCCCGGACCCCGACTGGTCAGGCGTGGTGCTCGTGGTGCCCGGCGTCGCTGCTCAGCTCGCTCCACTGAATCTCCGTCACGACCCCGCCTATCACGGTCACGGTCCCTGCTTCGTGGCGGGAGTCGGCCCACAGCGTGTGGAGGCCGGCTTGGAGCTGCGGGTAGACCGCGGCATACAGCGTTGCGTCCTTCAGTCGCCGCTCGCGCACGGCGGTGTGCGTTCGGGCGGATGAGTCGCCGATGGGACTGATCTCGATCTCGGCACCGAGCAGGACCTCGCTCGTGTAGAGGACCAGCGCTCCGACGTCACCACCCACGTCGAGGACCACGCTCGCTTCGTAGCTCGGGCCCAGGTTGGTTGCTTCGGCGACCACGGGATTAGCGCACGGCCTGAGCTAAGCGACTGGCGAGGATCG
>Ga0302326_10010554_pt1 | contig 20019 bp, 15 predicted proteins | sample Palsa_T0_3_FD_202264 | JGI IMG/M metagenome (GOLD analysis project Ga0302326, IMG submission 202264) | Peat permafrost microbial communities from Stordalen Mire near Abisko, Sweden - Palsa_T0_3 | ecosystem: Environmental > Terrestrial > Soil > Palsa > Peat permafrost | place: Sweden: Abisko...
CCGAACACGTTGATCATCCGCATGCGCCGGTAGTTGAACACGCTTTCGAGCGGGCCGGGCAGCACCTGGGCGTGCATACTCATCGGAATCCAGACTACGCTCGGATCGCCCACTGTGAACGTTCCCTTGAAGTCGGGCGGCGCGACACCGATGACGGTGTAGGCGGTCGAGTTCAGCAAGATCGAACGCCCGAGAATTGCCCGATCGGAGCCAAACTGGCGCGTCCACATCGCGTAACTCAGAACCGCGATCGGATTTCCGCCCTGGCTCCGATCCTCGTTCGGAAGAAACGTGCGGCCCAGCACCGGCTTCACGCCTAGAACGTCGAAATAGTTCGCGGAAACGAGCATCGCCGGCTGTGGCTTCGGGTCGCCTTGGCCGGCGAGCGTCACCCCGGTGGCAACAAAGGCAGCCATTCCGGAGAACACGTTGTTCTGGTCGCGGAAATCGAGGAAGTTCTTAAACGACATCGGCGTCCGAGCGACGTTGGGGGTCGTGACCACGGTAGCGTGATCCACGGTGAAGGCCTCCAACACGCGCGCGGGCTGATCCACCGGCAGCGGGTGCAGGAAAACAGCGTTGGTCAGAGTGAAAATCGCCGTGTTGGCGCCAATGCCGAGCGCGAGCGAAAGCACTGCCACTGCCGTAAAGCCCGGGCTCCGGCCAAGCGTGCGTATCGCGTATTTCAAATCCTGGAGAAGAGTTTCCATATTAGGGTTTAGACGCGGCGTCCGGAATTTGGTGCCCCGTCAAAGATGAGGAAGTCGGACATCCAGCACCGCGCAGCGGCCTTCTTGGCGGACAACTCGGAACGCTTCCGCCAACGCGGTGTCCAACTCACCGCAACACAGGACTTCGCGCGCGAATGCTCCGCCGGCCGCGGCCGCGATGCCCCCATAATTCGCCGGCGGATCGAAGCTGACATCGATATCGCTGGCCTGGCTGCCGTAACCCTCCGGATGAACCGCCAGCATAGATAGCTTGGGAGCTCTCCATCCGCCGTTGTTATAAATGATTTGCAAAAACGGTGTCGAGTAGCGCCGCGCGATCCAATGCACCGAGGACGGCACGGAAAACATGTACGATCCGTCGCCGGTCAGGCACACCACGGTCTTCGTGGGGTTGGCCAGTTTCACGCCGATGGCCGCCCCGCCGTTCCATCCCAGCGATCCGCCGCCACTCGTCAGGACACTGCCGGGCCGAGTGGCGCCGAGATGGTCGGCAATCGCGGTGTAATTGGTAATGCCTTCGTTCAAAACGATGGTGTCAGCGTCAAGGTGTCGCCGCACCGAAGCGGTGAGATACTCTGGCGTGATGGTGTCGTCGAGCGGCTGCTCTCGCTTCTTGAGCCCTTTGCTGCGCTCTTCGTGAAGCGTGGAATAATGGGCGGTGCGCGCTTCGACAGCGTTCTGCTCCGGCGTCACCTGCTCCAAATAGGCGCTCATTTGCCGCAATGTCGTCGCCGCGTCCGCCCGAAATGCGCGTTTCGCGTGGATATACCAAAGCGGCATCTGCTCCTTTAGCGGATCGACATCGATGTGGTAGATCTTGGCGCTCGCAGCGGGCTTACTGATCATGGGAATCCAGGGTACGTCGCTGTCCATAACCAGAATGACGTCGGCTTGGTCCAGAACCGGATTCTGGAATGGTTCGTTTCCCTGGCTGCCTTGGTGTAGATAATGATCCGTCGGAAAATTGACGTAGTTCGGCACGGACTCGAGCACGGCCATGCCCACGCGCTCCGCCAGACGAACAAGTTCGGCGACAGCCTCGGGATTCCGGCCAAGATAAGACGTCACAACCAGGGGACGGTGCGCCGCCAGCAGATCGTCAACCAGATTCGCGATGTCGGCCGTCGGGATAGCGCCGGGCGCGAGCGGCGGCCACTCGGCTGGATCAACCCGCGCCGCCGGAGCCTCTTGCTCCATCACTTCGCGCGGACCCATCAGGTAGACCGGGCCCTGGGGATCGCTGTGAGCGATTTGCATCGCTCGAAATACCAACTGCTTCACGTTGGCGCCGGTGCGAATCTCGTTGTCGTATTTCATATAGCCGCGAACGATGCCGCGCTGATCGCGGACGTCCTGGATCCAGTGGATGAACTCGTTCCGGCTACCGCGCAGTTCGCCCTCCTGCGTAAACGGCGACGCGCCTGCAAAGATCAAAACCGGAACGCGGCCCTTGGCGGCATTGTGGATGGCGCCCGCGAGAGCTTGCGTGCCGCACTCTACATGGACGAAGACCGCCTGTGCTTGGCCAGTTACCTGAGCGAAGCCGTGCGCGGCGCTCAAGGCGACCATTTCGTTCGGACAAGTGATGACTTTCAGCGCGGCCCGTCCGGTCGCGCGCATTTCCGCCAGGCTCTCGATTAACGCCGGATGATCGCTGCCGAAGTTCGCGAAGATGTGTGAAACCCCGGCTTCTTGCAGTGCCTCGAGAAAAGCGGCGCTCGTGGTATACATAGTTCCACTGTAGCGGTCATTCCATCGGAAGTCCCACGTAGTTCTCGGCCAGACTGGCCAGGGCCGCGCGCGAGCTGGTGACATAATCCAACTCCGCCAGCTGCCTGCGTCGGTCGAATCCCGAGTCGCTCGGAAAACAATGCAGCATCGACGTCATCCACCAGGAAAAGCGCTGGACTTTCCAGGCCCGGCGGAGACAGGTCTCGGAATAATGATCGAGGAGTTCGCGTCGTCCTTGCTTGATAAATATCGCCAGCGCGCGTGCCAAAACACGCACGTCCGCGATCGCGAGGTTCAGCCCTTTCGCGCCCGTGGGCGGAACGATGTGCGCGGCGTCGCCCGCTAAGAAAAGCTTGCCATGCTGCATCGGTTCCACTACAAATCCGCGCATGTCGGTAATGCCTTTCTGCAGGATCTCTCCTTGTTTGGGAGCCCATCCGTCGGCGCTGGTCATGCGAGTGCGTAGCTCCTGCCAGATTCGATCATCCGGCCAATTCGCCAAGTCCTCCTCCGGCGCGCATTGCAAATACAATCGTGTAACTTCCGGCGATCGCATGCTGAACAGCGCGAAACCTCGCTGATGGTAGGCGTAGATTAACTCCTCCGACGCCGGCGCCGCTTGTGCCAGAATGCCGAGCCACGCGAAGGGATAACTTCGTTCGTAGCATGCCAGCGCGCCTTCGGGAATGGATGAGCGGCAAATGCCGTGCCAGCCGTCGCAGCCGGCGATAAAATCGCACTGCAATTCGCATGGTTGGCCATCTTGCGAGCGAAAGCGAATCCGGGGCGAGGTACCGTCAACGTCATGCACGGTCACACGGTCCGCCTCGAATATAATCTGACCGCCGGCGGCGATGCGCGCCCGGATCAAATCCCGGATCACTTCGTGCTGCGCGTAGATGGTGATCGATTTGCCGCCGGTGAGTTCTGTCAAGTCGATGCGGTGCCTGCGTCCCAGGAAGCTCAGCTCGATCCCATGATGTATGAGGCCCTCGCGCTGCAAGCGATCGCCGAGGCCGGTGTCGATCATCAGGTCCACCGTTCCCTGTTCGAGAACTCCCGCCCTGACGCGTTCCTCGACATACTTCCGGCTGCGCGCCTCAATCACCACGGACTCGATGCCTTCCAGGTGCAGCAAGTGCGAAAGCATCAGTCCCGCCGGTCCGGCGCCGACAATCCCAACCTGTGTCCGCATTTTTAAGCGACCTCGGATTCTAGTAGACTACAACGTGAACCAAGCCGATGGCGGAATTCCTCACCCTCGCTCAAGCCGTCGCTCAATACGTCCAGGATGGCGACGTAGTGGCGGCCGAAGGCTTCACGCATTTAATCCCTTTCGCCGCCGGTCACGAAATTATACGGCAAGGACGGCGCGACCTGACGCTGGTTCGGATGACGCCCGACATTCTGTACGATCAGATGATCGGCATGGGCGCCGCGCGCAAGCTGATCTTCTCCTGGGGCGGAAATCCCGGAGTCGGCTCACTCCATCGGTTGCGCGACGCCATTGAGCACGGCTGGCCGCATCCGCTGGAAATCGAGGAACACAGCCACGCCGGACTCGCCAACGCTTACGAAGCCGGCGCCGCGGGTATGCCGTGCGCGATTTTCCGCGGGTATCAAGGCAGCGAGCTCGCCCGCGTAAATCCGAACATTGGCTTCGTGATCTGTCCCTTTACCGGAGAGCGGCTCGCGTGCGTGCCCGCGATTCGTCCCGATGTCGCCATCATTCACGCGCAGCAAGCGGATCGCGCGGGGAACATCTTAGTGAAAGGCATCGTCGGCGTGCAAAAGGAAGCCGTCCTGGCCGCGCGCCGCGCTATCGCCACAGTGGAAGAGATCGTTGACCAGCTTGCGGCCGGAAGTCCCAACGCCGTGGTCTTGCCGAACTGGACGGTCTCCGCCGTATCTGTGGCGCCCGGCGGCGCGCGTCCGTCCTACGCGCACGGATATTACCGCCGCGACAATTCGTTTTACGTGGCCTGGGACGCGATCTCGCGCGATCGCGAGACGTTTCTCGAATGGATGCAAGCGAATGTGCTGGAAACGCACTTCGTCGAGACCATGGCATGACCTACTCCGCGTCCGAAATGATGACTGTCGCCGCGGCGCGCGCGCTTCGGAACGAAGACATCTGTTTCGTGGGCATCGGTCTGCCGTCGGCCGCATGCAATCTCGCGCGGCTCACACACGCGCCCGGAATCACGCTGATTTACGAGTCAGGCACGCTCCAAACCCGTCCGTCGGTTCTACCCCTTTCGATCGGTGACGGCGAGCTTTGCGAAACGGCGCTTACCACGACGCCGGTAGTGGAAATGTTTCGCTATTGGCTGCAAGGCGGCCGCATCACGGTGGGGTTCTTGAGTGGCGCTCAAGTGGACCGCTTTGGTAACTTGAACTCGACCGTGATCGGCGATTATGACAAGCCCAAGGTGCGGCTGCCCGGAAGCGGGGGCGCAACGGAGATCGCCACTTGCTGTCAAAAAACATTCATCATCGTGCGACACACTCCGCGCACATTAGTGGATCATGTGGATTTTGTCACCTCGCTCGGGCACGGCCGGAGCGGCCTCGAGCGCCACGCGGTGGGCGTGAAGACGCAAGGTCCGGCGTTGCTGGTGACCGATCTATGCGATATGACGCCGGCTGCGGCAACGAAGGAGTTCACAGTGACTTCGATCCATCCAGGCGTTACGCGCGAGCGTATCCGGGAGAGCACCGGATGGACCGTGCGGTTCGCCGCAAATGCAACCGAAACACCGCCGCCCTCGGAAACTGAATTGCGAGCCTTGCGAGATTTGCATGAACGCACCGCGCGCGCCCACGGCACGGTAGCCGCTGACTGACTTATGAGCGATTCAGGCTATCGCAAACCCGATCCGGTAAGCCAGCCCGATTATCTGTACGAGCCCTACCGGGCCACCGTCCGCCGCGCGCCGCGCCAGCCGCTGGTGCTGCATCCCGAGACTCTTTCGGAGCGGACCGGTCCGGTTTTCGGCCCCGCCGACGTCAGCGGGAATTGCGGCGATCTCACGCGGCAGCATTCCGGCGAACCGCTAGGTGAGCGAATTATCGTGACAGGCCGCGTAGTCGACGACCGTGGACGGTCGGTTCCCAAAACGCTGATCGAGATCTGGCAGGCCAATGCCGCGGGCCGCTACTTCCACAACAAGGACGACCATCGCGCCCCGCTGGATCCAAACTTCACCGGCGGCGGGCGCGTACTCACCGACGCGAACGGCTGCTATCGCTTTGTCACCGTCAAGCCCGGCGCCTATCCCTGGCACAATCACGACAACGCTTGGCGGCCGGCGCACATTCACTTTTCGCTTTTCGGGCCGGCCTTCGCGACGCGGCTCATCACGCAAATGTATTTTCCCGGCGATCCGCTTTTCGCGTTCGATCCGATCTTCCAATCCATTCGCGACGAAAACGCGCGACACCGGCTCATCGCACGGTTCGATCTCGGAGCCACGGAGGCCGAGTGGGCGCTGGGCTATCGTTTCGACATCGTGTTGCGCGGGCGCGATGCGACCCCGTTTGAGGATTGAAATGGAACTGCTGCTGACTCCTTCTCAGACCATCGGTCCGTTCTTCCACCTGTGTCTCACGACGGACGAAAGCGCCGGCCGTCTCCTCGGCCCCGAAACGAAAGGCGAGCACATTCAGCTGGTCTGTCGGGTTCTGGACGGCGATGGCGCGCCTGTGGATGACGCGATGATCGAGCTTTGGCAAGCGGATGCCGACGGCAGCCACGGCCTTTTTGGGCGCTTGGCCACCAACGATGACGGTGTCTGCGTATTCGAGACGATCCGACCTGGCTGCGACCGAACGTTGCAGGCGCCACACATTAACGTCTCAATTTTCGCGCGCGGCTTGCTCAAACGTCTGGCTACGCGCGTCTATTTCACGGACGACGCATCGAACGGAGATGACGCGGTGCTGGCGCTTGTTCCGATGGATCGTCGGGAAACTCTGATGGCGCGAGCGGATCGCGCGAATGCCGCTCGCTGGACGTTCGAGATTCACCTGTGCGGCGAACGTGAGACGGTGTTCTTCGATGTCTGAGGGTAAATGCCGGTCCACTTGATCGATAGTCTCGCCACCACCGAGCCGCTCGCGGATGTTTTCTCGGACGAATCGGTTCTTCAGGCGCTGCTCGATTTCGAGGCCGCTCTCGCGCGAGCGGAAGCCCAGCTTGGCGTTATTCCCAAGACAGCCGCGGAGGCGATCGAGAAATGCGCTAAGGCGCCAGGTTTCGACTTGGCCGAACTGGCGCGCGAGACGTTGCGCGCGGGCACTCCTGGAATCCCGGTAGCGCGGGAGCTTACCGCGCGCGTTCGAGCCGCCAACGTCCAGGCCGCACGGTTCGTGCATTGGGGCGCCACCAGCCAGGACGTCGCCGATACCGCGCTGATCCTGCTGCTCAAGCGCGCGCGCGCAATTCTAGCGGGCGACCACGCGCGTCTGATCGCAGCTCTAGCCGCTTTGTCCAACGAGCATGCCGACACCGTAATGCTCGGCCGAACGCTCCTGCAGCCGGCGCCACCGGTGACATTCGGACTGAAGGCGGCCGGATGGCTGGCCGCGACTCGCCGGGGATGGGCGCGCATCGACACCCGGTTCGAGGAAGCCGAAGTGATCCAGTTCGGCGGAGCGAGCGGAACCCTGGCGGCATTGGGCGATCAAGGCGTGGCGGTCGGGCAAGCGCTCGCCGAAGAACTTGGGCTTCGCTATCCGGACGCGCCCTGGCACACGCATCGCGATTGTTTGGCGGCGCTGGCGGCGGCGTGCGGGGTTCAGTGCGGATCGCTAGGAAAAATGGCGCGCGATATTTCGCTGCTCATGCAAGGCGAAGTGGCTGAAGCAGCCGAACCGCAAGGCGACGGCCGGGGCGGTTCTTCGACGATGCCGCACAAGCGCAACCCGATCGGTTGCTCGTTGGCTCTCGCGGCGGCTCATCGCGCGCCTGGGCTGGTCGGCGCGTTCCTTTCGGCGATGGTCCAGGAGCACGAACGCGGCGTCGGTGGTTGGCAAGCGGAATGGCCGATCATCACGTCACTCATCCAGGCAACGGGACTAGCGGTTGCGTCCATGGCCGAAGTGGTCGAAGGACTGACGGTCGACCCCGCTCGGATGCGCGCAAATATCGATGCCACTCGCGGCGCGATCTTCGCCGAACGGGTCATGATGATGCTCGGGTCAACGCTCGGCCGCGACATCGCGCACAAGCTGCTCGAAGAATCGGGACGAAAGAGCGCGGCTGAGCGGCGTCCGCTGGTTGACGTCCTGGCGGAAATCCCGGAGGTCGTTCGAATCATCCCAGCCGTAACGCTCCGTCAAATCGATTCGCCCGAAAATTACCTCGGGATGGCGGGCGACTTTCGAAAGTCCTTGGTTTCGCCGCCGAAAAAATAACGCCGAAGAGGAGATCGCGTGCCCTTTATAACCGTTGACAACGTGCGGCTGTTTTATCGCTTGGAAGGCAACCATCAGCGTCCCGTGCTGGTGCTTGCCCACTCCCTGGGGCTCGATCACAATTTGTGGGATCGCCAGGTGGCGGATCTGCTCCCGCATTTCCGGATCCTGCGTTATGACACACGCGGCCATGGAGCGTCCGAAGCGCCTCCGGGCGATTATTCCATCGAGCAACTGGGTCTCGATGTGCTCGTTTTGGCGGATGCGCTCGGCGTCCCCACATTCGCATTCTGCGGAATTTCGCTCGGAGGTTTTGTCGGCCAGTGGCTGGGCGCGCGCGCCCACGGCCGCGTCAATCATTTGATACTGGCTAATACTTCGCCCCACGCCGGGCCAGCCTCGAACTGGGAAGCGCGCAAGCAGACCGTGCTCGGCAAAGGCATGAGTGCCATCGGTGATATGTTTCTCGAAAGGTCGTTCTCTCCAGAAACGCTGGCCCGAGGAGAACCGAGCGTGGAATCGCTGCACCGGACCTTCCTAGGCACAAATCCCGCCGGTTATGCGGGCTGCTGCGCGGCGGTTCGCGATATGAATCAAACCGCCCTGCTCCGCGATATCCGCGTACCGACTCTCGTGATCGGCGGAGACAAAGACGTCGCGACACCCTGGGAGGGGCATGGCGAAGTGCTGGCGCGCGAGATCCACGGCTCTCGCGCGATTCGGCTGCCGGCCGCTCACCTCTCGAATGTCGAGCGCCCCCGATCCTTCACCGCGGCACTCTTCGACTTTCTGTTGCCGCCCACGGGCGAGAGTTCCCGCGCCGCCGGCGAGAGGATGCGCCGCGCCGTGCTCGGCGATGCTCACGTCGACAGCGCCATCGCCAAGACCACCGATTTCAATCGCGACTTCCAAGACCTGATCACGCGTTACGCTTGGGGGACCATCTGGACGCGCCCCGGCCTCGAGCTTCGGCAGCGGCGCTTGCTCGCGCTGGTGATGATGGCGTCGCTCGGCCGCTGGGATGAGTTCCGGCTCCACGTACGCACCGGTCTGGCGCACGAACTCGAACCCTGCGATCTCAAGGAAGCGCTTCTGCAACTGGCCATCTACGCGGGCGTGCCCGCGGCCAACACAGCATTTCAGATCTCCAAGGAAGAGGAGTCGAATCGGCGGAAGCCGATCTAGCAGTCGCTTACTCCACGCCGAAGGCCAGCAGCACATTTCCGGGACGTCCGCCGTGCGTTCCATATCCGGAATTGACGTACAACATCCCGCCCACCACCACCGGAGGAGCGCCAACCAGCGAAGCGCCTTTGCCGGGCACCCCGTTCACCGTCTGAAATTCGTGGTTGGTGTCGTATGCCCACAGAATGGATCCGTCCTTGGTCGCATACGCGCGAATTGCGCCGTCGTTCGAACCCGAAAACACCACGCCGGGAATCACCGAGACAGCCGCGGCCTGCGCGCCATTGCAGCCCCGCCCGGCGGCGCACACCGGCGGCGGCGCGGGAGTGAACCAGGCCCGCTCACCGGTCGCGAGATTCACGGCGTGCAGACCTCCAGGCTTCGGGCGGCTGTTATCGGCTACCGGAAAATATGCATGCTCGCTATCCACCGCGGAGCCCCACTCCATCCCGCCGTTGGCCGTCCCTTCGCCGGCGCGATATTGCCACAGCACTCTGCCTCTGTCGTCCGGGTCCATAGCGAAGCCCAGGCCGGATTTCTGCCCAACGATAATCACGTCGCGGCCGTTCGGGAGTTTGGCGAGCATGGGGGGATTGCCGAAATCGAAATCGGGGCCGTCTTCATTCTCGTCTTCCGGGCAAAGCGGGTTTTGTCCCTTCGGACCGCAACCGGCTATGAAAACGTCCCGCTCGGATACCGGCTGGCTGGCCCATCGAATCTTGCCGGTCCTGATGTCGAGAGCCAGCACCGCGTCGCAAGTAGGTTGCCACGGCCCGCTGTAGCAATTGCCCGTGCTCACATAGATCGCGCCACGCTTGGCATCGATTGCCGGCGCCGACCAAATGGACGCGCCGCCGGGCCCCCAGAATTGTCCGCCGGTCTTGCTCCTGGCGAGCGGCGTGGGCTCTTCGCGAATCGTGTAGGTCTTCCAAATCACCGAGCCTGTTTTGGCATCCAGCGCCGTCAGGCTGCCCCGGAATGTGCAGCATTCGTAATTCGTGCTCGTCCCCATGCTCTCCTCGTACGAGGCCATGGGAACGTACAATCGCCCGTTGTACAGCGTCGGCTGCCCGGTGATTCGCGCCACCGGATGCTCCTCGATTTTTCGCGACCAGAGTTTTTCGCCGGTGAACGCGTCCACGGCGTATGCATAAGCGCTGTTATCGCCGAAGTAGGCCGTGAATTTTCCCGATCCTTCGCGGGGCGCTATCGTGATGGGCGTTCGCACCCCGCCGGTGGCGCTGAAAGTCCAATAAACGCAGCCCGTCTTGGCGTCCAAGGAATAGACCGAACCGTTTTGCCCGCCGGTGAACAAGCGCCCGCTCGCTACCGTTATGGCGCCCCAGGCGGAATTCGCGTCGGGGAAACCGAAAGCCCATTTCAGTTTCAGATGCGGCACGGCGTCGGCAGTCAAGCCGGCTTGCTTGGCCGACTGGAATCCGGTGTTAGAGCGATCCGGCGACCAGCCATTCCAAGCGGGGCTGGACGCCGGATCCTGGAACGACAGTTGCGAGGCGCATCGCGTCATCGCGCCGCTCAAGTCACCGCCCATCTTCTTGTTCGTGAGGTACTCGGCCAGCGCGCGCCGCTCCGCGCCATTCAATCGGGACCCGGGGATGCGCATAATGCCGTTCAAAGCTTCCACAATCGCCTCGGGCGAGCGTGTGCCGAGGGCGTCACGTAAAGGCGCGCGGGGATTAGCGCCATCGTGACAAACCGCGCAGTCACGTTTGTAGAGCGCGGCGCCATCCGGCGACTGCCCTCGAACCAATGCGGCCAGACCCAGGCAAAACAAAGCCGGCACGGCATGGTGCGAACGAAAGCTCATCCAGGCCAATTATGCCACCAACCTCGCGCTCAGTAGTGCGGGTCGCCAGCGGCGATAATTGTCCTAGCAGTATGAACGTTCTCCTGGTGTCCACATACGAGTTGGGGCGGCAGCCCTTTGGACTCGCATCGCCCGCGGCCTGGCTCGCCGCGCGAGGTCACCAGGTCACGTGTTCCGATCTCTCGGTGGAATCGCTTTCCGCGGAGGCCGTTCGGGCGGCAGACCTGGTCGCGTTCTATCTGCCGATGCACACCGCCACGCGCCTCGCGGTCCCCTTTATCGAAAAGGTCAAGCGGTTGAACGACGCGGCGCACCTCTGTTGTTACGGCCTGTATGCGCCGCTGAACGAACCCTATCTGCGAAGTCTGGGCGTCGGAACCATTTTAGGCGGCGAGTTTGAGGCGGGCCTGGCGTCGCTCGCCGACCGTTTGCCGTCGAAAGGCGCGGCCACGCGTCAATCCGAGCCGCTCATCTCGCTCGACCGGTTGCAATTTCTTCCGCCGCTTCGCAGTGGCCTTCCGCCGCTCGAAAAATACGCCAAGCTGCGCGTCAACGGCTCCGCGAAACGAGCGGGATACACGGAAGCGAGTCGAGGGTGCAAGCATCTTTGCCGGCATTGTCCGGTCGTCAACGTTTACCGGGGCAGTTTTCGGATTGTGCAACCCGAAGTGGTCCTCGAAGATGTCCGGCGGCAGGTGGCGGCCGGAGCCGAGCACATCTCCTTCGGCGATCCCGATTTCTTCAACGGTCCCACGCACGCCATGCGAATCGTGGAGCAAATGCATCGGGAGTTCCCCGCGCTCACCTACGATGCCACCATCAAGATCGAGCACCTCCGGAACCAACGCCCCCTGTTGCCGCGTCTGCGGGAAACCGGCTGCCTTTTCGTGACCAGCGCGGTTGAGTCGGTGGACGATGCGGTGCTGGCGAAGCTTGAAAAGGGCCACACTCGGATCGATTTTATCGAGGTAGTCCACGAATTTCGCTCCGCCGGGCTGATAATTTCGCCGACTTTCATCCCCTTCACGCCGTGGACCACTCGTAAATCATATTGCGACCTGCTCGAGTTGCTGATCGAACTGGGTTTAGTCGAAAATGTCGCGCCCATTCAGCTTGCTCTACGGCTGCTGATCCCCGCTGAATCGCGTTTACTCGAACTCGCCGACGTCCAGGACGTGGTCACCGGATTTGACGAGCCGGCGCTGCTGCATCGCTGGAGACATCCCGATCCGTCGATGGACGCTCTGGCTGGGCGCGCGATGAAACTCGCGGCGCTCCAAGGATCGCGGCGGGAGATTTTCCGTCAGTTTTGGAATCTCGTGGCCGATCGGCCCCTCCCGGAAACTTTCGACCTGATGCCGCGCGCCACCATCCCCTACATGGATGAGCCCTGGTACTGTTGAGCGGAGCCAACCGAAGAGCAGGTTGCTCTTGTATGAGGGGTGCCCCTGAGGCGTCGGGGCTATAATCTATCTATGAAGCGCAAGATTGGTCTTCTGTTTCTCGGCCTCATCTCGGCCGCCTTCTCCCAGCGCAAGGATTTTGAACAGCCCGCCATGCAGGCCGCCCGCGGCACCAAGGGAGCCATCGGCGCTGGCAGCGAGTATGCCGCCGAGGCCGGCATGCGCCTGTTCTTCCAGGGCGGCAACGCGGTAGACGCGGGCGTAGCCACGATGTTCGCGGCTTCCATCTCGGAGTTTTCGCATTTCGGTTTCGGAGGCGAAGCGCCCATTCTGATTCGCACCAAGGCTGGCAAGGTGTACGCGATCGCCGGAGTCGGAACGATGCCTAAGCTGGCCACTGCGCAAATGTTTCGCGAACGCAGGCCCAAGCCAGGCGAGATTCTCTCGCTCGATCCGGGAGGACTGAAGGGCATCATCCCGGTGGCTGGAATCATGCCTGCGCTGGTTCCCAGTATGGTGGAGTCCGGCTTGGTGGCGCTCCGGGATTTCGGCACGAAGTCGTTCTCCGAAGCCATCCAGCCCGCCATCGAATTGGCCGACGGGCTGGCGATCGACGAAATGCGCGCCGGATCGATTGCGCGCTCCCGCCGGTTTCTCGATCTTTGGCCGGATTCCAAGAAGACCTTTATGCCGAACGGCCAGGTTCCCATGCCGGGCGACATTTTTCATCAACCCAACTTGGCTCGCACGCTCCGCTCCATGGCCGCCGCCGAGAAAAAGGCGCTGGCAGCGGGCGCCACTCGCGCGGCTGGGATCGACGCGGTCCGTGACTTCTTCTATCGCGGCGACATCGCGCACCGGATCGATGCCTTCATGCGCGCCAACGACGGCCTGATGCGATACGAAGACCTGGCGGCGTTCAAGCTCCAGCCCGAAGAGCCCGTCTCCACCGACTATCGCGATTACAAGGTCTACAAGCCCGGTTTTTGGAGCCAAGGCCCGGCCATGATCGAGGCGCTCAACATCCTGGAGGGATTCGATCTGCGGTCTCTCGGCTACAACTCCGCCGAGTACATTCACAAGTCCGTGGAAGCTCTGAAACTGGCTTACGCCGATCGGGACGCCTACTACGGCGATCCGAAATTCAACCATCTGCCGAGCGATGTGCTGCTCTCCAAAAGCTATGCGGCGGAGCGCCGGAAATTGATCGGGCACTCCGCATCTTTGGACTTTATTCCCGGAACAATCGATGGGAAGCAGGCCAGGCACCCGGTTGACATGGACATCGCCCGCACCAAGATCGACGACGAACTGATGGCCAGCGATACAACTTGCGTCGATGTCATCGACAAGGACGGCGTCGTGTTTTCGGCAACGCCCTCCGGATCCTGGATGCCCTCGGTTATCGCCGGTGACACCGGGATTCCGCTCACCGAACGCGCGCAGCAGTTTATTTTGGTGCCCGGATCGCCCAATGAACTCGCGGGCGGCAAAAGGCCGCGCGTGACGCTCAGCCCCACTATCGTCACCGAGCAGGGCAAGCCTCTGCTGGCTCTCTCGACGCCCGGTGGAGACAATCAGGAACAGAGCCTGATCCAGCTCTTCCTGAACGTCGTGGAATTTCACATGAACCCGCAAGCGGCCGTCGAGGCCCCGCGCTACCAGACCAGGCATCTGGTGTCCAGTTTCGACAATCACGCTTGGAATCGAGGGGACCTGATTCTGGACGAGCGGATTCCGGCCACCGTGGACGCCGAACTGGCGGCCCGCGGGCATAAGGTGAGCACGCATTCGCGCTGGTCGAGCGGCGCCGCGCCGGTGATGGTTCGCGTCACGCCCGATGGCGTGATCGAAGCCGGCGCCGACCCGTATGGTTATCGCGTCGCCCACGCCTATTAGCCTTCGCGGTGGAATCGCTTCCGCTATTTGACGAGCCCGAGCAATTCGATCGCGAACGCTTGCATTCGAAGTTAGCGGCGCTGGCTTCGCAAGATATTTTCATCGGAACGAGCTCCTGGAAATATGAGGGCTGGATCGGCCAGATCTACTCCCGCGACCGCTATCTTGCCCGCGGCCGTTTCTCCGAGCGGCGATTTCAGGCCGAATGTCTTCGCGAATACGCCGCCACCTTCCCCATCGTCTGCGGCGATTTTTCCTTCTACCAGTTTCCAGCCGAATCCTACTGGCAGCGGCTGTTTGCCTCCGCCACGCCCGCGCTGAAGTTTGCATTCAAAGTCCCCGAAGAAGTCACCGTGAAGATGTTTCCAACGCATCCTCGCTACGGAACGCGCGCCGGAGAACCGAACGCATCCTTCCTGGATGCGCTCCTGCTGCGTAACTCTTTTCTCGATCTGCTCCTGCCCTACCGCGAACGCATCGCCGTTCTGATCTTCGAATTTGGCGCTTTTGCTAAGCAGAGTTACCAGGGAATCGGCGAATTTCTCGATGAGCTCCACCCGTTCCTCGAAGCGCTCCCGCCTGAGTTTCGCTACGCGGTGGAGATACGGAATCAAGAGTTTCTCGGCCCACGTTATTTTGCGTGCCTGCGCCGTCACGGTGTCGCACACGTGTTCAATGCCTGGACTCGCATGCCCGAGATGAGCGAGCAACTACAAATGCCGGAAGTGTTCACCGCCGATTTCACCGTCGCGCGGGCGCTGCTGAGACAAGGACGGCCCTATGCCGACGCCGTCGCCGCATTCTCGCCCTACCGGCAGATTCGGGACCCGAATCCCGATGCCCGCCAAGCGTTGCGAGGCCTGATTTCACGGGCCCGCGAGCGTCACGAGCCGTCCTACATCTTCGTCAATAACCGCCTGGAAGGAAACGCGCCCCAAACTATCGAGGCGATTCTGGACTAAGCGAAGCGATGAAGTCCGCCACCCGTTCCAGCGAGGCTTCGGATTGATCGCGGTGCGGACTGTGGCCGCATTGCTTGAGTATGAGCGTCTCTGCCGACGGAAGGCGCGTCCGGATGGCATCCAATTGTCGAGAGGTGCCATACTCGTCGTCCTCGCCTTGAATCAGCAGCACCGGACAGCGAATCTTGGGCAAATATTCCTCGATGTTCCAGGATCGAAAACTCGGGTCGAGCCAGATGTCGTTCCATCCCCAAAATGTATCGTCCACACGCGCGTGATACCGGCCCAGGCGCTGCGGAAGATCCGTGGTCAGGTAGGCTTCCTTCGATCGAGCGATGCTCTCCACCGTAAGATCCTCGACGAAAACGTGCGGCGCCTCCAGGATCAGCGCTCGGGGCGCATCCGGGAACGTGCCGGCAAAAATCAAGGCGATGGATGCGCCGTCGCTGTGGCCCAGCAGCACCGGCGAGGCGATTCCGTGCTGTTCCAATAAGGCAGGGAGAACCACTTGGGCCTCGTGATGCATGTACGTTACGGTGCGCTTTTCGCTCAACCGGCCCGAGGCGCCATGACCGTAGCGCGAGTACACCAAAACTCCGCAGCCAGTGCGCTCCGCGAGACGCCGCGGAAAATCCTTCCAGTGCGCGATCGAGCCCAAACCCTCGTGCAGCATCACGATCGCCGGCCCGCTCTCGGCCTCCGGAGGGAACCACAAAGTCTCCAGCCGCTTTCCGTCCACGAGCACCGCCGCGGGTTTTGGCGCCGGCTCCGTCACCCTGGCCGCGCGACCTCCCCGTGCGTTGCGTTTGCGCGCCTCTGCAGCACAAACCTCTGGATCTTTCCTGTGGCCGTCTTCGGCAGCGCCTCGATAAACTCGATCCAGCGCGGATATTTGTACGGCGCCAGGCGAGTCTTCACGAAATCCTGCAAGGCTTCGACCAACCGAGGTTCGGCAACGACGTACGGCCTGAGCACCACAAACGCCAGCGGCTTCACTAGACCGCTCTCGTCCGCCGCGCCGACTACCGCCGCTTCGAACACCGCATCGTGCGCCATCAACGCCGACTCCACTTCCATCGGCGACACCCAATTGCCACTGACCTTCAGCATTTCGTCGCGGCGTCCGCAATAAACAAAATCCCCCTCTACTGTTTCGCGAAACTTGTCGCCGGTTCGCACCCACTCTCCCAGAAATGTGGTGCGCGTCTTCTCCGCATTGCCCCAATAACCGGCCGCGGCGCTGGGCCCGCTGACCAGCATCTCACCCACTTCACCCGGCGCGACGTCCAGACCGGTATCGTCCACCAGTCGGACCCTGTAACCGGGCACTGGACGTCCCGTCCTGCCATATCGGACCGAGCCCGGGCGGTTCGAAACGAAGATATGCAACATCTCCGTGGAGCCGATGCCGTCCACGATATCCACGCCGGTATGCTCCTTCCACGATCTCCCCAAGTGCTCGGGCAGCGCTTCGCCCGCCGATGTGCAGAGCCGCAAGGCATGCTCTCCGGCATGCGGCGAATCGGCGGACGCGAGCAGCGAATTGAACAGCGTGGGCACTCCGCAGAAAATGGTGGGCCGCTGGTTCCGAAGAATTGCGTTCACCGCGGCTGGAGTGGGCCTTCCCGACAGAAGAATGCTGGTTGCACCCACCGACATCGGAAAACTGAGTGCGTTTCCCAGCCCGTAGGCGAAAAACAATTTGGCCGCCGAATAGACGATGTCGCGCTCGGTCATGCCGAGAATCCCCTGGCCGAATCGTTCCGCCGTCTGGACGAGGCTGGTTTGAAGGTGCATCACCGCTTTGGGATCGCCGGTGGAACCCGACGAGTATAGCCAGAAGCAGACGTCGTCCGGTCGCGTCGGCGCAACCGTAGAGGCGCTCGATGCACGCGTCGCAAGGTCGGCCAACACCGGATACGCGCCATCTCCTTTTCCGGCAACGATGAAGCGCCCGCGCCAATCCGCAAGCCGCGCCCCTTCGAGCAGAGCGGGCATCCGCGCCTCCGACACGATCGCGGCCTGGGGTCGGCTGTCGGCGAGAATGAATGCGTAATCGGCCGCCGTCAAAAGCGTGTTCACCGGGATCGGCGCAACCCCGGCCTCGACTGCTCCCAGGAAACAGGCGTGAAAATCGATGCTGTCGAACAAACAGAGCACTACGCGCTGTTCGCACTCGACGCCGAATTCGCGCAGCGCGTTGGCGCACCGATGGACGCGTTCCGCCAATTCGCCATAGGTGTGGCTTCCGGCTTCGTCAATCACCGCGACCTTCCCGCCGCGGCTCACGTTCCGCTCGATCAGGTCGGCTGCGGCGTTGTAGCGCGGAAATTGTCGAAACTCGCGCGTCGTCATCGGGTACGTGTTGTGCAGTATAATCGTGGCCGATTGACCTTGGCAAGCCGACCCGAAGCGCGCGTGCCGGAAACGAGCGCCACTGCGGTGGATTATCGGACCGATCCGTCGCGCTACCGCCACTGGCGCTTCGCGTTTGAAGGCGCGGTGGCAACCTTAACCTTGGATGTCCAGGAGGATGCGGGTATCCGGCCCGGTTACAAGCTGAAGCTCAATTCTTACGATCTCGGCGTGGACATCGAACTCCACGACGCATTGCAACGCATTCGCTTCGAACATCCGGAGACCCGCTGCGTCGTGATTACGAGCGCGAAACCTCGCGTGTTCTCCTCCGGCGCGAACATCTACATGTTGGGGCTTTCCAGCCACGCCTGGAAAGTGAATTTCTGCAAGTTCACCAACGAAACGCGCAACGGGATCGAAGATGCAAGCGCGCACTCCGGCCTGAAGTTCATCGCAGCATGCAACGGCTCCACGGCCGGCGGCGGTTACGAACTGGCGCTGGCTTGCGACGAGATCGTGCTTGTGGACGATCGCGCCTCGTCGGTCAGTCTTCCCGAGGTTCCGCTGCTCGGCGTTCTGCCGGGAACGGGCGGTCTCACGCGCCTCATCGACAAGCGCAAAGTACGGCGCGATCACGCCGACGTTTTCTGCACCACCTCGGAAGGCCTGCAAGGCCAGCGCGCCAAAGAATGGCGGCTCGTGGACGAAGTAGTGAAGGCGCGGGAGTTCGAAGATTATGTCCGGCGGCGCGCCGCGGAAATGGCTGCGCCTAGCGACCGTCCGGCGGATGCGCACGGTATCGCGCTCACTCCCTTGCAACGTTTGGTCGACGATGCCGGGTATCACTACGAGTTCGTGGACGCGCAGCTCGACCGCAAGGCTCGCACCGTCACCGTAACCGTCCGCGCTCCGGAAGCTTTGACGGAAACAACCTTGGATGAAATCATCGCGGCGGGAGCCAATTGGTGGCCGCTCCGAATGAGCCGCGAACTGGACGATGCGATCCTGAGCCTTCGAACCAATGAACTCGACCTCGGTTTGTGGATTCTAAAGACAACGGGGAATCAGGAAGCATTGCTCGCGGTCGATGATCTGATTCTTCGGGAACAAAACCATTGGTTTGTTCGCGAAGTCCTGGGGATGCTGCGCCGCACGTTCGCCCGCCTAGATGTTTCTTCGCGATCCCTGTACGCGGTCGTCGAGCCAGAATCCTGCTTCGTGGGTTGTCTGCTGGAGTTGGCTCTGGCGGCGGATCGCGTTTATATGCTCGACTCCGCCGACCCTAACCACGCAATCTGCCGGCTTTCGGGAATGAATTTCGGGCCGCTTCCGATGGTCAATCGTCAATCGCGAATCGCCGACCGGTTCCACAACGCGCCTCGTGCCATCGAAGCCTTGCGCGGTCGGATTGGGCAGCCGCTGACCGCTAGCGAAGCCCTGGAACTCGGCCTTGCAACGTTCGCTCCCGACGAGCTGGATTGGGCGGATGAGCTGAGGCTCGCCATCGAAGGCAGGACCGCGTTGTCGCCGGACGCCTTGACCGGCCTCGAAGCCAACCTGCGATTCGGCGAAAACGAAACCATGGAAACGCGCATCTTCGGACGCCTGTCCGCCTGGCAAAACTGGATTTTCAGCCGCCCCAACGCCGTCGGTCCGGATGGCGCGCTGAAGGTTTACGGGACAGGCAATCGTCCGAAATTTGACGTGGAGCGAACATGATCGACTACACCGACCGAATTCCGAATAACGTCGACCTGTCGCGCGATCAGACCTTGCAGCGCGCCCTGGAGCGATGGCAGCCCGCTTTTTTAGGTTGGTGGAGTGACACCGGACCCGCCGCCAGTTCGGCCCTCGAGGTTTATCTCCGGACCGCCATCAGCGTCGATCGCGATGGCTGGGCGAATTTCGGTTTCGTGCGCATGCCCGAATACCGCTGGGGAATTTTTCTGGTGCCGCCGGACGAACAGCGCACCATTCCATTCGGCGATCATCATGGTCAACCGGCGTGGCAGGAGGTTCCGGGCGAATACCGTTCCGCGCTGCGCCGCATCATTGTGACCCAGGGCGACACCGAACCGGCATCGGTGGAACAGCAGCGCTTGCTCGGAATGACCGCACCCTCGCTTTACGACTTGCGAAATCTCTTCCAAGTGAATGTCGAGGAGGGCCGCCATCTGTGGGCCATGGTTTATCTCTTGCAGCGTTACTTCGGCCGCGACGGACGGGAAGAGGCGGAGGCGCTTCTCCAACGGCGTTCCGGCGACGCCGACCATCCCCGCATTCTGACCGCGTTCAACGACCCGATCCGCCACTGGCTCGCGTTCTTCATGTTCGCCTACTTCACCGACCGCGACGGAAAATTTCAGCTCGCCTCCTTGGCGGAATCGGCGTTCGATCCGCTGGCGCGCACCTGCCGCTTCATGCTCACCGAAGAGGCTCACCACATGTTCGTAGGCGAGTCCGGTATCGCGCGGGCCGTGCAAAGGACGTGCGAGGTTATGCGA
>Ga0302326_10010555_pt1 | contig 20019 bp, 15 predicted proteins | sample Palsa_T0_3_FD_202264 | JGI IMG/M metagenome (GOLD analysis project Ga0302326, IMG submission 202264) | Peat permafrost microbial communities from Stordalen Mire near Abisko, Sweden - Palsa_T0_3 | ecosystem: Environmental > Terrestrial > Soil > Palsa > Peat permafrost | place: Sweden: Abisko...
GGCAGCGGCGGCTCGACCTCACCCAGCTGCACTCCCTGGTGCTGGAACAATTGCTGGGTATCACTCCGGAAGCCATCCGGGAGCAACGGAACCTCCGCTATGTGCGTGACGCCGGCGAAGCCATGGAGCAGGTTTGGCGGGGCGAGGCAGACGTGGCGTTCCTGACCAATCCGATCACCCTGGCTCAGTTGCGAGAAGTAGCCTTCGCGGGCGACGTCATGCCCCAGAAGTCGACCGACTTCTATCCCAAACTACTGAGCGGTCTTACCGTCTATGCGTTGGATTGAGGAAAGCCGCCTTGCCGGCGGCTGCCTCGCTATCGGTTTACTACTGAGGCCCTTGACCTGCTCGTTGGCCGGCGCCCAGTCGCCGCCAAACCCGCCGCCGGCTCCGCCCGCCGTGGTGCGGCCGGCGCCGCGCTTTGCCGTGGTGATCGACGCAGCCCATGGCGGCGCCGACGGCGGAGCACGCCTGTCGGATCATCTGCTGGAAAAAGACTTGGTACTATCGCTGTCGGTGCGGCTGCGCTCGATGTTGAGTGCGCACGGCATTGCCGTGACCACCACGCGGGAGTCGGATAGCGCTAGCACGGCATTGAACCGCGCCGAGACGGCAAACCATGTCGGGGCGGCGGCCTGCATTACCCTGCATGCCACCACCAGCGGCAGCGGAGTTCATCTCTTCACCGCATCGCTGACGCCCGTTCCCTTGACCCGCTTTCTCCCCTGGGAGACTGCCCAGGGCGCCTATGCCGAGCAAAGTTTGCGGCTCTCGTCCGAATTCGATTCGGCCATGACCCATACCGAGATCCCCGTCACCCTGGGACGCACAGCTCTGCAGCCGCTCGACAGCTTCACCTGCCCGGCGGTGGTGGTGGAGATATCGCCGTTGAGCGGCACTGCGCACGTGACCGCGCTCTCCGACCCTGCATACCAGGACCGGATCGTGGCGGCGTTGGCCGCGGCCATCGAGCAATGGCAGCGCGATTGGAGGCAGCAACCGTGATCTCCCGTGGACAGCGCATTTTGTTCTGGACGCTCCTCATCAGCTCGGTGCTGATGGCGGTGGTCCTCCTGCGCATGCGGGAGCGCGCCATGGACCGGTTGCTGGCTTCGGGAGAAACGATGCCGCTCAATCCTCCGGCCGGGAGACCCGTGCAAAGTGTAACCATGATGATGGCCAATGACATGGATGGGTCGGTGCAACCGGCAACCCAGAACCTGGCGCTGCCGGTCGACGCCAACGCACGGGCGCACGTAATCTTGCAACACCTGATCGTCAACTACGCGCGGCCCGGTTCCAAACATCCGATTGCCGAGAACAAGGGTGTGAACGAAATATTCTTTATGACCCTGCCGCTGGAGGCGAACCAGGTTGTGCCGGGTACCGTTGCGGTGGTGGATCTGAGCACCTCGTTTGTGGATGCTCACCCTTCCGGCATCGAGCCGGAGACGCTCACGCTGCTTTCGATCATCGGTACGCTCCACGCCAATTTTTCGCAGATCTCGCAGGTTCGGTTTTTGGTGGATGGGCAACAGCGCGACACGCTCGCCGGCCATGCTGATCTCACGCGCATTTACCTGGCTTCCGATGCTCCTGGAGTAAAACATCTGTGACTGGCGGCCGCCTGAAGATCGGCGTATTCGATTCCGGGTTTGGTGGCCTTACGGTGCTGCGAGCGCTGCTGCCGTTGCTTCCTGGAGCGGAATTTCTCTACCTCGGGGATACCGCGCGGTTGCCGTACGGGTCAAAGTCGCGGGCAACCATCGTGCGCTATGCGTTATCGAGCACCCGCTTTCTACTCGACCAGGGTGCGGACTTTCTTGTGATTGCGTGCAACACGGCGACCGCCCTGGCGCTCAACGAAATTAAAGCTTCGACGCCCGTGCCGGTTCTGGGCGTGATCGAGACCGGGGCCAACGAGGCGGCTACCTGGTCGAAGACGCGGGAGATTCTGGTGATTGGGACCGACGCAACCATTGCCAGCCATGCTTACGCCGCGGCTTCGAGAGAGCGCGGTATGCGTGCCCTGGAAAAGGCTTGTCCGCTGCTGGTGCCCCTGGTGGAAGAAGGATGGGTGGATCATCCAGTGACGGCTGAAGTGATACGAATTTATCTGACAGAATTGCTGGAGCAGGCGCAGGAGGAAGCGCTTGATCCCGATACGTTGGTATTGGGCTGTACGCATTACCCGTTGCTGCGCCCGATGATGGAAGCGGCTGTGGCCCCGGCGATCAAGGTTATTGATTCCGCGGAGGCAACTGCCAGCCAGGCTGCGCGGTTGCTGGCCGGCCATCGAGGGCTTTATGGAGGCACTGGTGGTATGGGACGATGCAGCTTCTTTGCTACGGATTCGGTGGCCAAGTTCCGGCGCTTGGGCGCTCGGTTTTTGGGTAGCGCGATTGACGAGGTCGAACTCGTGGACCTGGGTGGCTGATATATGCTTGCAACGGCAGGATAGGAGCAAGTGGGAATGGTGGATTTAAAAGGTCAGACGGCCGTGGTATTCGGCCTGGCAAACAAGCGCAGTATCGCCTGGGCGATTGCCCAGAAGCTTTCCGCGGCGGGAGCGCAGATTGCTATCTGCTATCAGATGGAGCGTCTGCGGGCGGAAGCGGAAGCGCTGGCCGCGGAGTTGCCCGATGCAGCTACTTTTGAATGCGATGTCTTGAGCGACGAGCAGATCGATGCGGTGTTCGCGAAGTTGAAGGAACGGTATGGCAAGCTGGACATCCTGGTGCACTCGGTTGCCTTTGCCCCGCCGGATGCTTTGCAAAATGATTTCCTGTTGACCACTCGCGATGCCTTCCGGGTGGCGCATGAGATCAGTGTCTATTCCCTGATCGCCCTCAGCCGGGCAGCCGCCCCGCTAATGACGGATGGCGGAAGCATCATGACCATGACGTACTACGGATCGCAGAAAGTGGTGCCGCGCTACAACGTGATGGGTGTGGCCAAGGCGGCGCTCGAGGCCACAGTGCGGTATTTGGCTGCGGATCTGGGTGGGCAGAAGATTCGTGTGAATGCGATTTCCGCTGGGCCGATTAAAACGCTCGCGGCACGGGGCATTGGTGGGCTGTCAGAAATGCTCAAGGTGCATGCCGAACGCTCGCCGCTCAAGCGCAACATAGAACCCGCCGAAGTCGGCAACGCGGCCCTTTTCCTCGCTTCCGAACTATCATCCGGCATAAGCGGCGAAGTCCTCTACGTAGACTGCGGCTACAACGTAGTGGCGTTCGCCAGCTCAGAATTAGAGCACATGCGGGGCTAGTTCCTCCAGCGACAGCGGTGGAAGACTGGACGGGTGCCCCAGGTCTCGCTTTTGAGACCTGGGATCCCTCAAACCAATTCCCAACTGGAAACACCACCCTCACCTTTGTCATCCCGAGCGAAGCGGAGGGATCTGCAGTTTCACTCCACCCAAACGAATGCCGCACCGGCCCACTTACCCAGGGTTCGGCTGATTTGTCATGATCTCTTCGCGAACGTTCTTGAGCACAGCCAAAGACCGTTGCACGCCCACTTCCCCGCTCAAGATCGGGTCTTCATTTTCGATGCTGAGCATCCCGTTATACCCAACCTCCATATAGGCGGCAATGATGTCCTTCCACATGCTCGCCCCATGACCATAACCAACCGCGCGGAAAAATTCCGACGCCTCATGATCGTCTTTCTTCCCAAAATTCAAAACCCCAAACCGGTCCACGTTCTGCGGGAAAAACGCCGTGTCTTTCATGTGAGCGTGATAAATCGCCCCCTGCTTGCCGAGGAAACGAATAACCTCCACCGCATTGCATTGCTGCCAGAAGAGATGGCTCAAATCACAATTGGCCCCAATCTCCTCGCCCGCTGCTTCACGTAGCCGCAACAACGTACGCGGGTTGTAAACAACAAAATTAGGGTGCATCTCGAGCGCGATGCGATGGACTCCATGCTCACGGGCAAACTTCGCTGTCTCCTTCCAGTAAGGAATCACGCGCTCCGTCCACTGCCACTTGAGTGCCTCGCCGTGTTCAGGCGGCCAGTCATACACCACCCAGTTCGGTACGGTATCGGTGGGTGAACCACCCGGACAACCTGAGAAACCCACCACAGTAGGAATGTCCAGCATGCCGGCGAGCTGCAGGGTCTGGCGAAATTGCTCCGTAGCCTCGCGCGCCTTGGTTGCATCGGGATACAGCGCGTTGTTGTGGCAGCTCAGCGTCATGACGGGAATGCCGCGGTCATCAAACTTCTTTTTCCATGCACGCGCCTTAGCCGGGTCAGCGACCAACTCGGGGCGAGGACAATGCGGCGACCCATTTGGGCCGGCCGCGCCGACCTCAACCGCCTCAATGCCCATGCTGGCGAACCTGTCGAGCATCTCGTCCAAAGAGAGCTTGTTAAACGGCGGGTCAAACACTCCAATTGGCAAGCTCTTCTTAGGAACAGACCCCTTGTCCTGCGGTGCAGACTGGGCGGGTGCGGCTACGGAAAGCGGAGCAGAGGCTAACGCAGCCGCCGTAGTACCTAGAAACTGCCGACGATTCATAAAACGCTCCAAAGCATACAAAGGATAGTGACTCTCTCCGAGGCCGGCGAGCAGTCGGAGTATGATGCCACGCCCAGGCTATGGTTCGCGAATCCATTTCCGAAACGAGATTCCACTTTACGCAACCTGGTGTACTTTCATATGGTAGCCTGCTTCCATGGCGAAATCCGACACGCGGAAGCCAGTTGAATCCGCAAAGAGGAGCAGCGGCGGCAGCCAGTATCTTTCTCGTGCCGTCAGCAAGAGCCTCAAGGTCCTGGAACTGCTGCAGTCAGCTCGATACCCGATGGGCCTGCAAGACATAGCCCGCCGCATCCAACTCTCAAAGACATCGACGTTCCGGCTCCTGCGCACGCTGGAGGCGGCGGGGTGCCTGGTGTCTGTCGGCTCGGGGGAATACCGGCTTGCACCGGGAATTCATTCGGTGGTGCCTACTCTCTGGCTCGCTCGGCTGCTCCGCGTCGCAACCCTTCGCATGCAGGAGTTGAATACCCAGCTAAGAGAAACCGTTAGCCTGGCAGCCTTGTTCGATAACCGGGTCGAAGTGGTTGCCGTCATCGAAAGTCCTCAGATCATCAAAATGAGCAACGTGGTCGGGCATATTCTCCCGCCCAACGCCAGTTCGCTGGGCAAAGTGATCGCCGCCTTCCAGTCTCAAGAGCAGCGGGAGAAATTGTTACGCAGTTACGGGTTTTGGCACTTCACCGAGAACAGCATCACCGACCCGGCCAAAGTGCAAAACGAGTTCAGCCGGGTGCTCGCTGACAAGTTCGCCACCGATCGCGAAGAATCCGTTCCCGACGGTATCTGCTTCGGGGTTCCGGTTTTTAACGCAGCCGGTGAAGTGAACGTAGCGTTAAGCGCCTCAGTACCCAAAATGCGGGTGCGCGACGGGGATCATGAGAAAGCCATCGTTGCCGCTCTCCGCGCCACGGCGGAAAATATTTCATCGGATTTTCGCGCTGCCCAGACCCTGGAGTTGGTCAGTACGTCGCGCGGCCGCCGCTAGCGTCGTAGCACTGCGCGGTGACGAAGGAGCATTCGCTGCTGGCCAAAAAATGAACCACGTAGGCTATCTCCTCGGGCCTGCCCGTGCGCCGCATCGGGATGCGCTCCGTCATATAAGACACCTGCTCGTCGGTAAGCTGATCCAATATTTGTGTCTGAATGACGGCAGGTGAGACTGCATTCACGCAAATGCCATCCGTAGCCAGCTCTTTTCCCAGCGATTTGGTGAGGCCGATCACCCCGGCCTTGGTCGCGGAGTAGGGCGTCATGCGAGGGTTTCCTTCTTTGCCCGCAATCGAAGACACATTCACAATGCGTCCATAAGACCGGCTGCGCATATGGGGAACTACGGCCCGGCAAAAGTTGAATACTCCCGTTAAATTGATGGCGATATTGCGCTGCCAGTTTTCATCTGTTTGTTCCCAAATATAGGCGGAAGGGCCGGCGATGCCGGCGTTGTTCACCAGGATATCGATTTGACCGCAGCGCTCGAGTACCTGGTCCACAGCCCGCCGAACAGAGTTAGCATCGGCCACATCTGCTTCCAGGGCAAAGGATTTGGTGGCCAGGGCGGCGGCCACTTTTTGCCCGCCCGGCAAGTTCAGATCGACGACGGCAACGGTGGCTCCGGCACCAGCGAGCCGGATGGCGATGGCTTCGCCGATGCCGGTCGCCGCTCCAGTCACAATCGCAGTCCTGCCGGCGAGGCTAAACATGCATGGGCGGCACTTGCCATTGCGAACGTCAGTCATCTCTTCTCCCGGCATCGTGACCCCCTCGGAACCCCCAGGCTCCGAGGATTATATGAAGCAAGCCTAAGGAAGTCAAAAATGAAATGCATTACCAACTATGGCGATTAATTCCAGTTTTTCTATTGACCGCGACGGGAAGCGAAATGTATTACTTTACCGTCGATCGATCAGCGGAAGGAGCAACGACAAAGTGAAACGACAACTATCGCGACGCCACTTTCTTGGCGCCTCGGCTGGGGTTGCCGCGGCCGGTGCAGCGGGATTTGCAGCTCTCGCCAACCCAATTGCCACCGCCGCTCAATCAGTTGGAGTGAAGACCAGTGATCTCCCCGATCTAACCGTCAAAGAGGTGAAGGTCTACGTCACCGATCTCGGCAACTATCACAGTCTCAATGGAGAGACGGGCGAACTTTTTTCCGTGGTCACCCACAGTGGCATCGAAGGCAACTACACTCCCGGCAATCGCAACCCAACGGGGGGCTGGCTGGAGTGGGCCAAGGGCGCACTGGTGGGTAAAAGCGTGATCGATCTTCTTCCCACGTTGACTTCTACGTCGGGCTTGAGGGGAACTTACGGCTTCAATGGCGAGCTCCCCCACGGGCCGGGAGTCCATCTGCAAGGGGGAAGTACGTTTCATCGCGCGCCGGCCCTCGGCTACGGTTCGGCCTTCGATACGCCTGGAGTGGGGGGCGGACTCATTACCCGCGCCGGTGGGCAATGGCCGAACTGGTACACCGCAGCAGCCGACGTCTGCTTGTGGGACATTCTGGGAAAAGCCGTCAATCGACCTGTTTACAAGCTTCTGAGTGGAGGATGCGGCGGAAGCAAGGACAAGATAATGGCTTACGCCAGCTCTACCCATCATCGAGCGATTGAGGACTACGCTCCCGAGGTCGTGCAGGCAAAAGCACAGGGATTCAAGGGATACAAGATTCACCCTGGCGGGGGGCAACACAGGGAGGGTCCGGCCATCCCGGCCTATATCGGGCACATGGAAGAGATCAGGCAGGTGCGACAAGCGGCGGGAGACGAGTTCATGCTGGCGCACGATCCGGTGCAGGTATACAACCGCTACGAGGCGATGAAAGTCGGCCGCCTGCTCGATGAATTGAACTACGCCTGGTTTGAAGATCCCATCCGCACCACTGATATGGATGGCCTGATCGAACTTTGCTCGGCCCTCAGCTTGCCGATTCATGTGGGCGAGTTTCTTTACTCCATCTCTGATTTTGCCGAGTACATCTGTAAGGGCGCTCTCGATGTGGCGCGGCTGATCGCCGACAATGTGGGCGGCATCAGCGGTTCCATGAGGGTCGGCCTTCTGGCGGATGCATTTGGGCTGGAATGTACGCCACATAACTGGGGCAACACGCTTGACCTCGCTGTGCACTTCCATATTGAACTCGCGTTGCCCAACGCGGCGTGGTTTGAGGTCCCCTTTCCTCCGGAACTCTCCGATCATCCTTACTTCAATTACAAGTTCCGTCCAGACAAGGATGGTTACATTACCGCTCCCACTGCTCCTGGCATCGGCTATCCCATTGATCAGAACGCACTGGCGAATATCACCAGGAAAATCGACCGCTAGCGAAGAACAAGAAGGCTTGCGATGCTGCGTCTCCCGTTGCTCTTATTGCTCTTGCTGCTGCTATCAGCCTCTGCCGGCGGGGTTGAAAGGCAAGACGTAACCTTCAAGGTCTTTCAATTCCCTCCCAATATGATCCCCCGTATCGACGGGAATACCGATGACTGGGCAATCGTACCGGACAGCTACGCGATCGGGATGGACCAACTCGAAAACACCGAAGCCCCGGGCGGCCATGGTAAACAGTATGACCCGAAGAATCTTGATGTACGGGTGAAAGTGGGTTGGGTGAAAGGCCTGAACCGCCTCTATTTCCTGTACCAAGCCTACGACAACTATTGGGACTTCTCACGCACCGACCTGCATAACGATATTTTCGAAGTAGTGGTCGATGGAGACCTCTCCGGAGGTCCGCTCATCGATATCGATCACCGCGACGTTTGGACCCCTGAAGCGGTGGGAGAGATGTCGATCATCGATCCCAGACAGAGCCGCTCCGACGCTTATTTCTCTTACCAGGGCGACCAGGCGCAGAATTATCACATCTTCACCCCGGCCCACGGAAAAGATTGGGCGATGGCCTGGGGATGCGCTCAATACACCAAGGAACTCCCTTACGCCAACCACGCCTATCCTATGATTTCCAGCCCGGCCAAGCGGGCAAGCTTGTACTGGAGTTTTGGATCACTCCATTCGACTATGCCGGCTGCGAAGGCCCAGAGAGAGCGGTCGATTGATTATGACGACGTAAATTCAAGCGCTATGCGAGCTTCCTTCTCGGTACAGTCGACTCGGCCAGCGTTGCTTCCGGCCAGGAACCGAATTTCCGCAAATATGGACTTGGAACCTATGTCCAAGACACCTGGAAAGTAAATCGGAAGCTCACCCTGGATTACGGAATCCGATGGGACTATCAGCAGGCATGGAGCGAAAGCCGCAATCGGTTGGCGGAATTTGCTCCCAACGTTCCGAATCCTTCCGCACTTGGCAGCGACGTGGTTCAGGATGTAAGGCCATCGCGAGTTGAGGGAGTGAATCAACCAATCCACGAGTTGGCGCTGCGGTCCCTGGGGACCCCTCTCATCAATAACTGTGACCTGGAAGCGCTGGGAGAGAATGCAGCCAGCGCCTGCGCTGGACGTTCTTGTTGTCGATCAACCCGTTGCGCGTGCCGGGGGCGACCGGCGGCCCGGTAAATCCGGTTGCCATTTTTTGAGCATGATCAGAATTACTGTAGTGTGGTGATCTCGGTTTGAGCAGGCTGCTGAAAAATTCGGTGCCAGGGCAAGAAAGACGTACCTCAGGGGCTAAAGCCCGACTTATTCTCAATCATTTACGGCCCGACTAAAGTCGTGCCCTGATACAAAACCGAGTTTTCAGCGGCCTGTTAAGCAGGCGAGGGGGTAGTGCATCGATGCCGGGAAGCAAAAGTGACACGCTTATGAACAGACGATCGTTTCTGCAATCATCGGGAGCGTTCGCTGTCTCGCTCGCAGTCTCGCGGACTGTAGAGGCCACGACGACTGCCGGAAGCAAGCAGCCATCGGGTCTATTTCCCATCGGCGAGACTCCTTTTACCGCGGACAACAAGCTTGACCTAGATTGCCTGGCGGCGGAAGTTACGTTTTGCAATCGCGGGGGCGTGAGCGGTTTTGTGTGGCCGCAGATCGCCAGCGGTTGGTCAACCCTCTCCGAGCAAGAGCGTTTAGATGGTGCGGAAGCGCTGCTGGCGGCGGGCAAAGGAGGCAGAACCGCGGTCGTGATCGGCGTACAAGCGATCGGCGGGGACATGGCTACTTCCCTTCGCTACGCCAAGCACGCCGCCGAACACGGGGCGGACGCGATCATATCGCTGCCCCCGGAAAAAGCCGGCGACCAGGCCATGCTGGAGTATTACAAAACCATCGGCGCAGCCACGCCTCTGCCGCTCATTGTGCAAAGTCAGGGGGACATGAGTGTCGATTTGATCGTGGAGATGTTTGGCCAGATCCCCACCATGAAATGTGTAAAGGATGAGGCGGGCAATCCACTGACGCGGATCTCCCAGATTCAGCAGGCAACCGGCAACAAACTCGCGGTGTTTGCCGGCAACGGGGTTCGCACCATGATCGACGAACTGCGGCTTGGTTTTTCCGGATATTGTCCGACCACCGGCTTATCGGATGTCTACCAGGCGACCTTCGACCTCTGGCATGCCGGAAAGCACAAAGAAGCATTCGACATGTTTGGCAGGATACTGGCATTCGATTCCATACAAGGGGTGAGCCAGTACATCCTGGTGGCGCGGGGCGTCTTCAAGGAAACGACCACTCATCGTCCAACGCCGGGCATGGGCAACCGGCATGAAGGCAAGCTGGATGAAGCGCAAAAACAGGTCATCCGCGAATCCCTGAGTGAGTATCTGAAACCCTATCTGCGTGCGTAGATCCGGGCCCAAAGCGCAGTGCTGGATGTTTCCCGGGCTTGTACTGTACGCGGCGCTGGGCGCGGCACAGAACCCGGGTTCCGCAGCAGTTCCTGTGCCCGCATTGTTTGGCCAGACGTGCGCCGTCTGCCATGGAGGCGATGCGGAGGGTACCGATCGCGCTCCAGCCCTGGCCAATAATCGCCAGCTCCGCGGCACCAGCGAGAAGGATATCGCCAGCCTGATCAGGAACGGCCGAGGCAACATGCCTGCATTCTCTTCCTTGCCCGACGCGCAGATTCAAGAGCTCACTTACTTTGTGCGCTCGATGAACGTGGATGCCTTCGACATGAAGCCTGCCGGCGATGCGGCAGCGGGAGCTGCCATTTTCTTTGGAAGTGGGCGCTGCTCCGCATGTCACACGGCGCAGGGACGCGGCGGAAGCAACGGTCCCGATCTCTCCAACATTGGACACCAGGTGACACTGGCTGAACTCAATCAATCGCTGCGACAGCCGGATGCACGGATTGCCGCGGGCTACGGGGTGGTGGATGTCACGCTGCGGGATGGCGGGTCATGGCGCGGATTTGCTCGCAGCCAAGGCTCCCATGATCTCCAGTTGCAGACGCTGGACGGGCGGCTGCACTTGCTACTCGACACCGAATACAGCCGGGTGGCTGCGGAGAAGCGCTCCTTCATGCCTGCCTTCAGCGGCACCCCGCAGCAGTATCGCGACATGGTGTCGTTCCTCAGCAACCTGGGCGGGATACCCACCGGGCCCATTCCCGCGGCGCGCGAAGAGATTTCGGTGCAGTCAATGGACCAAATTCTTCACCCCAGGCCAGGCGATTGGCCGACCTATTCGGGCAATATTAACGGTAACCGCTACAGTGACCTATCGGATATCAACGTGAAGAATGTAGGGGATCTGAAGATGGCATGGATTCATCCCTTGCCTTACTTTGGTCTCGAAACCAGGCTGGTGATCGATGGAGTCATGTACGTCACCGGTCCCAACCAGGTGCAGGCGCTGGATGGCCGGACGGGGAGAGAGATCTGGAACTATTCGCGTGCACGCGCCGCGGCGGGGACAATCCCAGGCGATGCGGCAAAGGGAGCAAACCGCGGCGCCGCGGTGCTCGGCGACCGCGTGTTCTTTATCACGGACAACGCGCACCTGATCTGCCTGCAGCGGCTTACCGGAGCATTGCTTTGGGACGTATTGTTAGCGGAGCCGCACTATGGCGGAACTTCAACGCCTTTGATCGCCGGCGGCCTGGTGATTGCAGGGGTGTCCGGCGGGGACGACGGCATTCGGGGTCTGCTTGCCGCTTACCAACCAACCACGGGGGAAGAGGTATGGCGCTTCTGGACGATTCCGCTGGCCGGCGAGCCGGGCTCTGAAACGTGGATAGGCGATCCATCCCCACAAGGCGGCGCAACCTGGACAACCGGCAGCTACGATGGTGCAACGGGCACTGTTTACTGGGGCATCGGCAACCCCTATCCCGATACCGACGGCGATCACCGGGGCGGAGATAATCTTTACACTGCGAGCGACGTGGCGCTCGATGCTAGGACGGGCAAGTTGCTTTGGCATTTCCAATTTACCCCGCACGACCTGCACGATTGGGATGCCACCTATGACCTATTCGGTGAACGGGCGTCAGTACGTAGCGATCGCTTCGGGGTCCAATATCCTATCGTTCGCATTACCCGGGAACTAGCGGCGGCACCATTCGAATTAGATTTGCTGGCTCCGGTTGAATTTTTCGCATGCATTCACCCCACGTTAACGTGGCTGTCGAAAACTAGTTGAAAAGCAGTTCACGCATGCGCTGACCCGCCAAATCTGCTACGCCAAGCTAGAGAGCACATCACCGAATGAAAATATCCGTATGGGCCATTGTTGTTGTCTTATGCCTCGCACACTATTGTGTACGAGCCGAAAGCGTATGCCCGCGCCCGGAGCAAGGGAGCAAGGTCGAAGAACCAGAAGATCTGCGCAGCCAGAACGGCGTTCTGGAAGCGCAATTGACCGCGAGGAATGCCGCCCAATCCAACGGCGCGATTCGATACTGCTACACCGATGCAGCGGGCCATGAATCGCCGACTCTGCGCGTCCACCCTGGCGACCTGGTCATCCTTCATTTGACCAATGCTCTGACCGAGGTCAGCCACGGAACAGCGCTCATGCCCATGCCCGCGCATGCTCATTCTGCTGCGAACCCCTGTACCAGCGGGATTATGAGCCCGGTGTCGACCAATCTCCACTTTCACGGTCTCACCATTCCTCCCGTTTGCCATCAGGACGATGTGATGAAGACATCCGTCCAACCAGGGGATGCACCGTTCGAGTATCGCTTTAAGGTTCCGGCGAACGAGCCACCAGGGCTCTATTGGTATCACCCTCATATTCATGGATTCAGCAAAGAACAACTGCTCGGCGGAGCCTCCGGTGCGTTGATCGTAGAAGGCATCGAGCGCGCCAAAAAAGCAGCCGCTGGTTTGCCGGAACGGGTGCTGATTATCCGCGACCAGGACCTGGTTAACCCCAATGCGCCTCCGGCTAAATCGGAACCCGTGGTGCCGAAATTCTTGATTGATCGGGACGGCGACGCGGCGAACAATGGCACCGGCTTCGGTAAGCCGGCGAAGGATCTCTCCATCAATTACGTGCCCGTTCCCTACCCCGACTATCCTCCGGCCACCCTCGAGATTAGGCCCGGAGAAAAACAACTCTGGCGCGTGTTGAATGCCTCGGCCATCACCTATCTCAATTTATCGGTTCTGTTTAACCGTATACCGCAGCCACTCGGCCTGGTCGCCATGGACGGTGTCCCCATGAACCTCAATGACCCGCTGAAAGATTCGGTAGACACGCAAAACCATATCGGCCTGCCGCCAGGCGCCCGCGTCGAATTCATTGTGAATGGTCCAGCGGAAGGCGTGACCGGCTTGCTGGTCACGAGAACTGTGGATACGGGTCCAGGTGGAGAAAATGACACCAACCGGATGCTGGCGAAGATTGTTGCGTCTTCGAATGCACTGGAATCGAGCACAAAGCTGGAAAGCTCTCCCCAGCCGCTTCCCCCGCCAAGTGAAGCATGGCTTGGCAGTATAGCCCCAGTGCTTGTACGCCATTTGTATTTTTCCGAGAAGTTGACGGATCCCAATGATCCAACCAGCGCGGTGGAGTTTTACCTCACGGTAGACGGACAGGAGCCAAAGATGTTCGACATGAACTCGGGCATCCCGAATATTGTCGCCAAACAAGGTACGGTGGAGGACTGGATTATCGAAAATCGTTCGCGCGAGCTGCACGCCTTCCACATCCATCAGCTGCACTTTCTATTGCTTGAGTATGCCGGCAGACAAGTGAATGAAGACTTTTTGCGCGACACGGTGAACGTACCGTACTACGATGGCCGCTCGCTTGCTTACCCCAGCGTTCGGCTACGCATGGATTTTCGCGATCCCAATATCGTGGGCACATTTGTCTATCACTGCCACCTTCTCGAACACGAGGACAAGGGGATGATGGGGTCGATACGAGTGGATCCGGCGTCACCAGCTGCTCCGGAGAACAACGCGGGAGCGCAATGCGACGCACGCAACTCCAAAACACCGTGTAAGGAATTCCGTGTCAGCAAAAATTAGCTGGCAATAATTACGCGTCGCAACATCAGTGAAGATTTTGTGGTGTGCTTTTCAACACCTGAAGCATTATTCACCGCGTGTTCACTGTATAAAGATCCGGCGTTAATTTAACGCAGCTATTCCTCGGGACGGAGTTGAGCCCGCAAGCTCCGACTTCAGGGGGAAGTATGACTGCAAAGAAAATCGCGTCTACAGCCGTGAGGGCTGCACAGACGGGACTGATATCAACCATGATTTTCCAACTGGCCATTGGCAGCGCGTTCGCTGTTGGCCAGACAGAAACGGCGACATCCCGTGACAACGCTACGACCACGCCTATCAAACACGTCATCGTCATCATTGGTGAAAACCGTAGCTTCGATCACGTTTTCGCCACCTATGTACCGCAGAATGGCCAGACGGTTTGGAATCTTCTTTCAGAGGGCATCGTAAAGGCTGATGGAACGCCCGGCCCGAATTTTCCACTGGCGGAACAGAAGGCAGCCACCAACAAACCGCCCGACGACTTCTTGCTAAGCCCGACGACCAGTTCCTATTCCGTGCTACCCGCGCCGCTTAATGGCGGACCTGTAACCTCTTACGTGAAGAATGACAACCTTACTCTTGCAAAGCAGTCCGAGAACGGGCTTCCCGCGGATTATTATGCTTACCTGGTAACCGGCGGTTCCGGCCTTTCGGGAAAAATCCCCGATACACGCATCAAGAACGTGAGTGCACTTCCTCCTGGACCGTTTCAGCTGACGAATGAAGCGACGTTTACCTACAACTCTTACGCGGCCAGCCCAGTGCACCGTTTCTACCAGATGTGGCAGCAACTGGATTGCAGCGTTGCTCACGCCACTGCGGCCAACCCTTCTGGCTGCGACGCAGCGCTGTTTCCCTGGGTTGAAACCACTGTCGGTGCAGGCACAAATGGATTGAAGCAACCGGCAAACTTCAGCACAGACTATTCGCCTACTGCCGTCACCACTGGCGAAGGTGCTACTGCCATGGGTTTCTACAACGTTCAGAACGGTGACGCTCCTTACTTCAAGTCCCTGGCGGACACCTATGCGATGAGCGACAATTTTCACCAGTCCGTAAACGGCGGAACCGGCGCCAATCACATCATGTTCGGCCATGGCGATGCGATCTGGTTCAGCGACGGCAAGGGTAATGCGTTAGTGCCACCTCACAATGTTCAGGTTGCGAGCGGCACTCCCAATGCCGGTATTGTGGACGAGATTGAGAACCCAAATCCAGCAGCCAGTACCAATAACTGGTACACGGAAGACGGTTATGGTGGCGGCTCCTTTGGTGCAGCCTCCTATGGTGGCGGCTCCTACTCCGACTGCGCAGACACCACGCAACCGGGTGTCGCTCCCATCGTGAATTATCTGAAGTCACTGCCGACACCCATCAATCCGCGGTGTGAAGCGGGCCACTACTACCTGCTCAACAACTACAACCCTGGATACTTCGGCAATGGCAACAATGCCTTCACCGACACGAATGCCAACAATACGGTGTTCACGATTCCGCCGTCCTCGACTCCGAGCATCGGAGACACCATGCTCGCCAATAACGTTTCCTGGAAATATTATGGCGACCAGTGGAACAACTATGTTCCCGACCCTTACCAGCTGAACTACGGCGCTATCGGCAAGGACACCGATGAGTACTGCAACATTTGCAATCCGTTCCAGTACGACACTTCCATCATGGGTAACGCCGCTATCCGCACGGCCCACATTCAGGACACTGCGAATCTTTACAGCGACATCCAGAATGGAACACTACCGGCGGTCTCCATCGTCAAGCCAAGCGGGCTGGTAGATGGCCACCCATCCTCCTCCAAGCTCGACCTGTTTGAAGGGTTCACCAAGAAAATCATCAATGAAGTCAAGGCCAATTCGGCTTTGTGGAAGGACACCGCGATCTTCATCACCTTCGATGAGGGCGGCGGCTACTACGACTCCGGATACGTCCAGCCTGTCGATTACTTTGGCGACGGCACCCGCATCCCACTCATTGTTGTCTCTCCCTACGCCAAGGGTGGTCGCATCGTTCATGACTACTCTGACCACGTTTCGATCCTGAAGTTCATCGAAGCAAACTGGGCTCTTCCGACAGTCACCGCGCGCAGCCGGGACAACTTTCCCAACCCGGTTGCCACTGAGGATAACCCCTATGTGCCGACCAATTCCCCGGCTCTCGATGACCTGATGAGTATGTTTAAGTTTTCTTCTAAATAGTTCTCCTGGGTAGCAATCACTGTGGCCGGAGTTGGCCTGCCAACTCCGGCCCTTTTCTTATTCTCGACGAAGGGCACGGCTCAGCCGTGCCGTAAACCGTTCTAAACAAAACCGGCTTTTAGCCGCTGAGGTACGCTTTTCTATGTGGCTGCGTTGGGACATCGATAAGTTTGTCACATTGACGGTTTCGGAAACGTACCTCAGGGGCTAAAGCCCGGGTCGTTGTTGAGCTTTTACGGCCCGACTAAAGTCGTGCCCTGATACAAAGCATGAGAGCAGTGACTATCAGAAACGCGCGCATTTCCGCAGATTTGGGTCTATCGATATTTTCGAGAACAGTTCTCACGCGGGCTCTAAAGCCCTCAGAGCCGAACTTTCTATGGCACGGCTAAAGCATCTTTCACACAGCGAAAGCCTACCGCACCCGAGCGGTCATAGCCAGGCGCCATCAGCAACTTGCCGTGTTCATCATTGCGATAGGCCTGGGGAAAATACCAGACGGATCCCAGTGGCTGATAGTAACTTCCCCCACGCAGGACGCCGCCCCGGGTGTGATCATCCACATATTCATCGGTCCACTGCCATACTCATGGTTCCTTTCTGTCTCAAAACAGGGGCGCGAGGGCGACCGCCGACAATCCGCAAAGGAACACGGCAAACATCCACGCCAGCAAAGTTTTGGCACGGGAGGGGGCAGCGGAAAATTCATGCCAGATGAAGACGCCCCAGGCCGCGGAAATCATGGTGGCCCCTTGTCCAATCGAATAGGAGACCGCGGGACCGACAACATTCGCGCGGGAAGCAATAAAATTGAGGACCGCGCCGGTGCACCAGATCAATCCGCCGAGAATTCCCCATACATGCCAAATCCCTGGCGCACGGGTATAGGCGCTCATGCTTACTGGTGCTTTCCCGTCCAAGGGACGACGCATCAGGATTGAATTGGCGACCAGGGCACAGGCGCCGACGCCCAGCGCAAAAAAGAACGACGTAGCGTAGGGGCCAGGCGCACCCGCGCCGCTCATAGCGCGGGAGACAAAGGGATAAAAACATCCCATGAGCAGGCCAGCCACCAGGCTCAGGACCACACCATTGACACTGATGCTTTGCCGCTCGGCCTCGCGCAGGCGGTAGGCCGCAGCGTCGAGCACAATGGCGGTGACTACGAGAGCGATGCCGCCAAAGAGCATGAGCGGATTCCCTGCCGGCGCAAGAATGTAGCTGCTGACCGCGCCGACGACCAGGGCGAGCCCGATGCCGACGGGAAAAGCTACGGCCAGCCCGGCGATATCGATGGCCGCCACCAGCAGCAGGTTGGCGACATTGAAGATGATGCCGCCGATGACGGCGAGACCGATGTGGTGGAGATCACTCGCCGAAATATCCTGCAGGAACGGCCGGCCAGTGTTGCCGAGGGCTCCAAGGGTGAGTCCCCACACCAGGGTTCCCAGGATGAGGCCGATCACGTAGTCCCAATAAAAAAGTTGAAAACGAAATTGGGGACAAAGCTTTATCGTATTGGCCCATGATCCCCAGCAAAGCATGCTGATGATCATGAACGTCAGCGCGATGGCGTACGTCTGAGGTTGATACAACAGGGATCTCCTTGCAACCTGACGAACAGTTGGCTGGGAAGAATGTACCTTACGGGGCGAGGATGGTGCGGGAAAAAGGGTTTTTGGGTTTCGAGACGCCGAAGGGCGCAGCGTTGCGGGGTGGAAGTGTGCGCCTTAAGCGCCCTATGCGCCCTTTGGGTGGAAGTGTGCGCCCTAAGCGCCCTAAGTGTGAAAGCTGCGCCCTCACAGCTGCAAAGACGGACCTCAGGGGCTGAACAGGCTGCGGAAAAAGGGCGGTTTCGAGAAGAGTAGTAGCCCTCAGCGGCTAAAGCCGGATTCATTACACAGCAGTTATGTACGGCCTGAAGGCCGTACCCTTCAAACAAAGCGCGTTTTTCCGCAGCCTATGAAGCCCTCGTTGGCTTCCCCCGGTACGGCCCGACTAAAGTCGTGCCCTGATACAGAGCAGCAGAGCGGTGGCTATCTGAATGCGCGCATTTTCGCAGATTTGGATCTATCGCTATTTTCGCCGAGCAAGTCGTGCCTCGATACCTATGCGCCGGGGTTTTGTGGCCTGGTCCAGAGGGTTGTGGCCCGTCCTCGCCCGGCGGAGATTCCGCGGTTGATCAGGCCGAGTCTCAGCAGTTGCTCGAGAGCAAGGTCAATTCGTTCTTTGCTGACATGGCGATGGAAAAGAGCGCGAATTTGCATTCTGGTTAGTCCCTCGGGAGCGACGTCCAGCGCCTGGCCGATGCGTTGGGCGGTGGGATCGATGGGGGCGGTGTCGAAGAGAAGGCGAGCACTGGCTCGGCAGTAGTCCCATACAGCCAAGGCGGCCTGGAGGTGGCAGGTATCGATGAGCGGGGTACGATCCAGGGCCGCGTAGATGGCGCTCAGGCGAAGGACCTGAGCTTCGGCGCGGCTGGTGGCGGCGCCGAATGCGTCCTCGCGACCCTGGCTCAAGGCAACGTAGCCATCATTCCATAGCTCGCGGGCGGCTGGGGTGCGCGAGAAGAGAAGTTCGTCCTGGCTTTGCAGCCAGTCGAGAGTACGGCGTAGGTCGCCGGCGATCACGGAGTGCTGTTCGGGTGAAAGGCTGCCACCGTCGGGCAGGGATTGGCTGCGGCGCACGCTGGTCCACAAACAGCGATTGGCAAAGCCGTTGTGTGATTCGATGTGACTGAGGTGGTGAGCGAGCTCGCTTTGCGTGACATGACCCACGATGCTGATATGCGCCGCGGTGGCCTGGACGTAGCGATGGCCATCGTGAGAGCACAGGTTGCCGCCGTCCCAGGCAGAGCGCAGCAGGGGAGAGAGTTGGCCTGCCTCTCGGCCGAGTACGTGGATGACGGACGCGAACTCTTCGGCGAGCAGGAAGAGCCGGCGATCGGTGACGGGCTGTTGATCGCGCAAGGCATGGAGGATGGTGTTTGGGGTGGGGCGGGTGGTGGTTACGCAGCGGGACGACCACAAAGGGTCGGCTTCGGCGAAGAGACTGGAGATCTGGCGCCAGCTGGTTCCTTTGCGAGCCTTGCTCGATTCGCCGACGAGAATGACGAAGAGGTTGAGGCCGTGGCGCGTGGCCCCGACGCGACAGTGCGGGCCGGGGCCGACGAGGTTGCCGAAAGCGGCCAGGAACTGGAGAAGGACGGCGGCGGGATCGGCCTCGGTGTGCGGCGCGAGCGTGCGGACGAGGAAACCGGCGATACCGTGGAGAGCCGTGCCGTCCAGCGCATGTGGTGGGGGCGCGGATGATCTGGGTGGAAGCATAACCGGTGGCTCAGGCTCTTCGACGGCGTAGGGGTCTTGGAATTCGGCGCGGAATTCGGCGCTTTCCTGCTGCTCTTCCTGCTCTTGCGTGAACTCCTCGGGGAATTGGAGGTCTTCTTCGGTGTGAAGTTCGCCCGGTGTGGCGAGTGCTTGCGCGGACTTATGGCTGTTTTGGTAAGCAAGCAGCTCTCCACAGCGACGTTGTATGTCAGCGAGTGTCGGCAGCGTGGGGGAAGAGTTGAAGGGGTTTGGTCCGAGTGTCATTCTTTGAAGCTCCCACGGTTCTGATTTGATTAGAGGCAGATTGGGTATTAGTCGCCCGGTGTAGATCTGTGTGCCTGCGCGGCTATTTGTTACGTGGATGGTTGCGAACCCGCCTCGCTATCTGATTTCACGCTATCTCCTGTGCCCTCTATCGTCCATAGGGGTCATGCAAAAAGATGAGGAAGCAGGGTAGGTAAACTGGAAGTAAACATCAGGGTGATTTGTTGCTGAGATAGTTACGCTCCGGGAGACACC
>Ga0302326_10010556_pt1 | contig 20019 bp, 15 predicted proteins | sample Palsa_T0_3_FD_202264 | JGI IMG/M metagenome (GOLD analysis project Ga0302326, IMG submission 202264) | Peat permafrost microbial communities from Stordalen Mire near Abisko, Sweden - Palsa_T0_3 | ecosystem: Environmental > Terrestrial > Soil > Palsa > Peat permafrost | place: Sweden: Abisko...
GGGCGCTGGCGGCGGCAAGGGAATCAGCTTGATCAGCGGACCGGTTCAGTACCTCTCAGCCAACGTCTATCAGGGCATTCTGACGGCAGCCAACCAGCTGACCTTCTTCAACGTCCCGATCGATCCCCCGGGCCCGGCGTTCTCATCCGGCGGCACCACGATCACCCCCCAGTTGACCCTCCGGATCACGAACGTTCGCGCGAACGCTTCCGCTCTGGGCGCTCCGACTGGTTTCTCGACCAGCACCATCAGCGAATCGATCTCCACCTCTGCCGGTATCCCGATCAGCGGTCCTCTCCAGACCGTTGGTAGCGTATTCACGGGCTTGGTCAGCAAGTCGGTTTCCGGTGTCAGCAGCACGATCTCCAACACCGTCAGCTTGCCCTTCGGCAACACCAGCGGTTCCGGTCCCACTCTGACTCAGTGCAGCTCGAAGAGCTTGTCCAGCACCAGCGTCACTGCGGCTCTCGTGGAATACGTCAACTTCACGGAGGGCTTCGCCACGGCGACCAAGCTGCGCTATGCAGTTTCGGCCACAAGCGAATCCACGCCTGGTAACTCCCAGAACGTTGAAGGCGGCACGTTCCTCAACGGCAGCCCGACCTCCACTGGTCTCTTGATCGGTGCGGCGGACTTCGCCACTCGCGTCAAACTCACCTTCGGATCCATCCCGACAGGCGTCACCATTTACACTCCGACGACCCTCCCCAGCAACACCATCAATGCTGGTACGCCGACGGAATTCATGACGTTGACCCAGAGTGAAACTGCTCCGTTTAACCCGACTCCCGCTTCCACGGTGACCAACCTCCCGACGACCGCCCCCTACGGTGGTTTCGCGGCAGTTGCTCTGACCAGCGGCGCCGGCGTTGCGGTTTATGAAGTTACCTCGCAGCAGGCCATCAGCCAAAACACCATCGAGTCCTTCTCGGTGCCCGTGCTCGTGACCTATACTGCTGCTCCCTCGACCAATTCGCCTGGTCTCGGCACCACAACTGTACAGATCGATTTCGCTCCGTCCAGCACTGTGGTAGTCGCGGCCGCTTCGCCGGTCCCACGTTTCGTTCAGACCTCTCCGCTTATCAACGGCTTCGTTATCGCTCAGTGCGCCACGAACTTGCTCTTCCCGTTCGTGACTAATCAAGCTGGCTATAATACAGGCCTTGCGATCGCTGCGACCTCGTCCGATCCGTTCGGCACCGCGCTCCAGAGCGGCACTTGTACCTTGAACTTCTACGGTTCTGGCGCACCTGCTGCCTTCGTTACCCCGACCGTTACCGCGGGCACTGTGTACACCGTACTGACCTCTAATGTCGCCGCTGGCTTCCAGGGCTACATGATCGCTCAGTGTAAGTTCCAGTATGCTCACGGCTTCGCCTTCATCACGGACGGCTACGGCGGTCCTGGTCTGGGTCTGTCGGAAGGCTACCTCGCGCTGATCATCCCCGATACGTCGGTTGTGACTCGCGCACCGAATCCGAACGTTACCACGTCCGGCGCCGGTGAAATCCTTTCCAACTAATTACTTGATTCATTAGATGTACCTTCCGGGGGGAGCTTAGGCTCCCCCCATTTTTTTTGAAAGTAGTACTTCCAAAACGCTAAAGTATAAGTGGTGTTTCAACTGCTAAAGGATACTCATGACTCTTTCCTCACTTAGATCGAAATCCCCAGCCATCTTCCTTCTCTTGGGGTTAAGCCTCGCGGTGCCGTCCGCATTCTCCCAGACGCTGGTAATTACATCCGGCCAGGGTCAGCTCTTGACGCCGCTTCAACAGAGCCAGCCGCTGGTGGTTCAGCTCCTGGATGTGACAGGCAAACCCATCCCCGGAGCGCCGATCACGTTTACTATCACCGACACCCTCGGCTACTATTTTTCTAACAATATCCAGAACGGGGTTACCGACCCGAATGGCTTCGCCACCACTTACGTTTACGGCGCCGGCTTAGTGCCCGGCCAATCGTCGCCGTTCGACTCTGCTACAGTCTCGGCAAGCTACCTGGGAGTTGCCTTCGCGACCTTCTATGAAACGACGGCGGGCCTGACGACTACAGGAACCGCACTTGTCACGGCCAATTTCTCTCTCCTCAATTCTTTCCAGACCCTCACCGGTCCAGCGGGTTCAACATCTACCACCCCGCTCCAGGTTTCCGTTAATTCGATTAGCGGAGGTGTACCCAACGTCGCGCTAAACCTCGTAATTGATCCTAGTTCCACAGGTACCATCACCTGTGCCGAAGGTCCAAACCCACTCACCAACGCGAGCGGCGTCGCCGTGTGTACGCCCGTGTTCGGTAAGGTCGGAAGCGGAACGCTCACCATAACCATCGGAGGGTTCAACTCCCAGATACCGATCCCGTTCCTGGTCACCGTCGGGCCGCCCGCGTTGATTCAAATCACTTCCGGCAATAATCAATCGGGCACTCCGGGCCAACAGTTGGCTCTCCCGGTCGTTGCCGTTGTGACGGATTTAGGCGGCAACCCGACCCCCGGTATTTCGATGGCCTTCACCGCGTCGCCTGCAAATGGAGCTACCTTCACAAACGTTCGCCAGGTTACTGATAGCGCCGGCAAAGTTTCCGCCAACGTGGTTCTCGGCAGTATCCCCGGCAACGTCACCATCAGCTTGACCGATACCGGCGGTCTGATCAAGAATCCGGCGATCTTCACTGAGACCGTCAATGTCAGCCTTACCGGAATCAGCAAGAACGCCGGCGATCTGCAGTCGGCATTCGTAAATGCGCCATTCTCCGTACCGCTGACAGTTACCGTTACTAATAGCACTGGCGCTCCGCTCTCCGGTCTTCCCGTGACTTTCGCCCTGGTTTCAGGTTCCGCTACAGTCGGTACTCCCAACGCAGTGACCAACCCCAGCGGCCAGGCTCTGTCCGGCGTCACCGCGGGGGGCACTGCCGGTCCGGTTGTCATTACGGCGACCGCGGGTCAATTCTCGGTCACGTTCAATCTCACCGTCATTCCTCCCGGTCCGTCGAACCTCAGCTTCACCAACGGCGCCAGCGGCGCGTTGAACAGCATCTCGCCCGGCTCGATCGTCACCATTTATGGCAGCGGTCTCGCGACGAATCTACAGGGCGTAACCAGCGCATTCGACATCGGCCCCTTGCCGCTGCAAATGGCGGGCGTCACGGTCCAAATCGGCCAGACTTTTGCGCCCATATTCGATATTGGAAATGTCAACGGCAGCCAGTTTGTCAGCGTGGAAGTTCCTCGGGACGCCGCGGCCGGTTCGACGACCATCACCATCAATACTCCGGGAGGCGGTTCAACGACGGTCCCCATCACGATTCTCCAGGCAAGCCCCGGCCTGTTCACCTATGCCGGCGCCAGCAATCTTCAATATCTAGTCGCCATCAAGGCGAACGGAACCGTGGCCAGCCCCACGAACCCGGCAAACCGCGGGGAAACCGTCACGATGTACGTGACCGGCCTCCCGCTCACCCCCGGCATCGGAACCAACGCTTTCCCCGCGCCGGGTTCCACCGCCACGCCGCTCTACCCCCTCATCCTGGGTGTAGCGAATCAGGGAGCGCCCTATACGGCAGTAGCTTACTCGCCTGACCTGCAAGGCGTCGAGACGGTGACATTCACTGTGCCGTCGTCAACCATCCCGGGAGCCGTACAGATCTCGATCGGCGTCCAGGCGCCGTCGGGAGGAGTCTTCTCCCAAGGCGCTACGCTCAACGTCCAGTAGTGGTATCCGAGCCGAAACTCTTAGGGCAGGTCTTCCCATACGGGGGACCTGCCCTTTTTCTTACTTGCCCTTTTTCTTACTTCACTTCGACCTGAATGAACTGATTCGAAGGTTGCACAATCACTCCCACCATAGTCCGGGGGCGCCCGACCGCGGAACGCGGCTTAATGGTCAACGTGGCACTTTCTCCGGCTTTCAGTTCCGTCTTATCCAGCTTCGCCTCGATCCCCGTATACTCTTTCTCAGAGAGCGCCAGCGTCACCACGCCCGGCAGCCGGTTTGTGAGCTCTACTTTTTCCTCCGTATCGCCCAACTTGACAGACGTACGATCCGGTTTCACGCCCTGAGAAATCGTGGAAAGATCCATCGGCTTATACTCGATTCCAGGGCTGGCTTTTCCGTCTTTCGAAGGAGCCTTCAGCTTCCCGAATGGCGTCATGCGTTCCGGGTCGATGAAGTAATAGAAGCACCACTTCCCGTTCTCAAGCTTCCAGCAGCTGAGGAACGGCATGTCGATCAACTGTGGGGCCGCCATTCCCATAAATGAAATCATGGTCTTCGCTACCATGGTCACCTTCGCCTTGGTGTAATTATCCGAATACGCGATCTGATCAATCCGAAATGCTTTAATTTTTGGCTTCGCAGCTGTGTAGAAGTCATCTTTGGACTCTTCCGCCACCAACTGCTCAGCGGGCCGCAATTTTCCGTCGACATGGTACTGATAGAACTGCGACACGCGCGCGCGCAAAGCATCGTCCACATCCGCCGGAGGTTTATCGAAAGGATTAGAAGGGGGTTGGCCAAACGCCGGAATGGCGGCCGCGATGCAACAAACGACAATTCCACGCATACTCTATCATTATCGACGCCGGCCGGTTACGAAAGGTCTTAGCGCTTGACCGGAAAAAATTTCAAAACCGGAATCAACGCGTTCTTCTCTTTGGATTGCTGCGCAAACGGTCGCGACGCCAACTCACTATTCATCGTCGTCACGAAGTCCTCCACCTGCCGCTGCATCTCGGCCATCTTCTCGCGCATGTTGAGGATAATCTCAACCCCCGCCAAATTCACGCCCAAGTCTCGCGTCAAATGCAGAATCACTTCCAGCCGTTCCAGATCCTCGTCGGTATAGAGCCGCGTATTTCCATCGCTGCGAGAAGGTTTGAGCAACCCCTCTCGTTCATACAGCCGAAGCGTCTGCGGGTGAATCGCATACTGCTCCGCCACCGAAGAAATCATGTAAGCCGCTTTCGACTTGCTCCTCATGAGGTTTTCCTAAACCTTCTCCCACAACTCCGCCCGTGGATCCTCCGGATGCAACTGAGCCAACTCCCGCAGAATCTCCTTCGTCCGCTCGTCCTCTACCTTGGGAGGCTGAACCGCCACTTCCACAATCTGGTCGCTCCGCGTGTCCTTACGCGCATTATAAACGCCCTTCTCCCGCATACGGAACTTCTGCCCGTTCTGCGTTCCCGGCGGAATCTTCAATAGCGCCCGCCCATCGATCGTCGGCACCTCGATCTTCGCGCCCAAACCCGCTTCGGTCACGCTGATCGGAATCTTAATGTGGATCGTATCGCCATCGCGTTGAAACACGGGATGCTCCTCGACGCGCGTCGTGATGTAGAGATCCCCCGCCGGCGCCCCCTGCGTTCCCGCATTGCCTTTACCCGGCACGCGCAACCGCGAACCGTTCTGCGCCCCCGCCGGGATCCGCACTTCCACCATTTCCTTCTTGACGATCCGCCCATCGCCCTGGCAGTTCGGGCAAATGTTCCGCAGTCGCCCCTTGCCCTGGCATTTCGGACACGTCAAATTGAACTTCATCGCGCCCGCCATCTGAGTCACCTGGCCCGTCCCATTGCACTGCGGACATGCCATGGACCCGCTCCCCGACGCGCCCGACCCGTGACACACCCCGCACACTTCATGGCGGCTCACTTCCAGCTTCGCCTGCGTCCCGCGAATCGCCTGCCAGAAATCGATATTGACGGCATACTCCAGATCGCCGCCCTTCTCCGGCGTTAATTCGGCTTCCTGTCCGCCGCCTTTGAAGAAATTCGAAAACAGATCCTTGAACGCCCCGCCGGATTCCGCTTGGCGTCCGCGCGTCTCTGTCTGCTGCCTTACATAATCCGAAAAATCGAAGCCTCCGAAATCCATATTCGGACCCTGCTGTTGCGGACCCGCCTGCTGTGGGCCCGCATCGGAATAAACTCCGAACTGGTCGTACATCTTCCGCTTCTTGTCGTCGCTCAGAACATCGAACGCTTCCTGGACCGTCTTGAAGCGTTCTTCCGCCGATTTGTCCCCCGGATTCAAGTCCGGATGGTATTTCCGCGCGAGTTTCCGGTAGGATTTTTTAATGTCCTCCGGCGATGCCTCGCGCGGTACCTTTAGCGTTTCGTAATAGTCTTTGGCAGCGGCCATCGCGTCTTACTTCTTATCTTCAACATCGACGAACTCTGCATCCACTACGTCGTCCTTCGGCTTCTCCTGTTTGGGTCCGGATCCCTGAGCTCCATCGCCACCCGTAGGCGGAGTCTGTGACGACGCTTTGTACATCGCCTCGGCCAGCTTGTGGCTCGCCGCGGTCAGCTTGTCGGTAGCGGCGTTCAGCTTATCCGCATCGTTCCCGGTCATCGCGGCTTTGGTTTCCTCGATGGCTGTCTCGATGTTCTTCGCTTCATCCGCGCTTACCTTGTCGCGATTCTCCTTCAGCGTCTTCTCGATGTTGTAAATCATCGAATCCGCCCGGTTCCTCGCTTCAATCTGGTCCTTCGCCTTACGATCGTCGGCGGCATGCGCTTCCGCTTCCTTCGCCATCTTGTCGACCTCGTCCTTCGACAAGCCCGAGGAAGACGTAATCGTAATCTTCTGTTCGTTGTTCGTGCCCTTGTCCTTCGCGGTCACGTTCAGAATGCCGTTCGCATCGATGTCGAAAGTCACATCGATCTGCGGCACCCCGCGCGGAGCCGGAGGAATTCCCACAAGCTGGAAAATACCCAGAACCTTGTTATCGGACGCCATCGCGCGCTCGCCCTGAACCACCTTGATCTCAACTGTGGTCTGGTTATCCGCCGCGGTCGAGAAGGTCTGGCTCTTGCGCGTGGGAATCGTGGTGTTGCGCTCAATCAGGCGCGTCATCACCCCGCCCTGCGTCTCGATGCCCAGCGAAAGCGGAGTTACATCCAGCAGCAGAACGTCTTTCACGTCGCCGCCCAACACGCCGCCCTGAATCGCCGCGCCCACCGCCACCACTTCGTCCGGGTTTACCGTCCGGTTCGGCTCCTTGCCGAACATATTCTTCACCAGTTGCTGAACCTTTGGAATACGGGTCGAACCGCCCACCAGAACCACTTCATCGATGTTCTGCGGCGTCACGCCCGCGTCCGCCATGGCCTTCTTGCAAGGCTCCATGGTCTTCTGTAGAATGTCGTCCACCATCTGCTCGAAGCGCATGCGCGTCAGCTTCATCGCCAGGTGCTTCGGCCCGGTGGCGTCCGCCGTGATGAAGGGAAGATTGATCTCCGTCTCCATCAGGGTCGAAAGCTCCATCTTGGCTTTCTCAGAGGCTTCCTTCAGCCGCTGCAGCGCCATCTGGTCCTTCGAAAGATCGATGCCCGATTCCTTCTTAAACTCCGTCACCACCCAGTCGATAATCCGCTGGTCGATGTTGTCGCCGCCCAGGTGCGTATCGCCATTGGTCGATTTCACCTCGACCACGCCATCGCCCACTTCCAGAATGGAAACGTCGAACGTGCCGCCGCCGAAGTCATACACCGCAATGGTCTCGTTCGTTTTCTTATCGAGCCCATACGCGAGTGCCGCCGCAGTAGGTTCGTTGATGATGCGCATCACCTCCAGGCCTGCGATCTTGCCCGCGTCCTTGGTGGATTGCCGCTGTGCGTCGTTGAAGTATGCCGGAACCGTGATCACAGCCTGCGTGACCTTCTCGCCCAGATAAGCTTCCGCCGCTTCCTTCAACTTGGTCAGAATCATCGCCGAAATTTCAGGCGGACTCTGCTTGGTCCCGCTAATGTCCACGCGAGCGTCGCCGTTATCGCCGCGGACCACCTTATACGGCACCATCTTCATCTCTTCGTTCACTTCTTCGGACCGCCGTCCCATGAAGCGCTTGATCGAAAAGATGGTGTTTTCCGGATTCGTGATCGCCTGCCGTTTGGCAACCTGTCCGACGAGCCGCTCGCCCGATTTCGTAAATGCAACGACTGAGGGCGTCGTCCGCCCGCCTTCCTGGTTGGCGATGACAGTAGGTTGTCCGCCTTCCATGACGGCCACAACGGAATTGGTTGTGCCGAGATCGATTCCTATAATTTTGCCCATGACTAAGGTTTTGCTCCTCGTGGTTAGTACGGTACCATTATCAAACCTTAGTGTCGGATTGTCAAGTTTACTGAATCGTACAGTTCGCCTAATCGTACTTCTCGACGATGATCCGCTTCCGGTCTAACCCCTTCTCTTTCAGCGTCGATCGCAGCTCATTCACCATTTCCGCCATCCCGCAGATGTAAACGTCGATATCCCTCCGCGCGCCCAACTCCAGGTCGATATGCGCATGGACCCGCCCTGAAAGGCCCGTCCAACTGGCCCCAGGCCGCGTCAAAGTAGGCACAAACCGGAAATTCGGATATTTCGCCGCCAACTCTTCAAATTCAGCCTTGTAGAGCAGCCCATGTTCATGCCGTGCCCCAAAAACTAGCGTGAACTGCCTTTCGCGCTCCCTAGGCAACCGCTCCTGCAGCATGGACCGAAAGGGCGTAATCCCAGTCCCGGTAGCCACCAGAATCGAATCGCTCAACGGATTCCGGAACACAAAGACCCCATAAGGACCCTTGTATTCCACCTCGTCCCCCGGCGACATCCCGAAGAGCAGAGGCGTAAACGTCCCATCTTCCACCAGGTTCAGACACAAATCGAACCGTTTCCCGGCCGGTGGAGAAGCTATGGAATAAGCGCGGGTAATGGTCTTCTCGCCATTCTGCCCCACCAGGGAAACAAACTGCCCCGGCACAAACTCCAGTGCCTGTTCCGCCTCAAAAGTGAACTGCCGCGTAAGCGGAGCGAGCTCAACCCACTCCACTAACCGCGCCCTCATCCCGAAAGCGCCTCAAGCGCCCGATCCGCCAGTATCCGGCTCAACCCAGGATGCCCGTCGAGCGGCGGGGCGATCCGCATCTCGACCTTCGTATACTCCGCAGCCAATCCGGCCACCAGCGCCGGAAGATCCCGCTTCAAATGAATCCCCAGCGTCAGGAAATAAGGCACCACGAGTACCCGCTCAGCGCCCCGCGAAATCAGCTTCCCGACCGCCTCTCGCAGATTCGGCAGTGCATCCAGGAAAGCAACTTCATAAAGCCCAAACCCGCCCTCAACCGCCGCCTGCGCTGCGACCACTCCAACCGCCTCATTGGCGGAGTCCACGCTCGACCCGTGCGCAAACACCACAATCCCCGTGTTCATGCGTTCTTGCCCTTGAAAACTCACCAGCTATAGTGAGCCGCGTAAGTCAACACCCGCTCCTCGTCCGGCTGCAGAGCGACTTCAAATTCAACCGTCCTGCTATCCAGGTCTCGATGCTTCACCGACTCCTGGGAAATCGTCCAATTGCTCCAGTGGTACAGATGTTCCACGACCCGCACCGTAGCCGCGCCTTTCGAGTGATTCCGCAGCTTGACCTCGAACGATTCGTCCACGCTCCGGTTCTGAAACTCCGATCGAAACGCTGTTTGGCGCCGCTCCCCTGTAAGGTCGAATGCGTTGCCTGTATAAACCCGTAACGTCTCGTCCTTCGGCGTATGGTCGATTTGATTTTCGCCCGTGAACTCCATCTGTCCGTCCTGGTCTCGCCGGTAGCAGCGGACCCGGCCCTTTGGGAGCGGTACTCCTAAGTGATTCGCCGCGCTGTTGGCGAACTCGCGCATCACCCAAACATGCGGATTGGATTTCGTCCCGTAAGCCTGGTTCTGCCGCAGATCCTGGCCGTTAAATGGGATATCAAGCTGCGCTCCGTTGTAAGTGTAGAGTTTCTTCGACTGAATACCCGCCGCCCGCAGGAATTCCACCTGCTTCGTCTCCCGGTCGTGAATCGTGGTCGGCTGCGGCAGAGTGTAGAGGTGATAATCCTCAAAGCTCTCTTCCGTTATTTGCGGATCGGGCGCAGGCGAAGCAACGGCATACCCGCCGCCCCCCATCCCTCCCTGCCTCGGTTGCAACTTGCTCACATCTCCTGCCATCAACTTGATCCGTGCGTGGTCGAACTGCTTGCCGCTCTGGTTGTCCAGCGTCACCCAGCCAACCAGATCCAGCGTATCCCCATTCTCCGGCGCAACCAGGTTGTAATCGCTGCTCCAACTCAACCCGCCGGAAATGTAACTCAACTCCGCTTCGAACTGAGCTGCCTGCGGAGACCGAAGAATCCAGTCCAATGAGGGCTTCAGAATTGCGTCATCGCTAAGAGCCGGAAAAATCGGCTGTCCCGGTAGGGAAAACTGCAGCTTCCCATCCACCTCGATAATCGGTTGCCCAGCTCCCCCCGAAACGATGTTCATCTGGTTCGCCTGGTATTGCGATCCATAGCGGCTCATCGCCTGGTAATGCGGCACATACCCGCTCCGCACGATCTTCCCGCTTACCACGCGGCTGCTTCCATCGGGATTCTTCACGAGGAACTCGATCGTCTTCCCTTCATTCAGTCCCAGCAGGCGCTCCTGCGAAACAGGGTCGTTCCGGTAATTCTGCTCCAGCACCTGAACGATCTGTTTGCCGGACGGGTCGCGGAGAATCACTGAATCGGGCTCCACTTGCGCGGTCGCCCCACTGAACACCAGCTTGTTGTCGCCAGCTTTCAGGTCCAACCGCAAGGTCTCCCGAATCACCGCGAAATTTTCGTTGTAAATCGTCAGGGCCGGATCGGCGCCGAAAGCGGCTACCCCAATGCCGACTGCCCCGATACCGAAAAGCCAAGCCGCAACTGGCCTACGTAACGCCATGCACATAAGCCCGAATCCGCAATAGCTCTTCCGTCCGCCGCGCCAACTCATGATGCATCAAATCCCGCATAGAAAGGAATCCCACCACTTGCTCCCCCCGCAACACCGGCAAATGCCGGCAAGCGTTCGCGCGCATGCTATCCATGGCCACCTCGACCCCAACACCCTCCGGCACGGTAACCACGTCCACCGTCATCACCTCGCCAACCAGTGTTTTCTCAGGATCCAGCCGCCCCACCACCACGCGCGTCAATACGTCCCGTTCGCTGAATACGCCTTTGAGCCGCCCGCTTTCCAGCACAACAATGGCGCCGATCTTCAGCTCCATCATCTTCTTCGACACCTCGGCAACCGATTGCGAAGGTTCCGCGAAATAAAGGTCTCGATCGACCACGTCCTTGACCAGCACCATGAATCTTTAGTTTACTGCGAGGGGATGCGAGCAAATTTATTTATCAAAGTCGAAGTCGATTACGAGAGCAAAGAGCCCCCCGAAAAGCTGGCCGAACACATCTGCCGTCAGATTCAGAAGGTCTACGGCGTCCGCAAAGCCGAACTGTCCCATATCACACCCGAGGAGTGACCCTTTCTGCCGAGATTTCACGCGTTACTTGTCGTGAGACTAAAACTAACCTGCGCCCTATTCCTGGCGGCCGGCGCGCTCCAAGCCCAAACGCCCGCCATTTCCGCTGGAGGTGTCTTCAACACAGCAAGCTACGCTCCGGCCGGTCTTCCCGGCGCGGCCATAGCGCAAGGTTCGCTCTTTGTCATCTTTGGCAAGAATATGGGGCCGGTCGCCCTTGCGGTCGGAAGTCTCCCTTATACAACGTCCCTGAGCGGTACCTCGATCAGTGTCACGGTGAACGGCACCACCACGAACCCGTACGTGGTTTACACCTCCGCCGGCCAGGTCAGCGCGCTCTTGCCCTCCAACACGCCAGTTGGGACCGGCACCATCACCATCACCTATAGCGGCGCCACCAGCGCCACCCAGCCAATCACGGTCGCCGCGTCCAGCGTGGGTGTCTTCACCGTCAATCAGGCCGGTAGCGGCCCTGGCATCATTACCACCGCAAATTACGTCGTCAACTCGCTCACTTCCGCGGCAACCGCGGGCGACGCCAATATCCTCTGGGCTACTGGGCTCGGCCCTGTCGGACCCAGCGGCAGCGAGGCCGCCGGCACAGCCACTCTCGCCGCACTGCCCACCACCTTCCAGGTCTATGTCGGCGGCGTTGCTGCCAAAATTTATGGCGCCGCCCGCTCGGCTTACCCCGGCCTCGACCAGATCGTTTTCTTTGTGCCCTCCGGCGTAAGCGGCTGCCACGTGCCCGTCGTCGTCCAAACCGGCGTCACCGTCAGCAACTTCGTCACGATGGCCATCGGCACCGGCGGCGTCTGCTCGGACCCGGTCGGCACCGGCTTGACGTCCACCCAACTTACGCAACTTCAGAAGCAAGGAACCGTTTCCCAAGGCTACCTCAACCTCTCGCACAGCGTCACCGCGGGATTAACCATCGGGCCAATTAGCCTTCCAGGGACCACCTCGGATGGCGGAACCGCCGTTTTCGATCGCTACACATTTCAACAATACACAGCCGCCACCGGCGGGGTAAACGTCACCACCTTCGGAGCCTGCAGCGTCTACTTCGCCACCGGCACCGGAGGCCCCACAGATCCCACTACACCCACCCCACTCGATGCTGGTTCAGCCATTACCGTCACCGGCCCCAACGGTATGAAGACGCTCACCACCATACCGCAGGCCCCCGGAATCTACTCAGGTACCCTCGGCAGCGCCACGTCACCTTACCTCGTCGCTGGAAACTACACCATCACCGGACCCGGCGGAAAGGACGTGGGACCCTTCAGCACCAACATCACACTCCCCCCGACCCTCACCTGGACCAACGCCGCCAGCATCTCCAACGTGATTCGCGCCAACGGCCAACTCATCACCTGGACCGGCGGCGACCCCAGCGGCAGCATTCAAATCAGCGGTTATTCCGCCCTGATTTCCGGTACTTCCGAAGTCGTCGCCGGATTTGAGTGCACCGTGCCCGATACCCCGGGCCAGTTCACCATACCCGCACCTGTACTCCTCGCGCTGCCGGCCGGGACCGCCGGCACACCCAGTGGTTCACTGAGCGTGGGGGCAGTTACGGCCACCAAGAACTTCACCGCCACAGGTCTCGATCTAGGCTACCTGAGCGCCATTTCGAGCAGCTCGCAAACCGTTACGTATCAGTAAACGAAACCCAGCGGCCCTCCGCCGCCCACCCATGCGGGGTCAAATCGACCTTGGCATCCCGGATGGTTGGGTCGGCGCCGTGAGCAACAAGAAACTCGGCTGTATCTCTATGACCGTCGATCGCCGCCCATTGCAAGCCCGTCTCGCCGATTTGTCAGTTTTCCTACGGCGGGATTGGTGATCCCACCCCTCTTCCCGGCTCACAACTGCCTTTGAGGTAACTGTTATCCGAACACACCCGGCGGCAGATCCGGCTTCTTCGTTATGGCTCTCTTCCACGCAGGCAAGGCCTTCCATCGAGCCAGTTCCTGCTGAAAAGCGCCAGCCAGGGCATTCGCCGTGTAGAATTACACTACTTATGCATGGCCACGCCTGTGTTGCCCGCATCTTCTCGGTTTGCTTTGCGGTTGTTACTTCACTGAGCGCTCAGACGGATCGAGCGCAGGACATCGACGCGGTATTCACGAACTGGAACAAGCCCGATTCGCCCGGCGCCGCGGTAGCCGTGATCGAGCACGGCAAAACCATTTACGAGAAGGGCTACGGATCGGCGAATCTCGAGTACGGCATCCCAATCGGTCCGGAGACGATCTTCCATGTAGCGTCGGTCTCGAAGCAGTTCACGGCAATGTCGATCGTGCTGCTGGAGCGCGACGGCAAACTCTCGATCGATGATGAAGTACACAAATACCTTCCGGAGCTTCCGCGCTACGATAGCCCGATTACCATCCGGAATCTGCTGCAGCATACCAGCGGCATCCGCGACCAATGGCAGACGCTTGCGACTGCAGGCTGGAGTCTCGAAGACGTCATAACGCAGGATCAGATTCTGCGCATGCTTTTCCGGCAGAAAGAACTGAATTTCGCGCCGGGCAGCCGCTATCTGTACTCGAACAGTGGGTTTACGCTGCTGGCGGAGATCGTGCGGCGCGTCTCAGGAAAACCCTTGCCGGATTTCTGCAAGGAGCGCATCTTCGCGCCTCTCGGGATGAAGCACACGCACTTTCATCTGGATCTACGCCGGATCGTGCCGGGGCGGGCGTACTCGTATAGCGCGGCCAAAGGTGGTGGATTTGAGAACGCCCCTCTAAACTATGCAAATGTTGGGGCCACCAGCCTGTTCACGACGCCGGGTGACCTCGCGAAGTGGTTGGATAATTTCCGCGACCCGAAGGTCGGCGGCCCGGTGGCCATCGCGAGAATGCAGGAGCAGTGCGTTCTGACGGACGGCAAGAAGGCCGATTACGCTCTGGGAATCGTGCCCGGCATGTATCGTGGACTGAAGACGATATCGCATAACGGCGCGGACGCAGGATTCCGCAGCGCTGTGATCTGGTTTCCTGATCAGGAACTGGGTGTTGCTGTGCTGAGCAATCTCGGCAGTTTCAATCCCACGCAGGCGGCGAACAAGGTGGCGGAGGTGTTCCTCGCGAGCAAGATGACCGCGACGCCGGCGAAACCGCAGCCCGTAACCCATACCTTCATCACGCTGGATCCGATGGCTTTGCAGGCTTTCGCGGGGACGTATCCTCTTCCAGCGATCGGCCAGACACTGGATACCGCCGTCGATCAGGGGAAGCTTTGGGCCGTGATGCCGGACAAATCGCGGCTAGAGATGAAGGCGATCGCACCCGCGCATTTCTACCTTGGAGAGTTGCAGGCCGATATCGAATTTACGGCCAAACCGAATGGCGGCATGAACGCGAAGATCACGCAACCGGGCGCGGTGAATTCGGGGGACCGGGTGGATTCCGCGGTGCCGGTCAAACCGGACCTCAGCGCGTATACAGGAGTCTATTGGAGCGAGGAACTCGAAGCGGAATACACGATCCTGGCGCGCGACGGAACCTTATTTGCCTCGAACTCGCATCATGGGGAATTCGAGCTTACCGCCACGACGAAAGACAAATTCCGGTCGGCGAAGTTCTTCTTTCAGGACGTGACCTTCGTACGCAATCAGCAAGACCGCGTGACCGCGCTGACGGTTGGCGGGGGACGGGTGACGGCGATCCGGTTCGACCGGAAACAGATGCCTTGATGGGGAAGTGCGCCCACGAGGCGGGCGCTGTTCGCCGTGCGTCGATATCTAGCAATATCGGTAGGTAGTTTCGTTTGCTTCCGTCAGGTCCGTGCGAGAAGTTCGTCCGTCTCGGGGAACGGTGACGCGGAAGTCCACTCACAGCAACCGACTCAGCGCAGTGCTCCAATATTTCCTGGAGCACCCGATTTCCTCGCTCGAATTCAGGATCAGGATGTGATTGTGATTTTCGCCTAATCGGATTTCGCGGATTGCAGCAATCCGCACAATCGCACTTCGGCTTACCCGCGCAAACTCCGCCGGATCAAGCCTTCTTTCGATTGCGTCCATGGTCGTGCGCAATGCAAATTCGCCCATCTCGCTGTACACCAGCGCATAGTTTCGATCGGCTGCGATGTGACGAATCGAATCGACAGGAAGGAAATACGCCGCCTTCAGGCGCTCCACAAGAAATCTTCTGGCATGCGAGGGTGCGGCCGGACGCGCCCGGTCAACCATTCGCTCGCGCACACGAGCGATCGCGGCAGAGAATCTCTCCTGCGAGACAGGCTTCAACAGGTAGTCGAGAGCCGCTACCTCGAACGCCTGTACCGCATGTTCATCATATGCAGTGATGAAGATCACGAACGGTGGCTCGTCGAGGGCTCCTTCGAGTTCCTGAACGATCTCGAAGCCAGTTCCATCGGGCAAACGGATATCGAGCACCACCAACTCAGGCGACGCCGTTGCAATTCCAGCGATCGCATCGGCGCAGGTCGCCGCTCGTCCACTGATTTCGAGATCCCTCTCAGCCGCAGCTAGCCGCTCCAGTTTGCGCATCGCCGGCGGCTCGTCCTCTACGAGAAAGACGCGGATCATTCGGGCAGGTGAATGCGGACGATGGCGCCGCCCTCTGCGTGCGTACTGAGACTTAGCGCCGCGCGATGGCCATAGACCGCAGCAAGGCGCTTCTGGGCGTTCGACAAACCGTGTCCCCCCTGCGAGGATGCGCCATTCCTTTCTGATAAAACTCCGCGCCCGTGATCGCGTATTGAGATCTTTATAGTCTCCCTTTCGCGCTCAACGCGAATTGCGATGTGGAGGTCACCAGAAGCTGGATCATGGCCGTGTTCCACCGCGTTTTCAACCAGGGGCTGAAGGAGCAGCGCCGGCACTTGCGCTGCCTGGGCTTGGTTATCGCAAGCGATATCGAACGTCAACCGGTCCTCGAGGCGCGCCTTCATGACCTCCAGGTATTGGTGGGCAAGCGCCAACTCGGTCAGGATAGGAACCAGGGGCGATTCGGGGAGTCGAAGTGCCGAGCGTAGAAAATCGCAAATGCGTTCCAACATCCGTTCAGCGCGGCCCAGATCCTCATACATGGTGGCCGAGACGGCGTTCAATGCATTGAAAAGGAAATGTGGCTGCAACTGGCGGCTCAGGTTTTCTAGGCGCGCCGAAACCAGTTGAGTTTCGAGATTCTTGGTGCGCAACCAGTTGTGATAGATGGAATAAGCCGAGATCCACATGGAGTAGGCGATCAGTTGCGAGGGAAACTCCATGAGATAGCGAAGCGGCATCGCACCGTAGTTGTAAGGACCCAAGCCCACGAGGGGAGACAGGATCAATCGCGTTCCCCACATCAGCGAAGTATGAATCGCCGAGTAGACCACTGCTCCCAAAGCGTAGACACCGATTCGTGCAGGAGTCAGGCGAAACGGCCATCGCTGCACAAGCCGAAAGAGAACCGGGAGAAGCAGCATCGCAAGGTAATATCCGGTGCCCTGCTCGAGAAATCGCCGGCGCCACTCCGGCGGTTCATTCCAAACCACGCGGTCGAGCGCGCGATAGACCACATCCAGCGTCATCGCCGCTGTGAAGTAGAGAAAGATGTAGGCTCGAACGTGTTTCATTTGTCGGGTAAAGCGAACACAACTAGTTTTGAATCCAGTTTACGTCCCCCGCCATCGTGTCCTCCCGCGGCGATCGCCACCATTTGACGGCCACTCGGCAGAGTGAAGATCAGTGGAGTGGCGCGTGCGCTGGTGGGCAATTCCGACTTCCACACCTCGCGGCCATGCGCAGTCTCGAACGCCCGAATGTAGTGATCCAGCGACGCCCCGATAAGAACGAGACCAGTGGAGGTGACGGCAGGACCACCCAGGTTCGGCGAGCCGGGGTAGGGATGGTCCGGGTCAGGGCCAAATCCGCCCAGTGGAATATGCCATTCGATTTTTCCACTGTCCGGACTCACCGCCACCAGCTCACCCCACGGTGGTGCGATGCAGGGCGTGTTTGTGCCGGACTCAAACCACTCGCGCGACATTGCATACGGCGCCCCTTTCTGCTCGGTGGTTTCGCGTTCAGGATGTTCTTTCTTCGCCACTTGGAAATTGGCCTGGGGTATCAGCCGTATGACCGCAACGATCCGATTTACCGGACCGATCAACAGGCGATTAATCGGATCGAACACCACGCCGCCCCACTGCAGCCCGCCGATATTTCCAGGAACAATCAAACTACCCTGCACGCTCGGCGGCGTGAAAATTCCTTCGTTGCGCAGCGAATGAAATACCGACCTGCAGGCTTCGAGAGCTTTCGGCGTAGGCCCCCACAGATCCTTCTCGGTGATCTTCTGCGGGACGAGTGCCGCGGGCAGACTAGGGAAAGGCTGCGTTGGCGAGGCACTTTCCCCCGGTGTGTCGCTGCTGGGAACGACGCGCTCCTCGATCGGGAACAGGGGCTTGCCCGTCAGGCGATCGAACAAGAAAAGATGACCCGTCTTCGATCCGACGGCTACGGCCGGTCCGTTCTTGCCGGGAAACAGCAGTGGGGGAGAGGCAACGTCGTAGTCCCAAATATCGTGATGCACGGTTTGAAAACTCCATACGGCTTCGCCTGTTGCGGCTTTCAACGCGACGATGGAATTCGCATCGCGATTGTCCCCCGGCCGAAGGCCGCCGTAATAATCCGGACTGGCGCTACCCGTCGGCAGAAAGACCAAACCGTTTTCTTCATCGACCGTGATACGCGACCAGGTGTTCGCGGCTCCGGCCGGTGAACCGGCTGGCAGCGGGTGAAATGTCCAGCGCAACGCCCCAGTCTTTGCGTCGAACGCGCGGACCTCACCTGTTGCCATACTCGCGCGGCTGTTGTCCGCCACAAAGGAGCCCACAATGATCAGGTTTTTATAGACTGCCGGAGGCGAGCTGACTCCGTATTCGCCCAAATATTCAGGCTTCCGCCTCAACCCGACTCGCAGATCGACTTCGCCGGAGATCCCGAATCCCGGACACGGTTCGCCGGTCGGACGATCCAGACAAACCAAGCGCGCATCTGTCGTCGCCACGAAAATCACTTTTCCCGCCAGCGTTACGCCGCGCGTCGTAGGTTCGCTGTAGTCTCCATTCCGCAAAATGTGAAGATTCTGCTTCCAGATCTCGCGGCCCGTCTCGGCGTCAAGCTCGATGACAAGTCCTCCGGGCGTCGAGATGAAGAGCTTGCCGTCCGAGTACACTGGCGTGGTCTCGAAGTGAGACTCTCTCACCCAGAAAGTGTGTGGGGACTCGCCGGTATCGTAGGTCCAGGCGGCCTTGAGGTCGCCGACATTTTCGGGTGTGATCAACTCGTGGCGAGAGCCGGCGCAGAGGGGAATTGCCGTGAGAAGCAACGCTCTAAGAAATCTCATGCTCCCATTCTCAACGCCTTGGTGCGCTGAACTAAGTGTTTTGGGACGAACCTCGCCCAGGGTGGGACAACGTGATCACCCACTTCGCATTCTGGAAACCTACGTGCGTCGGCTCAAGGGCATTAAGGGGTAATATCGGTAGCCACATGGACCTTAGCTCTGTGACACGAACACAGCAAATCAGCTATACCAGCCGACTCTTACGCCTCAGCTTTTCTTGACGACAATCTCGACGCGGCGATTTTTCTGCCGGCCCTCAGGATTATCCTTGCCGTTCGCCAAAATATTGGGAGCCAGCGGCTTGGCCATCCCCCATCCCCGGGTGCTCATTGAAGTCGAAACGTTATGGGCTACGAACCAAGTCTTTACCGATGCCGCCCGGCGCTCGGAAAGCTTCTGGTTATAGTCCTTCAACCCTTTGCCGTCCGTGTAACCGTCGATCGTGCATTGCCCGTTCGGGTAGGACTTCAGCACCGTCGCCACTTTTTCAAGCTCCGGAATGGCTTTGGGAAGCAGATCCGCTTTGTCGAAATCGAAGAGCACGTCGGCCGACAACTCAATGCGGATCTCGGTTCCGGTGACTTTGGCCCCAAAATCCTTGAGGGCCGCGTTCAGATCCTGGATCTTCCCCGAAACGCCCGATTCGAGACCCTTGATGTCCAGAACCTTTCCTTGAATAGGCAGCACTTTCCCCGTCGCGCCCACAGGAACAGGATCGTCGGGCTTGTATTTCTGGGCCAGCACGATTTGTGCTCCCAGAACCACAATCAGAATGGGACGGATCAAGGTTCACCTCTCACTGCGATACGGGAACGTCCTCAAAAGGTGGAAACGACGGAATGTGGAAAGAGATTTTGGTTGATGTGGCCGGAGGCGCGGGAAACTTCGCCCAGTTTGCCCGCTGCTCCCCAGCCGGAAGATCGCCCCAGAAAAGATCCGCGATCGGGTGCCTTTCCGAGTCGGTCAGATACTGGTATTTCTTGTTTTCCGCGGGATCGACGAAATAAACTTCTCCGCCGGGGGGTGATACATTCCAATCGCCGAAATAGTGAACCGCCTTTGGCGTCGGGGCCACCGGACCCGTATTCACGAGGCGCCACTTCACCATCAAAGCGCCGCCACTCACTCGCTTCACCTCGAGCAAATCACCGCGCATGGCAGTATCCTTCGAAAACTGGCCGGTGCCGAGCACATTTCCCGGAGCAGCCGCAGGCGCGGCCGCTGGCTGAGCTGCTGGAGCCGTGGGCTGAGCCGGTGTGCCCGTCTGTTGCACCGGCTGCGGGGACGTTCCCGTGGAGCAGGAAGTCGCGACCATGGCCAAAACCAGAACGGCTCCC
>Ga0302326_10010557_pt1 | contig 20017 bp, 17 predicted proteins | sample Palsa_T0_3_FD_202264 | JGI IMG/M metagenome (GOLD analysis project Ga0302326, IMG submission 202264) | Peat permafrost microbial communities from Stordalen Mire near Abisko, Sweden - Palsa_T0_3 | ecosystem: Environmental > Terrestrial > Soil > Palsa > Peat permafrost | place: Sweden: Abisko...
ATAGCGCCGGCAATTCCCGTTCTGATCCAGTGGGTGACCAGCGCCACCATCAGCGGCGGCGGCATCAGTGCGGTCGCCGAAAGCGCGTTGCGCATCGCCTGCGCCGCATTCGCATCGGGCAGGAGTAGGTATGAAACGCGCAGTGCGGGCGCAATGCACTTCGACAATCCCACCCCAAGATAAGTCCGCTCGGGGATAAGATTCGTAATCGGCGATGCGCCGGGCTGGAGCCAGCCATACGCGTCGTCTTCGATCAGAATCGTCTTGCTGCTGCTGATAATGTCCGCGATCGTCTCGCGCCGTTTTTGCGGCATCGTCGCCGTGGTCGGATTATGCAGTGTGGGCGTCAGGTAAACCGCCTTGGGTTTGTACTGCCGGCACGCTGACTTCAACGCCTCCGGCCGAACGCCTTCCGCATCCATCTCGACGCCGACCAGACGCAACCCCAATTCGCGCGCCACGGCTTTCATTCCGGGGAATGTCAGGGCTTCGGTCAGCACCGTGTCTCCCCGCGACGTAAACGACAACAAGGTGTTGAACAGGATCGCCTGATTGCCCGGATAGACCAGCAGCCATTCAGACCGCACGCCCGGAACGCGGCCCCGCAGCCATTGCGCGGCAACCGCGCGCTCGTCGTCGCTGCCGCCCGGCTCCTGGTAATTCAGAAAGGTACTTAAGCCTGCTTCGTCATGGATGGCCTTGAGACCCTGCGTGATGTGCAGATCGAGATTCGCTTCCACCGGCTGCGGCGGGACGTTCATCGACAGATCGATCTTGACTGGGTGCGATATGCTGTCGTGCGTTCGCGCGGTCGTCTCGGAAACGAAGGTGCCGCGCCCGACCTGCCCTTCAATCAGCCCTCGCCGGCGCGCTTCACCGTAAGCGCGCGTGACCGTCGTCAGATCGAGACCCAGCGCACCTGCCAGCGCGCGGTGCGTTGGCAGCTGCTGGCCACGCTTGAGCCGGCCACTCGTGATGTCGGCGGCCAGCGCATCGACGATGCGGGTGAAGGCGGGCCCGCTATCCCTGACCAAGGCACTCTGGCGCGGTTTCACCATGCGCTGTCCGAACTGCGGCGAGGGCAAGCTGTTCAGGCGGTTCCTGAAAGTCGCCGACCACTGCGCGGTCTGTGGCGAGGATTTCACCCCGCAGCGTGCCGATGATTTTCCGGCTTATCTCGTCATCGTGGTGATCGGGCACATCACCATCCCGGCGGTTCTTGTTGTGGAAGAGGCATTCGCGCCGCCGCTATGGCTGCAATATCTGATTTGGCTGCCTTTCATCGCCTTCGGCGCGTTGGCGCTGCTGCAGCCGACCAAAGGAACTGTGGTCGCCCTGCAATGGCAGCTCGGCATGCATGATTTCGCACGCGCGAAGGAATTGCGAGACATTGCGGCGGCGACCGGCAGAAAACCCTTTGCCGAAACCGCTGTCAGCGCCTGATTTTCAAAAGCGTTCGGGAAAAAATTGAGAAGCTGAGCTGAAAGGCTTTAGCCGGCGGAGCGCCCGATTCAACACGCTCAGCCGCCGTATTGCCCTCGCTTGCGGTAATCGCTTCGTTGGCCACGCCGCAGGCCGGCACGTTCATGCCCGGAAGCAGGAGCCGCCAAAGCTCCTTCATGTCGGCACTGGGTCTGCAAGGACGTCCAAGCATGATCCACATATAGACAGCCGAGGGGCGTGCACAAAGGCCCGAAGTCAGGCCACCTTGCGTTTCACGGCAAGCCCTTCGAGATGGATAAGCACCTCGTCGATGTGCAGCACATCGGCATATTTGTGATGCAGGTCGAACAGGTTGACCTTGTGGCTCAGCAGCGAGCGGTCATAGGTGCATTCCTCGACCACGACGTTGTGAAAGCCGTAGGAGAACGCGTCCACCGTCGAGGCTCGCACGCAACCCGACGTGCTTTCTCCGCAGACGATCAGTGAATTGACCCGCAGCATCTGCAAATGCGCAATCAGCGGCGTGCCGAAGAAGGCCGAGGCGCGCTCCTTGTAAATGACCGTTTCACCCGGTTCCGGCTGAAGCTCAGCCTTGATGTCGTAAATGTCGGCGCGCTCGCGGCCCATATTGCGGTTGGTCGATTGCACGCCGCCGGTATCGGCATGGCGCGTGGTGTAAATCACCGGAACATTGGCCTGGCGCGCAGCGGCCAGAAGCTTTTGCGTCGGCGGCAGCGCGCTCCATGCATATTCGCCGCACGAGCCGGAGAATTCACGATCGACCTCCCGCACCGGCCGATTCCCGCCCTGATAGGCCTTGTTGTAGAGATCGATAGCGAGCACGGCGGGATTGTCGCCGACATAAGTCTTGCGCCGGTAGGCGTGGTAAATCTCAATCGTGTCGGCATCGACAACATCGCGCCAGCAATGGTCTTCAAAATCAGGCGCCACAGCTCACCCCGCTAAAGCCCCACAGCCTCGGCAAAAGTTCTTCGCCAAGAGTGTTAGCCAAGAGACTTCGCCAGAAGACTTGGCCAAGAGTTCCGGCGATCGCCGGTTCCTTTATAGCATCGCCGGCCGCGGTGATGGAACTTGCGGCATTGCCCGCAAACAAAAAAAGCAGCATCGCTTCACGATTTAATTTTCCAATCCCCGAACTCTTGCCATAATACCATTGCAACGTCGGGAGTGATTGCAGGGGAAGGGTTACATCAAATGAAGTGGCAGGCAGCCTTGGCCGGCGCCCTCGCGTCGGCTTTCGTGAGCTTCGCGGCATCTTCGATCGTGATGCCGTCGACCGCGTCGGCGGATGTTCGCATCGTCGGCGATCCGGGCGGCGAAGTTTCCGCGTTCGTCCGGAAATACGAGGAGATCCGCGACAGCGGCCAGCGTGTTGAGATCGACGGGCCGTGTCTCTCAGCATGCACGCTGCTGACCGGCATCGTGCCGCGCAGCCACATCTGCGTGACGTCGCGCGCGATGCTCGGGTTCCATGCCGCGTCCTACTATGACGACGCTTCGCGCTCGCTGGTGCCGACCCGCGAGGGCAGCGCACTGGTGATGCGGCTCTATCCGGCGGAAATCCGCGGCTGGATCGCGCGGCATGGCGGGCTGACCCCGCACATGATCCAGCTTCGCGGCCGTGACCTTGCGGCGCTCTATCAGACCTGCCGCTAAACTTTAGCCGGTTGTCGCCCGGCAGGTTCCCGCCTATTTAGAGGCGGCCGGAACCTGCCCATGCCTGATGCCGCTACAACCCGTTTGACGTTACGTCCCACGCTGGCCATCGCGGCAACCTGCGCCGTCTTGCTTGCCGGCAGTGTCTTACTGTGGGCGCATTACGGAACCACGGTGTTTTTCGAAACAATCCGTGCCGGTTTTGTCGCCTGCTTCGGATGACCGGAGAGCCGCGGTGAACGACAAGACCTCCCGCATCCTGATGATTTTCGCCGCGTTTCTCAGCGGCTTGGTGCTGTTTTTCGTCGCCATCCTGTTCGTGACCGGGCGCACAAGTTCGTCGATCGGCGTCGCCGCAGTCGGCGGACCGTTCCACCTTGAGGACCAGAGCGGCAAGGTGGTCACCGATCAGGACTTGAAGGGCAAGCCGTACCTGGTGTTCTTCGGCTACACCCACTGTCCCGATATCTGTCCCACCACCCTGTTCGATATGTCACAGGTGATGAAACAGCTTGGGCCCGATGCCGACCGTACCGGTGCGCTGTTCATCACCGTCGATCCCGAGCGCGACACGCCGGCGGTAATGAAGGACTATCTTTCCAACTTCGATCCACATCTGCGCGGGCTGACCGGCGATCAGGCGTCGATCGATGCGGCAATCAAGGAATACCGGGTCTACGCGAAGAAAGTCCCGCTGAAAGATGGTGACTACACGATGGACCACACCGCCGTGGTGTACCTGATGGACAAGAACGGCAATTTCATCGCGCCGTTCGACGTCTCCAACCAGAAGCCTGAAGCCGCCGCCGCGGAACTGCGCCGCTATATGTGACGTTGGCGCACGGATAATTCAGAAAGAAAAATCCCGATGAATTCGGGATTACGCGTAGTAATCCGAAGGAGCAGTTTCGTCGACTTGCTTGCCGCCCATCGCGTTGAACACGGGCGTCAGGACAATCGCCAAGACCAGATTGAGCAATACGGTGTAGAACGCGGTGTAGCCAGGAAAGCTATATCCGCCGAGCGTTAGCGTATACGCGGCGCCGAAGTTCACCGAAACCGCCATCCACGTGCCGGCAACAGTGCCCACCAACCAGCCTATCAACAGCGCCCATTCGTTGAACCATCGGGTATAGACGCCCGCGATCACCGTCGGCGCGGTCTGAATGATCCAGATGCCGCCGAGGAGCTGCAGTTGAATGGCGTATTGGGTCGGCAACGACAGGATAAAGACCAGCGCACCGAGCTTGACGATCAGCGACACCAACTTCGCCATCCGCGCTTCCTGCTTGTCGGTCGGGTTTCTATTGATGAACTCCCGGTGGATATTGCGCGTATAGAGATTGGCCGCCGCGATCGACATGATCGCCGCGGGCACCAGCGCGCCGATGCCTACCGCCGCAAAAGCAACACCGACGAACCATGCCGGAAAGCTGTGCAGGAACAGGGCCGGCACCGCGAAACTTGCGCCGAACAGTTTGAAGCCCGCGGCATATTCGGGCGCGGTGCCAACACCGGCGGCAATGGCAAAGAGACCGAGCAACGTCAGCAAGCCGAGCATGAATGTGTAGGCTGGCAGCAACGCGCCGTTGCGGCGCACCGCGCGGCCACTGGAGGCGCTCAGGATTCCGGTGATCGAATGCGGATAGAGGAAAAGCGCCACTGCCGAGCCCAGCGCCAGCGTAATGTAGACGCCGTAGCTGCCGGTGGTGTTTGCACCGGGGACAGCGAGCAGCAGTTTGGCCGGCGGCACTTTCGCGAAGATGTTGGCGAACCCGCCCAACTGAATTGGAATCACGATCACGGCAACAAAAGCAGTAATGTAGATCAAGAGATCCTTGACGATAGCGATCGAGGCCGGCGCGCGCAGACCGCTCGAATAAGTGAAGGCTGCGAGAATAATGAAGGCGATGAGAAGCGGTAGTTCGGCCATGAAGCCGGTGCCGGATATGCCCATCGCGCCTATCACGACCTGCAAGCCGACGAGCTGCAAGGCGATATACGGCATGGTGGCAACAATGCCGGTGATCGTTATCGCCAGCGCCAGCCAGCGATTGCCATAGCGGCCGCGGACGAAATCGCCGGCGGTGATGTAGCTGTGCTTGCGGCAGACGTACCAGAGCCGCGGGAACACCATAAACAGGATCGGGTAGATCAGCACCGCGTAGGGCATGGCGAAGAAGGCGAGCGCGCCGGCGCCGAATGCCAGTGCCGGAACCGCGATGAAGGTATAGGCCGTGTAGATGTCACCGCCGACCAGAAACCAGGTGATCAACGTCCCGAACCGCCGGCCGCCAAGACCCCATTCGTGCAGTTGATCGAGATCGCCCTTGCGCCAATTCGCGGCCGCAAAGCCCAACCAAGTGATGAAAGCGAACAGCACGACGAAAACGATGAGTGCAGTCCAATTGATTTCTGCCACGGTATTTCCCCCGAAAATTCCAATTCGTGTGTTTGCGGTCCCGCGACGACGCAAGACGCTGCCCGGCGCCGCGCGAATTACTCGCTAGTCGCGAAATAGACGATCGCGGTCAGGATCGCGCTGATGAAGACCCAGAGCAGCTGGTACCAATAAAAAAACGGCACGCCGACGAAGGACGGCTCCGCCTTATTGTAAAATGGCACCCAGAGCATGAAGACGAATTGCACCAGAAGGAGCAGGTACCACCAGCTCCAGCCGGAACGTTTTCCTGTTTGCTCAGTCATGTTTTCCACCCGCGCTCAGGCTATTTATCGCTTTTGGTTTGTAAAAATAGCCGGTAGACCTCGGTAATCAAAGGGGAAAATGTGCCTTGTGCAGGGAAACCAAGGGCCGTGGAGTGCTCAAGCAATACTTGATCGCGAGCCAAAAAGGCTCAGAATGCCCCGGAACTTTCGTTGGACCGGGTTGCGGCCAAGTCTGGGGCTCATCTTGAAAGTCTTCTGCTGGTTTGTGCTGGCGGCGATCGCGCTGGCACCAAGAATCGCACTTGGCAGCGAGCAAGATCGGCTGTCGCATTACACCTATGAAGACACCAAGCAACTTGTTGCCCTGGTCGAAGAGGCGGCAGCTGAAATCGAGCAGAAGGGTGAGACTGCCTTCAAGGAATTTAGCGTTCCGAATTCGAAATGGTTTTACGACGACTACTATCTGTTTGTGTACACGACGGATGGAACTACCGTGTTTCATCCCATCGAGCCCCGCCTTATCGGCAAAAACATCATCGGCCTCCGTGACATGAACGGCAAGGCGGTGATCCGTATGATCACAGATGTCGCCAAAAAGCCGGAGCGCGATGCAAGCGACTGGGTATTCTATCTCTGGGAATACAGGACGCAGCTTACCCCATTATGGAAGAGCGCCTACGTCCGCAAGGCGGTTGCCCCGGACGGCAATGTCTATCTGGTGGGTAGCGGCCTCTACAACATGAAGACGGAACGCGCGTTCGTGCAGGACCGCGTCGAATTGGCCTGCGAGAAGCTGCTGGCCGAAGGCAAGGACGCGGCTTTCAAGGAATTTCGTGATCCGGCTTCGCCGTTCGTCTTTCTCGGCGCCTACATTTTCGTCCTCGACGAAGATGGCCATACCTTGGTCGATCCAGCCTTCCCGACCAATGCCGGCCGCGATCTCTCCGACTTTCGCGATGCCGTCGGCATGCCGGTAATTCACGAACTGTTCAACAAGCTCGCCAAAACAGACACCGCTTGGATGCAATATCTTTGGCCCAAGCCCGGCAGCCCGGTTCCCACACGCAAGCTCATGTATGCCCGCAAGATAACAGTCGGCGGCGAGACTTTTATCGTGGGCTCGGACTTTTACCTGGCCACACCCATTTGGATGCACGTCTAGGAAAGCGCCGGGCATGAGCGAGTCAACCAATTTGACTTATGGCCTGGAGGACATACCGCCCTATTCAGTCCTGATCAGCCTTGTGCTTCAGCATATCTTTCTGATGTCGAGCACGCTGATATTGCCCGTTGTGCTCGTTACCGAGATCGGCGGCGACGCTAATCAAGTGCAGGCCGTGCTGGCGATGACGATGATAGCTTGTGGGCTGGGCACGATGGTTCAAGCCGCGCGCTGGCGCGGCATCGGCTCCGGTTATCTCTGCCCTAATCTTTGTGGTCCGAATTTCTTCGCCGCATCGATCAGTGCGGCGTGGCTTGGCGGGCTGCCGTTAATGCGGGGCATGACAATTGTCGCCGGTCTCGTTGAGGTCGTGTTCGGTCGGCTTACTCACCGGTTGGCATTTCTGTTTCCCGCCGAAATCACCGGCCTGGTTGTCTTTATGGTCGCGTTCGGTTTGGTGCCACTCGGAACCTCGAAATTTCTCGGCGTCGGTTATGCCGGCGATCCGATCGATCCCCGCGCCTTCGCCATTGCGACCCTAACCCTCACGGTGATGGTGGGAATTAATGTGTGGGGATCGAAGCAGCTCAAGCTCTACGCAATGCTGATAGGGCTGGCGGGAGGATTTCTGCTATCCGCCGTACTGGGCCTGCTCGGTAGTGCCGACTACCACAAAGTGGCCGAGGCGACCTGGATCGGACTGCCTCACTATGAAGGAATACTCGATATTTCGTTCCGCTGGTCGCTGGTTCCGGTATTCGTCATCGTTTCGATCTGCGGCGCGTTGAAATCCTTCGGCAACCTGGTGCTGTGCGAAAAGGCCAATGATCCAAGCTGGGAGCAACCAGACATCGATCGGATTGGCGATGGACTCGTTGCCGATGGTCTCGCCGTCGTCGCTTCGGGGCTGCTAGGTGGCGTCGCCTCCGATACGTCGGCCAGCAACGTGACGCTGAGCATCGTGTCCGGCGCGACCAGCCGCTGGATCGGCGTCGCCGCGGGCGCCTTGTTTTGCGTCCTCGGATTTTCGCCAAAACTGACCGCTGTTTTGTCCATTATTCCCGGACCCGTGGCTGGCGCGGTCCTGGTGCTGGTCGTCTGCTTCATGATCGTGTCGGGTATTCAAATCATCCTGCACTCGCACGTCGACGTGCGCAGAATGTTCGTCATCGGCATGGCGCTGATGTTTGGAATTAGCCTCGACGTGATGCCGGAGCTTTATGCACACGTCCACGATTGGATGCGGCCGCTGTTCGATTCGTCGCTGACACTATCCACAGTGGTTGCAGTCGTTCTTAACCAGCTTCTCCGGCACGATTGGACGAAAAAGGTGCCGGCCGGAGCGCAAGCGACTGCTGCCCCGCTGCCTGACATACCTCGCGCCTAAGCGCGTTACGCTGCCGTTTTTTTCTCTGCCGTGACGCGCTGCATGAATTTCACGAAGGTGTCGGCGATCTCTTCCTCGTAGGGGCCCCATTCCGGGAACGGGATCAGCGGCACTTCCTTGTCGGTGATCGGAAGCTGATGCACGGCACTGCCGGGAATGTATTTGTGCGCGATCGCGGCGCTGGCGCTGGAATGGGTCTGATCGTTGCCGGGGATGATCATGGTCGGTACCTTGATCGAGCGTAGCTCCTGCTCGGTCACACCCATGACCGGGTGCTTGCCGCCGGCCTCGAAGATTTCCTTCCAGCGCGTGAACACGGCGATGAACTTGTCGGCGGGAAGCTTCGCCAGATAATTGCGGCCGGCCGGGTTCTCCTTGAACCGTTCCTTCCACGCGTCCATCTCGATCAATCTGGCCATGCCGCCTTCCTTTGCGACCTTGATGAACTGGCCATAATAATTTTCCGGCAAACGCTTGGCGGCGAACTCGCCGCCGGTGACGCGCAGCAGCAGCAGGCCGCGCACCGCTAGCGGATATTTCAGATAGAACCGGATCGAGGTGCGCGCGCCCGCCGACGAGCCGCAGAAGAACGCCGGCAGCGCATCGTTCTGGCGCATCAATTCGTGCATGTCGCCGAGCCACGGCGCTTCCTCGCCCTCATTGCCGTCGATCCAGAGATCCGATGCGCCGGTATTGCGGGCGGTCGTGCAGCATGACCCGGAAGCCGTGCCTGGCGATCTTCTGCGCCATCGGAATGAATTCGTCGTAGCCGCGGCGGCCGCCGGTGGTCGCCATGACCCACGGGCCGCGGTCGCCGACCACCTGCCAGTTGATGTTGAAGCCGTTGATCTTGGAAACCGGCATCGGACGCTCCCTACAAGGTTGATTTAACTGAAGTCGCTTCGCAGCAAAGTCTGGAGCGGGCGATGGGAATCGAACCCACGACACTCAGCTTGGGAAGCTGATGTTCTACCACTGAACTACGCCCGCAGCTTTGTTGATTTCCCTAGCGAATTAGCGTTAGCGCCTCTTTTTATCCCCGGAATTTCCCCGGAACCGTAGACCGATCACTTCCTCCGGGGAAATTCCAGAGCGATATATTATCCCCCGCCGCTAAAGCCGCAACGTTGGTTGTCGGAAGTCGCTTACCCGCCTAGGGCCATGCCGAATCCTCCCGCTCGCGCCGCGCTGGGTACGAAGTCATTTTTGGTCGTCGCTCAGGCTCGGGCAACCCGCTAGTGAGCTTATATTCTTGCGGCATCGCCCGGCCACCGCTCTGAATTTCATTCCATGTTTTGATGACGTAACCAAAATCGCGCACTTCAAGAGCTGCGCTTTGATCTGCATACAGCTTTTTAAGCTCGCTCATCTGATCGTCGGAAAATGTATTATCCGAATATACATATACGGCGCCCGAGAATGGGTAGTTAGCGGCGTATCCCTGCGCAGCGCCATCTGTGGCTTGTCCGTCCTTCGCCACCACTCGTTTGGTTAGATCGTTCATCTGATCTAAGAACGACGTAGCTAGAAACTTCACGATTGCAAAGCTCGCAGCGGTCGGCGGTACGTAGAGCGCGATGAACCGCACGTGGTTATGTATGTCGTTATAAACGCGAATAGGGACTTGTTGCTTTACCTCTTGAGAGCCATTGCGAAGCGTAACGTCGGTCCACGTTCCTGCGACTGCTCCAACGCCCTTAAAGTCCGTCATAAAAAGGCTTAGTAGCGACGGCAATTTCTTGCCGCCGATGTACTGTTCAGAGTGATCTATGAATGGAACGGGCGCTTCCATCGGCAGGGGCACGGACTCAGGCAAAACAGGCGTCTGTTCTTGACTCGCCGCTATCCATAGCCGCCTGTACTCCAAATAACCAAAGCCACGAAAGACGGGTTCAAGCCCCTTAGAGCGATATAGATTTGTCAGAGTGTTTATCTGTTCATCATTCAAGATGTTTTCGTAATAGAGATAGATTTTATTTGTGAAAATCAAATTGTCGCTGATCGGCTGCGAGGCGTCGCCCTTTGGGGCCGTCCAGATATGGAAGTTCTTTCTAGCGTCGTCCAAATATGTTCGGTAGCCGTCAGCAAACCACGCTATCAAATCGAACGCGTGATCGCTTCACGGAGCGTAGAAACTCATAAACACAGATTGAGAATCAAAGCTTCCGTAGATTCCCACTCCGAAGTCAAAGAAACCAAGTCGGTCTCCGTCAGTCTTGTACAATGCGGTGCTGAAGTCTTGCAGCATCTTGTATGATCCGACATTGAAGTCGGTACGCCACAACAAGGCGATGTTGACTGTTTGATCGGTCTTTCCATTGGTGGAAGGCCAAGACTGATAGGTCGCAATCCCGCCGCCAAGCAATAACGAGAAACCCAAAATGACGGCGAGGATCGCTCCCAAGGGAACGTGATGCACAACCCACGGAATCCCCGAACACCCAAACAAGACGGCGGCAGCAATCAGGGGCCACACAATCCACTGAGGAGGAGGCTCTTTGATTGCAAAGACAAGGACGCCAAAAAGAACCGTCCCAGCAATCGAGGTTGTGTATTGCCATTCCATGTGGGGTAACTCGATTCTCTTCGACCGGGTGAGCGTGCAGCGGCTCCGCTGGCTTGTCGATGGGCTTACAACGCGTAGGGCGGCTAAGCCGAAGGCGTAACCCGTCTCGTCGGCAGAAAAGATTGGCGGATTACGCTTCGCTAATCCGCTCTACTCGCACATTTTGCGCAATTCAACTTTGGCGCGCTACTTTGCGCTATTGCCTTGTCCCTCGCATGGGAACGTTTTTCTAAGGCCCGCCAAAAGCACAATCGATACGATCATGTCATCGGGGTACGGATGGCTCTTTGCTTCCCGCATCAAGATGTCGTCGGCCTGTTCGAGTGTAAGCACCAACGTCGGCGGCAGGCAAAACAAGGGCGCCGCGCCGGTACGGGGAAGAACGATGTTGAAAGCGATAAGGCCATCCTTCAAGGCGTCCAAATACGTGGCATTCAAGACGCGTTGCTTTTCATCCTCTGGCGCCATGTAGTTCTTGAGCCGTAAAGTTGCAGCGTTCGCACTGGAGGCAACGCACAAAGCGATTGCCGCACACATGAGCCGCTTACTCATCACACGCCCTCATTAATCTCGAGGCGTAAATGCTACCTGCCGGAGCTCCAAAAAGAAAAGGGCGGCCTGGTCGGCGCTCGCTCTTGGGATGGTCGGAGGATCGTTCCGACTATCAGGCCGCGTAGACCGCGGCGAGCAGCTGTTCCAGCTCGGCCGTGAGACGGCTGCTGTCCTGCGCCAGCGACTTGGCCGACGACAGGATTTGCGACGACGCCGACGTGATTTCGCTGGTGCTGTCGTTGACGTCGGAAATGTTGGCGGCGACATGGGTCGCGTTCGACGTCGCGGCTTCCAGATTTCCAGCGATCTCGCGCGTCGTTGTGGCCTGAACGCTGATCGCCGACGTGATCGCTGCCGCGATTTCGGAGAGGCGCCCGATGGTGCCGCCGATCTCCTTGATGCTGGTAACCGAATCGCGGGTCGCTGACTGCACGCCCGCGATCTGAACGCCGATCTCGTCGGTGGCTTTCGAGGTTTGCGCCGCCAGCGCCTTGACCTCCTGCGCGACGACGGCGAAGCCCCTGCCGGACTCGCCGGCGCGCGCCGCTTCGATCGTTGCGTTGAGCGCCAGCAGATTGGTCTGCTCGGCGATCGCGGTAATCAGCTTGACGACGTCGCCGATGCGGCCGGCGGCGCGCGTCAGGTCGGCGATGCGTCCGTCGGTCTTCTGCGCCTGCATCACTGCGTCGCGCGATATCCGCGTCGACTCCTCGACTTGCCGCGAGATCTCGTCGATCGAGCCGACCAGCTGCTCGGTTGCGGCCGAAACCGATTGAACATTGGTCGACGCTTCCGTGGATGCCGCCAGCACCCGTCCGGTCAGGTCCCGCGTGGTGCCGGCGGTCGCGCCCAGCGCTTCCGCGGCGGCTTCCAGTTCGGTCGACGAGGCTGACACCGAGCGCACGACGCTCGCCACCGTGGCTTCGAACTTGCCGGCGAGCTCATGCATGGCGGAGCGGCGTTGCTCCGCAAAGCGCTGCGCAGTCTCTTTCTCGGCATTCTCGAGTTGCTCGATGCGGACAAGCTTCTCCTTGAAGGTTTGCGCCGCGCGCGCATTGTCGCCGACTTCGTCCCGCCGCTGGGTAAAAGGAACATCGACGTTCTTGTTGCCGTGGGCGAGTTGGAGCAGCACTTCGCCGACACGGCGGATCGGCCGGCCGATGGCGACCGAACCGAACACCGCGACGCCGGCCAGCAGCAGAATGACGAACAAGCCCATGCCGAGATCGATGCGGCCGACACGCACCCTTTGCAGGCTGGCCTGCTCGTTGCGTTGCTCGGCTTCGGCCACCAGCGCCGCGGTAGACTTCTCGATCTGATCGTTCATATCGCTGCCGAGCTTGCCGGCATGCCGAACTTTCTCAGTGGTGTCACCGTATTCCTTGGCCGCGGCGGCCAAATCATCGCTCACGGCAGCATAATCGTGCGCGAGCCCGATGATTTTATCGAGGCCTTGTTTGTCGGACGGATCGTCGCTCAGTCCGACGGCGATTTTGATATGCTCAGCACCCGATATCGCGAACGCATGAAGGCGCTGCAGCGCGAGGTCGACTTCACTCGGTGTGATGGCCAGCCGCATTTCCCGAAGCTCAAGCTGCATGGTGCCAAGATCCTTGGCGGCATGGAGCGCTTCAATGGCGGCAAGCTGTTTGGCGTTGGCCACCGCGCGTTCACGCGCGGCATAGCGGTCGCCGATTTGTTGCTCGGCAAGCATCCCGGCGACCAAAAGCACGCCAAGACCGGCCCACAATGCGAGCTTCGTGCGGATGGAAAAATTGAAGCAGGGCATAAGCGGATCACCGGCGATCCGCCCACAATTAACGCCGGTGGTTAATTCGAGGTAAAGTCGAGCGATTTCAGAGATTTCGGCCTGTTTTAACGCCGCAATACGCCGTTTTGCCGGCTAGTTGCGCCCGCAGTCGCTGGGAGCGGGGGCGCCGGCAAAGCGGCTGGTCATCCATTCGACTGCGGTCGGCGCGGCGTCATGGGCAATGACGCCGTGATTGGCGCCTTTCAGAAAGACCATCTGCACGCTGCCGCCCGCCGCGCATTGCCGCCGCATGTAGTCCTGCGTCACTTGCGGCCGCACCAGCCCGTCGGCGCCGCCTTGCGCCAACAGCAGCGGGATGCCCGGCGGCTGCGTTCCAGGCGTATTGGCGGCCATCAACCCGCGCCACGGCTCGGCGTCATAGAAATTCGGCACCGACAGAAACCGCTGCTCAAGCGGGCGCGACGTCCGCCGGCGCAACAGAATATCCCCGATCGATTCGATGCATTCGCCGGCGAGTAGATCGACCACCGGTATCGCCGCCGGATCGACCACACTGTTGATCGGCGCGCCGAACACGCGCGACCATGACCACAAGGTCATCGCGGCAAGATTCCGGCCGCCGGCTGAATTGATATCGTCGGCGAGCAGCGTGCGGAGCTCGGTGGCGGGGGCTGCGGCAGCGACACCAACGAGGTCAAGCTCGGGCGCGTAGGTCTTGGCGATCAGGCCGGTGAACAGCGCTGCCTGGCCGCCTTGCGAATGGCCCCACACCGCGAAACGGTTCGACGCGCCGGTCAGCGCACGCGCGACACGCACAGAGTCGATCACGGCGCGCGCCTCGCTGTCGCCGACCAGATAGGGATGCGTTTCCGGCGTGCCGAGTCCGGGATAGTCGGTCGCGGCGACGATGAAGCCTTGCTCGGTCATCTCGCGCAGGCCTTGTATCTGCTGGAAAACGAAAAGCGCCAGCGACGGCGCGCAGCGCGGTGCAACGCCGGTGGTCGGATGCGCCCATGCCACCACGGGGCGTCCGCCAAGTGGCGGCGAACCCGGCGGCTCAATGATCACGGCGGATACCGCGATCGGTTCGCCGTGCAGACCGACCGAGCGGTACAGCACCCGGTAGGCCGTCGCGCCCGATCGCGTCGGCATCATCGCTTCCTGGCGGATCAGCGTGCCAGGCGCGCCGGCGATCTGATCGGGCGATGCGCGATAGAACGGCGTTTGCGCCGATGCTGCGCTAGCAGAGACCAGTGCGACAACGAACAGAACGATTCGGATCGTCACAATCGCGAATTTTGCCATGCCCTTTGCACCGCGCTTCAGCGGCGTACAGAACTGCCGTTATTCGGCGGCAATACGATGGCTTGATTGCATGGCGATGTCGGCAATGCATTTCGACAACGCCTCGCCTTCCGGATCTCGCAACGCCGCCGTGCGGGCGCTGGCGACCGCGTCAACGGCTTGATGCACCGGCATCGCGCCGGCGAGCGCCGGCTCGATCACCTGCGAGACGATGGTGCGGTAATTGTCGCTGCCGCGCTTGTGCGTATCGCCGTAGCCTTTGATCAGCCGCGCACATTCCGCAATCTCGATCGCCAGCTCGGCGGATAGCGGCGCGGCACGGGTAATCATGCGCAGCCAGCTTTCGATCTCCCGCTGCTCTTCCTGGAAGCGCCAGGTCCTCGGCCGGAAGCCGCGCAACTTGGCGAGGATATAGAAGCGCAGGAAGCCGGAGATCGAAGCGGTATTGATCTCCATGCCCCAATGAGCGGCAGCGATCTTGGGATGCCGCTCGGCAAACGCGAGAATACGCTGCGCCAGCCACGGCGGCAGCACCGAGCAGAATTCGTCGACGCCAGGTTTCAAGAACTCCGACACCGCGAATGGCTGATCCTCTTTCACGCCATACTGCACGGCAATGCGCGAGAACCGCGCCGGATCGATCTTGGCTTGCGCGACGCGGATCACATCTTCGTACGACATCCGCAGCGCCAGATGCCGCGCGGTTTCCGAAAGCAACCGGCCATCAGCATTAGCCTTCGCATCGGCGTCGCGGATCGGGCCGAGACGATCGAGATAAAGCCGCGCATAGGCGAGGTCCTGATAGGACGCGAGACGACGCACGCCCTCGACCATGAATGCCCGCGCCGCTTCCGGCATGCGCTCGATTTCGCATTCGAGATCGGCGAGCGAAGCGTCGGGCGCACGATACCGCTTGAGCGGATCGCGACCCGGCTGCGCACCGTTGCGGGCGGCATCGAAGCCGGCGCGGAAACCGCCCAGATTGGCATCGACCGCCTTGCCGTCTTCGCGGATCGCAGCTTCGAATGCTTCGGCAGGAATCGGCAGCGCGCCAGCACCGGCGATAACGCCCAGCATCACGGCGTTGATCATGGCGCCACTCTGCTTCGCGATCGCTTCGAGATCGAGCAGCAGCGTCGCTTTGGAATTTTTCTCGACCGCTTGCAATAGTTTCTGCTGATCGTAGCGGCCGTCGCCCATCGCCATCTTCTCGACGGTCAGGTAGGCGCGGCTGGTCGAGGCGATCGTGGTGGTGCGGTCGCGGGTGACGTAGCAGCCGGCAATGGCGCGGCCTGCTTCCATCAGTTCGCTCGCCACCACGAGATCGACGTCGGCGATACCGGGCGCCAGCGCCAGCACCGGGCGCGGGGCGGATTCCGGCCGCGCCATAGGCACCATCTCGATGTGATAGGTGGTCGCGCCGGTTCGCTGCGCGACACCGGGAATCGAAGTCGATTGCACCGGGAATTTCTGGCTCTCCGCCGCCGCGACGATCCAATCGGTCAACACGCCGCCACCTTCGCCGCCCAAGGCGGCGATGAGGATCGTCATCGGGCGAACCGAAGAGGTCTGTGCGCCAACGGCTCGCAAAGGCTGCTCCCTTGGTGGGAGAGGGGCAGCTGTTTGCTTGGGAGAGGGCTCACGCCCCTTTCCCCCCAAGGACGAAGGTGATGACGTTTCGGCATTGCCGCGCATCCACCCGATAACCGCGCTGCGCATTCGAAACAGCGCCCGATCCCACCATGTCGGATTGCTGATGACATCGGTCTTGAAGAACGACGGACACAGCACGGCTGCGTGGGCGACCTCGCCGCACAGGCCGCAGCCGACACAGCTCTCGATCACTGCCGCGACCGGATCGGTGCGCAGCGGATCGGGATTGGGCTTCACCGTCAGCGACGGACAGCCCGACAGCCGGATGCAGGAATGATCGCCGGTGCAGATTTCGTCGTCGACGCCGTAACGCGTCTTTACCACCCGTTCGCCACGCTTGAGCTTCACGGCATCCTCGGCGCGGATTCGCCGTTGCCGCGCCAGCATGCATTCGCCGTCGGCGATGATGACCTTTAGTCCGCGCTCCGCCGTGCGCATCGCCTCCTTCAGTGTCGTTACCATCTTGCTGACGCTGTAGGTGTGCACCGTGCGCAACCAGGTGACGCCTAGCGATCGCACCGTCTTCTCAATACTGATGCCGGTCGGCGTGCCGCTGCGGTTCGCGGTGCTCGACGGCAGATATTGCTGGCCGGTCGCAGAGGCGTAGCCGTTCTGCATCACAATCAGCACGCCGTCGCCCTTGTTGAACATGTTGGAAGCGACGCCGGTAATCAGGCCGTTGTGCCAGAAACCGCCGTCACCCATCACCGAGATCGGACGTCGTTCCATGTTCGGCGTCACGGCGGCGGCGCTGGCGAGCGACATGCCGTAGCCGAGAATCGAATTGCCGAGCGAGAACGGCGCGAAGGTCGCGAACGAGTGGCAACCGATATCGGCGCTGATATGGGTCGGACCGAGTTCGCGTTGCATGAGCTTGATCGCGGCGAATACCGGCCGTTCCGGACAGCCGGTGCAGAAATTCGGCGGCCGCGGCGGAATATCACCAACCGTATCGATCGCGCCGGGCTTATGCGCCAGGAATCCGTCGACACGCGCGGCGATGGCGTCGGCATCGACGCCGGAAGGCCGCGTCGCCTTCATGAAGGCCGCGATGCCTCGCAACAGGACTTCGGCGTTGTAATCGCCGCTGCGTGGCAAGCAATCCTTGCCAAGCACGCGTGTATTAATGTCGGCGTTGCGCAGGATGGTGTTGATCTGCTGCTCGACATATTCCGGCGAGCCTTCCTCGACTACCAGCACGGCACGCTTGCCGGCGCAGAAATCTTTCACTTCCTCGGGCACCAGCGGATAGGCGGCGTTGAGCACGTAGATCGGAATGCGCGATTTGCCGTAGAGGTCGGCGAGATCGAGCCGGCCCAGCGAACGCAGCAAATTGCTGGTCAGTCCGCCGAGCACAACGACGCCTATGTCATTCAGCTCGCCCGGGATGACTTCGTTGAGCTTCTGCTCGCGGATGAATTTTTGCGCCGCCGGCAGGCGCTCCTCGATCTTGAGCCGTTCCTGGGTGAAGATCACCGGCGGATGCGCCAGCCGGCCGTATTCAAAGCGCGGCGGACCGTTGAGGCGATGCACCCCGCTATAGGCGCCGCGCTTGTTATCCTTGGCGATGAATTCGCCGGTGACGTGACAGGCGCGGACCCGCAAATCGATCATGACCGGCGCATGGCTCGCTTCCGACAGTTCAAAACCTTTTTCGACCATGTGCACGATGGTCGGCAGATCGGGCCGCGGATCGAGCAGCCACATCGAGGATTTCATTGCGTAGGCATAGGAGCGTTCCTGAATGACGCTCGCGCCCTCGCCATAATCCTCGCCAAGCACGATCAGCGCGCCGCCGATAACGCCGGGCGACGAGAGATTCGACAGTGCATCGGCCGCCACATTGGTGCCGACGATGGATTTCCAGGTCACCGCGCCGCGCAACGGATAATTGATCGATGCGCCGAGCATTGCGGCAGCGGCCGCTTCGTTGGTGCAGGTTTCGACATGGACGCCGAGATCGGTCAGCAGGTCTTCGGCATCGACCATCACGTCGAGAAGATGCGAGACCGGCGCACCCTGATAGCCGCCGACATAGCTCACGCCCGATTGCAGCAGCGCCTTGGTAACGGCAAGGATGCCCTCGCCGCGAAATATCTCGCCATCGCCGAGCCGCAGCGCATCGACTTCTTTTTTGAACGAGCGTTCCATGAGGTCATCCCGGCGATTTAAAGTCACATGACAATTTTAAGGGACATATAGCCGCTTTTGCCGAACCCGTCATTCCGGCTAGTGTGCGGCCCCGGCGCTTCCGAGAAGGCTAACAACATCGCGCCGAAGTGCGTGGGGACACACTGAGAGAATGGCAGGGGAAGCGCAAATCGTCGTCCAGGGGGTGAACCACACCTATCGGCCGTCCCATGGGCGTGTCGTGAAGGCCCTTTCCGACGTATCGCTGGAAGTGCACCCCCGGGAATTCGTGGCGCTGCTCGGCCCGTCCGGCTGCGGCAAGTCCACCCTGCTCTATCTGGTCGGCGGCTTCCTGCCGACCGAGCGCGGCCGCATTACGGTCGAGGGCAAGCCGGTGGTGGCGCCCGGCCCCGACCGCGGCATCGTGTTTCAGCACTTCGCGCTGTTTCCCTGGAAGACCGTGCGCGGCAACATCCTATACGGCCTTGAACGGCAGGGGCTGCCGCGCCCCGAGCGCGAGAAGCGGGCACAGGATTTCATCAACATGGTCGGGCTGCGCGGCTTTGAAGAAAGCTATCCGTCGCAGCTTTCCGGCGGCATGAAGCAGCGCACCGCGATTGCGCGGACGCTCGCCTTCGATCCCAATATCCTGCTGATGGACGAGCCGTTCGGCGCGCTTGATGCCCAGACCCGCTCGCTGATGCAGACCGAGTTGCTCAGCATCTGGAACCGCACGCCGAAGACCGTGATCTTCGTCACCCACGACGTCCAGGAGGCAGTCTATCTCGCCGGGCGCGTAGCGGTGATGTCGGCCCGGCCGGGAAAGATCAAGGCGATCGTCGACATCAAGCTGGACAAGAGCGATCCCGGCCTGCTTCGCAGCAAGGAATTCGTCGAGAAGACCGACGAGATCTGGAACCTGGTTCGCGACGAGGCGATCAAGGCGCAGGGCACGGTAACGACGTGATGCAGACCGCGATCCGATATCTGCCGCTGTTGCTGCTCGCGCTGGGCTGGGAGGTGACGGCGCGGCTTCACCTGGTCGATTCGAGCGCCCTGCCGTCCTTGACCAGCGTTGGCGCGGCGTGGGTCGATCTGATCCGGGATGGCGAATTGATCGACAATGGCGCGGCATCGATTTATCGCGCCGCTGCAGGCCTAGCTCTTGCCATCGTGGTGGGCGGCGGACTCGGCATGGCCATGGCGCGCGTCAAGCTGCTCGACCTCTTCGTCAATCCACTGGTCGAATTGTTTTATCCGCTGCCGAAGTCGGCGCTGATTCCCGTCACCGTGCTGTGGCTCGGCTTCGGCAACGGCTCGAAGATTTTGCTGATCTTCCTCGGCTGCATGATCCCGGTCACCATCGGCGCCTATAACGGCGCGCGCGGCAGTGATCACGCCCTGATCTGGTCGGCCCGCAGCATGGGCGCTGGCCGGCTGCGCATGATGTGGGACGTGATCATGCCGAGCGCGCTGCCGGAAATTCTCAACGGCATCCGCACTGCGCTGGCGCTCGCCTTCATCCTGCTGGTGAGCTCTGAGCTGATCGTATCGCAATCGGGCTTCGGCTATTTGATAGGCTATCTCGGCTCGACCGGGGCTTACGAAGGCATGTACGCTGTCGTGCTGACGGTCGCCCTGCTCGGCTTCGGCGCCGACCGCTTTTATCAGCTTCTCATGCAACGGTTGCTGCGATGGCGCGAG
>Ga0302326_10010559_pt1 | contig 20015 bp, 17 predicted proteins | sample Palsa_T0_3_FD_202264 | JGI IMG/M metagenome (GOLD analysis project Ga0302326, IMG submission 202264) | Peat permafrost microbial communities from Stordalen Mire near Abisko, Sweden - Palsa_T0_3 | ecosystem: Environmental > Terrestrial > Soil > Palsa > Peat permafrost | place: Sweden: Abisko...
GCTGATGGCGCAGTTCTGGCACTCGAGTTTTTCGCCGCACGCACGGCACATGGCGACAAAGGAATAACCGCGCCTGTTGAGCAGGATCATGGCCTGTTCGCCGCGATCGAGCGCTGCTTGCGTCTCGGTGATAAGCAGCCGCGAGAAGAGCTGCTCCTGGCCGGTCTGCTGGAACTCCTGACGCATGTCGACGAGTTCGACGCCGGGCAAGGGACGGTTGTTCACGCGCTCGGCCATGGTAATGCGCTTGTATTTGCCAGCTTCTGAGTTCTGCCAGCTTTCGAGCGATGGGGTGGCCGAACCGAGGACGACAGGAGCGCCGACGAGTTTGGCTCGCATGACGGCTACATCGCGCGCATTGTAGCGCGGAGTCTCCTCCTGCTTGTAGCTCTGGTCGTGCTCCTCGTCGATGAGAATCAGGCCCAGATTGGGGACCGGCGCGAAGATTGCCGAGCGTGTTCCGACCACAATCGGCGCCTCGCCGCGGCGGATGCGATGCCACTGTTCGGAGCGCTCTGGCGGGGTCAACGCGGAGTGCAGCAGGGCGACGCGATTGCCGAAGGTTGCGTCGAGTTGCGCAGCTGCAGCGGGCGTCAGGCCGATCTCGGGGACGAGAAGAATTGCGCCCATGCCGCGGTCGAGCGCGCGTTGCATGGCGGCGAGATAGACTGCAGTCTTGCCGGAGCCGGTGACTCCGTGCAGGAGGAATGGCTGAAATCCGGTTGCGGTGGTGATTGAGGCGAGCGCTTCCAGTTGTTGCTCGTTCAGCGCGTGATTGGGATTGACGTGGCCCAGGCCGCTGAGGCTGAAGCTTACCGGGCGCTCGTCGATGCGCACGAGGCCGCGCCGGACGAGAGTTTGCAGCGTGCTGGACGAGCTTCCCTTCTCGCGAAGGACCGCCAATGAGACTTCGCCGCCGCAGGCTGCCATTTCGGCAAGAATAGCCTGTTGATTGGCGGTGAGCGTAGGCAGGCGAGCCTCGGGAATGAGAACGGCAAATCGCTCCATGCGTCGCGCGTCGCGTTCTGCGGCTGAGGTTTCGCGCGCGATCCACTTCTTGCGCACCATCGCTGCGAGCAGGGGCAGGCTGGCGGCGGTTGCGGTACGCAGCGTGCTCAGCTTTACCTGCTCGCCATCGGCCAGGCGAGTGAGGACTTTGTGCTCGATGTCCTGATCTTCGGGAGACAGTCTGCTATGGCTGCGTCTTTGTGACGCGTTGCCATCAAAGGCATCGGCCAATACGTCTCGCCCGGCGTCGGTGATGCGGTAGTAGACCGTCCGGCGCACCTCAGCTGTCAGCGGCAGCATCCCGCGCAGGACTTCTCCGAGTGGCGCGAGATAGTACTGTGCGATCCACGCGGCCAGTTCCAGAAGATGGGCTGAGATCAGCGGTTCCTCATCCAGTACGGTCTCGACGGGCTTGGCTTCAAACTCTGTCGGAGCTTTGCTGTGCAGCTGCGTTACCACGCCGATCAGCTTCTCGTTGCGGAAGGGCACGATGACCCGAGCGCCGACTTGCGGCGTGGAATTTGAATCGGCGCTGCCACCCGCCAGGTAGGTGAAGGTGCGATCCAGGGGAACGGGTAGAGCGACTTCGCAGTAGAGGGGCATAGCGGCCAATCCCCAGTGTATGGGATCGGCGAGATTGAATTTCTGTGCCTGAAACGCTGCGACTGCTCTCGACAGCAACTACTGATCCTGTCTCCATTGGAACTCCAGCGGTAGGCTCGCGCATATACAATCTTTTCCTAATGAAAAAGCGCGTCTCCAAGCCGACTCCAACAGCTCTCTCAGCAGCTACCTCGCCTACGGCTCCTGTTACTCTCTCGGTCGATATCGGGGGCACGGGCATCAAAATGATGGCGCTTGACGTCAGCGGCAGGCCGGTTTCGGACCGATTCCGCGCATTGACTCCGCCCGATCCTACTCCGGAGCGGGTTTTGGCTGTCCTGGACGATCTGCGCGCCCAGGTTCCGGCATTCGACCGCGTCTCGGTAGGATTCCCGGGCGTGGTCAAGAACGGGGTCACGCTCGCTGCGCACAATCTGGATCCGAAGTGGGTTGGATTTCCGCTGCAGGAGACATTGCAGGAGCAATGGAAGAAGATCGTACGCGTCGCCAACGATGCCTCGGTGCAGGGTTATGGAGCGATCTACGGCAAAGGCGTCGAGCTTTGCCTGACCCTCGGGACCGGACTCGGCTCTTCGCTGTTTACCGGCGGCCATCTTTGCCCTGGCCTCGAACTGGCCCACCACCCGTGGCGCAAGGGTAAGACTTACGAGGATTACCTTGGGCTGCGCGGCCTGGAAAAGCATGGTAAGAAGAAGTGGAATGATCTGGTGCAGCGGGCTATCGAGCAGACCAACCAGCTTTTCAACTGGGATTATCTGCACCTCGGCGGCGGGAACTCCAAGCACATCCGGTTTAAGCTGGCGCATAACATCCGCATTGTGCCGAACGAAGAGGGCCTGCTTGGCGGCGTGGCGCTCTGGCGGAATGAACCCGGCTGTTAGAGCTGTCGCCAGAGAACTTGTCCCTGCGAGAGGATATCCGCAGACTGCCCCGCCTACTTGCGCTCGGGTGGTTTCAGGCCAAGTTCGCGCATGGCGATTTGCAGATCGGCCCAGGCGTGTTTTTTCTGGTTGGGGTCGCGCAGTAGAAATGCTGGATGGTAGGTGACGATCAGCTTTGTGCCGCGCAGGGGATGGACTGTGCCGCGCCACGCTGAGAGTGGACGTTTTTCGCCGGTGAGATATGTCACCGCGGTCTGGCCAAGCGCTACGATCACCTGCGGGCGGACGACATCGATCTGGCGGAAGAGAAATGGCGAGCAGGTGTGCGCTTCGTCGGGTTCTGGGGTGCGGTTGTTGGGCGGGCGGCACTTGACTACATTGGCGATGTAGACCTGTTCGCGCGTGAGGCCCATTGCGCCGATCATGTTGTTGAGCAACTGGCCGCCGCGGCCAACGAATGGCAGGCCGGAGGCGTCTTCGTCCGCGCCGGGGCCCTCGCCAACGAACATCAGCTTGGCATTCGGGTCGCCGTCACCGAAGACCAGCTTGTTGCGTCCTTTGGCGAGGGCGCAGCGGGTGCAGTCGCCGATCTCTTCACGGATCAGTTTAAGCGCGGCGAAGTGCTGCTCGGGCGGGACGGGCTCAGCCTGCGCGGGCGCGGCGGGAAATGGCTTGCGGGGTGCGATGTCGGTCTCCTGATTTGATTGCGGGATTCGTTGCTCAGCGGGCGCGGGCGGTTGCGGTACGGCTCGACTTTGCGTTGGTGTGGACTGCGGTTCGGGCTGCGCATACAGAGCCGTGTCGACTTCGCGACGGTAGAACTCGCCGATACCGAGGTCGCGATAGTAGCGCAGGCGCGCGTGGAGGGCGTCGCGCGTGGCTGGATCGTTGAGATTCAGTGGATTGGGTGGGTTCACGGGCTGCGTCACGATTCGCTACTCGATCATAATGCGCGGGCGGCTGGTGATGGCTGGCTCGGGATCAAAAGGGTCGGATTCCAGGGGCGACTCCATTCCGGAAAGCTCGACAAGGAGCGACTGCGGGCGACGCAATCCGACGACCTCGTCGAGAATGCGGTCGGCAAGCTTGCGCTTGGACATATCGGGTAGATCGATGGCGGTCGTCGCGGTGAGGAATGTCGCTCCGTTCCACTCGGAGTCGAAGCCTACGCCTTCGCGGGAGACGTCGTTGACGACGATAGCATCGACGCCTTTCCGCAGCAGTTTGGCGCGGCCATTCTCGAGCTGATTCTCAGTTTCGGCGGCAAATCCGACGATGAGCTGGCCTGGGCGGCGCCTGCGCACGACCTCGGCGAGAATGTCCTCAGTGGGCTGAAACTCGATGGTCATGGGACCGGTCCGCTTCAACTTCTGACCTGCGACGATGCTTGGTTTGTAGTCGGCGACGGCGGCGGATTTGATGACGAGAGTGGCCTCAGGCATCCTGCTCAGGACGGCCGTGCGCATCTCGTCGGCTGTGGTCACTTTCACCAGCTCGCAGTGGGCCGGAGGATACAACGCCGATGGGGCCGATACGAGAATGACTTTTGCTCCGCGGCTCTGCGCGGCCTCTGCCAGTGCGTAACCCATTTTGCCGCTGGAGCGGTTGCCGAGGAAGCGCACGGGGTCGAGGGCTTCGCGCGTTCCGCCGGCGGTGATCAGAACGACTTCGCCGGCGAGATCGTGGCTGCGTCCCAGGGCGTTGAGCACCGCTGTGGCGATGAACTCAGGCTCAGCCATGCGGCCCGGGCCGACCATGCCACAGGCGAGCTGCCCTGAACCGGGCTCGATGACTCGAACTCCGCGCTGGCGCAGCGTTTCGAGATTGGCCTGGGTTGCGGGATGTTCCCACATGTTCACGTTCATCGCCGGAGCCACGAGCACCGGTGCGGTGGTGGCGAGGTACATCGTGGTCAGGAAATCGTCGGCGAGGCCGTGGGCGAACTTGGCCAGAATGCCGGCAGTTGCCGGGGCCACAACGAGCGCGTCTGCCCATTGCGCCTCGGCGATATGCTCGATGCTGGCGTCGAAATTGGCGTCGCCTGAGCCGGCGTCCTCTGCGGGAGACGGCCAAAGGGAAGTGATCACTTTGTGTCCGGTGAGTGCCGCAAAAGTGAGCGGTTGAATGAATTGCTGCGCGGATTCGGTCATGACTACGCGCACTTCAAGGGCTTGTTTTTGAAGGGCGCGAACCAGTTCCGCTGCCTTGTATGCCGCGATTCCGCCCGAGACGCCAACCATCACCTTCATGCTTCGATTGTAACGCGAATGCAAATTCCATTTCCGGAGGCTCTGCAACGAAACAGCGCCGCCTGGATTCGCTTTCGGGCGGCGCTGTTTGTGTGCGAGCGAGATCGAATTTACTTTTTGTCTCCCCAGCCTTTACATGCGGAATCGTAGGAAAACGAAGTCAGCGCCAGATTCTTCGATGTGAGGGAGCCGCTGTAGCAGTATCCTGTCGAATCGAAGGTGAGGTAGTTCTGAGAGCTGCTGCCTGCGTTGCCGGTGTAGTTGCCGTTTGCGTCGTAGTAGAGATCGTTTGAGGAAATGACCTCGTTCGAGGTTACGTCGACGAAGGGAATGCCCCAGTCTCCGAAGCCATGGTCCGGATTGGAATCTATCCGGCTGACAAGATACTTCTGGTCGGACTGATTGGTTACGGTAGTGGTTCCGTTAGAATTCGTGACCTGGTCATAGAGGAAGGTGAAAGGATAGGAAAGCTTCTTCTCATCGACGGTCGTTCTGCCGTCCGCCTTCGTTGTCGTGGAGATCGTGCCTTCGGTGGATTGCACGAGGCTTTGCTTGTACTCCGTCGCGTCGATGATGAAGTTCTGTGTATTGGCGAAGCTCAGCTTTCCGTCTACCTGCGTTGTCTTGTCTCCATGCGAGGTATGAACCTTGCCAACAATGGAGTACTTACGCGTGGAAGTTACTGCGACGGAACCTGTGATCTCGCCGCTTGCGCCGGTGGTTAGATTTTCCGTTACATCAGGCGAGGGTGCAGCGGCGAGAGTATTCGAAATCACTTCCCCTGTCACCTGTTTAGTGCCTTTGTCGGTGTAAACCAGCAATGTTCCGGTCGCGAGGAAGTAGCTATCGGCGTTGAAGACGCTGATTGCGACTGTGTGCGGCTTACCGTTCGAAAGCACGCCGGCAAAGGGCGTCAGATCGACGCGGAAGGGTTTGAAGTCGAGGGTCTGGACGCCTGGAATTGGCTCCCAGAGAAAGGGATCGACACCTCCGGTGAAGATCCAAGGGTAGACCGGGGCCACGCCCGCGGGGACGCCATCGATACTGATCTCAGTCTCGCGGAAGCCTGTGTTTCCGCAGCTGTCCAACTCACTTGCTACATCGTTCGGCACGCAGAGATACCAGAACTCATCGTTCGACTGGCTTTGCGCGATAACGTCAAGATACGCAGTTTCCACATTGGTTGGCAGAGTTACCGTCTGGGTAAGTTGGCTTGCGGTTGTGTTCAGTGTTGCGGGGCCGTTGTTGCCCGGAATCCCGATCACTACGTCGGGGACTCTTGCTGCCGGAGCCGACCATCCTGCGGGATAGAAGATCAGGTGCGCATCGGCGTAGATGATGCCGTTATAGTCCTGACCGTCGTAGATGCCGACGAAGTTACCAAGTTGCGCCGTGCCTGCCTGCGGTGCTGTAAACAAGGCGCTCAGATCGGTAACATCGTTTTCCACGTGCCAGTCCGGACTTAGGTTGGAGCGCGGCTGGGCGGTGGTTCCATAGAGCAGATTGGCGCCGCCAAGGAAGAACTCTTCCGTGCGATCGTACTGGAGGCCTGCTGTAACGGTGAAGTCCGCTGTAAATACAACCTTTGCCCATGGACCTGGGCAATCCGCGGGCGGCGTGTAGCCATAACTCTTGGTGTTATAGTCCGCAAACTCAAGATTCGTGAAGAGAGTTACGGTGCATGGTTTGGTATCCGGTCGAGGTACCCTCGGATCCGCGCTGACAGTGTTGCTGCTACCGATGACAGGCGTCGTTGGCGCGAGGACCACTTGAGCGCTGGCTGGGATGGCTATAGCGAGCGAGAAGACCGCAATACCCAGCGTGAGAATCACCTTATAGCCACATGAAACACATTTCATTTCCTGGACTCCTGTGATCTGAGATCGAATTTGGAAGGATGTTCTTGAGAGGATTCTTGCCCGACGTGGATGGTACTGCGGTGAGAGGGGACTTTCAAGGGATCACCAAAAGCTCAGAGAGAGCGCAGCCGGTTGGGGAAACCGGCCGTCTTTGGTGGCTATCTTCGCAGGACTTTTGTCGCGGTTAGATCGCGAGAATCGGAATGCCTGGATCTTCGAGCGCCGGCTTTTCGGGGGGCGGACCTGTGTGGACGTAGGCGATCTTGCCGGCCTGAATCTCTTCCTGGGCCAGGCGGCAGGCCTTGTTGGATTGACTGCGAACCAGCGGGCTGGCTCCGCTCTGAATCTGACGGGCACGGCGTGCCGCCACCATGACTTTGCGATAGTTGGAGTCGAACTTGGTCTCAATCGGTAGATCGGTCTTCATCAATTGTCCTCCAAAACATTGCAGTGCTGTGGGTTACAAAAGTGGATATTGGTGTGGGCCATCCCCGGGATCTATGCCAAACGATTCGAGTACTGGCCGCAGCCGCTCCCGGGAATTCGCTTCGCGGCAGCCTTCCGCAATCTCAAGCTCCCGCTTTGTGCGCCGGTCGAGCGGTTTGCCGTCCTGTTTCATCCTCTCCACCTGGACGATTGCTTCCAGCTGCGCTACGGCTCGTTCCAGGACGTCGTTAACCAGAATATAGCGGTATTGGCGGTAATTCTCAATCTCCTTGCTGGCCTCATCCTGGCGCAGCTTCAGGACGGCTTCGTCGACATGGCCTTCGGCGCGGCTTCGGTTGCGCAATCGCGTGCGTAAGACCTTTGGATTGGGGGGCATGATGAAGATACTGACCGCGTCGGGCATTTTTTGCCGCACCTGCTGCGCTCCCTGAACGTCGATGTCCAGGAGCAGATCGCGTCCGGCGGCCTTCGCTTCATCCAGCGACCGGCACGCGGTGCCGTAGTAGTTGCCGAAGACTTCGGCATGCTCCAGGAACTCGCCAGCGGCGACCATTCTCTCGAACTCTTCGCGGGTGGTGAAGTAATATTCGCGGCCGTTCTGCTCGGAGCCGCGCGGCTCCCGCGTTGTCCACGAGATGGAAAAATCAAGTCCGCCCAATTGCGAACGCAGCGCGTTCACCAGCGTGCTCTTACCCGAACCCGAGGGCGCCGAAATAATAAAAAGAATTCCTGCCACAGTCTCCTGATCTTTCTTACTGATTGATGGTCATTCTAGCGAACGTCTTGTCTTGCGGAATGAAGTTAAGAATACTTGCCGTTCTACTCCAGATTCTGAATCTGCTCTCGAGCTTTTTCAATCTCCGCCTTCATAGCGAGGCCGAGTTCCGTAATGACAGTTCCCTTGCCTGCGATGCCTGCGGTCTTTGAGAGCAGCGTGTTGGCCTCGCGATTCATCTCCTGCAAGAGGAAATCGAGCTTCTTGCCTGCCTCGCCGCCGGCAGCCAGAACATCGCGGAAGTGCTGAATATGCGTCTCCATGCGCGCAATCTCTTCGGAGACATCGCTGCGCTCGACCAGTAGCGCAACCTCTTCGAGCAGCCGCTGCCGGTTGACGCCAACGCCGTTTGCGTCCGGGCCTACCGCTGCTTCCAGCCGTTCGGCGAGGCGCTGCTGATAGCGCAGTTCGACCTCGGGCCGCAGTTCGGAAACACCATTGACCGCTTCGGTGAGCCGGTCCAGTGTGGCGTAGAGAATCCCGGCCAGCGCAGCTCCTTCGCGAAGCCGCATTGTCTTGAGAGCGGCTATCAGCGGAAGCACCTGATCGAGAACGCTTGCGGTCAAAGCCGCGTTGTCTTCTTCGTTCGAACGCGACTCCGCCTGCATGACGCCCGGCATCCGCAGAATGACGTTCAGGTCCGGCTGTCCTTGCAGTTCAAACTCCTGCGCCGCGGCCTGGAATGCCTCGACATAGGCTGCGACCAGTTCGCGATTGTAGCCGCCCTGTTGCTGGGCGGTACGATCCACGACGAGAGTGAGTTCGATGTGGCCGCGCAGCAGTTGCTCTTTGAGCACGCGACGCAAATCCATCTCGAGCGCGTCCAGGCCCGAAGGCAGCCGCAGATGCAGATCGAGGAAGCGATGATTCACGCTCTTGATGGTGAGCGAGTAGTTCACACGCCCATTCAACTCGACGGCGGCGCGCGCAAATCCGGTCATGGAGGAAACCGGGGAGGATGCTGGGTCAGAGACTGTAGGGGAAACGGGGGGAGTCGGCATAGATGTGTTTATGTAGCGGCCTCCATTGGAGTGACAGCTTCCGGTAGAAATCCCTCGACTCCGCCTACAAACTGCAGCTCATAAAGACGCTGATAGGTGGGCGAGGTCTTGAGTAGTTCGTCGTGCGAACCGATTGCGGTGATGCGCCCATCCTCAAGCACAACTGTACGCGTGGCGCGGCGGACGGTGGAGAGACGATGCGCGATCACGACGACAGTTCGGCCCTGCATCAGGTTACTCAACGCAATTTGCACGAGCGATTCGCTCTCGGTATCGAGCGCTGAAGTTGCTTCGTCGAGGATCAGGATCGGCGCGTTCTTCAGGATGGCGCGCGCGATCGCGATTCGCTGCTTTTCGCCCCCTGAGAGCCGAAAGCCTTTCTCGCCGATGATTGTGTCATACCCTTGCGGCATGCGCAGGATGAAGTCATGCGCCAATGCGTGCCGTGCCGCCTGCTCTACCTCATCGCGCGGCTTGTCGGGCTGGCCGTAGGCGATGTTGTTGTGCACGGTGTCGTTGAAGAGAATTGTCTCCTGCGTGACCTGGGCGATCTGCTTGCGCAGGGAGTCAAGCGTCAGCGACCGAACATCGTGGCCGTCGATCACAATGCGCCCGCTGCTTACGTCGTAGAAGCGCGGGATGAGATTCACCAGAGTGCTTTTGCCTGCGCCACTGGGGCCGACGAGAGCCAGCATTTCTCCGCGGCGCACTTCGAGATTGATCTGGTGCAGAATCTCGCATTCGCCCTCGTCGGTTGAGTAGGCGAAGCTCACGTTCTCAAAGGCGATCTTGTCATGAAAAGCTTTGAGCGTGTGGGCAAAGGATTTCTCGCGCACATCATCTTCGACGTCGAGGAAGTTGAAGATGGAGACGGATGCTCCCATTGCCTGCTGGAAGCTGTTGTAAAAGAACGCGAACTTGCGGACTGGATCGTAGAGCTTGAAGAGCGCGATGATGAAGACTACGAAGGTCCCCATATCCATTCTGCCGGCTTTGATTTCGTTGCGCCCGACAAGGAGAAGCAGCGCAATCGCGATCGATCCGATCACGTCCATGAGCGGCGAACTGATCGACTGGATTCGCACCGAATGCAGGTTGGCGCGGAAGAGCCGTCGCGCAGCCTTCTTGAAGCGCAGAATCTCCCACAACTCGGTCGAAAAGGCCTTGACGATGCGGTTGCCCGTGATGGTCTCGTGCAGGATGTTTTGAATCTCGGCGACGCGATCCTGGCCGGTCCTTGTCCGCACGCGGACGGACCGCCCGATCTTGCGGGCCGAGGTAATGACAACTGGCACAAAGAGCAGCAGCACCCAACTCAGCCGGCCACCGAGCGCGATTACCGCCGCAATCGTGAATAGAAAGGTGAACGCTTGCTGTAAGAACTCACCGAGCACCGCAGAGACGGCTGTCTGCACGCGCTCCACGTCGTTGATGAGTGTGGAGAGAATAGTTCCGGTCGCGTGCTTCGAAAAGAAGCTGGCGGAACTCTTCATGATGGTTTCGTAGAGATGATTGCGCAGGTCGGTAATCATCCCATAGCCGGCGTAGTTCACCATGTATGTGCCGAAGTAGTCGGAAATACCCTTGAGCACCGTTGAGCCAATCAGCGCAAAAGCAACCACGTTCCATGCATTGTGAAAATGCGAGGGGACGATCTTCATCAGATCGAATTGATAAGGAGCTGGCAGTTTCGGGAAGAGGGGAATGCTCTCGCTCTTGACCGATGGATCCAGAACGGTGCGAAGAATCGGCCCGAGAATCAGCAGCCTAAGCGCCTCCAGCAAGCCCACTGCGGCCAGCAGCACCACACCCAGCAGCGATTGGAACCAGTACGGCGCCGCGTAGAGGCACAGGCGAAAGAATCGCTTCATTTCGCGCCGCTTTCGCCGGTGCTATTCCAGGCAATAGGTGGAATTTGCGCGGTGTGACTCGCCTGCATCTTTTCATTGTATCTGCGGAGAGGAAGAATCACCGCACCCGCCATTCGCTACGAGCCGCAAAACTGCGCCCCCGGAGCCGCTCCGCAGACCTTGCGGAGCGGCCTCGCGGATCAAGGCGCTTTACACCTGCACCATTCCACCATCTACGAATAGTTCGACGCCCGCAACAAAGCTTGAGTCGTCGGAGGCCAGGAAGACGACAGCCTTTGCAATCTCGTCGGGATCACCCATCCGGCCAAGGGGAACCTGAGAGACGAGCGCAGCCTTGATTTGCTTGGCCTGCTCGGTGTCATTTCCGGCCAGCCCGTCGATTGCCGGGGTGTCGATGGGACCGGGGCTGACGACGTTCACGCGAATTTTGCGGTCCTTAAGTTCGTTTGTCCATGTGCGGGCAAAGGAACGGACCGCAGCCTTGGTTGCGTTGTAGACCCCAAATGCGGGCATGCCTTTCACCGAGACGATGGAGGCGTTGAGCACGATGGTTCCTCCGTCGGGGATCAGCGGGAGGGCCTTTTGCACGGTGAACACAACGCCCTTCACGTTGACGTCGAAGGTCTTATCGAAGTGTTCTTCGGTGACCTTGTCGATGGTGGCGAATTCGCCGCTCCCGGCATTGGCGAAGAGAACATCGATGCGGCCGTGGCGCTGTTTGATTTCCGCAAAGAGATTATCGAGATCCGCCAGTTTTGCAGCGTCCGATTGAACTCCGGTTGCGCCGGGACCGAGCTGCTGGAGAGCAGCGTCGAGGGCCTCCTTGCGGCGGCCGGTGATGACGACTTCCGCGCCCTCGGCGAGAAAGCGCTTTGCGGTGGCCAGCCCAATGCCGGACGTTCCGCCCGTGACGAGTGCGATCTTTCCTTCAAGCTTTTTTGCCATGAAATCTTCTCTTTTCCGGTTGAAATGCCGTTTTCCGTTTTGAATTCCCGACCCATCGGACCCGCAAAACTAAGGACATCAGTCCGACACTTCTTTAGTTCCGAATTTATGAACTATTGAACTATTTGTCAAGCGCCGATATGATGAAAATTCATGAGGCCCCTGTTTCATCCTTCCGTGGAAGATATCAGCGTGGAAGCGATTCTCCACGCGCTGGGCGACCCGGTGCGCGTGGCTATCTTTGCCGAGATCGCGGGCTCGGATTGCTCGCACAATTGCTCGGAGTTTCTCAGCGTGAGCGAAAAGACTATTCCGAAGTCTACTCTTTCGCAGCACTTTAAGGCGCTGCGCGAGGCTGGGCTTATTCGCGGCGAGCGGAAGGGCGTTGAGATGCACAATACTTCTCGCTGCGCCGAGGTGGACAAGCGGTTTCCCGGCCTGATCGCCGCAATCGTGGACGCATACAGGATTCAATCGCAGCATATGCAACGTGCGACCCGCTCCAATGGCAAAAAGACGGATTCGCCGAAGACAAAGGGCTAGCATACTGCGCGTGGCCGGTTTGACGAGAGAGCGGAAGGCGCTGCGTCAAACATTCGGGACAGCTGTTGGCACGGATTCTGATGTGGGACATTTCTGTTGCGTTGTGTGGTGCACTCCAGCACACTCGAACAGACGAATTCCCTTCCGCGACGGCGGGAACGACCCGGCCAGGCTGAACGTATTGTTCTGTGCCTGGCGATCGGATAGGAGTTCCCGTGTTCATCCGTGGGCAGGGATGTCCGTTGGCGGACAAAGGCGAGAATGGGACCTGATCTTCGATCTTCGCCATCCCAATGAATTCATTAGAGATGCGGGCATAAACCGCTATCGGATATTGTGGAAGGCGATTTGCTGCACGAGTGGTGAGGAATTTGCCGGAGGTGCAGGGCTGGATGAAGCAGTTTGGGGAGTTTGGACTCGACACGCTGAACGAATGCGTCACATGCAGCGGCGCGCAGATCGCCCTGCCGCCAAAGCCTTTTGCGGTCCTGCGCTATCTGGTGGAACATCCTGGCCGCCTGATTACTCACGATGAGTTGCTGGAAGCTCTGTGGCCGGAGACCTATGTACAGCCTCAGGTGCTGCGGACCTACATGTTGGAGCTACGCAAAGTCCTGGGCGACGATGCCGGGCAACCTCGGTATATTCAGACGATTCCCAAGCGCGGCTACCGGTTTGTCGCTTCCGTAATGGAGTTGACCCAGACGGAAGCGGACACACGACCCCATTCTGCCCTGGCAACCATGCCGCCGATGGAAGCGGAAACGCGCATCGTGGATCGTGAGAACGAGATGGCTTGCCTGAAAGAACAGTTTGAGCAGGCAGCGGCCGGCCATCGGCAGGTGGTGTTCGTTACCGGCGAGGCGGGGATCGGCAAGACCGCGCTGGTGGATGCTTTCTGCGAGCTCGCTGGCCGCAGCCAGTCGTTTGCCACGGCACGGGGACAGTGCGTCGAAGGTTTCGGCAGGAAAGAGGAGTACTACCCGGTAACGGAAGCCCTGAGCCAGTTATGCGCCTCCCAAGAGGGCGACAACGCGTGCCGGGTTCTGGCAAGGATGGCTCCGGTTTGGCTAGCTGCGATTGGACGGGAGTGCGCGGACTCTGCACAGACTGCGACCAGGGAACGAATGCCCGGCGATCTGTGTGCTGCGCTGGAGGAACTTGCAGCGGAAAAGCCGCTGATCCTCCTCTTTGAAGATCTGCAGTGGGCGGACGACTCGACGCTGCATCTCATCTCGGCGCTGGCGCGGCGGAGGGCGCAGGCAAAGCTGCTGATCGTGGCGACCTGCAGGTCGCAGGATGTGACTGCGGAGCATCCCCTGAAGGCACTGAAGCAGGATCTCCGCCTGCGGCGATTATGCAACGAGATCGCGCTCGCGCCGCTGACCAAGGTCGCTGTACGCGCATTGCTGAGCCGCGAACTGCGCCAGGAGGAGCTGCCACTTGGCCTCGCGGGCTTTGTGCACCGGCGCTCGGATGGCAATCCGCTGTTTGCGATCGCCATTCTGGAGCATCTGATGATGCAGGGATTTCTGAAGCGCGAAGAGACTGGCGGGGCAAACTTGACCTTGGGTCAAACGTCTGCCCGTTGGATTCAGACCGCGGCCGTCGAGGAGATGGAAGCCGGGGTGCCCGACGGCCTGGCGCAGATGATCGAGATGGAACTGGCGTGCCTCGATGACCGGGACCAGCGCATGCTCGAGGCGGGAAGCCTGATGAGCGTTGCATTTCCAGCCTGGGCAGTGGCGGCGGCGCTGGAGATGGACCCGGCTGAAACCGAAGAAGCATGCGAGGATCTCGCGCGACGGTTGTACTTTGTCGAGCTGGCCGGTACGGACGAGCTTCCCGATGGTTCGCGATCGACTTTCTATGCCTTTGCGCATGGACTGTACCGCGAAGTGCTCTGGCGAAAACAGACAGAGTCACGACGAGCGAAAAGGCATATTCGGATCGCCGAGCGGCTTGCGCAGTTGTTTGCAGGCCGCGTGGGCGTTGTGGCGCGCGAGATGGCGATACACTACGAAGCCGCTAGCGACTGGCCGCACGCCGTAAGCGCGCTGCGTGCGGCTGCACGTCATGCGCTGGAGCGGCGTGCCCATGCTGAAGCAGCCGAGTTGCTGGAGCGAGCGCTGCGGATGGCGGAGAATCTGCGCGAGAGCGAGCGTGAAGCGGTTTCGCTGGAGATTTGCGCGGAGATCGCGAGTGCGGGCGAAGCGATGGAGCAGGCGCGCGAAGCCATCCAGGCCGCATCCATAAAAGCTTGACGAATTCTGGATAGGAACTTGACAACTTTAATTTTTGGAATCGCTAAGGTGGTCTTCGTAAAGGGAGGACACAAATCATGCGATTCAATCTTCGCTCTATCATCCTGACCTCGGCAGTGATGGCGGCAACAGCAGCTTTGGCAACCACCTCGGCGATGGCAGACGCTATCGTTAACGTTCCCTTCAGCTTTACCGTTGCGGGCAAGCCCTGCCCCGCGGGAAAGTATCTCGTTCAGAAAGACACAGGTCACAATTTCGTGACACTCAGGAGCGAGAACACACCGGTCAGCTTCCAGTGGATTCTCAGCGTCGGCGATGACGGACGAAAGAACACCGCTGTGACGCTGCGCTTTGACCGTCAGGACCAGAACTTTGCTCTGGATTCCATTCAATACGGCAAGATGACAACTCACCGGCTGAACAAGACTTCTCCGCACTCTGAGCACAAAACAGTGATATCAGCGCAGGGACAGTAGGCCGGATCTGGACGCTTGCCTGCAGGCATTCCGGATGAGAGTTGAGATCGAAGCATGAGGGGCGCCGGGTTGCCGGTCGCCCCTTTTGTGTTTTCTGGCCGAGGCGGCTGCGAAGCGTGTCTCGAAACCTGCGTTGAACGATCTCGCGAACGCGGGGCTATGGACCACATCATCCCATCGCTGGCCATCGCTGGCAAACGCCTTCGATCGGGTCCGGACAGTCTTCTCCTGATTCTTCCTCCATCATCGCTGCTTCTGTGTACCTGCGACCGCGAAGAGTGTTCCGCAGACAACTCCCACAGCATCGACCAGCACATCCTTCCATTCCAGACCGCCATGGAAGACAAGATGCTCTCCAATCTCGATTCCCAATCCGAAAATCAGCGCGCCGAGGAAGACGAGAACACGCACCCGAAGAGACAGAGAGATTCTGCCGGCGACATAACCAACAACGCTGAAGGCAACAAGATGTCCCAGGGAATGAAGCCTGCCGCTTGTGTGCAGAGCACGCTTGTCCGAGCCCGGAAGGAACGACACAATCGCGATCGCCGCAACGACAACAAACGCAAGGGCGGCCGGAATCGTGCTTCGCTTGACTGAGTCACCGCCAATTGACGGCTGAGGAAGCGGTCTCACCGATTCTCCTAACTTTGCGCCCCAAATCGGAGCGGTCGATGTTCCCGATTCATCGCCGGCTACCGCGGCATGTCGCGATGGACGGCCTTTACGCGGAAGCCGACTTTCCCGAGGCGCTTAGCCATCTCTTCGGCCATCATCACGGAGCGATGCTGGCCGCCGGTGCAGCCAAAGGCGACGGTCAGGTAGCTTTTGCCTTCTTTTTCGTAATGCGGAAGCAGAAAGAGCATCATCTCCGTTACTTTGTTCAGAAATTCCGTGGTCTGGGGAAAATCGCGGACGTACTTGGCGACCTTGGGATTGCGGCCAGTGAGTTTGCGGAACTCCGGTACAAAGTGGGGATTGGGAAGGAAGCGCACATCGAAGACCAGATCCGCATCCAGTGGAACGCCGTTTTTGAAGCCGAAGCTGAGGCAGGAGACCAACAACTGGCCGTTCTGTCCACCTTCTCCATCTTGTGGGCCGAACTTGGCCTGCACGTAGGCCCGCAGTTCGTGGACGTTGAAGCCCGATGTATCGATGATGAAATCGGCGACATTGCGGACGGCGTCGAGCAACTGGCGCTCCGAGGTGATGGAGCGCGCCACCATCTCGGAGCGGCTAAGCGGATGCGGCCTGCGCGTCTCAGAGTAGCGCCGGACGAGCACGGCATCGGATGCATCGAGAAAGACGACGCTGGTATGCAGGGTTTTCTTTACCTTGAGAAGAATCGACGGCAGGCGATCCAGGGTTGGGCCCTCGCGAACGTCCACCACAATCACGGCGCGATCCATTTCGGGCGAGGACTGGACAAGGTTGGCAAAATCCGGGAGTAGTTCGAGGGGTAAATTGTCTACGGCGTAAAAGCCCAGGTCTTCGAAGGCCCTGAGCGCCGAAGCCTTCCCCGAACCCGAGATTCCGGTTACGATTACCAGTTCCTTGGCTGTCTTTTCCCGATCTACGAGCAATGGCTTTTCCGGCGCGATTTTTTCACGTGTCTTCTTCGAGCGAGATTCTTGCCTGACGGCTGCTGCGGCTTTGGACTTCGGACTGGATTTACCACTGGATTGGGGGACGCGGGGCATGGCCACATGCTAACCCGAATCCCCCCAGGAATTCGATCCCACTTTGGTAGGGGTGGGAGCTTGGAAATCCCTACGGAATGCAGCAAACCGTGGGGATTGATCTATGGTACTTCGACCAGCTCCATCTTCCCGTCCCGGCGACGGTGGAGAACAAACAGATCGCCGGTCATATTGCGGAAGACGAGCAGATCGCGGTCGCGGAATTCAGCCTCTTTGACTGCCTCTTCTATGGTCATGGGGCGGATGGCCAGAGCCTCATGCGCGCTGAGTATATGCGGCTCGACGACCGCCGGCTTGCCCGGAAAAGAGTGCACAGTGATCGCTGCTTTGGTTTGTCTTCCCGGCGGACGGGCGATTGCCGGCCGATGCCCGTTTTGCTCCGGTGCGGGTTCGGCGGCTGCAGCTTCCAGGCGGGCTCTGGCCGTCTTGCGTGGAGCGCGCGCTTCGGCCGTTGGTGCGACTTTGGGGAGACGCTTCCGAGTTCTCACCCGATCGCGAAAACGCTGCGCCTGCAACTCGGCGTGCGCCAATGCTTCGCGCAGGGCCGACTCCTGGCTGGCGGATTCGCCTCTTGCTGCAATACTGTGATGGCGGCTTTGCAATGAAATTTCGACGATCTGCAAGTGCCGCTCTGCCCGAAACGTGAGCGCGGCTGAGGTAATTCTGCCTAAAACCAAGGCAATTCGTTCAATTCCCTCTTCTGCGCCAGTCTTCAAAACCTTGGAAACCTTGACCTGTCTTGCCGTGAATTCGACTTCCATCGATCCCTCCCCCGATTCAGTGATGGGGCCGATCTTCGTGCGTACTCATCAGTCCAGGTGGCAGGCTGCACTGGGGAGTGGCAGAAAGACCTAGTGAAGAGATATTAAACCGCCGGGTTGCCATTCGTCTGTGAGGACTGGCACAAGTTGCTGCGGCTTGTTCCGAAAAGAAGACTAATGGCCGCGGCGGACCGTTCCTTCAGGCGCGGCTTTCCGGGGCGCGGCCAGCGCTCTTCGCTGTCCACGGCGGCCGAGTATATACATCGTTCCGCCAAAGACCAGGAGCACGAGTCCCCAGTCCAGATTGGCGTTGATGCCCAGCGACCTGGCGTAGATGGCGCTGCCCGAAGTTGCAGCGCCGAAGACGGTAAGAATCAGCCCCACCAGGGTAAACATCAGTCCCATCGGTATGCGTAAGTCGAGATTCATTGGATTCTCCTCTACTGCGATTGGTCGTGAATAGCGGTCAGCGAATTCCTACCGGAAGATGAGGTTCAGGGCGACTACCATCACCAGCAGAACGACTGCGAGCGCCTCAGGCCGCCGCCACCATGTGAGATGTCCCAGTTCCGGCTTTGGCGTCAGGGAATGTACGAGGCCCACCAACTCCGCCTCCGGTTTCGGCTTGCCGAAGAGGCTGACAACGATCGTTACGAGGAAATTCGTCGAAAAGGCCCAGATTGCGGTCCAGAAATTCTGAGCCATGTCGCTCGGGTAGTGATGGAGCACTGCGATCCATCCACCATGCAGCCCTGGATGCGCCTCGATGGGCAGCGTCATTCCGTGATGCAGCACGGCTGCGACAGTGCCTGAAATCAACCCGATGAAAGCGCCATTTCCCGTTGCCCGCTTCCAGAACATCCCGAGCAGGAAGGTCGCAAAAAGCGGGGCGTTGACGAACGAAAAGACCAGTTGCAGCGTATCCATGATGTTGTTGAAGCCGGTTGCCGCATAGGCTGTCGCCATCGAGAGCAAAATGCCTCCGACGGTAGCCCAGCGACCCATGGCCAGGTAATGCGCGTCGGTGGCCCCTTTCTTGATGTAGGACTGATACAAATCATAGGTCCAGACGGTGTTGAAGGCCGTTACATTGCCGGCCATGCCGCTCATAAAGCTGGCCAGCAGCGCCGTCAGCCCCAGCCCCAGAATGCCGGTCGGAAAGTAGTGCAGCAGCATCGAAGGAATGGCCAGATCGTAGTCCAGCAGCGGCTTGCCGCTCGCGTCCAGCATGATCTTGCCGGACAGCGGATTGGTCTTGGCCGGCACCAGCCCCTGTCCCTCCGCCTCGGCCTGTGTCGGAATCGTCGTCTCGCGAACGATCGCGCCGCTCGCGTCCGTACGCTGCACCGTTACGGGATGCGGCGTGGTTGCGGCAATCGCCAGCAAACCGGGCAAAATCACGAGAAACGGGAAAAACATCTTCGGAATCGCGGCAATCAGCGGCACCCGGCGCGCATTCTCTTCCGAATCCGTGGCCATCGCCGTCTGGATCACCAGAAAATCCGTACACCAGTAACCGAAGCTGAGCACAAAGCCCAGCCCCATTGCCAGGCCAAAAACTTCCACCCCCAGCGGATTCGTATTGGCGTGCGTCATGCCCTGCCAGGAATGCGTATACGCCTGCGGCAGCGACGCCTTCAGCCCGCTCCATCCGCCTACATTCCTCAGGCCGATAATCACCAGCGGCAAGAACCCAGCAATGATCAGGAAAAACTGCAAAACCTCGTTGTAGATGGCGCTGGTCAGGCCGCCAAGGAAGATGTATCCCAGCACGATGATCGCCGAAAGGATGATCGAAAGATGAAAGATCCAGCCCAGCGGAAGGCCGGCCGAAAGAAACAGGTAATCGAAGACATGCAGCGTCTGGATCAGCCGCGCCATCGCGTACATCGAAATTCCCGACGAAAAGACCGTCATCACCGCAAACGAGCAGGCATTCAGCGCCCGCGTTTTTTCGTCGAAGCGAAGCCTGAGGAACTCCGGCACCGAGCGCGCCTTGGACCCGTAGTAGAACGGCATCATGAAGATGCCCACAAAGATCATCGCCGGAATCGCGCCGATCCAGTAAAAATGGCTGGTGGCGATGCCGTACTTGGCGCCCGAAGCGCCCATGCCGATCACTTCCTGCGCGCCCAGGTTGGCGCTGATAAAGGCCAGGCCGCAGATCCAGGCCGGCAGCGCGCGGCCAGCCTGAAAGAAGTCCTTGCTGGTCTTCATGAAGCGCTTGAGGGCAAAGCCGATGCCCAGCACAAACACGAAGTACAGCAGCATGATCATCCAGTCGACAGTATGGAGGGCAGTATGGGTCAAAGGGAGAAACTCCATGGGCAGGGAAAGAGCGCCGAACACCACTCTACATCAGGGGGTGGGACGGTAGTCCAGTACAATTTGAAAACCTTTTCACGAATGCCGCACGACCTTCTCAAACCGTCGCCCTTTTCCACCCGCGATGCTGCACCTGAGTTTGCATTTACACTAAAAGAAGATGATTTTAACCTTGGAATGGACCAATGAAGGCGTCCGGTTTATCGACCAGACCAAGCTCCCACTGGAAGAAACCTACGTGCTCGCCACCAGCTACAGCCAGGTGGCCGACGTAATTGTGACCATG